>Ga0172371_10001063_pt1 | contig 43402 bp, 44 predicted proteins | sample Lak12m_FD_114543 | JGI IMG/M metagenome (GOLD analysis project Ga0172371, IMG submission 114543) | Freshwater microbial communities from Kabuno Bay, South-Kivu, Congo - kab_022012_12m | ecosystem: Environmental > Aquatic > Freshwater > Lake | place: Democratic Republic of the Congo: South-Kivu... | reverse complement strand
GGGCTGTTCTTGGCGGCGGCCAGCGTGTCGGCGGTGATGTAGTAGATGGCCTCCTGGCCTTCTTTCATGCGCGCCTTGTAGTCAGCCAAGCTCACGCTCACGGTGTCAGTGGTGCTGCTGGCAAAGCGCAGCAGTTTGGCGATGCGGTCTTTGTTGGCAAAGTCTTCGCCCAGCCCTTCCTTGAGCACAGCGCCGAATTCCGAATAGAACTTGGTGAACTTGCCGGTCTTGGCCTTGTCCTCTTCGCTGACCACGTCGGCCACTTCGCCGTCGCCGGTCTTGGCTTCGGGCGTCTGGTCATATTTGGCCAAGTCTTCCAGCATGCCCAACACGCGCTTGGTACAGCCTTCGCGGATGGCTTTCACGTCGCGGCTTTCCTGCAGCAGCTCACGGCTCACGTTCAGCGGCAGGTCGGCGGAATCGACCACGCCCTTCACAAAACGCAGGTAGGTGGGCAGCAGCGCCTCGGCGTCGTCCATGATGAAGACGCGCTTGACGTACAGCTTGACGCCGGCCGCCTTTTCGCGGTTGTACAGGTCAAACGGCGCCTTGCCCGGTACGTACAACAGTTGCGTGTATTCGGTGCTGCCTTCCACGCGGTTGTGCGTGTGCGCCAACGGCGCTTCAAAGTCGTGGCTGATTTGCTTGTAAAACTCGTCGTACTGCTCTTGCGTGATGTCTTTCTTGGCGCGCGCCCAGATCGCGTTGGCCTTGTTGACGGTTTCCCAGTCGCCGGTCTTGACCATGTTGCCGGGCTGGCGGCCGCCGTTTTCGTCTTTGGGGTCGATCAGCTCGCCGTCTTTCCATTCTTCCTTTTCCATCAGGATCGGCAGGCTGATGTGGTCGGAATACTTGCTGATGATGCTCTTGAGCTTCCAGGCGGACGCGTAGTCCAGCGCGTCGTCGCGCAGGTGCAGGATGACGCTGGTGCCGCGTTCGGCACGGGTGATGGCTTCAACGTCAAAGTCGCCGGCACCGCCGCTGATCCAGCGCACGCCTTCTTCGGGCTTCATGCCAGCGCGGCGTGACTCCACGGTGATCTTGTCGGCCACGATGAAGCCGCTGTAAAAGCCCACGCCAAACTGGCCGATGAGTTGCGCGTCGGCCTTCTGGTCGCCGCTGAGCTTGCTCATGAAGTCTTTGGTGCCGCTCTTGGCAATCGTCCCCAGATGGTCGATGGCCTCTTGAGTGCTCATGCCGATGCCGTTGTCGGTGATGGTGAGCGTCTTGGCGTCTTTGTCGAAAGTGACTTTGACCTTGAGCTCGGCGTCGCCCTCATACAGGCCGCCGTCGTTGATGGCTTCAAAGCGCAGCTTGTCGCAGGCGTCAGAGGCGTTGGAAATCAGTTCGCGCAGGAAAATTTCCTTGTTGGAATACAGCGAATGGGTCACCAGATGCAGCAGTTGCGCAACTTCGGCCTGAAAAGAACGGGTTTGTTTGGTCATAGCGAGAAAGTGTTTTGATAAGGTTCAACAAAGCCGACGGTTGGGGCGGCAAACGAACAAAGGCAAAAATGGCGACAAATGTCAGAGATTCAAGAGCCGCTACTGGCAAGAGTTTGTACAGGCGCGCTTGACAGGAAACCGAAACAAATCCTAAACTGCCTTACCAATAAGTAAGGAGAGTATCGTGTTGGCCACCCTGACAAGCAAATCGCAAATTACGCTGCCTAAAGACTTGCGCACGCTGCTGCAACTGGAACCCGGCGACAAGGTCGCCTTTTTTCCCTTGCCGGACGGACAGATTAGCGTGTCGAAAGCGGGCAAATCCACTTTTGCCAAGCTGCGTGGTGTGTTGCCAGCGCCCGCTCAAGCGCATTCGGTGGAAGAAATGAATAAAGCCGTGCTGGATGCAGTTGCAGGCCGCCATGCTCGCACTTGACACCAATATCCTGGTCCGTTTGGTCACCAACGACGACCCGACCCAGGCCGAATGCGTGCAACAAGCGCTGGACGCGGAGTTGGCTGCGGGGCGTGTGTGCATGGTGGGACACGTGGTGTTGTGTGAGTTGGTCTGGGTTTTGGGTCGCTTGTACGGCTATTCAATGGCGCAATGCCAGCGGACCGTCGCTGAGTTGCTGGGTTTTGCGGGCTTGCGATTTGAGTCAGCGCCTGTAGTGATGGCCGCCTTCAAGTCCTGGCGGGAATTGGGTGGTGATTGGGCCGACCACCTGATAGGCGCTCAAATGCGGGCGCAAGGCTGTGACGCGGTCTTGACCCTGGATCGACGGGCTGGCCGCGCTGCAACACACCGTTTGCTGGTAACGTCCTGATTACTGAATTTTGGCCTGCTGATAGCCTGCGAACAGGCGCGCATAGACCGGCCCTGGCGCGCCCTTCCCTACGGGATTGCCGTCAATCTTCGTCACCGGCAATACCTCTTTGGTGGCGGACGACAACATCACTTCGTCGGCGGTGAAAACCTCGGCGCAACGAATCGGGCGCAGTTCAAACGGGATGCCCTGCGCCCGACAGATTTCTTCGATCAGTCCGTAGCGAATGCCTTCCAGCACCAGATGATTCTTGGGTGGACCCATCACCACGCCGTTCTTGACGACCCAGACGTTGCTGGCAGCGGCTTCGCTCAGATAACCGTGGCGGAACAGGATGGTTTCGGTGGCGCCGACGTCAAAGCTCATCTGGCGCGCCAACACGGCCCCCAGCAGGCTCACGCTCTTAATGTGCGCCTTCTCCCAGCGGAAGTCGTCGGCGGTGACGCACGCCACACCTTGCTGGCGCTGCACCTCGCTGACGGGCTTGAGGACGCTGCTCATGGCAAACACCGTGGGCTCAATGTCGGTGGGCATCACATGGTCACGCAGCGCCACACCCCGGGTGATCTGGAAGTACACCATCTGATCAACAAATTCGGCCTTGGCCCCCGTCTGCTCTGCGTAAGCAGCTACCAATTTGAGGGCAATGTCAGCCCACTGTGCGGGCGTCAACGCGTTGCGGATGCGCGTTTCAGACAGGCTGCGCGCCATGCGTTGCATGTGCTGCTCAAAGCGGAACAGCCGCCCACCATAGACCGGCATCACTTCGTAAATGCCGTCGCCAAAAATGAAGCCGCGGTCCATCACGCTGATCTTGGCGTGCGGCAGGGTGGTGAATTCGCCGTTGAGGTAACAGGGAAGGTTGGGCAGGGTGTTCATGTGGCGGGCGTTTTGCGCAAAGCGGGAAGAAGCCCGCAGTTTACGTTTGGCCCAACCAGCCCAACAGCGCCTGCTGTACCTGCGGGTGATTCAGTAACTGTAAGTGCCCGCAGTGTGGCACCACGCACTGATGCGCGGCGTCAAAGGCCAGAACGTGACGCGGGTCGTCGTGCTGGCCCAGCGCGCTGTGCAGCGGCACCAGCCCGTCCCCGACCAGCCGGTCCGCCACGGTGTTACGCCTGCCCGCCAGCGTGGCTGCCACCGTAAAACAGGCCACACCGCTGGCCAGTGGCAACGGGGTGCGGTGGTCGGGCAAGCGGCGAAAGCGGTCCCGACCCTGCCAATCCATATCTTGCACCAGACCGTAGCGCAGGTCGGTCACACCGGCGCTGCGCAGTTGCGTCAACTTGGCAAACGGACGGCTGTAAGGGGTGCTGCCCAACAGCACGTCGATCCAGCTGCCGGCACGCTCCAGCGGCGCCCCGTGGTGTGGCGTGCCCAAAAAAATCAGGTGCTGCAATTTGGCAGGCCAGGTCATTTGCTTTTGTTGTCCGATCTGTACCGCGCTGCGCGCCACCAGTCCACCCATGCTGTGCGCCAGCATGCTGATGCCGGTCAGCGGCACCGGCCACGCTGCCATCAAGGCATACAACTGCTGCGCCAGCAGATGCCCGTTTTGCGAGATGTGCAGGCCGGTGTTGTAGCGCAGGTAAACCGGGGTGGCGCCCAGGGCCTGCGCCAGGGTTTGGGCATGGTTGACCTGCTGACCCGCGGGGCCGGTTTGCCATTGCAGATCGTTCATGCACAGGCCATGCAGCACCAGCAGCACTTTGCGGCTGGCTGCAGGCAGTTGATCTTGCAGCGGCCGATCCAACTTTAACGCATGGGAAAGGTCACTGTCAGCGGGCCGGACACGCAGCGTCATCGCCAGCGCCAGCGGGTTGGCGCTGGCAGCCAGCCGGTCGCCCATGACACCATTAAGCGCGGCCAGCATGGCCAGCCGTTCGGCGCTTTGCGTGGCGTCGTCCAGCGGTGCTGAACTGCCCGGCAGCCACGGCTCAAGCTGCGACAGAGCGCGAACCACCCCTTGCCCCACAACGGATGTGACGCCCTGCACGCTGCGATAAATCAGCCCGGTCAGGCCCGTGGTTTGGCTTGGGGCGGTTGAGGCAGAAGCACCCAAGGTGCGCCGCACCGCCTGATGCACGCCTTCGGTGACGGTGGTGATGGCCTGCGTGGCCTGGGTGGCCAGCAGGGCGGCCGCGCGCAGGTCGGTGGGGCGCAGATGCCGCTTGAGCGATGTGGGGAGAGTGGTCATGCGGCCCATTGTGATGCTGCGACGACCAGCTTCTTAGGCATCCACCTCTATCGTCCGAGCATCAAAAACGCTCGTGCGGCTGCAGGTAGCGCCACTGCCCCAGCGGCAGGTTGCCCAGCATCACACGGCCGATGCGTACGCGCTTGAGTCCCACCACTTTCAGCCCCACTTGTTCGCACATGCGCCGGATCTGGCGCTTCTTGCCCTCGGTCAGCACAAAGCGCAGCTGCTGCGGGTTCTGCCATTCCACTTGGCAGGGCTTGAGCTGCTGGCCGTCCAACTGCAGGCCGTGGCGCAAGCGCGCCAGTTGGTCGGGCGGAAATACCGATTGCACATCTTGGCTGATCGGGTCATCGTCGTTGATGCTACCGAGCCGGGTGACCTGGCCGCGCTGCGCTGCCTGCGCCATGCGCGCACTGGCACCTGGCGCGGGGGCATGGGTGGCAGCAGCCGAATCAGCGGCCGCAGCGTTGGCCACGCCGGTGTAAATCACGCGCACCAGGTATTCTTTTTCCATGCTGGCGTCTTCGCCGATCAGCTGGCGCGCCACGCGTCCGTCTTGCGTGAGCACCAGCAAGCCGGTCGAATCGATGTCGAGCCGTCCGGCGGGCACCAGACTTTTGAGTTGGCCGGGGTGAAAGAAAAAGCGTGCGTTGTCCTCAGCCCAGCGGTTCTGTGGTTGCACCAGCGTGATGGCGGGCGCGTGGCCGTCTTCGGCCTGGCCGCTGACCAGCCCGAGCGGCTTGTTGATCAGCACCGTGACCTGTTTGGCTTGCTGGCCTTTCGCCTGCGGGTCGATGTCGATGCGCACGTCGGGCAGTACTTGCATTCCCATTTGTGCGACCTTGCCATTGACCTTGACCCAGCCTTTGGCAATCCAGTCGTCGGCCTCCCGGCGCGAGGCCAGGCCCAGCTCGGCCATGCGTTTGTTCAGCCGCAACGTGCCGCCGGGGCCGTAAGCGGCGGTGTTGGTTTGGCCAGCTGGCAGGGGTGCCTTGCCAGCGGGTGGCGCGGCGCGGCGAAAGACCGGGCGTTGGGGTGTTGTCATGGTATTGAAATTGTAGCTAGTTACGCTTTAAGGACAAGGGCAAAAGGCCAAATTTGCTTCAAATGCAGAGTGTCCGCAGAGACTAAGAACTTGTCCGTAAATAACAGGTCCTGTTATTTACGGACAAGTTCTAAAACTGTCCCGTGCGCAGGGCCTGCAAATCCGTCACGCGCAGACCGCCGTATTCGACCGCGATGGCACCATGCGCGGTCAACGTGGTCAGCGCCTGGTTCACACGTTGGCGCGACAAGCCCACCAGATACGCCAGCTCTTGTTGCGTGATGCGCAGCAGCGCGCCCAAACCGGGGTACAGCACCGGGTTGAACAGCGCGGCAAGACTGCGCGCCACCCGAATGTCGGGGTTGGTCATGCGGTCGATCTCGCGTGCGGCAATAAACTGGCCCAGCCGCTCGTTAAGCTGGTTCATGACAAAACGGTTAAAGCCAATCGAATGGTCCAACAGCCAGTGAAAGGTGTCCACGTGCAACCCGGCCACCGTGCTCTTGCGCAGCGCCTGGATGTTGTAGCGGTAGGCCTCGCGCTTGAGCGCGGTGCCTTCGCCAAACCAGCCGCCCGGGGGAATGCCGGTGAAGGTCATGGTCTGGCCATCGGCGTTATCGGTACTCATCTTGAGCAGGCCATCAATCACGCCAAACCAGTACGTCACCGGGCGACCGGTGCGGCAAACGTAGTCGCCCGGTCTGGCGTCGGTCACCTTCAAATCGGCAGCGGCGCGTTCACGCCCGTCGGGCAAGAGCAATTTGAACCACGGTATGACCGCCAATTCTGCTGTTGTCAACGACCGTCTGCGTTGAAACAGCGACGCCTCTTGTGCCATAAAACTTCCTCGACAGATTGACGTGCACCGCGTCAAGCAGCGGCGCAAACAGGGAAAACACCTAGTTGGAACACGATAAATTGTCGTCCAAACGACAACTAAACGTCAAATCAATCCCTATCATCGCGGCCATCAGTTGGTGCGCGTGCTTGGCATGTGCACCGTGTTTTGAAGACAAGGCAACCCAATGCAAACGACTTTTCCGAAACTTTTGTTGCAGCATGCCAGCCAGCGGCCCAAGGCCGCGGCGATGCGTGAAAAAGAATACGGGATTTGGCAGGCCCTGTGCTGGGCCGACCTGGCGCAACTGGTCGAGCAGCTCGCCTGTGGTCTGTACCAGGCGGGTTTGCGTCAGCACGACCACATGATTGTGATTGGTGCCAATCGCCCGCGCCTGTACGCCACCATGTTGGCCGCACAGTCGATCGGCGCGGTGCCAGTCGCGCTGTACCAGGATGCGGCGGCGCTGGAGTGCACTTACCCCATCAACAACGCCGAGGCCAAATTTGCCTTTGCCGAAGACCAGGAGCAGGTGGACAAGCTGCTCGAAATCCGCGACGATTGCCCGCAACTGGCGCACATTTACTTTGACGACCCGCGCGGACTGCGCAACTACGACGAACCCGGCCTGCAGTCGATGGACGACCTGATCGCCGCAGGCAAGTCGTACGCAGGCAAGAACCCCGGTTTTTTCAAAGCCCAGGTCGAAAAAGTGCAACCTGACGACGTGGCGTCGATGTTTTTTACGTCGGGCACCACCGGCAACCCCAAAGGCGTGGTGCACACGCACGACTCCTTGCTCAATCGCGCCCGCGCTGGCGCTGAGTTTGACAAACTTGGCACCAACGAAGACGTGCTGGCGTATTTGCCACCGGCGTGGATCGGACAAAACATTTTTTCTTACGCTCAGTGGCTTTCGTGTGGCTACGTGGTCAACTGCCCGGAGGACGCCACCACGGTCAGCATCGACCTGAAAGAAATTGGCCCGACCTATTACTTTGCGCCGCCACGCGTGTTTGAGGGCATGCTCACCAGCGTCATGATCCGCATGGAAGATGCGGGCCGCCTCAAGCGTAATATGTTCAATTACTTCATGGAAGTAGCGAAAAAGGTGGGGCCCAAGCTGATGGACGGCGAAAGCGTCGGTCTGGGCGACCGTCTGCTTTACGCGCTGGGTAATTTCATGGTCTATGGCCCATTGCGCAATAACCTGGGCTTTAGCCGGGTGCGTGTGGCCTACACCGCAGGTGAGGCGATCGGGCCGGATTTGTTCAGTTTTTACCGTTCCATCGGCATCAACCTGAAACAGTTGTACGGCTCCACAGAAACCGCCGTGTTTGTCTGCTTGCAGCCCGACAACCAGGCGCGCGCTGACACTGTGGGTGTGCCCTGCGCCGGGGTGGAGATCAAGGTGGCTGACAACGGTGAGGTGCTGGTCAAGTCGCCTGGCTTGCTCAAAGGTTACTTCAAAAACCCCGAGGCCACGGCTGAGGTGCTGACGGCCGACGGCTGGTACCACACCAGCGACGCCGGTTTTCTGGACGCGCATGGTCACCTCAAGATCATCGACCGCGTCAAAGACGTGGGCCGCATCAAGGGTGGCGCGTTTGACGGTGCCATGTTTGCGCCCAAATACGTTGAAAACAAGCTCAAGTTCTTCCCGCACATCAAGGAGGCGGTGGCTTATGGCGACGGTCGCGAAAAGGTGTGCGTGATGATCAACATTGACTTCTCTGCAGTCGGTAACTGGGCCGAACGGCGTAATTTGCCATACGCGGGCTACACCGACCTGGCGCAAAAACCCGAGGTCTATGAGCTGGTCAAGGACTGCGTCGAAAAAGTCAACGCCGACCTGAGCGTGGACAAGCTGCTGGCGGGCAGCCAGATCAGCCGCTTTCTGGTGCTGCACAAGGAGCTCGACGCCGACGACGGCGAACTGACCCGTACCAACAAGGTGCGCCGTGGTTTTATCGCTGACAAATATGACGTGCTGGTCGATGCGCTGTACGGCGGCAAGACCGAGCAGTACGTGGAAACCCAAGTCAAGTTTGAAGACGGTCGTACCGGCAAGGTCAGTGCCACGTTGCGCATCGTTGATGCAAAAACGTTTGCGCCGGTGCAGGCTGCAGCTTGAGCTCGAACGGGGAACAACAAGTTATGGCAACCAAACAAATCGGCGACGTCATTCTGGATGTACAAAACATCTCTCTGAGCTTTGGCGGCGTCAAGGCGCTGACCGACATTTCATTTGACGTGCGCGAGCACGAGGTGCGTTCCATCATCGGCCCCAATGGTGCCGGCAAAAGCTCCATGCTCAATTGCATTAACGGCGTCTATAGTCCGCAGCAAGGGGCCATTACCTTCCGTGGCAAGAAGTTCAGCCACATGGACAGTCACCAGGTGGCCACCATGGGCATCGGGCGCACGTTTCAGAGTCTGGCGCTGTTCAAGGGCATGAGCGTGATCGACAACATCATGACCGGGCGCAACTTGCGCATCAAAAGCAACCTGTTTTTGCAAGCCCTGCGCATTGGAGCGGCCCAGCGCGAGGAGGAGCAGCACCGCGAATTTGTCGAGCACATCATCGACTTTCTGGAAATCCAGGCACACCGCAAGACGCCGGTGGGCCAACTGCCTTACGGCCTGCAAAAACGGGTGGACCTGGGGCGCGCGCTGGCGATGGAGCCGCAGTTGCTGCTGCTGGACGAACCCATGGCCGGCATGAACGTTGAAGAAAAGCAGGACATGTGCCGTTTTGTGCTCGATGTCAACGAAGAGTTTGGTACCACTATTGTGCTGATTGAACACGATATGGGGGTGGTGATGGACATTTCTGATCGCGTTGTGGTGCTCGATTACGGCAAGAAGATCGGCGACGGCTCACCGGAGGAAGTGCGCACCAACCCGGATGTGATCAGCGCTTACCTCGGCACCGAACATTAAGGAAGAACAAGATGGGATTTTTTCTTGAGACCTTGTTTGGCGGCCTGATGGCCGGCATGCTGTATTCGCTGGTGGCGCTGGGCTTTGTGCTGATCTACAAGGCCAGCGGCGTGTTCAATTTTGCGCAGGGCGCGATGGTGCTGTTTGCCGCGCTGGCGATGGCGCGTTTTTCAGAGTGGTTGCCCGTGTATGCGGGCATCGATAACGCGATCGTCGCCAATCTGATCGCCTTTGTTGCGGCGGGTGTGGTCATGTTCGTCGTGGCCTGGCTGATTGAGCGACTGGCGCTGCGTTACCTGGTCAATCAGGAAGGCACCACGCTGCTGATGGCCACCCTGGGCATCAGCTATTTTCTCGATGGCATCGGCCAGACCATTTTTGGCAGCGATATTTACAAGATTGACGTGGGCATGCCCAAAGACCCGATCATGGCGTTTGAGAGCGTGTTCGAGGGCGGCGTGATGCTCAACAAGGAAGATTTGTACGCGGCGGTGATTGCCGCGTTGCTGGTGGGCTTGTTGACGTTGTTCTTCCAGAAGACGGTCACTGGTCGGGCGTTGCGTGCGGTGGCCGACGACCATCAGGCCGCGCAGAGCATTGGCATTCCGCTGAACCGCATCTGGTTCATCGTCTGGTGCGTAGCCGGTGTAGTTGCACTGGTGGCCGGCATGATCTGGGGTAGCAAACTGGGCGTGCAGTTTTCGCTGACCACGGTGGCTATGCGTGCACTGCCGGTGGTGATTCTGGGCGGCTTGACGTCGGTGCCCGGCGCCATTGTGGGCGGCCTGATCATTGGTGTGGGCGAAAAATTGTCCGAGGTGTATCTGGGCCCGTATGTGGGCGGCGGCATCGAAATCTGGTTTGCCTACGTGCTGGCGCTGGTGTTCCTGCTGTTCAGGCCCCAAGGGCTGTTCGGTGAAAAAATCATTGATCGCGTTTGAAAACCAATGGTGACCGCAACAAGAACCGTCATCGCGAGGAGCGTAGCGACGTGGCGATCCACATCCCCTCAAATCATGGATTGCCACGCTTGCGCTCGCAATGACGACCCTACCAAGTTAATCGTCCGGAATAGAAAAAATGTTTTACAGAGAAAACGGCCAGTTCAAAACCAGTTACCGCGCTGATCAGCAGATCTTTGCCATCACGCAGGACCGCATTGCCATTCTGCTGCTGGTGGCCGCAGCGTTTCTGGTGGTGCCGGTCATCACCAGCGAATACATGTTCCGCGCCATTCTGATTCCGTTTGTGATCATGTCGCTGGCCGCCTTGGGGGTGAACATTCTGGTGGGCTATTGCGGCCAGATCTCGCTGGGATCGGGCGCATTCATGGCGGTGGGAGCTTATGCTGCGTTCAACTTTTTTGTACGCGTTCCAGGTATGCCGATGCTGGCGGCTTTGTTGCTGGGCGGGGTTTGCGCGGCCATCTTCGGCATCGTGTTTGGGCTGCCAAGTTTGCGTGTCAAAGGCCTGTATCTGGCGGTGGCCACGCTGGCAGCACAGTTTTTTGCCGACTGGATGTTTTTGCGCATCAAGTGGTTCACAAACGATGCGCCTTCAGGGTCGGTGCAGGTTTCGAACTTGCAGGTGTTCGGTTGGCCGATTGCCAGCCCGATTTCAAAATACCTGTTTTGTCTGACGGTGTTGGTGGTGCTGGCTTTAGCCTGCAAGAACCTGGTGCGTTCAGCCATTGGCCGCGAGTGGATGGCGATCCGCGACATGGACGTTGCGGCTGCCGTGATTGGCATTCGCCCGATGTACGCCAAGCTCACCGCGTTTGCGGTCAGCTCATTCATCGTCGGTGTGGCCGGTGCCATGTGGGGCTTTGTGCACCTGAGCGCGTGGGAGCCGGCGGCGTTTTCGGTTGACATTTCGTTCAAGCTGTTGTTTATGGTGATCATCGGCGGCATGGGCTCCATCATGGGCAGTTTTTTTGGTGCTGCCTTCATCGTCGTGTTGCCGATCTTTTTGAACCAGTTCCTGCCGTTTGTTGGCAATCTGGTGGGCGTTGAAATTTCAACCTCGGGTATCTCGCATGCTGAGCTGATCATCTTTGGCGCCTTGATCGTCTGGTTCTTGATTGTGGAGCCGCACGGTCTGGCCAAGTTGTGGTCTACCGGCAAGCAAAAGCTTCGTCTGTGGCCTTTCCCGCACTGATCTGTCACTGTTTTTTTTCGTCAACCAAAGCACTTCGGTGCGTTATTACTCAGGAGACTTGCATGAAAGTGAAAACTCTAGCTCTCGCAGCGCTGATGGCCACGGTGGGCGCCAGCGCGTTTGCCCAACCCAAGGAACAGTTCTTTCCAGGACTGCCGTACCGCACCGGTGCCTATGCCCCCAACGGCGTGCCGTGGGCTAACGGCTATGCCGACTACCTCAAGCTCACGAATGCGCGCGGCGGCATCAATGGCGTCAAGATCATCTATGAAGAGTGCGAAACCGGGTACGCCACCGACCGCGGTGTTGAATGCTACGAACGCCTGAAGGGCAAACACGGCGGTGCCACGGTGTTTCAGCCGCTGTCAACCGGCATCACCTTTGCGCTGACCGAAAAAGCGCCCGTTGACAAAATCCCGCTGATCACTGCTGGCTACGGCCGCAGCGAAAGTCAAGACGGTTCGGTGTTCAAGTGGAACTTCCCACTGGTGGGCAGTTATTGGTTGGCCGCCGACGTGCTGGTGCAGACCATTGCCAAAAAGGAAGGCGGCTTTGATAAGCTCAAGGGCAAGAAGCTGGCGCTGGTGTATCACGATTCACCCTATGGCAAAGAACCCATTGCCTTGCTGCAAGAGCGCGCAGCCATGCACGGCTTTAGCCTGCAGTTGTTGCCCGTGGCACACCCGGGTGTGGAACAAAAGGCCACTTGGCTGCAAATTCGCCAGGCGCGCCCTGACTACGTGTTTCTGTGGGGCTGGGGCGTGATGAACTCCACCTCGATCAAGGAAGCGCAAGCGACCGGTTACCCACGCGAAAAGATGTACGGCGTGTGGTGGTCGGGTGCTGAGCCGGACGTGAAAGACGTGGGTGACGGTGCCAAGGGTTACAACGCAGTGACATTGCAGCACGGCGCTGAGCTTAATTCCAAGGTGGTCAAAGAGATACTGGAAAAAGTGCATGCCAAGGGGCAGGGTACTGGGCCGAAGGAAGAAGTCGGCCAGGTGCTTTATATGCGTGGTGCGTTGAGCGCGATGCTGGCGGTGGAAGGCGTACGCGTGGCCCAAGAGCGCTATGGCAAAGGCAAGTGGGTGTCTGGCGAACAAGCGCGCTGGGGTTATGAAAATCTGGACCTGACGCAGAAAAAACTTGACGCATTGGGTTTTGCTGGCGTGATGCGCCCGGTCAGCACCAGCTGCGCCGACCACATGGGTGCCAACTGGGCCCGTATCCACACCTGGGACGGCAAGAAGTGGAACTTTACGTCGGACTGGTTGCAAGCCGACGAACAAGTGCTGAAGCCATTGGTCAAGAAGACCGCTGCCAAGTACGCCGCCGACAAGAAGCTGACGCCGCGCACACCGGCCGACTGCCAAAGCTAAGCACACCCCCAGGCTTCGCGCACTGCGTGTCGCTACGCCACCCCCCCTTGCAGGGGGCAACACCAGCGGACTGGCAGAGCCAGATCCGCGGTGTTTCTGGCGGAGTTCATGGGTGTGCCAGCTGCAAGGGTTTTGTTGGCGGTTGGAGGATCGCCGCGTCGGTTGATGCGGTGATTCTGAAAGGGTGGCCTGCATGGCATGCCACTCGCCAGATGAAAGCGTTGGTCAGCAGCGCTTTCATCTGGTTTGAATGGAATGAACACTATGGCTGATTCAAAAAACATCGTTCTCAATGTTAACGGCATCGAGGTTATTTACAACCATGTGATCCTGGTGCTCAAAGGGGTGTCGCTCAACGTGCCCGAAGGCAACATTGTGGCCATTTTGGGCGGCAATGGTGCTGGCAAAACGACCACGCTGCGTGCGGTGTCAAATCTGCTACGCGGCGAGCGCGGCGAGGTCACCAAGGGCAGCATCGAACTGCGCGGCGATCGCATTGAAAACCTGTCACCGGCCGACCTGGTCAACCGTGGTGTGGTGCAGGTGATGGAAGGGCGACATTGTTTCGCCCACCTGACGATTGAAGAAAACCTGCTCACCGGTGCTTACACGCGCAAAGATAAAGGCGAAATAGCCGCCAACCTGGACAAGGTCTATACCTATTTCCCACGCCTGAAAACCCGGCGTACCAGCCAAGCCGCCTACACCAGTGGCGGCGAGCAGCAGATGTGCGCGATCGGCCGCGCACTCATGACCAACCCCAGCATGGTGTTGCTTGACGAGCCATCGATGGGTTTGGCACCACAGATTGTGGAAGAAGTGTTCGAGATCGTGAAAGACCTCAACACCAAAGAAAGAGTCACGTTCCTGCTGGCTGAACAAAACACCAACATGGCGCTTCGATACGCCGATTACGGCTACATCATGGAATCGGGCCGTGTGGTGATGGACGGTGCTGCCAGCTATCTGGCCAGCAACGAAGACGTGAAAGAGTTTTATCTGGGTATGGGCGGCGCTGAGCGCAAGAGTTTCAAGGACGTCAAGAGCTACAAGCGTCGCAAACGCTGGCTGGCTTGAGGCGGGTCATGGCGACGAGTCCGTCATTTTGCGACAAGCCAGGCAAGCCACGCACCTTGTAGCCCATGGATCGCGCTGATGGTCTGATGGTGGCCCTCTCCTGGTCGTGAATATTGGTTTTTCAGGAACACAAAGATGAGCGATTATTTTGATGCGCTGGAAGCGCGTGACCCGGCTGAGCGCGAAGCTGCGCTGCTCAAGGCATTGCCCCTGCAGGTGGCGCACGCCAAGCTGGCATCACCGGCGTTTGCCGACATCTTGAAGGACGTCAACCCGGCGCAGGTCACCAGCCGCGCGGCCTTGGCGCGCTTGCCGGTAACGCGCAAGCATGAGCTGCTGGAGCTGCAATTGGCCAGCCGCGCTTATGGCGGCAGCGCTTTTGGTGGCTTTTGTGCGTCAGGATTTGGCGCGACCTTGCCGCGCGTATTTGCCAGCCCGGGCCCGATTTACGAGCCAGAGGGTACGGCGCGCGACTACTGGCGTATGGCGCGGGCTATTTTTGCCGCCGGCTTTCGCCCGGGTGAGCTGATTCACAACAGCTTCAGCTACCACTTTGTGCCGGCCGGGTCGATGATGGAAACCGGTGCGCACGCGCTGGGCTGCACGGTGTTCCCTGGCGGCACCGGTCAGACCGAGCAGCAAGTGCAGGCGATGGCCGAGCTCAAGCCGGCGGGCTATATCGGCACGCCCAGTTTCTTGCGCATCATTCTGGAGAAGGCCGCCGAGCTGGGCGTGGCGCTGCCCAGCGTCACCAAGGCGATGTTTGGCGGCGAAGCATTCCCCCCCAGCCTGCGTGACTGGTTTGCCGCGCGCGGCGTAGCCGGTTACCAGTGCTACGCCACCGCCGATCTGGGCTTGATTGCCTACGAAACCGCAGCGCGTGAAGGATTGGTGGTGGACGAAGGCGTGATCGTTGAAATTGTTCGCCCCGGCACCGGCGACCCCGTACCCGAAGGTGAGGTCGGAGAGGTGGTGGTGACCACGCTCAACCCCACGTATCCGCTGATCCGCTTTGGCACCGGCGACCTGTCGGCGGTGTTGCCAGGCGTATGCCCCACCGGGCGCACCAATGTGCGCATCAAGGGCTGGATGGGGCGCGCCGACCAGACCACCAAAATCCGCGGCATGTTTGTGCATCCGGGGCAGGTGGATCAGATTGTCAAGCGCTTTCCTGAGGTGGCCAAAGCACGCCTGGTGGTCACCGGTGAAATGGCTAACGACGCGATGACGCTCAAGGTCGAGTCAGCGTGTAGCGGCCCGGACAGTCTGGTGCAAAAAGTGACCGACGCCATTCGCGATGTGACCAAGTTGCGTGGTTTGGTGGAAGTGGTGCAGCCCGGCACGCTGCCCAACGATGGCAAAGTGATTGAAGACGCGCGTAGTTACCGGTAGCAATCCAATTGATAGCTACATACCGTTGAATTTAAAGGGCTTGCGTGTGTTTTTTTATACACCCCAAGTGATGGCCTGATCGGCTCTCAGGCACTGACGAATCATCTCCATCAGCGGCAACGCGCGCTGGCGCAGGCTGATGGCTTCAAAGCGCGGCGACGCTGCGTGCTCTTGCCGGGCTTGCTCAATGGCCTCACGGCGTGTCTGTTCTTCTTGGGCTATGGCCGCGTCGATGGCCGCCAGTGCGCGTGGCATGTGCTCTGGCAGCAGGATGCCTTTGACCGCTGGCTCATTGGCGTTGCGCTTGCCGATGATCTCCAGCAGCCGTTCACCGTTGGGCTGCAACATAATCACGTCCCCGGTGACTTTGGATTTGAACTTGTACAGCATGGCAGGCCTTCGCGTGTGGGTGAATCGGATGGTGCCGCATCGTAGTCTCTGGCGGGCAAGGTGGGCGCTGGTGCTGCTGTTGCCGCTGGCCTTGAGTGCCTGCGCTGATGTGGGTTACCTGGCGCAGTCGGTTGCTGGGCACGTCAAGCTGATGGCTGCAGCCCGCACGATCGACGACTGGCTGGCCGACCCGGCCACCCTGCCTGCTCTGCAACAGCGATTGCGACGGGTGCAGTCGGTGCGGCGCTTTGCCGTGGCGGATTTGCAGTTGCCCGACAACGCCAGCTACCAGCGCTACGCGGCGCTGGATCGACCCTACGTGGTGTGGAATGTGGTGGCCGCGCCCGCTGATTCGCTCACGCTCAAGACCTGGTGTTTTGTCGTTGTTGGCTGTGTCGCGTACCGGGGCTATTTCGCGCAGGCGCACGCGCGGGCGCTGGCGGCGCAACTGCAAGCGCAGGGGCTGGAGGTGAGCGTTTATGGTGTGCCCGCTTATTCCACGCTGGGTTGGAGCAACTGGCTTGGCGGCGACCCGATGCTCAGCACCTTTATCAACTACCCCGACGGTGAACTGGCGCGGTTGATGTTTCATGAGTTGTCGCACCAGGTAGTGTTTGCGCCCGACGACACTGCCTTCAACGAATCGTTTGCCACGGCGGTAGAGCGCCTGGGCGGCGCGCGCTGGCTGGCGCAGCAAGCCACGGTGCAGCAGCGCGAGGTATTTGCGGTGTTTGATGCGCGCCGCATCCAGTTTCGCGACCTGACGCGGCGCACGCGCCAGAAATTGCTTCAAATTTACCAGGAAAATAGCCGTACAGCCCATACACAACAAGCGCTGAAAGCTATAAAAAACAAAGTGTTTTCTGACTTCCGTGCAGACTATGCGAGGCTCAAAAGTGGCTGGGACGGCTATAGCGGCTATGACGATTGGGTAGCGCAAGCCAACAATGCCGCGCTGGCTGCGCAGGGCAGTTACGACGAATGGGTGCCGGCATTTGAAGCGCTGTTTGCGCGCGAGGGCCGCGACTGGCGCAGGTTTTATGATGCGGTGCGCCGCCTGGCGCAGCTGGATGCGCAACAACGACAGTTGGCGTTACAGGCACTGGCTCCCGGGCCCTCTGGCCGGGATCGGGGTGATAGCCAGGCATTTTTGCGATAAATATTTTCCAACAGGTAGATATGGCAGAACTACACATCGTGCGCGAGCACGCGCTGGGCCTGGCCAAGGCGCGCAAGATCGCTTTTAAATGGGCCGAGCAGGCTGAGGCCGAATTTGGCCTGGAGTGCGTTTATGAAGAAGGCGACACAGAAGACGAGGTGATGTTTTCGCGCGCAGGTGTCAAAGGCATCCTGCTGGTCAGCCCAGTACATTTTGACTTGCGCGCGCAGTTGGGTTTTTTGGTAGGGGCCTTCAAGCACACGATCGAGGCTGAAATCGTCAAGAACTTGGATACGCTGCTGGCACCCAAGTCCAAAAAAAATGTCAAGCGTGCGTGAGGTGATTGATTTTGCGCAGTAGGCGCAGGTGTGGCAAGATGTTCACTGGACCTTGACCGGCCATTTGCAATGTCTAAGGTTCCACGTCCTCTACTGATCGGAATTTTCAATGAATCGCTTTGATCGCATCACTGTCAATCCTGCCATTGTCAACGGACAGCCCTGCATACGGGGTATGCGTCTGACGGTTAAACGTGTTGTGGAGGCGGTCGCCCTGTATCCCGACCGAGCTGAATTGCAGCGGCAATATCCCGAACTTGAGGCCGAAGATATTCGCCAAACATTGGACTTTGCTGCCGCCAATTTGGACGACCGGACGATGGCGCTTGAAGCGGTATGACCAAGCTCCTGCTTGACCAGGGCTTACCGCGCGGTGTCGCAGACTTGCTAAGAGAGCAGGGTTGGGATGTGTATCACGTCAGCGAACTGGGTATGTCCCGCGCTGGGGATGCGACCATTTGCAGGTGGCGCATCAGCAAGAGCGTATTGTTGTGACTCTGGACGCCGATTTTCACGCGCTGCTTGCGTTGGCGGGTGCCAGCAAGCCGTCGGTTCTGCGCATTCGCAAACAGGGACTGAAAGCGCAGCAAGCTAGCGCGATGATCAAACAGGTGCTGGCTTTGACGGGTGACGATCTCAACCGTGGGGCAATGGTCACTGTGTCGGACGGAACAATCCGAGTCAAGTATTTGCCCATCACCCGGGAATCCGGATCACTGCAAGAATGAACCAGAGCAGTCGATTCGGCGCACATGCACTAACGCTTAGCTCAGAGACTCGATCAGGTCGATGTACTGCTGCATCGCGTCGCTGCTGGAGGTACCTTTGAGCGCGTTCCAGGCGTCCCACTTGGCGCGGCCCACCATGTCGCCAAAACCGGGTTTTTTGTCGGCGTTGTCGCCTGTGCTGCTTTGTTTGTACAGCGCGTAAAGTTTCAGCAGTGTCATGTTGTCAGGGCGCTCACTCAGGTTTTTTGAGTTGGCAACGGCGGCTTCAAAGCGGGCTTTCAGATCAGACATGGTGCAGTCTCCAAGGGTGGGTAAGTGGGGTTTGTGCGGGCTATCTTACGGGGTGAATTGAAGTCAAAATAGAGTTCATGCCCCAATCAAGAACCGTTATGGCACGCAAACCCCAATTCCCGTTTGTTGTTGAGCGCATGAGCAAGGTGGACACCGCCTGGCTGCGCATGGACTGCCCCACCAATCTGATGATGATTCTGGGGGTGTGGATCATCAAGCCCGGCATCCGCTATACAGCAGTGTCTGAGCGCATTGCGGCTCGGATGCTGAAGTACCCGCGCTTTACCCAGCGCGTGCAGTTGGATGCCACGGGTGCCAACTGGATTACGGATACCGAATTTGACATCCGCCGGCATGTGGTACGAGAAAAATTACCCGCCAGCGCGCGCAGCCGACAGCAACAAGCCCTGCAAGAACGCCTGGCAGAGCTGGCTATGCAGCCGTTGGATATGCGCCACCCGCTGTGGGAGTTCCGGTTGATCGAACACTATGACGGTGGCTCAGCCTTGCTGGTACGCATTCACCATTGCATTGCGGACGGTCTCGCGCTGATTGCGGTGATCCAGTCGATTGTTGATGGTGGCACCGAGCCGCCGCGCAGACGCGCCAAGCCGCGATCAGCACAAGGCTGGGAAGCGGCTGAAGAATGGATGCAGCACACGCTGATCGAGCCGCTCACGGTAGCGGCGGTCAAAGCCATTGGTGCGGCCGGGGCAGGTGCAGCGCAGGCTTTTGGTGCCATGGCCGACCCACGCAATGTGTTGGAAAAGTGGTTTGCCGAAGGGCTGGGCAAGGGCAAGGTGACGTCCACCGAGGCCGCGCGCATGGCCTATCAGGTGGTGCGTGACGGCGCCGCGCTGGCGTTGATGGCAGACGACTCACCCACGCGCCTCAAGGGTATGCCAGGGCACACCAAGCGCGTGGCCTGGTGCGAACCCTTGCCGCTGGACGAGGTGCGCGCGGTCAGCAAGGCGCTGCGCTGCTCCATCAACGACGTGCTGCTAGCCTGCGTGGCCGGTGCCATTGGCCGCTACCTGCAGGCCAAGGGCGACAGTGTGGCGGGCAAAGAAATCCGCGCCATGGTGCCGGTCAACCTACGTCCGATGACCGAGGCCTACAAGCTGGGCAACAAGTTTGGTCTGGCGCCGGTGGTCTTGCCGGTCGGCATGGACAACCCGGTGGCGCGGCTGTTTGAAGTGCGCCGACGCATGAGCGACCTGAAAGGCAGCATGCAACCCTTGCTGGCGTTTGCGCTGTTGGCAGTGGCGGGTGTGCTGGTCAAGCCGGTGCAAGACGCCATGCTTAACCTGTTTGCCAAAAAGACCACGGCGGTCATGACCAATGTGCCAGGCCCGCGCGACAAGCTCACGTTTTGTGGTGGCACGCTGGAGCAGACCATGTTCTGGGTACCGCAGTCGGGTAGCGTGGGGTTGGGGGTGTCGATCTTGAGCTACGGCGGCGGCGTGCAGTTTGGCGTGATCAGCGACAGCACGCTGTGCCCTGACCCGCAAGCCATCATCGACCGCTTTGCACCCGAATTTGAAAAACTCAAACTGCTGACGCTGATGCTGCCCTGGGGCGACTGATTTCCAGATCAGTCTTTCAGCTCGGACTTGGCCATTTCCACTTCCAGCCGCTCGGCCGCATCGACTGGCTTGGCGCGTGCAGCCAGTTGGTACATGCGGCTGGCTTCTTTCATCATCTCCTCACCGCCCAGCATCAGCATGGCGTGTGCGTATTCAAGCATGCAAAAAGCAGAATGCATGTTCAATTGCACCGCCTTGGTAAACAGGTTCAGGCCGATGTCCTTGTTGGCACCGTAGGCCATGGCTCCGATCAGGTTACCCACCTTGTCGATCACCTCGGCGTGGAAACTGCCCAGCGCAACGTGCGCTTCCAGGTGTTTGGGTTGCTGGCGGATCACGTCTTCCAGGTCGGTCTTGATCTTGGTGCCCAGCCCCTGTGCCAGCGCCTTGGCCACGCTGATGCTCTGGCTGTAGCGGCTTAACGCATAGGCGCGCAGGTAACGGGCGTTGAAATTGCCAACATCCTGTTCCAGTTGCTTTTCAGCTTGCTCGGCTACCTCTTTGAACAGCGCCTGACGCCGCGATTCATGCTTTTCCAGGTAACTGGCATACACGCACATGGCCTTGTTGACCACGTTCAAACCGGCCAGCCCCAGGCCTTGCCCCAGCGTAACTGCCTTTTGAAAGTCACCATTGTGAAAGTGTGCCCAAGCTTGCAGCAGGGCGCGTTCTTTGGGTAGGGGTTCCAGGTCGCCCAAGTGCAGCCGGGCCCAGTTCTTCTTGACGCTGTCGCTATCAAACTTGTAATCGCCCGCGTAGGGGAATGCGGTCCACGTGGCCATGACGGTCTCCTCTAACCCTTGGAATTGGCTAGGACGGATTGTAGGCGTCTGCCAGACCGATCAAGTGGGCGCGTTGGGCGGGCTCAAGATAGGGTGAAATCAGGTTCAGCACGTGCCGGGCACCGCGCAGGAGCGCCAACTGCGCGTTGGCTGGCTCCAGTGCGTTACGCGGGTCGCGCACGTATTCAAAACTGAGCCAATACGTCAACACGACGACCATGCTGGTGGCGGTGGGGTCCATCTCACGCGAGTCGATCTGCAACGCACCCCCCCGGCGCAGTCCGTCAAGCAGGGCACGGATCGCGCGAGTTTTGTTTTTGACGATGCTTTGGAAGTGCGTTTCCAAGCGCCGGTTCTTGCTCAGCAGGTCGTTGAGGTCACGGTACAAAAAACGGTATTGCCAGATCAGTTCAAACAGTGTGTGCATGAAGAACCAGGCGTCTTCCACGTTGCGTACGTCATCGCTGGCACCCAGCAGGTCGTTCAGGCCGCGCTCAAACCGGTCAAACAGTGCGTTGATGAGCTCGTCTTTGGCCGGGTAGTGGTAGTACAGGTTACCCGGGCTGATGCCCAGCTCGTTGGAGATCAGCGTGGTGGACACATTGGGCTCGCCAAAGCGATTGAACAGCACCAGCGTAACTTCAAGAATTCGCTCGGCGGTGCGCCTCGGTGCTTTCTTTACCATGACGGGTCTGCCTGGGGTTCAGCCGCTTGCACCACCTGGTTGAGGTTGTCCATGAGGTTGTGCAACTTGGTCAGCGCTTGCCCGATGCGCGCGGGCGCACGCCTGGGGGTGCACAGGTGGCGTTGGGGGTCGTCCAGCGCCGCATGGTTCAGCGTGATGCCGTGATACGAAAGCTTTTTCGCCAGATGAGTTTGACGCGAACGCAGCGCATTGCGCGTTTGCTGGTAGGCATGTTCGGCCAGATGGCGGCGCTGGCTGTAGCTGAAGGTGTTGGCCAGATAAAGCTCGGGGTCGCGGTGGTCGGGCTCGAACAGTACGATGTCGGTGTTGGGGTAAGTTTGCTCGTAGCCCTTGATGCCCAATTGCAGGCGTGAGTGAATCAGCGAACGAAAGGTCTGGCTCAGCACCGCAGGCAAGCCACCATCGGCAATGTGCGGAATCGGTTCAGATGCGGCCCAAGGTGTGGCTTCTTGCGCCGTGCGCGGCGTTGCCGAGGCGTCAAACGGTACCAGCGGGTTGACGCACAGCATCAGGTCCACGCCTTCGTCCAGCGCAATCGAGGCGTGCATGGTCTTCATCAGCGCACCATCGACAAAGTGTTGCCCGTCAATCTCTACGGGCGGAAACAGCCCGGGCAACGCTGCACTGGCCTGAATGGCTTTGGAGATGGGCACATGGTCCCAACCTGGGCGGCCAAACGACACGGCATTGCTGCTGTCCAGATGCGTGGCCACCAGCGTCAGACGGCTCTTGAGCTGGCGAAAGTCGTTGGTACGGCCGTGTCGGCTGAGCAGGCGGGTGAGCTCCACGTCGATCTGTGCGTTGGAAAAAATACCGGTGGGCAGGCTGGGGCTCAGGCGTTCGAGCGTGCGCATGAGCGACTTGCGCCCCAGCGTGCCATGCCAGGCGCATTGCAACAGCAGTAGCGGTAGCAACAACGAGCGCGAAAAAAATTCAGAAAACGCCGGGCGCAACAACCAAGCCGGGTCAAACGCCTCGGTCTGGCGCTTGCGGTCTTCAATGAACAACGAAAACAACTGGCGCGGCGTGATGCCATTGGCCAGACCGGCGGCAATAAAGCCCCCGGCGGATACGCCCACGTAGTGTTGCAGCCGGGTCAGGTTGATGCCCTTGAGCGATTCCTGCAACGCGCATAGTGCGCCAATTTCATAGATAGCCCCCAAGGGCCCGCCACCAGCGAGCGCCAGGGCAATTTTTGGGGTCGGTCGCACGGGTTGTTTCATGGACGCCCAGTTTACGACCGACCGTGCTTTTTTTACTCAGGGTTTACCTGAGCCGCTGGGACGACTTTTTTGGCAGCTGACTTGGCTGCGGCTTTGCTGGTCTTTGCCGCTGGCTTTTTGGCAGCTGCCTTCGGTGCTGTCGCTTTGACGGGCGCGGCTGCCTTGGGCTTGACTGGAGCGAGCTTTTGCACGCTGGCGTTCAGGGCGTCGATGCGCGCAATCAGCGCATTGATGTCTTTGGCCGACGGCACGCCCAATTTGTTGAGCGCTTTGGCGACACGGTCTTCAAAAATGTTTTCCAGCTTGTCCCACTGGCCCGAGGCCTTGCTGGAAATGTCGCTGGCCATGCTGGTCATTTTTTGTGTGGCTTCGGTGATTTTTTCTTCTGCGGCGGACTGCGTCTTGCGCTGAAAGCTCACGCCTTCTTTCACCAGCGCTTCAAACGCCTTGGTGCCTTCGGTTTGCGCCTTGGTAAACGCCCCCAGCCCGGCCTGCCAGATTTGTTGCGCAGAATCCTTGACCGAATTGGCCAGTGGCATGCCAGCGCGGGGTGTCGCGGCTTTCTTGGCTGGGAAAGACTTTTTAAGTTTGGTGACCATGGTGTGACTCCGTAGCTAGGGGGAAAAGGAAAGACCGCACTGTAGAGGTCAAAATGCGGTGCGTGTAGGTGTGGCTTTCTAATCTGGCACGGGGTTGCCCCGATACGGGTTTACGCTGAGGTCACGCGCTGCAATCCAAGCAAAAATCGGACGCTTATTTACAGGAGACAGGCATGCATTATTTTGTGACCGGTGCCACCGGTTTTATCGGTAAACGGCTGGTCAAAGAACTGCTTGAGCGCAAGGGCACCGTGGTGCATTTTTTGGTACGTGAATCCAGCCAGGACAAGGTCCGGGCGCTGCGCGACTATTGCGGTGTGAGCGCGGCACGCTTGCTGCCGGTGCAAGGCAACCTGATCGAACCCAAACTGGGCGTGTCGGCGGCAGACATCAAACAGCTCAAGGGTCAAATCCAGCACTTCTACCACCTGGCAGCGGTCTATGACTTGGGCGCGGACGAAGCGAGCCAGGTGCAGATCAACGTGGAAGGCACGCGCAACACGGTGGCCTTTGCCAAGGCCGTCGAGGCCGGGCACTTTCACCACGTGAGCTCGATTGCCGCGGCCGGCCTGTACGAAGGCGTGTTCCGGGAAGACATGTTTGACGAGGCCGAAGGGTTGGATCACCCGTACTTTTTGACCAAGCACGAGAGCGAAAAAATTGTGCGCCAGGAATGCAAGCTGCCCTGGACGGTCTATCGCCCGGCGATGGTGGTGGGCGACAGCCAGAGCGGTGAGATGGACAAGATCGACGGGCCGTATTACTTTTTCAAGCTGATCCAGCGCATGCGCCAGTTGTTGCCACCTTGGATGCCCTCCATTGGACTGGAAGGCGGGCGCGTGAACATTGTGCCGGTGGACTTTGTGGTGGACGCACTGGCCACCATCAGCCATCAAAAAGACATCACCGGCAAGTGCTACCACCTGGTGGACCCGGTGGGTTACCGCGTGGGCGACGTGCTGGACATCTTCAGCAAGGCAGCACACGCGCCCAAGATGAACGTGTTTGTCAACGCGGCGCTGTTGGGTTTTATACCGCGCAGCATCACCAAAGGGCTGATGGCGCTGGCACCGGTGCGCCGCGTGCGCAACGCGGTCATGAAAGACCTGGACCTGCCTGAAGACATGCTCAGCTTTGTCAACTACCCCACGCGCTTTGATTGCCGCGATACGCTGGCCGCGCTCAAAGGCAGCGGCATTGAATGCCCCAACCTGCGTGACTACGCCTGGCGGCTGTGGGACTACTGGGAACGCCATTTGGACCCCGACCTGCACATCGACCGCAGCCTCAAGGGCACGGTGGGCGGCAAGGTGGTGCTGGTGACTGGTGGAAGTTCAGGTATTGGATTGGCTGCAGCGCACAAATTTGCTGAGGCGGGCGCTATTACTTTGATATGCGGGCGGGACCAGGACAAGTTGGACGCGGCGTGTGCGCAGGCCAAGGAAAAGGGTTACCGCTTTATCGCCTACGCGGTGGACATTGCCGAAGAAGCCCCCTGCAAAGCGTTTGTGCAGCAGGTGATGACCGAGCATGGCGGAGTGGATTTTTTGGTCAACAACGCCGGCCGATCCATCCGCCGCGCCATCGAGAGCAGTTACGAGCGCTTTCACGACTACGAGCGCACCATGCAGCTCAACTACTTTGGCAGCCTGCGTGTCACCATGGGCTTTTTGCCCGGCATGGTGGCCAAGCACAAAGGGCATGTGGTCAATATCAGCAGCATCGGTGTGCTGACCAACGCGCCGCGCTTTAGCGCTTATGTGGCCAGCAAGGCGGCGCTGGACGCCTGGACGCGTTGTGCCTCCAGCGAATACGCAGATCAAGGCATCAGCTTTACCACCATCAACATGCCGCTGGTGCGCACCCCCATGATTGCGCCCACCAAGATTTACAACAACGTGCCCACGCTGGCCCCCGAAGAAGCCGCTGACATGATTGCGCAGGCGTGCATCTTCAAACCGGTACGCGTTGCCACTCGGCTGGGCATTTTTGGCCAGCTGTTGCACGCGCTGGTGCCGCGCGTGGCGCAGATCGTGATGAACACCAGCTTCAGGATGTTCCCCGATTCCCCGGCTGCCAAGGGCGCCAAACCGGGTGACAAACCCAAACTGTCTGCCGAAGCGGTGGCGCTGCAGCAGATGATGCGGGGGATTCATTTTTAAGGGGTGAGCTGCGGGATAATCCAAGCCGTGTTTTTTCATTCAACGGCCTGACCCTTATGTCCCCCAAAATCTACGTCGCCGGCCACCGTGGCATGGTGGGCAGCGCCATCGTGCGCCAACTGGTACAGAGCGGCCTGGGTCCTGAGTCCTTCGTCCTCAAAACTCATCACGAGCTTGACCTGACCCATCAAGCCGCTGTGCGGGCCTTTTTTGCTGCAGAGAAGCCCACCCAGGTCTATCTGGCCGCAGCCAAAGTGGGCGGCATTCACGCCAACAACACCTACCCGGCAGACTTTATTTACCAAAACCTGATGGTGCAGGCCAACGTGGTGGAGGCCGCTTTTCAGGCTGGCGTGCAAAAACTGCTGTTTTTGGGTTCAAGCTGCATCTATCCCCGCCTGGCACAGCAGCCCATGCGTGAAGATGCCCTGCTTACCGGCCTGCTGGAGTCGACCAACGAACCCTATGCCATTGCCAAAATTGCCGGCATCAAACTGTGTGAGTCTTACAACCGCCAATACGGCGAAAGCCATGGTGTTGACTACCGCAGTGTCATGCCCACCAACCTGTATGGCATCGGTGATAACTACCACCCGCAAAACAGCCACGTTATTCCCGCGCTGATCCGCCGCTTTCATGAAGCCAAGGTCGCCAACGCGCCCAGCGTGGTCATCTGGGGCAGTGGTCGCCCCAAGCGCGAATTTTTGTACGTGGACGACATGGCTGCCGCCAGCGTGTTTGTCATGAACCTGCCCAAAACCGTTTATGACCAGCACACCCGCCCCATGCTGAGCCACATCAACGTTGGCTACGGTAGCGACATCACCATCGCCGAGCTGGCCCAGGCTGTGAGCCAAGCGGTGGGCTACCAAGGCAACATCGACTTTGATCCCAGCCAGCCCGACGGCGCGCCGCGCAAATGGATGGACAGCAGTCGGCTAAACGCTCTGGGCTGGCAAGCCAAAATCAACCTGGAGCAGGGTCTGGCTTTGGCTTACCAAGACTTCAAGCATCAAATCAGCCTCTAGCCCATGCCAACAAAGCACAAATAGCTATCAAATCAATATCGACCGCCATGACCACAACCAGCACTCAGTCCTCAGCACGCAGCACTGCAAAGCAACCCAGAGTGGCCTTGATCACCGGCATCACTGGCCAAGACGGCTCTTACCTGGCGGAATTCTTGTTGGAAAAAGGTTACCAGGTGCACGGCATCAAGCGCCGCGCCAGCAGTTTTAACACCCAACGCATAGACCATATCTACCAAGACCCGCATATCGACGACGCCAACTTTACGTTGCACTATGGCGACCTGACCGACACCAGTAACCTGACGCGCATCATTCAGCAAGTGCAGCCCGATGAGGTCTATAACCTGGGCGCGCAAAGCCACGTCGCTGTGAGCTTTGAGAGCCCCGAATACACAGCCGACGCAGATGGCATGGGCACCCTGCGCATTTTGGAAGCCATTCGCATCCTGGGCCTGGAAAAGAAAACACGTTTTTACCAAGCCAGCACCTCTGAGCTGTTTGGTTTGGTGCAGGAAATCCCGCAGCGCGAAACCACGCCGTTCTACCCGCGCAGCCCCTACGCCGCTGCCAAACTCTACGCCTATTGGATCACGGTGAACTACCGCGAAGCCTACGGCATGTACGCCTGCAACGGCATCTTGTTCAACCATGAGAGCCCACGCCGCGGCGAAACATTTGTTACCCGCAAAATCACCCGCGGCCTGGCCAACATCAGCCAGGGGCTGCAAGACTGCCTGTACATGGGCAACATCGACGCTCTGCGCGACTGGGGTCACGCCAAAGACTATGTGCGCATGCAATGGCTCATGCTGCAACAAGACCACCCCGAAGACTTTGTGATTGCCACCGGGGTGCAGTACACCGTGCGCCAGTTCATCAACTGGACGGCAGAGGCGCTGGGTATGCAACTGCGCTGGGAAGGCGCGGGCGTCAACGAAAAAGCCTGCTGGCTCAACCCACCAAACCCCTCCACCCTAACCCATAACCCCTGCGAACCCGTGGTTCGGATAGACCCCCGCTACTTCCGCCCCACAGAGGTCGAGACCCTGCTGGGCGACCCCGGCAAAGCCAAGCAAAAACTGGGCTGGGTGCCTGAAATTACCGTGCAAGACATGTGTCAAGAGATGGTCGCCCACGACCTACAGCAAGCCAAGCAGCACGCATTGCTCAAGCAGCATGGGTACAGCGTGAGCGTTAGTCTGGAATAGTTCCCGTGCAAACGCAAGGCGACCTGATCCGAATGTGCGAAGACAGCACGCACCGGCTGGCCTTGCAAGTCATAAAGTTGGAGTGATGCAAGAATCACCCTGGTATTAACCCAGTGCAAACGAGTGAGTTCTGATTGGTTCGGGCTGATGGATTGCCCGGACGTGGAGGGTTTGTTTGAAAGACTCATTGTGGAAAAGAAAATTTTAGTTACCGGTGCCGACGGGTTTATCGGTTCTCACCTGACTGAAACCCTGGTACGTGCAGGCTACGATGTTCGTGCGTTCGTCCTCTACAACTCGTTTAACTCCTGGGGTTGGCTTGACCACTGCGGTGCGGACGTCAAAGGCAAGTTCGAAGTGTTCGCTGGCGACGTGCGGGATCCCAACGGTGTTCGCACGGCCATGAAAAATTGCGACGCGGTGCTGCACCTTGCAGCTCTGATCGCCATCCCTTATTCGTACCATTCGCCTGACACCTACGTTGATACCAACATCAAGGGAACGCTCAACATTGTCCAGGCAGCGCGCGATCTTGGCGTGAGCAAGGTAGTGCAAACATCGACCAGCGAGGTGTATGGAACGGCACGCTTCGTGCCCATAACCGAAGATCATCCGCTGCAAGGCCAATCGCCCTATTCGGCCAGCAAGATTGGTGCAGATCAAATTGCCATGTCGTTTTATGCAACGTTTGGCACCCCAGTGACGCTATTGCGGCCGTTTAACACCTACGGCCCGCGTCAGTCTGCCCGGGCTGTCATACCGACCATCATTACCCAGATTGCGCATGGTCAACGCAAAATCAAACTCGGTGCAGTGTCACCCACACGAGATTTCAACTTTGTGGCCGATACGGTGGCTGGTTTCATTGCCGCACTGGAGTCGGATCGGGGAACCGGTGAAGTTATTAATATTGGCAGCAATTTCGAGATTTCCATCGGTGACACAGCCAAAGCCATTGCCCAGGCGATGGGCGCTACGATTGAGATCGTCACAGATGAGCAACGGCTGCGGCCCGAAAAGAGCGAGGTTGAACGTCTATGGGCATCCAACACCAAAGCGTGTGAGCTATTGGGCTGGCGGCCGCAATACGGTAGCCATGAAGGTTTTTTGCGTGGTCTAACCGAGACCATCGCTTGGTTCCGCCAACCTGCAAATTTGTCTGCCTACAAAGCCGACATTTACAACATCTAAGCAATATGGATGGAAACAGCAATCTGCCGCAGGACATCGTCCGCGCTATCAGGTCTGTAGTAGGTAACGGCCCACTGGCATTACATGAGCCCCGTTTTAATGGGAACGAATGGGTTTATCTAAAAGAATGTCTTGATTCAACCTATGTATCGTCCGTAGGTAAATTTGTTGACCAATTTGAGTCCGACCTGGCGGCCTTTACCGGGGCCAAGCGCGCTGTGGCGGTGGTCAATGGCACGGCGGCACTGCATGTGGCGCTGCGCCTGGCAGGGGTGCAGGCGGGTGACGAGGTGCTGTTGCCCGCGCTCACCTTTATCGCCACTGCCAACGCAGTGGTCTATTGCGACGCGACACCGCACTTTGTTGACAGCGAGGCGCAATCGCTTGGCATGGACGCATTGGCTTTGCGCGCGCATTTGAATGGCGTCACCGAACAACGCGGCGGCCACTGCATCAACCGCAATACCGGCCAGGTCATTCGCGCGATGGTGCCGATGCACACCTTTGGGCATCCCGCTGACATTGAAGCGCTTTTAGCCGTTGCGCACGACTTCCACCTGCAACTTATCGAGGATGCTGCTGAATCCCTTGGCAGCACGGTGGGCGGCCGCCACACGGGAACGTTTGGCCTGATGGGCACACTCAGCTTTAACGGAAACAAGACCATGACCACTGGCGGCGGCGGTGCCGTCCTCACCAATGACATCGAACTGGGCAGGCGTGCCAAGCACCTGACCACCACGGCCAAATTGCCGCACCGCTGGAACTTTGTGCACGATGAAATCGGCTACAACTATCGTTTGCCCAATCTGAATGCTGCTTTGGGCTGTGCGCAGCTTGAGCAACTTCCTGGCTTCTTGGCCGACAAGCGCCACCTGTTTGAGCGCTACCAATCAGCCTTTGCCGACGTCAAGGGTGTCCGCCTGGTCGCCGAACCGGCGCAGTGCCGCAGCAACTACTGGTTGCAGACGCTGTTACTCGACGAGTCGAATGCCAACCAGCGCGACGCGGTGCTGACGGTCACCAACGACGCTGGCCTGATGACCCGCCCGGCCTGGGCGCTGATGAATCGCCTGTCGATGTACAGCAACGCGCCTAAAGCACCTTTGCCGGTGGCCGAATCGCTGGAACGGCGCTTGATGAATATCCCGAGCAGTTCGGGGCTGCTTTCTGTCATGCCATGAGCAAACCAAAACTCATCTTGATCGGCGCTGGCGGCCATACCCATGCCTGTATCGATGTGATTGAACAACATGGCATCTATCAAATTGTCGGGCTGGTCGGCATGCCAGAAGAATTGCATACCCAGCACCTTGGCTATGAAGTCATCGCTACGGACGTTGATTTGTCAACATTGGTCAAAGACTACCCAAATGTGTTGATTACCGTGGGCCAGATTCAGACACCCAAGCACCGCATCCGCCTTCATCAACAGGTCAACAAGCTCGGGTTTCAATTGCCAGTCATCATCGCGCCCAGCGCTTATGTCTCTCGTCATGCGGTGGTTGGATCAGGTAGCATTGTTATGCACGGTGCCATCATCAATGCTGGTGTCAGGGTGGGCAGCAATTGCATTATCAACACGCGTGCCCTGCTTGAGCACGACGTAGCGGTGGCAGACCACTGCCATATTTCTACCGGAACCATCCTCAATGGCGACGTGAAAATTGGAGCTGGCAGCTTTGTTGGCAGTGGTAGCATCATCAAAGAGGGACTGACGCTTGGGCAAGGCTGCTTGGTGGGTATGGGGCTTGCTGTGCGGCACAACCAGCCAGATCGAGCCCATTTTTTTGATCATAAAAAATCATGAATACCCGAGTTCTCATCATCGCCGAAGCGGGTGTCAACCACAACGGCGACATCCGGTTGGCCAAGCAACTTATTGATGTGGCAGCTGAATCTGGGGCTGATCTTGTCAAATTCCAAACCTTCAGCGCCAACCGTCAAGTCACGCGCGTTGCGAAAAAGGCCGGGTATCAAATCCTGGCCACGGGAAATAAAGAATCCCAGTACGAGATGCTTCACCGTTTGGAACTCACAGAGGACATGCATCGGGAACTCATCGCGCACTGTGCAACGCGCAACATTGACTTTTTCTCTACCGGTTTTGACATAGAAAGCATTGATTTGCTTTTGGGCCTTGGCCAAGATCACTTCAAAATACCCTCTGGTGAGATTACCAATCTGCCGTACCTGCGCCATATTGGAAAACTGGGCAAATCAGTCATTCTTTCCACCGGCATGTCAACACTGGGCGATATTGAAGCGGCCATCGAGGTGCTGGAACAGGCAGGGACAGTGCGTACCCAAATCACCGTACTGCACTGCACCACCGAATACCCGACGCCCATGAATGAAGTCAATCTGCGTGCCATGCACAGCATTCAAGCAGCATTTGGTGTTGCGGTGGGCTACTCCGACCACACCCCAGGCATTGAAGTGGCGATTGCCGCCGCTGCCATGGGAGCGACAGTGATCGAAAAGCACTTTACCTTGGACCGCACTCTGCCCGGCCCCGACCATCAAGCCAGCCTTGAACCCGCAGAACTCAAAGCCATGGTGGCAGCCATTCGCAATATTGAAGTCGCATTGGGCGATGGCATCAAGCGCCTGACGCCGAGCGAGGCGCGCAATATGCCAGTTGCTCGCAAGTCATTGGTGGCCAGTCAAGCCATCAAAGCAGGCGATACCTTCACTGCGCAAAACATCACGACCAAACGACCCGGCACCGGTATCTCGCCAATGCGTTGGGATGAAGTGATTGGACAAGTTGCCAAAAAAGACTACGAAGAGGATGAGTTGATATGAAATTGACTTACCCTGAGCCGGATGAGCCGGAACTAAAAAGTCACGCTTTATTTTAACCAGTCGAAGCCAATACGATTCCCCGAGCTACCATGATCCTTTCCATCCATCAACCTAGCTATTTTCCTTGGCTCGGGTTACTTGACAAGATTGCAAAAAGTGATGTCTATATGGTGATGGACGAGGTGCAACTGTCTGATAGTTCTTTCCAAAATCGCAATATTTTTCTCAGTTCCGATGGGAAGACAAAATATCTGACCATAGGTTTCAACAGGGATGGCTATATGACACGCCGTTTCTGTGATTTGGAAATTTCTCAGACGGACTGGCAAGACAGGCATATGAATACGCTGAAAGCCTATTACGGCAAGCACCGTTTTTTTTCTGAAGTACAAGCTTTCATCGAGCCCATATTCCGCAATTCCTATACCTTTCTGGTTGAGCCAGTTGTGGAGTCCATGCGCATCAGCATGCAGTTGCTGGATTTGCCCACCGGAATGATGAGCCAGCATGAGCTGGCCTATGACCGCACGACCAAGAAGAATGACTTGGTACTGGCGCTGGTGAAGTCCGCCGGGGCAGATGTTTACCTGGCGGGAACCGGCTCCAAGTCATATATGCAGGTGGATACGTTTGCGGAACAAGGCATTCAAGTCGAGTTCAACCATTTTGTACACCCCGAATATCCGCAACGGAACATGCAAAAATTTGAGCCGGGCATCAGTTGCCTGGATTTGCTGTTCAATGTGGGCGTTGAGCGTGCACGCGAAATTTTTTGGCAGGCGGTGCATAACAAGGCCAAACATGTCTGAGGTGATTCGCCACTCTTCCAGCACAGTGCGTTCTGCCGATTTTCGCTATGTCAAAAATCTGGCGATGCAGAACTATGTTGGCAATGGCGATTTGTGCAAAGAGCTGACGCGGCAGTTACCAAAACGGCTTGGTCGTTTTGGTGCGGTATTGACCGGCAGTGGCGAAAACGCCTTGATGTTGGCTTTGCAACACTTGAAGAGTCTTCATGCGGGCAAATGCGAGGTTATCGTATCAGCTTATGTATGCCCGGCTGTGGTGAACGCCATTCTGGGTCAGGGTCTGCAACCGGTATTTGCCGATGTTGCTGCAAACTCCTTGAATCTAGACATGGGTGATGTTCGAGAGCATAGACTCACGCAACAGACCCTTGCAGTGCTTTGCACGCATGTCGGCGGATTGCCGGACGACATACAAGCCGCAATGCAATTTGGTATTCCGGTCATTTCCGACTGTGCCCAAGCGCTGGGCACTGGTATTGCAGGTCGCTCCCTGCTCGCGTTCGGAGATATAGCCATCATCTCGTTTGGCCCGACCAAGTTCCTGACTGGCGGTTTGGGTGGCGCGGTGCTCTGTGACAAGCGGGACGAAGGATCAGTGCGACGTTTGGCAATGCCGGAACTCCCTGTAACTGAATATCAAGAACAAGGATTCGTGCAAACGCTGGGGCAGCATGTCAGCGAGCTCAATGCCGGTCTGGCCCTGGCCCAGTTACAGCACTTGCAGAACTTTTTGCTGAAACGGCAAAGGATTGCACAAAAATACAGCGAAGCGCTATGTGCGGCTCCGGGAGTAACTTTTCCAGACATGCCGGACAACGCCGAGCCAAACTGGTTTCGCTATTACTTCTTTAGCGACCAGGCAAACGAATGGCAGCGGCGCTTGCTGCAATACGGAGTGGATGCACGCACCTCGATTGCGCATGTAATGACGGATTATTTTCCAAATGCTGGAACGAGAACAGAACTGTCCAGACAATCCCGACGGGTAGTTTCGCTGCCAATTTATCCGGCTCTGAAAGCGGCGCAAGTTTCCTGCATTGTCGGGGCGCTGCAACGCATCGCAAATGAATACAGGGGAGCAGCATGAAAAAAATATTGGCGATTACCGGAATTCGCTCAGACTACGATTTAATGAGCGGGCTCTTCCACCGATTGCAGGCGGATGGGGACATAGACCTGCGCTTGCTGGTGGGCGGTGCGCATATGTCGAGAACCTACGGACACACCATCGACCTGATTCGCCGCGATGGTTTCACTATCCTGCATGCGGTTGAAAGCCTCATTGATTCCGACTCTCTGGCCTCTCGTTTGAAGACAGCGAGCATTATGCTGCAAGGCGCCGTGGATGCGGTAGCGAACTGGGTACCGGATGTCATCATCTACGCGGGTGATCGGGAAGAAGTGTGGATAGGTGCCATGCTCGGTACCTATCTGGAAGTTCCCACTGTGCATTTTTACGGTGGTGATCATACCGAAACGGGGCATGTCGATAATCCGGTGCGACATGCCGTATCCAAGCTGTCTACCGCGCATGCAGTGACCGTGGAGGAGCATCGTCAACGCTTGCTGTGCATGGGTGAACCGGTTTCGCGCATACGTGTGATCGGCAATATTTCACTGGATAATTTTGTGCATCACCAGGCCCTGTCGCGCCAGAAGTTGGAACAGCAGATAGGCTTGCCAACGAACATCATGCGCTATGCGCTGGTTTTGTTTCACCCCGATCCGTCAGAAAAAGGCACAGCGGCAGAGATTTTTGAGCGCATTTTGCTTTTATTGAAGAGGCAAGGTTTTGCCGGTTGCGTTGGCTACCCCAACACCGATCCATCCAACCGCGACATCATCGATATCATCGAAAAATATCGGGGGGATGAAAACTTCTTCTTTTATCGCAACCTGGATCGGGATCAATTTATATCCATGTACAAGCATGCGAGTTTCATCATTGGTAACTCGTCTTCAGGAATACTTGAGGCAGCAAGCATTCCCATTCCCGCCATCAATGTGGGATTGCGGCAGCGAGGACGCATGGCAGGAGGCAATGTCATTTTCTGTGACTCGGATATGCAATCCATTGCTGCGGCCATGGCCAAGGCGCTTTCGCAATCATTTCTGGCTCTGGTCAAGTCAACGCGCAATCCCTATGGTGACGGGGATTCGGCAGAAAAGGCTTACCGTATGTTGAAGGAAATGAATTTGCAATCCATGCGGCTCAAAACAGAAGATGCACTGAAACTCGACAAAGCGGTAAAACCATGAGCACGGTTCAGCGTAATTCCAAAGTGTGGGAAGGCATCTATAGTCAGGGGAAAGGCCTACTGTCCTACCCCAACGAATCCTTGGTCAGGCTGACTTATGGTTTGCTGAGGCCCGAGTCACACAAACAAGTTTTGGACTACGGCTTCGGCACAGCAGCGAACCTGATCCATCTTGCGCGCCGTGGTTTTTCCATGAGCGGGGTCGAGGTGAGTCCAAGTGCCAATGACATCGCTAAAAACCGCTGTGCCCAGGAGAATATCCAGGTCGATCTTCGGTTGTTTTCAGGGGGAAAACTCCCTTTTGAAGATACCAGCTTTGATGCGGTGATTGCCTGGCAGGTGCTGTATTACAACAATTGGGAAAGTTTTTTCGTGGCGATGCGTGAAATTGAGCGTGTACTCCGTCCGCGAGGTGTTTTCATCGGAACCATGGCCGGGGTGGGCGATGTATCGCACCAGATGGGCAAGCCTCTGGGCGATTGCGAATATATTTCAGGAGTGCCCGGTCAGGAAGGGGCACATCTGCTTATCGTGGAAAAGAAAGATTTACAGCGCTGCTTCCCCAACCGTTTGATTGCCGTCGGGGAGTTTTACTACCAGTTTGGTTCTGCCCAAAGCCGACATTTCATTGTCACTTATCAGAAACCGGAGTGATTGAATGAACCAGTCGATTTTGGTAGTTGCCGTCCATCCAGACGACGAGACGCTTGGTTGCGGCGCAACCTTGCTGCGCCTGCGTGACGAAGGGGCAGAAATCCATTGGATGCTGGTCACAGCGATGAGTGAAGACTGCGGCTTTAGTCCGAAAGCGATAGATCGGCGCAATAGTGAAATTGATGCGGTGGCACAAATGTATGCTTTCTCAAGCGTGCATCGTTTGGGTTTTCCAACGACCAGGCTGGATGAAGTTCCGCAGTCGCAGTTGGTGATGGCCATGTCCAAAGTGTTCCAGAGTGTTCAACCCAGTCAGGTATTCCTGCCATTTCAGCATGATGTGCATTCTGATCACCAGCATGCCTTTGCCGCAGGCTACAGTTGCACCAAAGCATTCCGCTATCCGTCAGTGCGTAAAGTGATGATGATGGAAACGCTGAGTGAAACCGATTTTGCTCAGTCGGCGGGGGGGGGCTTTGTGCCGAATATGTTTGTTGACATATCCGAGCAGTTTGAACGCAAGATGCAGATATTGCGTGTGTTTGAAAGTGAACTACATCCACACCCTTTTCCGCGCAGCGTGGAAGCCGTTGAGGCATTGGCCTTGTTGCGCGGAGCGGCGGCTGGCTGTCGTTATGCAGAGTCATTTGTCATCCTCAAAGAGATCCAATAACCGAGAGTTTGCATGTCCTGGAAACGTTTAGCGATCTTGTCCAATGCGTCTGTAAAGGATGCACTGAAGCAATTGGATCTCACTGCCGAAAAAACTCTACTGGTTGTAGATAAGACTGGTGTGTTTCTTGGAGCAATTTCGGATGGAGATATTCGCCGCCATCTGATTCGTGGTAATGGACTTGAAGACAGTATCGGCTCTGTTTACAACGCTCAAGCACATTACGTTAAAGCGGGGCATTTTGAAATCACGGTCGTGCGAAACATGATGCTTGATCTGAAAATCCTGGTTGTTCCAGTTGTGGATGACCAACGAAGAATTTTGGATGTGGTGCTTTTTGATGAAGTGGTTGATCGCAAGGAATCTACCAATCGTTTTTCGGTCGGAAGCATCGACGTCCCGGTTGTCATCATGGCTGGTGGCAAGGGAACACGACTCGCGCCTTTCACACAAGTGTTACCAAAACCGCTGATCCCAATAGGCGAGAAAACTATCTTGGAGATAATCATTGAAGGGTTTGATCGCTTTCATGTAACTAAATTTTATTTCACAGTGAATTATCGGGGCGCAATGATCAAAGCTTACTTCGATAGTATTAAGAAAAAAAATGACATCAAATATTTGTGGGAAAAAGAGTTCTGTGGTACGGCGGGTAGCTTGGAATTGCTACCCGCAGATATAGCCGATACCTTTATCGTGTCCAATTGCGACATCATTGTCAAAGCAGATTATGCCGAGGTGCTGAAGTTTCATCGGGATAGTCAGGCAGACCTGACAGTTATCGCCTCTATACAACATCATGTGATTCCATACGGTGTGGTGGAATACGGCGAACATGGGGTTGTTTCTGGCATCAAAGAAAAGCCTGAATTTTCCTTCTCTATCAACACCGGTGTTTACGTGGTGAATAAGTCCTGCCTGAAACTTATACCGCACGGCGAAGTGTTCCATATGACGCAAATGATGGAGGCCGTCATTGCCAAGGGTGGCAAAGTGGTCACTTATCTCGTCAACGAAAAAGATTACATCGATATGGGGCAATGGGAAGAATATAACAAGGCTCTTGAGCGCATGAAAGAAATTGTCTGATGAAGGCACTTGTCATTGGATATGGTTCCATTGGAAAGCGACACACGCGGGTACTTTCGGAGCAGTTGGGGCTTCAGATTGAAGTGGTGACGTGTATGTCGGACTGTGCTTATCGCCATTACACAACGCTGGCTGAGGCAGGGGATTTACAGCGTTTTGACTATTTTGTGATTGCTACCGAAACTGATCGTCACTATCAGAATTTACTTGATTTGAATGCAGCGGTTAAAGACCGGAGCATCCTGGTGGAAAAGCCCCTGTTCTTTCGGGAGGCCATTTTTTCCGATGTGCACAATCGCATCTTTGTCGGTTACAACCTGCGCTTTCATCCTGCACTACAGAAAGCACGCGAGTTATTGCAGGGCAAGAGAGTGTCAGCGGTAAATGTACAGGTGGGCGACTACCTTCCGTGGTGGCGCCCGGAGACCGATTACCGCACCTGCTACAGCGCAAAATGCAGCAAAGGCGGTGGCGTGGTGTTCGACATTAGTCATGAGATCGATTACATACAGTGGCTTTTCGGTCCGATGCATAAGCTGGTTTCCTTGACAGGACGCCTATCCGATTTGGAAATCGACTCGGATGATTACTCGTCTGTCATCGGCTTGACCGAACGCAAAACGCCAATCAACTTGAGTATGGACTACTTGAGCATGCTGCCCGTACGCTCCATGCTTGCCATTGCCAGTGATGTCTCGGTTTTGCTCGATCTGGAGCATGGCCTTTTGACTTATTGCGACAAAAATCGGAACAAGCGGTCATGGGATTTCTCAATCCTGCAACGCGATTACACCTACTGCGAAATGCATCGTGCAGTGTTGGAACGACAAGGCGGCGAGGCGTGTACTTTGCAGCAGGGTTTGGAAGTGATGCGTACGATACAAAGCATTTATGCAAATAATTTGAAGGATGAATGGCATGAAGCGTGAATCGGTATTGGCGGTCATCGGTGCGCGCGGTGGTTCCAAAGGCGTCAAGAACAAGAACATCCGCCCTTTGCTGGGCAAGCCGCTTATCGCCTGGACGATTGAACAGGCCATAACATCTGGACTCTTTGACCATATAGTGCTTACCAGCGATTCCGAAGAGATTATGCAGATATCGGCTGAATATGGTGCGGATGTGTTCTTTAAACGGCCGGACGAATATGCGACAGACACTGCACCAAAAATTCCTGCCATCCGGCATGCCTTGGTGGAATCTGAAAAACATTTCGGTAAACAATACGACTGTATCGTCGATTTGGATGCGACCGCGCCGCTGCGCATTGTTCAGGACTTGATTGATGCTTTGCAGCAATTCGAGCGAGAAGGTTATGAAGCTCTGATCACTGCGACGCCAGCTCGGCGTTCACCGTACTTCAACCTGGTTGAACAAGACGCCTTCGGGCGAGTGGCTTTGTCCAAGAAGCTGGATAGACCCATTGTCCGCCGCCAGGATTCCCCCAAGTGCTTCGATATGAATGCCTCGTTCGATATCTGGACGAGAGAAGCACTACTGAATAGCGATACATTATTCACCGACAACACCGGACTGTACGTCATGCCAGAAGAGCGATCCATCGACATAGACAGCGAACTGGATTGGCGCATGGTCGAAATGCTGATGGCCGAACGGACAGAAGAGTAACCAAAATAATGTTGGGCTTACTTCGCGCAACACTACAGCGCATCAAATGGATGCGCCAGCAGGACCGCATCGGGCCGGATCTGCCGATCACCCATTGGCGGCTGTATCTTAAATCCACGATGAATACGCTTTGTCAAAGTAAGTTCGCCTACTTTGGTGAAGAGGCCGAGGTGCGTCCGGGTGCATATGTTGTTTTTTGTTCCAGAGTCCATTTGGGCCGCCGTGTCGTGATTCGACCCAGTTGCATGTTGTTTTCAGATCCGCAGGGATTCATCACTATCGAAGATGACGTAATGCTCGGTTCTGGAGTGCATGTCTATGTATCAAATCATGAATATTCCAATCCCTCAATACCGATAATCGATCAAGGCTCATGCAATTTCAGCCATGTACATCTGCGCAGGGGATGTTGGATTGGCGCTAACGCAATCATTCTTCCGGGGGTCGAAATTGGTGAGAATGCTGTGGTCGGCGCGGGTAGCATCGTGACCAAGAATGTGCCAGCAAGAACCGTTGTGGCGGGCAATCCCGCTAAACTTGTGAATAACATTGAATAGAAAATCGGGACGATCGTTGACAGGTATTGCCGACGGCATATTAATGATATCTATCTAATTTTAGAAAATAATTGATCCTGACTGCCATTAAGACAAGATTCCTTGTATCAGTTATCGCGAATGCGCTTCGTGCTGGTATTACTTTTGCTTGCGGAATACTAATTGCCAGAGGATTAGGCCCGATCGGATATGGTGATTTGACATTTTTACTCGGCAGCTTTATTGCAATTCGTGCATTGGTTGATTTTGGAAGTTCAAGCGGTTTTTACACATTCATATCCAGACACCCACGCGGTGACAGGTTCTATTTATTCTATTTCTCATGGTTGGTTTTACAGTTCGTTATCACACTTGCGCTGGTTGCATTGATTATTCCTTCTGATTTGTTTAAAAAAATATGGTTAGGACAACTTCGAGATACTGTTGCTTTGGCTTTTGTTGCCGTTTTTATACAGCAGCAGGTGTGGCAAATGATTGGGCAAATCGGTGAATCAGCCCGGAAGACCATCAAAGTACAGTCGCTCAACATTACTGTGACAATAATTTATCTGTTGATCATTTATTTGTTATTCCGGCTTGATGACTTGAATGTTAAAAATATTCTTTTGGTAATCATATGTCTTTACGGTACTGCATCGATATTGAGTTATCGGCTGCTGAGAGTGCGAAACATCAAATCTGCCGAGGAAGAAACATACAGTCAGATGCTGGGTGAATACTGGGCATATTGCAAACCAATGATATGGCTTGCTGTGGTGGGATTTCTTTATGCATTTGCAGACAAATGGATGTTGCAGAAATTTGGTGGTGCAGCCCAGCAAGGCTATTTCCAGATCGCCTCGCAATTTGCCCAGATCAGTCTTCTTGCTACGGTTTCCATATTGAATATTTTTTGGAAAGAGATCGCAGAGGCACGCGCAAGGGGTGATCAAGGGCGCGTTGCCAATTTGTACACAAAGATAAATCGGGGCTTGGTGATGTTGAGTGCAGTTGTCGCCGGGTTACTGCTACCTTGGGCCAAGCAGATCGTGGCGATCCTGCTTGGACCGACCTACGTGGACGCTTGGCCGGTCCTGGCGATCATGTTCTTGTATCCTATTCACCAGTCGATGGGACAAATTGGCGGCACCATGTTTATGGCTGGTGGAGATACTCAAAAATATGTTGTGCTGAGCATCAGTTTGATGATGTTCACTCTGCCGGTATCGTATCTTGCCTTGGCCCCATCATCTGGAATTTTGATCCCCGGATTGGGGCTGGGTGCCATTGGCATGGCAGGCTACATGGTGCTGACCGGTATTGTGGCGGTCAATATACAGGCGTGGGTTATAGCTCGTCACAATGGATGGCGGTTTGACTGGCACTATCAAGCTGTCGGAATCCCGCTCATGATCGCTCTGGGTTATGCAGTCAAGCTATTGGTGAGTTTGGTTTGGGAACTCGATGGTGTGGTATGGCTTGAACTGTTGATCCCCGTGGCGGTTGCCAGTTTTATTTATTGCGGTTCAGTCGTCTTGGCGGTCAGGGCACTGCCATGGCTGATCGGAATGAGCATAGAGGAATTGCGCATGATATTTTTACAATTGCGCAAGGGATTCTGGCATGTCGGCGCTTGATGCCGGTAAGACATATCGCGACATTCTGATTCTGGAAGACAGAGATCGGTGGGAAAGCTGCAAGTCCCAATTCGACCCGCAAAGAGACTTGGTGCTCACCTATGATCTTGGACTTCGACGTGAAGTGGAACAATGTGGCGGACAAACCTGCTACGTCGATCATTTGGTGGATAAGCACACCATGCAGGAAAACAATTTCCTGATCTATCACTTCTTCCGCAAATGGCATTTTGATGCTGAAGGAGAAGATATCTTCCAGCATTGTGGCGTACCCTTTGGTTTTTCATTCCGTCTTGAGATATGGAATGACTTTGTGTTTTACGCTCGTACCCGGATTTGTCTGGAAATATTACTTGAATTGAAATATGAAAGGCTTGTTGTCGGCACTCGACTGGGATTGATCGAGTCTGTTTTGCGTGAGATGGGGTTGGCTTTTTTGCTTGTTTCTGCTAAAGCAGGAGCCGACAAACAAGCATATTACTTTCCGATTCATGACTGGATGGATGAGAAGGTTCGCTTCAAAGGTATAGGCGGAGTCAAATACCGGCTAAGGGACATTGTGAGCTCGTTGCAGGGTTCGCTGATGTCATGGGCGGATCGCTTGTCCGGCGTGAGCGACAGGAAGCCAACAATTTTCATCCAGGAATATCACCCAACCCGCAAACTCATCCAGCGCTTGCAGCAGGAAGATAGAGTGAGGCTGCTATTGGCGACCTTTACCAGGAACAAGGGTGCGTTCAGATACATTCCGATTTGGGGTACGGCCAGAAAATTCCAGGACGAGGCGGAAAGCTTGATGAGCCGCTTTCGTGACAGGCGATGTGCGAAGCTGGTGGTGACCAGTGGAGTGGATATTTCAGACGGACTTTACCGAATCATCGAAGTGCGGATAGCAAACTGTATTGCTGCAGCTTTGCGGGATCTTGATTGTGTGATCCGTTACTTGGATGCCAATCCGCTTACGTTGGAGGTATTGATTGCCAATCTTGGTCATCTCGCCCCCTTGGTTGACAGTGTATGCAAGACACGCGGCATACCCAGCTATTTTATTATTAACGGCATATTGGGAAATGAGTTTTTGGATGAAGGAAAATATGCTACTATTATTAATTCTTATTCAGTCAGTATCAAGGAAAATTATTTTAGAGGGATGAATAATATTATTTGCCTGGGTGATCCACGCATGGATTCCTATGCGATGTACAAGAAGACACGACACATGGTAAACAGGACTACGCCCACCATTACAATAGGAGCTTCAGGGCATAATAACACGGACTTGAATTCTTATCTGGCGGTTGAGTTTGATTTTCTATATGATGTCCTGGATGCTTTGAAGACAATTAAATCGCGTGGTGTTACTTTGCATATCATTATAAAAGTCAGGGCAAATGGATACCGTAAGCAATATGAGGAGTTCGCGCAAGAATATTTCCCTGGATTGGTGGATGAGATATTTGACAACGTGCCTATGTTGCAAGTGCTGCAGCGCGCCGACTTCTTCATCTCGATCTATTCACAGACTCTATTCGAGGCTTCTTGTTTGGGCATCCCTTGTCTCTACTACAAAAAAGACACGGAGATCATGGATCCACCTTTCGACGGCAATTCGGAATTGGTGACCGTGACCAATGTTGATGACCTGGTCATTGCAATAGAAGATTACCGCGCGGAACACGCGCGTTACGACGCATTCCTTGAAAGGACAGTGATGGAAAAATACATCGGCCCCTTGGACGGGGGCAATTTGGATCGCAACCTGAACTTTATCTACCAGCTTCTTGAACAAGAAAAGAATGGGGCAACACATTGAGTCAGCTATTCTCATCTTTGAAGAGCGAACTGCGCAGAATGCTCATGCGCAGAAAGTTCCCGACGAGCGTTATTCACGCTGGGTCAGTGCTGGACCAAGCCAGCATCCTGAATCGGTATTCCGTGATCTTTCGCGATGTGACGCTGGTGAATTCGCTACTGGGCGCATATAGCTACGTACAGTCCACAACGGCCATATACAACGCCGAGATCGGTCCATTCTGTTCCATTGCGGGAGATGTCACCATCGGGCTGGCGATGCACCCGACCCATATGGTAAGTACCAGTCCAGTGTTCTACGACAATGAACAACCGTTACCCCGTTTCTTCACCAAAAACAGGCAATTCACCGACAATCTGCCGCGTACCGCGATAGGCGCGGATGTCTGGATAGGGCAGGGCGCGATGATCAAGGCGGGTGTGCAGATCGGGGTGGGTGCGGTTATCGGGGCAGGGGCAGTGGTGACCAAAGATGTCTCGCCGTATGCGGTGGTTGTCGGCTGTCCCGGCCGCGTTATCCGGCAACGCTTCCCGCAGGAGACCTGCGGCAGATTATTGGCATCCCGTTGGTGGGAACTTGGTGATGAGAAACTAGAAGCACTGGCTCCTTTTGGTGCCGACGTAGAGTTGTTTTTGAAAGAACTGGAACGCAACAATAAGTAAATCTCTCTGTTAATGGAATGGGTTAGGTAGTTATAGAGGCTGTTATATAATCAAAAATTGAATTTTTATTTTCACTAAAACGGAATTACAAATGAAGAAAAACTGCATTTTGAGCTTTACCCTCAGCGGTCATGGTT
>Ga0172371_10001062_pt1 | contig 43426 bp, 33 predicted proteins | sample Lak12m_FD_114543 | JGI IMG/M metagenome (GOLD analysis project Ga0172371, IMG submission 114543) | Freshwater microbial communities from Kabuno Bay, South-Kivu, Congo - kab_022012_12m | ecosystem: Environmental > Aquatic > Freshwater > Lake | place: Democratic Republic of the Congo: South-Kivu... | reverse complement strand
CCTGACCTCCAGAGACGCTCGTTCGGCATAGATACACGCCGTGTTTGCGCGTCAGCATGCTTTTTGCCTGCATAGAGGCACTGTTTGGCGGACTATCGGGCGGATCAGCTGCGGAACGCCAGCGAAGGGGCCGACCGTCCAGCCGGTCGTGGCGTCGACCATGTCCACGGCCGCCAGTCCGGCGATGCCGTCGGTGACACCCTGGAAGTCCCACGTCCGCCCGCCGTCCTGCGACGTGTACATGACCGACTGCTCGCCCACGGCGCAGCCGTGCCGGCGGTCGGAGAAGCTCACGTCGAGCATGAAGCTGCCGAAGTCCATGTCCGTCCAGCGCCAGGACTTGCCGCCGTCGGTGGTCCGCAGGATGGAGTAGCCGGGCAGCCCCAGGCCGGCGGCCGTTATCCAGCCGTGCGTGCGGTCGACGAAGCAGACGCTGTAGAAGGCCTGCGGGGAGGGATGCCTGATCGGGGCTCGCAGGATGCGCTTCTTCCAGTGCCGGCCGCCGTCGGTGGTGCGCAGCATGATGGCCTTGCCTCCGACCGCCCAGCCATGGCGGCGGTCGACGAACGTGATGGAGGAGAGGTCGGCGCGGGTGTGCGACTTCTGACGCTTCCAGTGCCGGCTGCCATCCTTTGAGCGCAGGATCGTGCCCCGGTTTCCGGCGACCCAGACGTACCTGGAGTCGACGGCGCAGACCGACACCAGCCGGCTCCGCAGCGGACGGCCGGCACGGGCCCAGCGGACGCCCGCATTGGTGGTGCGGAGGATGGTACCGGCGTTGCCGACGGCGAACCCGCTGCGCGTGGTGCCGAAGCTGACGCCGTTGAGGGTGTTGGTGACGGGGCTGCGCTGCCGGGTCCAGGTGGCGCCGCCGTCGCCCGTGCGCAGGATCAGGCCGCGCTCACCGACCGTCCACGCTCTGGTGCGGTCGACGGCGTCCACATCTTCCAGGCAGCGGCTCGTGAGGCCGCTGCCGACCCGGGTCCATGTCGCCCCGCCGTCGGTGGAGCGCAGCATCAGGCCGCTGTCGCCGCCGGTCCAGAGCGCGGATCCGTCCACGGCCAGCGTCCACAGCCCCTCCGGGACGTGTGCCACCAGCCGCCACGTGCTGCCGTCGGTGGTGCGCACGATCGAACCCGAGCGCGTGACCGCCCAGGCTCGGGAGGCGTCGGCGCAGACGACCGCGCTGAAGTCCTCGCCGGTCGGGGATCTCTGGACCGACCAGCTGACGCCGTTCGTCGTCCGCCAGATGGTGCCGGCCATGCCGACGGCCCAGCCGTGCGATCCGTCGGCGGCCATGGTCACGCCACTCAGGCCGGTCCGGCTTGGTCCCGCCTGTCTGCTCCACGTCTGACCGCCGTCGGCGGTCGTCACGATGGTGCCGCGGCTGCCCACGATCCAGCCGTGCAGCGTGTCCACGAAGCAGACCGCTTCGAAGTCCGCCCTTCTGCCCGTGTCCTGGATGTCCCAGGAGCTTCCGCCGTCGTTCGTCGCCAAGACGATGCCGTCGGCGCCGACCACCCAGCCGGCGCCCTTTGTCGGGAACGAAAGGTCGGTGAACGTCGCGTCGCTGCCGTAGATGAGACGATCGGAATCCCACGTGCGGCCGCCGTCGTCGCTACGGTACACGATGCCGCACGATGTGCTCGGATCGACGGTATCGGTGCCCACGGCATAGCCGTGATCCTTATCGGGAAACACGATCCTGTCAGCGCCGAATGAGGACGCGGCGCCCACCGCCGTCCACGTGGCCCCGTCGTCGGAGCTGTGCAGGAAGTTCTCCGTGCCGTCGCTCACCGTCCAGATGTCGCCGTCGTCGGCGATCGCGATACCGTTGACGGTGCTCCCGCGGGGCAGCGGGTTCTGCCAGGACCAGTCGGGGTTGTTGCTCGGGATCCCGGCGACCGCCGCCGGGGTGAAGGCCGCGAGCACCAGGAGGCCCGTGAGAGCCAGAAGTGCCAGGACGCGTCCGCGCATCGTTCCCTCCTCGACGCTGAGCCGGCGTGCGGGGAGACGAAGCTCGTGTGTCCACGCCCGGGCTGCAGGCTCGTCGTTCCCTGATGCCTATCGGATGTGGGGCATCCGTACTTGACTCCGGCCGCCCGGGCGACTCGTCGGAGCCCGCCCCGGGGTCGAGCGCCCGCCGCGGTGGACGTCTGCCGAACGGTGGCCGACCTGGGGGTCCTCATCCCCGGGCGCCCGTGGGACCGTCCCGACGCCGGTGCGTCGGTGGTAGAATCGAGCGGTCATCGTCGGCGCGGCCCGTCACATCGAGAAGGGTCCGCACCGCCAACCGTCGCCGTGCGGGGAGTGTGATCCCGAGTGAGTACCATCAGGCGTCTCGTCCTCGACGTCCTCAAGCCTCATCAGCCCACCATGCTGACCATCGCCGACAAGCTCGGCGATCTGGACGGCGTCGTCGGAGTCGACCTCACGCTGCTCGAGATCGACAGCAAGGTCGAGAACATCAAGGTCACGCTCGAGGGCGACGACATCGATTTCCAGGCCGTCGCCGAGGTCATCCAGGATGCCGGCGGCAGCGTGCACTCCATCGACAAGGTGTCCTGCGGACGGCAGCTCATCGAAGAGGCCGACACCGCCCAGGACGGCGGCGCCCGCTGGATGCGGTGACCGTCGTCTCGCCGGACCTCTCCTCGCCCGTTCCCGACCAAGACCTCGTGAGCCGTCCGTGAGTCGCCGGCATCAGAAGGGCGCGACGGCCCGCCGGGCATCGCGCCCGACCGGAGCATCGGGCTCCCGGGCCGCCACCCTGGTCGGCCGTCTCAAACACCTGCACGAGATCGCCGACGTCGGCGAGATCGCGCGCCGCTACTTCCCCATGAACGCCTTCGACGGCGTCCTCACCGGGCTCGGCATCATCACCGGCTCGTACTTCGCCAGCGTCAGGGATGTGCGGACCGTCGTGAGCGTGGTGGCGGCGGCATCGCTCAGCCTCGGTGTCTCCGGCTTCTACGGCTCCTATCTCTCCGAGCAGGCCGAACGCGCCCGCGAGCTCAAGGAGCTCGAAGAGACCACGCTGTACGGCCTGGAGTCGACCGACATCGGCGCCGCCTCCCGCTACGCCACCTTCGCCATCGCCACGGTGGCCGGCCTCTCGTCGGCTCTCGGCGGCCTCATCCTCTGCGTCGGACTTGCCCTGTACCCGGTCGTCGGCGTCGAGACGTCGTTCTACCTCGCCTGGGGGCTGGCCGTGGCCGAGCTGTTCCTGCTCGGCGCCTTTCTGAGCAGGGTATCGCGCGGGCGGATGTTCGTGTCGGCCGCCAAGCTCATCCTGGCCGGCGGGGTCGCCTTCGGCCTCAGCCTGCTCCTCAACGCGCCGGCCTGATCGATGAGTCCCGCACCGACCGAGCCGGCCGCATCACCGCTCCTCGCCGGCCTCAACGAGCAGCAGCTCGAGGCCGTCACCTACGGCGACGGCCCGCTGCTCATCCTGGCCGGCGCCGGCTCCGGCAAGACGCGCGTGCTCACTCATCGTGTCGCCTGGCTCATCCGTGAGCGCGGCGTACGGCCCGACGAGATCCTCGCCATCACGTTCACCAACAAGGCCGCCGGCGAGATGAAGGCCCGCATCGAGACGCTGGTGGGCCACGTCGCGCGCACCATGTGGATCAGCACCTTCCACAGCATGTGCGCCCGGCTCCTGCGCCGCGAGGCCGAGCGGCTCGGCTACCGGCCCAACTACACCATCCACGACGCCGACGACAGCCGGCGGCTCATCAAGCGCTGCCTCGAGGAGCTCGACTTCGACGTCAAGCGTTTTCCGCCCGAGTCGATAGCCCGCGTCATCAGCGACGCCAAGAACCGTCTCCAGGACTCGGCCGACTACCGCTCCGAGGTGGAGGGCTTCTTCGCCCAGACCGTCGCCGACGTCTACGAGCTCTACCAGAAGAAGCTCGGGCAGATGAACGCCATGGACTTCGACGACCTGCTCGCCAACGCCGTCTTCCTGCTCGAGCGCTTCCCGCAGCGGCTGGCCCACTACCAGCGTTCCTTCCGCCACATCCTCATCGACGAGTACCAGGACACCAACCACGCCCAGTACCGGCTGGCGCACCTGCTGGCCGGCGAACGCGGCAGCATCGCCGTCGTCGGCGACGACGACCAGAGCATCTACTCCTGGCGCGGCGCCGACATCCGCAACATCCTCGAGTTCGAGCGCGACTATCCCGCGGCGCGCATCATCCGGCTCGAGCAGAACTACCGTTCCACCCAGGCGGTGCTCGATGTGGCCAATGCGGTCGTCAAGCACAACCGGCGGCGCAAGGGCAAGAACCTCTGGACGGGGCGCGGGGAGGGGAGCACCGTCACCATCGTCGAAGTGCCGGACGAGCACGGAGAGGCCCAGTTCGTGGCCAGCGAGGTGCAGCGGCTGCTCAGCGGCGAGGCCGGACCGCGAGCCTTCAGCCCCGACGAGATAGCGGTGCTGTATCGAACGAACGCTCAGAGCCGTGTGCTCGAGGAGCAGTTCGGCCGCTATGCCATCTCGTATCAGGTCATCGGCGGGCAGCGGTTCTACGAGCGCGCCGAGGTCAAGGACGCGCTTGCCTACCTCAACGTCATCGCCAACCCCGACGACGAACAGCGGCTGCTGCGCATCATCAACGTGCCGCGGCGGGGGATCGGGGCGACCACCATCGAGCGGCTGCTGACCCATGCGGCGACCATCGGTGAGCCGCTGTGGTCGGTGCTGCAGGCGGCCGACCAGGTCCCCGGCGTGACCGCCGGCACGGCCGGCAGGCTGCAGGCGTTCGTGGCGCTCATCCGGAGCTTCCAGACCGGTGCCGGTGGCGTGCCGCTCGCCTCGCCGGCGGCCGGCGAGCCCGAGCCGGCGGCGACAGACGCGGCGCCGGTGGCTGCCGGCGAAGGGGCGGCGGCCGATGGAACGGCGGCTGTCGGGGAACCCGGGCCGGCGGCGACCGACGCGGCGACGACGGCATCTGCCGGCGAGCCGGCGGCAGCACAGGGGCCGGATGACGGCGCCGCAGCAGGCCGCTCGGCGCCGCGGGGCGTCGCCGACACTGTCCGCGCCGTGCTGGAGGAGTCCGGCTACCTCGAGGCGCTGCGCGCGCAGCGGACTCTGGAGGCGGAGGGCCGGCTCGAGAACCTCGAAGAGCTCATCGGCGTGGCCGCCGAGTACGACCGTCGCGCCGAAGCACCGACGCCGGAGGGCTTCCTGCAGGAGGTCTCCCTGTACACCGACCAGGACGCCTATGTGGAGGCGGGTACCCAGATCACCCTCATGACGCTGCACAACGCCAAGGGCCTTGAGTTCCCGGCCGTCTTCATCGTCGGCATGGAAGAAGGGGTCTTTCCTCATCAGCGCTCGATCGACGAGCAGAACGTGGAGGAGGAGCGCCGGCTGGCGTACGTGGGCATCACCCGGGCCATGGACGTGCTGTACCTGCTCCACGCCCGCAGCCGCATGCTCTGGGGCGGCGCGATGGACAACCTGCCGTCGCGCTTCCTGGCCGAGATCCCGGCACGACTGGTCAAGAAGAAGGCGATCGGCGGCCGCCGATCGCCGTCGGTGTTCGGCGCCGGCGGCGCTCACGACCGCTCGGCTCGCCGCTGGTGGGACGACGACGCCGCCGACGGCGGATGGACCGACCTCGGTGCCGGCACCGTGATCGGCGGCCGGCCCCGTGCCGGTGCCGGCACGGGTACGCCGGGCGGTGGGGGAGCGTGGCGGCCGGGGCGTCTGCCGGCAGACAGCCGCTCCGGCGCCGCCGCCGGGCGCGAGGGCGCCGACGCCCGAGACGGCACGCGGGCGAGCGTGGCGGGCGCGTCGGAACGGGATGCCGCCACCGACATCGGCGAGCAGGCGGTGAGCCAGTACTTCAAGGCCGGCGAGCGCGTGCTGCACGCCGTGCTCGGAGAAGGCACGGTGCGGGCCGTCGAGGCGCGCGGCATCATCCTGGTGCACTTCGACGCCGACGGCAGTGAGCGGCGCCTGATGGCCAACGTGGCGCCGCTGCGCAAGCTGCGCGGCTGAGGCCGCGGGGCATCCGGTAGACTGGGACCGCCCGGTCGTGCGCACCAAGGAGGTCATGCCGTGGCCGTGCTCGTCGAATCGAGAGACGCCGTGGCCGTGGTCACGATCTCGCGTCCCGAGGCCCTCAATGCGCTGGACAGCCGGACGCTGCGCGAACTGCTGACGGTCGCCGAGGGGATCGCCGCCGATACCGGCATCCGTGCCGCGGTGCTCACCGGGGCCGGCGACAAGGCGTTTGTGGCCGGCGCCGACATCGCCGAGATGAACGGTCTGTCGGCCGAGCAGGCGCGGCGGTTCTCGTTCCTGGGGCGGCGCGTCGTGGCGGCCATCGAGGAGGCGCCGCAACCGTGGGTCGCCGCCGTCAACGGTTTCGCACTGGGCGGTGGCTGCGAGCTCTCGCTGGCCTGCGACGTGCGCTTCGCGGCGCAGAACGCCAAGTTCGGCCAGCCGGAGATCGGTCTCGGCGTCACGCCGGGATTCGGTGGCACGCAGCGGCTGCCGCGCATCGTAGGTCTGGGGTGGGCCAAGTACATCTGCCTTTCCGGGCGGCCGATTCGTGCCGAGCAGGCCGAGCGCATCGGCCTCGTCCAGGGCGTGTTCCCGCGTGAGGAACTGCTCCCGGCGGCGATGAAGCTGGCTGGGGAACTGGCCGAGAAGAGCCCGCTGATCCTGGGCTATCTCAAGCGGCAGCTCTCGCGCGCTCTCGACGTCGATCTCGATACCGGCCACGAGATCGAGCGCGATCTGTTCGCGCTCTGCTTCGCCAGTCACGACCAGAAGGAGGGCATGAGCGCCTTCCTGGAGAAGCGCGCGCCGGAGTTCCGCGGCGACTGAGCCCGCTGCGACCATCCCCGGCGGCCGAGCCCCGGCGGGGATCCGACAAGGCCTGACCGGACGCGGAGGCGAGCAGCGCGTGTGGCCGCTCGGGAATATCCCGGGATCAGCCGATGACTGTCACGATGGTCGCCGGCCGCAAGGAGCGGCGCTGCAGGGACCGAACGTGAACAGGGCCGCGGCGAAGGGTCGCGGCGCAGCCAGCGACGCGGGAGGGCGCGGGCATGGACGTCGATATCCTCTACAAGCCGACGTACTCACTTGGGGTGCTGAAGCTCGCCGGAAGCGAGCAGGTGAGGGTCGAGGGCGGTGCCATGGTGAGCATGAGCGCCGGCATACAGATCGAGACCAAGGCCACCGGCGGCATGCTCAAGTCGCTGGCGCGCAAGGCGCTCACCAGCGAGTCGTTCTTCCAGAACGTGTTCCAGGCGCCGGCTGAGGGCGGTCACGTCGCGGTGGCGCCGGCCCTGCCGGGCGACATCGCCGTCATGCGGCTGGAAGGCCAGCCGTATGTGGTGCAGAGCGGCTCGTACATGGCATCGGAGATGGGCATCGAGACCGAGAGCAAGTGGGGCGGCGCCAAGACCTTCTTCGGCGGCGAGGGGCTGTTCATGCTGCGCTGTTCGGGTCACGGTCAGCTCGTCGTCTCCTCGTACGGCGCCATCCACGAGTTCGACCTGGCCGCGGGGCAGTCGTACACCGTGGACACGGGGCATCTGGTCGCCTTCCCCGAAGGCATGACGTTCAACGTGAAGAAGGTCGGCGGCCTCAAGTCGACGTTCTTCAGCGGCGAGGGCCTCGTGGTGGAGCTCGTCGGGCCCGGCAAGGTCATGCTGCAGACCCGGTCCTGGGGCGCCTTCCTGTCCTTCCTCGTCCCACAGCTTCCCAGCTCCGGCAACTGACGGACATCCGGCAACGTGCCGACCCGGAGGCGTCGCCACACGCTGATGTGGCGCGCCGCCGGGTCGTTCGGCGGACGCTCCCGCGCCTTGGATCGCATCCTCCCGGCCGATGATCGCCTCTTCGCCGCCGCCCGCCGCGGCCGCAGGCTGAGCAACCTGCTGGTCGCGGCCGCCGCGGCGTGGGGGTTCCTGTTCGTGAGCAGGCTGCCGCTGCTGCTGGCCGGCCGGCGTCTGCCCTGGAGTCAGGACTCGGCCGGAGCGGACGACGGGATGGTGTCGGCGCTGGGCGGCGCCCTCTGGCTCGATGTCCGTCTGTGGCTCGTCTTCGTCCCGCTGGGGGCGCTCGCCGTCGCGTGGATGCTCGTGGTCGAACTGCGTCCGGTCGAGTCGCTGGCGCTGCCGCGGCGCGGCGCCGTCCGGGCGGCCGCCGCCGGCGGCGCCATCGGCGTGACGGCGATCCTCGTCCTCTGTGGCGTCACGGTGGTGCTCGGCGACGTGGGCATCGGGCCCTCGCGTGACGGCGTGACCGGTCTCGCGGCGCTGGGCGGCGTGCTCGTTGTGACGCTGGGCTGGGTGGTCCAGGGTACGGCCGAAGAGCTGCTGTCTCGCGGCTGGCTGATGATGAGCCTGGGGGCACGCTACACGCCGTGGTGCGGAGTCGTGGTCTCGTCGCTGCTGTTCTCCTCATTCCATGCCCTCAATCCCGGCTTCGGCTGGCTGCCGGCGCTGAATCTGTTCCTCATCGGCGTCTTCTTCGCCCTGCTCGTGCTCCGGCAGGGATGCCTGTGGGGGGCGTTCGCGATGCATGCTGCCTGGAACTGGATGCTGGGCAACGTGCTGGGACTGAGCGTCAGCGGCATGGGCATGCCCGGCGGTGCGCTGATCGATCTGGAGATCGCTGGGCCGGCCTGGCTTGTCGGGGGCGCGTTCGGTCCGGAGGGCGGCCTGGCGGCGACCGCGGTGGCAACGAGCGGCGTTCTTGGTATGGTTGCCTTGATGCGACGACGTACGGTGCAGGGGCACATCGAGGGCGTCGCGGCAGATGGGGTCGATCGAGAGGGCGATCGGACACGGTCGCCGGGCGAGGGGAGTGACGACGCTGGCGCCTGAGCCGAGCACACGCTTCAGTGACCGGCTGGCCACGTCCATCCTGAGCCGCCGCAGCGCCGTCTGCGTCGGACTCGATCCCGATCTGGACTCGATGCCGCCCGCGTTCGTCGCCGAGACGGCCGCACGGGCGGCCGCCGACGAAGAGCGGCCGGCCGGGTCGCGACCGGCCGACGGAGAGGCGCTGGCGGCCGCCTGCTGCGCGGGCTACTGCCGGCGGATCATCGCCGCGGTCGCCGGCGCAGCGGCGGCGGTCAAGCCCCAGGCGGCCTACTTCGAGCAGTACGGCGCCGCGGGATGGCGGGCGCTCTCCGAGGTGGTGCGCGTCGCGCACGAGCACGAGCTGCCGGTCATCGTCGACGTCAAGCGCGGCGACATCGCGGCGACCGCACAGGCGTATGCCAATGCCGTCTTCGGCGGCGCTCCGCTGCCGGGTGGCGGCCGGGGCGCCGGCCTCGACGCCGACGCCGTGACCGTGAATCCCTACATGGGCGCCGACTCCCTGGAGCCTTTCGTCCGGCGCTGCGAGCAGGGGCGCGGCATCTTCGTGCTCACGCGGACCAGCAATCCCGGCGCCGCCGATCTGCAGGAGCGCCACGTCGATCCGCAGGGGCGGGTCGCCGGCGTCGCCGGCCGGCACGGCGCCGCGACGACGACCGCAGACGACGGCGTCCGGCCGCTGTATCTTGTCGTCGCCGACATGGTCTCCGGGCTCGGCGGCGCCGTCGGCGAGCGCGGCTATGTCGATGTGGGCGCGGTCGCCGGCGCTACCGCTCCGGACGCGCTCCGCGCCGTCCGCGAAGCCCTGCCGCGCTCGTTCATCCTGGTGCCCGGCATCGGCGCCCAGGGCGGCGACGCCGATGCTCTGCGGGGCCTGTCGGCAGGAGAAGCCGGGGGGCTCGTCGTAAACTCGTCTCGATCGATCCTGTATGCATGGCGTCGGCGCGGCGGCGACTTCGCGAGTGCCGCTGCGCAGGCGTGTGAAGAACTGCGCGACCGACTGGCGGGGGTGCTCTGGCCATGAACGCGAGCGACGACGGCAGACCGCCGGGCGACGTAGGACCCGAAGGATCGAAGGGGGACCGCGGCGTGCCGCATGGTCACGGCGAGGGACCGCCCGGCGGCGGCGAAGAAGCGCGCCGGCGCGAAGAGGAGGCCGAGGAGCGCCTGCGCGAGATCGGTTCGTTCACCGACTCCATGGCGGCCTTCGCCGGTCCCGACGACGAAGCTGGGCACACACGTGCCGACGCCGGACGTCGCGGACGTCGGCGCGACGAGCGCGCTCGTCGCGACGACTACTACCCGCCTGCCCACCACGATGACCCCTCGTATGACGGCGGCGGGACGTCGCTGCTGCGCTGGGCGCTGCGCGTCCTGATCCCGCTGGTCTTCCTCGGCGTCGTTGTGGCGCTTGTGCTGGTAGTGGTCGGCTCCGGCATCCTCGGTGGCGGCGACGCCGCCGTCTCACCGTCCCCGTCCGCTTCCCCCTCGGGCCCGGCGGTCGTCGGCGAACGCACCTACAAGGTCAAGAAGGGCGACACGCTCTCGCAGATCTCCGAGCGCTTCGGCGTCGCTGTCGACCAGATCCTCGAGGCGAATCCAAAGCTCAACCTCAACAACCTGAGCGTCGGCACCAAGATCAAGATACCGGCGCCGGAGTGAGTCGCGGTCCCGGCCGCCCCGAGGGCGGCCGGCAACGTCGAGGATCGGCGCCGGCGCACTGCTGCGGCCGGCGAGCCCTCGACGTGTCGCCAGCGTGAAGCAGTCGCCGCTCGACCGTCGGCCCGGCGACGATGTGACGCCGCAGCGCAGCGTCCGGACCTGATCGATCGCCGGGAAACGCCCCGGCGATGCGGTCGCATCGCTCCCGCCGCGACCCGGCCGGCCGCCCCCCGCTTCGCCCCATGCTCGAGTCCGGGCGCTCGACCATCGCGCTCCACTTCGCCCCACGTTGATCCCGGCGTGCGGTCGGCCGCGCTCCCCCTCACCCCATCGTTCCGGTGCGGGCGTCGTGCGTTCCCTGTAAGACCGCATCCTGCGCCGCCGAACGGACCACCGCGTGTGCGTGGCAAGGCGGTGGTGGGGTGCGCTGCAGGGCTGTGGGGAGGATCGGCGAAAAAATGTTGCAAAGTGGGGAGAAGTGGGGTACAGTCCCATGCGTGCACCGGCCGATGCTTGTAGGGACGTACGACTTCACCCTCGACGCGAAGAACCGCGTCGCGGTCCCCGCTCGCCTTCGCTCCGCCTTCGCCGACGGTATCTACGTGACCCGCGGCATGGATCGCTGCCTCTCCTGCTACACGCCCGAGGGCTTCGACCAGTACCTGCAGGAGGAGCTCGGCAAGGCACCCAACAGCCGGCGTGGACGCGGCCTGCGTCGCTTCGCCACCGCCGGGGCCGTCCACGAGGAGCTCGACCGCCAGGGGCGCATCACCGTCCCGCAGCGGCTGCTGGAGTTCGCCGGCATCGACCGGGACGTCACCATCATCGGCGTGCAGGACCACATCGAGATCTGGGATCGCGCGGCCTGGGACGAGTACCTGCGCCGTCAGGAGGAGGAGGCCGATGACATCGCCGACGAGTTTGCCACTGCTTGACCTGTGTGAGTACGAGATGGCACTCGCCCACACCCCGGTCCTGCTCGAGGAGCTGGTCGACCTCTTGCGGCCGCAGGCCGGGGAGTCGGCGTTCGACGCCACGTTCGGGGCCGGCGGCCACGCCGAGGCGGTCGCCGAGCAGCTCGGTGCCGAAGGCCTGCTGGTCGCCTGCGACCGCGACCCGACGGTGGCCGGGTTCTTCCGTGACTTCGCGCGTCACGCCGAATGCCGCACGAAGCTCGTGCGCGGGAACTTCGCCGAGGTCCTGGCGCGCCACCCGCAGGACTCCTTCGACATCGTCTACATGGACCTCGGCGTCTCATCGATGCAGCTCGACCGGCGCGAGCGGGGTTTCTCCTATGCCTACGACGCCCCGCTCGACATGCGCATGGATCCCGAGCGTGGTCGCAGCGCCGCCGATCTGGTCAACGAGCTGCCCGAGGACGAGCTGCGGGCGATCTTCCGCCGTTACGGCGAGGAGCGCTTCGCGCGTGAGATCGCCCGCGGCATCGCCCGGCGCCGCCAGCGGCAGCCGATCGCGACCACCGGCGAGCTGGTCGAGATCGTCAAGCAGTCGATACCGACGCCGGCCAGGTTTGCCGCCGGCAATCCGGCGCGGCGGGTCTTCCAGGCGTTGCGCATCGTCATCAACGATGAGCTCGAGTCCCTGGCTCGCGGCCTGGAAGAGGCGTTCCGGGTCCTGCGACCCGGCGGACGCCTGGCGGTCATCTCCTTCCATTCGCTCGAGGATCGCATGGTCAAGCACTCCTTCCGCGGTCACGCGGCCGGCTGCATCTGTCCGCCCGGCCTGCCGCAGTGCGTGTGTGGTCATGAACCGACGATGCGCGTCCTGACGCGTCGGGCCGTCATGCCGCGTGCCCGCGAGGTGGAGCTCAACCCGCGCAGCAAGTCGGCCAAGCTGCGCGTCGCCGTCAAACTGTAAGGAGCGCCCGTGCGGGGAGCGCCGGCAGAGCGCGAGTGGACGCCGCCGCGTGAAGCGGAGCGCCGTCCGGACATCAGGGTCGTCCGCCGGCCGGCGCGGCGGCGCGGCTTCGGCCTGCGCCAGCGCCCCGGCGTCTGGCTGGTCGTCTTTGCCGTCTGCCTGGCGCTGCTGGCGGTGGGTCGGGTGACCCTGAGCTTCACCGTCGTGCAGAAGAACATGCAGACCGAGGCGATGGTCCGTTCGCAGCGCGCCGTGCAGGCGGACAACGTCCGCCTGCAGGAGGAGATCGCCCGGCTGGCGGCGACCCCGAGGCTTCGGCGGCTGGCGATCGAGCGCCACGGCCTGGTACCGGCGCAGGGCGTCATCTACCTCGACGGAGGACAGGCGACTGGGGAGGTCGCGGCCGAGCCGTCCGGGCAGACCGTGGAGCCGGGAGCACCCTGATGACGCCTCGGCGCTCGCGGCGCTCGGCGGTCACCGGCTTCGGCGACGGACGAGTGCGCCTGCTCACCGGCCTGCTGCTCGTCGCCCTGCTCGTCGTCGCCGGCAGGGCGACGCTGCTGGCGGCCACCTCGCACGACCTCTCGGCGATCGCCGCCAGCCAGCAGACGAAACAGGTGGATCTGCCCGCACACCGCGGCGCCGTCCTCGATCGCACCGGCAAGCAGCTGGCGGTCGGCCGCGAACAGCACACCGTGTACGCCACGCCGAGCCTCATCGACGACCCCGAGACGGCCGCCCGTCGATTGGCGAAGGCGCTCGACGTGAAGGCGGCGCCGATCCGGCGCGCCTTGCAGGACCGCAGGTCGCAGTTCGCGTACGTTGCCCGGAAGGTCGACCCGGCCGCCGCCAGGAGCGCCGTGCGGCTCGACATCCCGGGGGTCGGCAGCTACCCGGAGGAGCTCCGCGTCTATCCCATGAAGAAGCTGGCGGCCCAGGTCATCGGCTTCGCCGGTACCGACAACAAGGGACTGGCCGGTATCGAGCTGGCCTTCGATGACGAGCTGAGCGGTACGCCGGGCTCGCAGGACGTGGTGCACGACCCCACGGGGAGGATCCTGAGCACCGAGCGTCGCTCGGAGCCGGTGGACGGAGAAGACGTCCGCCTGACCATCGACGCCGACGTCCAGTTCGAGGCCGAGAACGTGCTGCAAGCCACGGTCGGCAGCACGGCGGCGGTCGCCGCTCAGGCGGTGGTGATGGATCCGCAGGACGGCTCCATCCTGGCGATGGTCAACGTCCCGCGAGTCGATGCCAACCGCTACGGCAAGCAGCCGAAGAACGCGCGCAACCGGGTCGTCACGGACGTGCTGGAGCCGGGCTCGATCTTCAAGGTCGTGACCGTCGCGGCGGCGCTCGAGGAGCGGATCGTGACGCCGGAGACGGCGTTCGTGCTGCCGCCCTCGATCCAGGTCGGGGACAAGGAGATCCACGAGGCCCACGCCCGTGGCACGGAGACGTTCAGCGTGCGCCGCATCCTTGTCGAGTCGAGCAACGTCGGCGCCGCCACGCTCGGTCTGAAGCTCGGCAAGGAGCGCCTGATGGAGTGGATCCGGGCCTTCGGCTTCGGCCGCCCGACCGGGATCGAGTATCCCGGCGAGGTCGGCGGTCTCGTGCCCGACTACTGGTCTCTGGCCACCATCGGCAACGTGCCGATGGGGCAGGGCATCTCGACGACGGTCCTGCAGATGGCGGCCGCCTACGCCACCATCGCCAACGGCGGGGTCGCCGTCTCCCCGCGCCTGGTCGAGCAGGTCGGCGACGAGCCGCAGGTGCCGAAGGCCGGCCGTCCGGTGATCGGCCCCGGCACGGCGGCGCAGGTGCTCGACATGATGCACGATGTGGTCGAGTCGGGGACCGGGACGCGGGCCCGCATCCCGGGCTACGAGGTGGCCGGCAAGACCGGCACCGCCCAGAAGGTGCTTGTCGGCCAGGCCGGCTACGCCGAGGGCCGCTACATCGCCTCGTTCGTGCTTCTTGTCCCGGCCGATGAACCGCGTCTGCTGGTCATGGTGGTGGTCGACGAGCCGCATCCCATCTGGGGCGGTGTCGTCGCGGCGCCGGCCGCTCGCGACATCGCCCGCTTCGCCCTGGCGCACCTGAAGATCGCGCCCTGACCGGCGGCGGGCGAGCGGGTCCGGCGTGGCGGTTCTGATAGCATCCCCAGCCATGGAGTTGGCTCATCTCGTCGCCGGCTCGAGCCCGCTGCAGGTGATCGGCGACGCCCATGTCGACATCACGGGCCTGGCCTGCAATACCGCCGCCGTCACGCCCGGGACCCTCTTCTTCTGCGTTCCCGGCACGCGTCACGACGGTCACGACTTCGCCCGGCAGGCGGTCGCCGCCGCGGCCGCCGCGCTGGTGGTCGAGCGGCGCCTCGACGTCCCCGTGCCGCAGGTCGTCGTGCGCTCGTCGCGTCGGGCGATGGCGCTCTGCGCCGGCACGTTCTACGGACGTCCGACCGCTGAGCTGGTGGTCGCGGCCGTCACCGGCACCAACGGCAAGACGACGACCGCCCACCTGCTCGGCGCCGTCTTCGAGGCGGCCGGACTGCCGTGCGCCGTGCTGGGCACGGTCGCCAACCGCATCGGCGGGCGCGAGCGTCCGGTGACGCTGACCACCGCCGACTCGATAGATCTGCAGCGCATGTTCCGCGAGATGGTGGCGGCCGGCGACCGGGCTTGCGCCATGGAAGCCAGCTCGCACGCCCTGGCGATGGACCGGACCGTCGGCATCGACTTCGATGCCGTGGTGTTCACCAACCTTTCGCGTGACCACCTCGACTACCACCGCGATCTCGAGGAGTACTATCTCGCCAAGCGGCGCCTGTTCCTGCCCGACGGCGGTCGCCAGCCGCATGCCGCCGCCATCGTCTCGGTAGCCGACGACTGGGGCCGGCGTCTGGCCACCGAGTGCCGGAGCCCGTACGGCGACGACCTCGTCACCTTCGCCGTGGAGGGAGACGAAGGCGCCGCGGACGCCGACGTGCTGGCGGTGGACGTTCGAGTAGCAGCCGACGGGGCGTCGTTCGCGTACGCCGATCGCCGCCGGGGATCGGCGCCGACGGCCATGGAGATCGGGCTCGGCGGTCGCTTCAACGTCGCCAACGCCGTGGCCGCCGTCGCGGCGGCGGTCGCCACCGGCGTACCGGTCGACGCGGCCGCCACCGGACTCGCCGCGGTGCCCGGCGTGCCGGGCAGGTTCGAGGCGGTGCGTGCCGGGCAGCCGTTCACGGTGCTGGTCGACTACTCGCACACGCCCGACTCGCTGCTCAACGCGCTGCGTGCTGCACGCGACATCGCCGCCGGCCGGCTCCTGGTCGTCTTCGGTTGCGGCGGCGATCGCGACCGCGGCAAGCGACCGGAGATGGGGGCGGTCGCCGCCACCTTGGCCGATGTGGCGGTGGTGACCTCAGACAACCCGCGCAGCGAGGACCCGCAGGCCATCATCGACGAGATCCTGAGCGGTGTCCCCGCCGGCGCTCCGGCGCAAATCGTCGCGGAGCCGGACCGGCGGCGGGCCATCGAGACGGCCCTCAGGCGGGCGGCGCCCGGCGATGTGGTCGTGATCGCCGGCAAGGGACACGAGACAGGACAGGTGATCGGCGCGCAGAAGCTACCGTTCGACGATCGTGCGGTGGCGCGCGAGATGCTCGTCGGGCGCCGCGCGGGAGACGACAGATGACGGCGACTGCACGCAGGCGGGAGAGGGGCGCGTCATGCTGCCGCTGACGCTCGCCGAGGTGACGCACATCTGCTCCGGCCGCCTGGTGGACGGCGATCCGGCCCAGACGGTCACCGATGTGTCCATCGACAGCCGCACCGTGAGGGCCGGCGCGCTCTTCGTGGGTCTGCGCGGGGATCACCACGACGGCGACGCGTACGCGGCTGCGGCGCTGTCGGCCGGCGCGGCGGCCGTGCTCGTACGGCCGGAGACGGCGGCGGCGCTGCCGCTCGGGGCGCCGCACATCATCGTGTACGACGGACTGGCCGCCCTCACGGCGCTGGCGGCCGCCGTCCGGCGTCGCTCGGCGGCACGCGTGGTCGCCATCACCGGCAGCGCCGGCAAGACGACGACCAAAGACATCCTGGCGGCCCTGCTGCGGCCGCTCTGTCGCGTCGTCGCCACGCGCGGCAATCGCAACAACGAGGTCGGCCTGCCGCTCACCCTGCTGTCTCTGGACGCCGAGACGGAGGTGGTGGTCTGCGAGCTGGCGATGCGCGGCGCCGGACAGATCCGGCACCTGGCGCGTATCGCGGCGCCGGACATCGGCATCATCACCAACATCGCGCCGGTGCACCTCGAACTGGTGGGGAGCCTGGAGGACGTGGCGAGCGCCAAGGCGGAGCTGCTGCCCGAGCTCGGTCCGGGCTCGGCCGTCGTCCCGGCCGGCGAGGAGCTGCTGCTGGCGCACACCAGCGTCCACCCCGGTCGCGTGGTGACCTTTGGGAGCGGCGGTGATGTCAGCGTGGTCGAGACCAGCCTTCGCGACGGCGGTACGCACGCGCTGATCGACGCCTTCGGCCGCCGTGCAGCGCTGTGGTTCAACTTCTGCGGCGAGCACTACGTGACCGATGCGCTGGCCGCGCTCGGCGCTCTGCTCGAGCTCGGCCACCCGCTCGCCGCCGCGCGCCATGGAGCCGGGCGCGTCGCCTTCTCGGAGCATCGTGGCGAGGTCGTGGCGCTGCGCGGCGACGGCCTGCTGCTCAACGACGCGTACAACGCCAACCCGCTCGCCATGGTGGCGGCGATCGACCACCTCATCGAGTTGTCCGCCGGTCGGCCGTGCGTGGCGGTGCTCGGTGACATGTACGAGCTGGGTCCACAGGCCGCCGGCTTCCACAAGGAGGTCGGAGAGTACGCGGCCGAGCGCGGGGTGGCCGTCGTGGCGGTTGGGACGCTGGCCCGCGACTACCTTTCCGGGTCGTCCGGCGAGACGTGGTACCCGTCGGTGGAGGCATGTCTGGCGGCGCTGCCGGCGGCGTTGCCGCCCGGCGCCGCCGTCCTCGTCAAAGCTTCGCGCGGGCTGCGTCTGGAACGCGTCGCCGAGTGGATCAAGCAGACCCTGGGTGCGGCGGAAGGCTGCCTTCGCGACGACCTGCTCCGCGAGGACCCCCGTGACTGAGGGGGTCCACCGTGTTTAGCGCTCTGGCCGCCAGCTTCACGGCGCTGGCGCTCATGCTCGTGGTCGGCCCCAAGTTCATCGGCTGGCTGCGCACCAACGAGTTCGGGCAGAACATCCGCGAGGAAGGACCGCAGGCGCATCAGACCAAGGCGGGCACGCCGACCATGGGCGGCGTGCTGATCTGGGTCGCCGTCCTGGTGCCGTACGTCATCTTCAGCCGTTTCACGGTGGCGTCGTTCACGGTGCTCATCGCCACCCTCGGCTGCGCTTTCATCGGGTTCCTCGACGACTGGCTGAGCATCGTCCGCAAGCGTTCCCTGGGTCTGGCGGCGCGCTGGAAGATGCTGCTCCAACTGCTGCTCGCCCTGCTCGTCGGCTTCCTGGCGCTGCGCTTCGGCGGTGTCGACACCACCCTCGACCTGCCCTGGCCCAACGCGGAGCTGCAGATCCCCACGCCGGTCTACTACCTCATCGTCTTCCTCTTCATCTCGGGGTTCTCCAATGCGGTGAACCTCACCGACGGGCTCGACGGGCTGGCCGCCGGCAGCGCCGCCATCGTGCTCGTCTCGCTGGCCGGCGTGGCGTTCATCCTCGGGCGGCAGCAGCACGACCCCGGCATGACCGATCTGATGATCCTCGCCGGCTGCATCGGCGGCGCCTGTCTCGGCTTCCTCTGGTTCAACACGTTCCCGGCCGAGGTGTTCATGGGCGACACCGGGTCGCTGGGGCTCGGCGGCGCCATCGCCGGCATGGCCATCCTCACCCGCACCGAGATCTTCCTGGTCATCATGGCCGGCCTGTTCGTCGTCGAGGCCCTGTCGGTCATCGCGCAGGTCGTCTCGTTCAAGCTGTTCCATCGCCGCGTGTTGCTCATGGCGCCGTTACACCACCACTTCGAGCTCAAGGCGTGGTCGGAGACGAAGATCATAGTGCGTTTCTGGATCATCGCCGCCATGTTCGCCGGGGTGGGGTTCGCCCTCTATTACTGGAGCTTCTGAGCCTCATGGCCACGCTCGACGTCCGTGCCGTGCGCAACGCCGTCGTCGTCGGCCTGGGCCGCAGCGGCGCCGCTGCGGCCGTACTGCTGCGGCGCCGCGTGGGAGCCGCGGTAGCGGCCATCGACGACCGCCCGTCGGCCGATCTTGGTGACCTGGCCGAAGTCCGTGCCGCCGGCGTGACACCGCTGCTCGGCTCCGACGCGCGCCTGCCGGACGGCGTCGAGCTGCTCGTGAAGAGCCCCGGGGTACCGGGAGAGCATCCGCTGGTGCGAGAGGCGCGGCGGCGTGGACTGCCGGTGTGGAGCGAGGTCGAACTGGCCTTCCGCTTCCTCGCCAACCCGGTGATCGGCATCACCGGTACCAACGGCAAGACGACCACCACCGAGCTGACCGGAGCCATGGTCCGCGCCGGGGGGCTCGACTGCGCGGTGGCCGGCAACGTGGGCCACGCTCTGGCACGACTACCGGAGGAGGTGGGACAGCGGACCATCGTGGTAGCCGAGCTGTCGAGCTTCCAGCTGGAGGACATCGAGACCTTTCGAGTCGACGTCGGTGTGCTGCTGAACGTCAGCGAGGACCACCTCGACCGGCATGGCACGCTGAACGCCTACACCGAGGCCAAGCTGCGTCTGTTCGAGAATCAGGATGCCGGGTGCATCGCGGTGCTCAACGGTGACGACGAGTGCGTGCGGGCGCTGGCGATCCCCGGCGCCGGTCGGCGGGCGTGGTTCGCCGGCGTGGCGGCCGGCGATCGCGACTTCCCGGCCGGTCCGCGGATGGCCGGCGTCGATGGCGGCACGCTGTGGATCGATGCAGCGCTCGTGGACGCGTCGACCGGCGCGTGGCCGGCCGGCCGCCGTGTGCCGCTGTGCGGACTCTCGGACCTGGCGCTCAAGGGCGACCACAACGTGCACAACTCACTGGCGGCCGCCGCCGCGGCGGTGGCCGTCGGCGTGCCGCCGGACGCCGTCGCGGACACGCTGCGCAGCTTCCCCGGCGTGCGCCACCGGCTGCAGGTGGTGGCCATGATCGACGGCGTCACCTACGTGAACGACAGCAAGGCGACCAACGTCGACGCGGCCTGCAAGGCGTTGACCGCCTACCACGGACCGGTGCAGCTGATTCTCGGCGGCTCGCTCAAAGGGGCGCTCTTCGACGAGCTGGCGCAGGCCACCGAAGGCCGGGTCGAGCGCGTCCTGCTGATCGGGCAGGCGGCCGTGCCGCTGGAGGAGGCCTTTGCGCGGCGGGCCACGGCGGCGCCGGCAACGGCCACGCCGTACACGGTGCTGCCCGATCTCGCGGCCGCCGTGGCCGACGCTGCGGCGGGCGCCCGGCCGGGCTCCGTCGTCCTGCTGAGCCCGGCCTGCGCCAGCTTCGATCAGTACAGGAACTACGAGGAGCGGGGCGAACACTTCATCGAGCTGGTCGAGGAGCTGCGAAGCGGGGAGACGGACGCGCCGTGATGATCGCCCCACCCACCATCTTCCGGCGGACGCGGGCGATGCCACGAGGCATCCGTCCCGGACGTCCGCGGTCATTCGGGCCCGCAGTCGGGGGTCGGCCGGCGTGACGGCCCGGCGTTCACATGCCGTCTCCGACGTCCTCGAGACCCCGGAATGGGTCGGAGACGCGTTGTCCTCCGGGCGTCGTCCGCAGTCTCGGACGCAAGGATCGACCGCCGGCGCCGCCCGCTCGACGCGCACGCCGGCGCGTCGCGATCCTGACGGGCGCCCGGTCGAGCGTCGCCGGCCGGCGCCAACGCGCGTCGCCGGCCTGTCGGCGCCGATGGCCGGACGGCTGCTCGTCTTCGCGACCGTCACGCTGCTGCTCTTCGGTCTCGTGATGGCCTACAGCGCCTCGACCGCGCAGGGCCATTTCGCCTACGGCTCGCACTGGTACTTCCTCAAGAAGCAGCTCATCTTCGCCTTCGCCGGCGTCGGGCTCATGATCGTGCTCAGCCGCATCGACTACCGGGTGTGGCGACGCTTCGCATTCCCTCTGGTGGCGGGTGTCGCCGGCCTGCTGCTCCTGGTCGCGGTACCAGGCATCGGCGCGACCATCAACGGCGCCCGCCGCTGGATCGACTTCGGTTTCGCGACCCTGCAGCCGAGCGAGTTCGCCAAGCCGGCGGCGGTCCTGCTGGCGGCGGCGCTGATCGTGGGGCGCGGGGCTCCGGTCACCACGCTGAAGGGCCTGGCGCGCGTGGTCGCCGTGTCTCTGCTGCCACTCGCGTTGCTCATCATGATCGGCAAGGACCTGAGCACGACGATCGTGCTCACGCTGGCGATCGGCGCCGTCCTGGTCGCCGCCGGGTCGCGCTGGCGTCATCTGCTGGGGTTCGGGTTGCTGCTGCCCGCCGTTGCCGGGATGCTCATCCTGGTCGAGCCGTACCGCACGGCCCGGCTCACCGCTTTCCTCGACCCCTGGGCCTACGCCGACACCAGCGGCTTTCAGACGACGCAGTCGCTCATCTCGGTGGCCTCCGGACAGGTGTTCGGCGTCGGGCTCGGCAACTCGGTCCAGAAGTTCGGGTTCCTGCCCGAGCAGACCACCGACATGATCACCGGCATCATCGGCGAGGAGCTCGGTCTGGTCGGCCTGCTGCTGCTCATCGCCCTGTACGGCGTCCTCGCCTGGGCCGGGCTGCACCTGGCGCTGAGCTGCCACGAGCCGTTCGCCCGTCTGGTCTGCGCCGGCCTCACGGTCGCCGTCGTGGCCCAGGCGCTGCTCAACCTCGGGGCGGCGATGGGACTGGTGCCGATCCTCGGCGTGCCGCTGCCGCTGGTGTCGTGCGGCGGCACCAGCCTGCTGGCGGTGCTGGCCGGCACAGGTATCATGCTGAACATCGCCAACAACCGAAGGAGCCACATCGTTGCCAGCCCTGAACGGCGTCGGCGTGCTGGTGGCGGCCGGAGGGACCGGCGGCCACATGGCACCAGCGCTCGCGGTCGCTGAGGAGCTCGGCGACCGCGGCGCTCTCGTCAGTTTCGTCACCACGCCGTCCCAGCGGTCGCTCGTCGCCGGCAGCTATCCCACCTACGAACTGGCCATGCGTGGCTTCGACCGCCGGCCGCTGGCACGCCAGAACCTCACGACGGTGCGCCAGTTGACGGCGGCGGCGCCGCGCGCCTGGCGCCACATCAGCGCCGCCCGCCCGAGCATCGTGGTGGGTGGCGGCGGCTACGTCAGCGGACCCGTCGTCGCGCTGGCGGCGATGCGCGGCATACCGGCGGTCGCGATGGAGGCGGACAGCCATCTCGGGATCACGAACCGCCTGCTGAAGATCTGGGTGCGGCGGCTGTTCCTGAGCTTCCCGATCGCCGGCCTGGCGCCGCCGAAGTACGTGGTCACGGGGCGGCCGCTGGCCCGGCGCCAGCTCCAGGCGAGCGCCGTCGCCGGGCGCGAGGCGTTCGGCCTCACGACGGATCTGCCGGTGGTGCTGGTCTTCGGTGGCAGCCAGGGAGCCCAGACGCTCAATCGTGCCTGCCTCGATGCCTTTGCGCGCCCCGATCTGGCGCTGGAGGTGATCCACGTCTGCGGCCCGCGCAACCACGACGAGGTGGCGGCCGATCTGGCCCGGCGCGCCCCCCGGCTTGAGCGCTACCACCTGGTCGCCTACACTGACCGTCTGGCGGACGCCATGGCGGCCGCCGACGTCGTGGTCGGCCGTTCCGGCGGCTCGGTCGCCGAGATCGCCGCCTTGGGCCGTCCGGCCGTACTCGTGCCCTATCCGTATGCGAGCGCCGATCACCAGCGCAAGAACGCCGAGTGGATGGCCGGCGCCGGCGCCGCCCTGATCATCGACGATGCCGAGCTCGACGGGGCGCGCCTCGGCGGCGCGATCGCCGAGCTGCTGGCCGACGACGGCCGCCGGTCGGCCATGGCGGCCGCCAGCCGGCGGCTCGGCCGTCCCGACGCCACCGTCGGCGTCGTCGACGGCATCGCAGCCCTTCTGGAGGAACAGCGTTGATGAGCACCACGGGCGCGCAGTCGCTGCCCCAGCCGGTCCACTTCATCGGCATCGGCGGCGCCGGCATGAGCGCCATCGCCCTCGTCCTCGCCCGCATGGGCGTGATGGTCACAGGTTCCGACCTCAAGGCGAGTCGCTACACCCGCCTCATCGAGGAGGCCGGGGTCGGGGTCGGCATCGGGCACGACGCGTCCCATATCGGCGACGCAGCGGTGGTCGTCATCTCCTCGGCGATCCCGGCGAGCAACGTCGAGCTGCGGGCGGCGCGTCAGCGCGACATCCCGGTGCTGCAGCGGGCCGAGATGCTGGCGCGCCTCATGGCCATGCGCCGGGGCATCGCCGTCGCCGGCACGCACGGCAAGACCACGACCTCGTCGATGGTCGCTCACATCCTGCACGAGCGCGGTCTGGCCCCGACCTTCCTCGTCGGCGGCGAGGTCAACGACAGGGGCTCCAACGCGGGCGTCGGCGACGGGGAGTGGCTCGTCGCCGAGGCCGACGAGAGCGACGGCAGCCTGCTCTACCTGCGACCCGAGGTCGCCATCGTCACCAACGTCGAGCTCGACCACCACAGCCACTATTCCTGCGTGGCCGAGGTGCACGACGTCTTCGGGCGGTTCGTGGCGCTGCTGCCGCCGGCCGGTCTGCTGGTGCTGGTGGAAGGCAGCGGCGGCGAGTTCCTCGCCGCCGAGTCACCGGCGGCGGTCACGAGCTGTGGCATCGGCGCCGGCGATCTGGCGGCCGAGATGCTGGCGGCCGACGATCAGGGCACCGAGTCTCTGGTCCGTCGCGACGGTGTCGAGGTCGCCCGCCTGCGGCTGCGTGTGCCGGGTGAGCACAACGTGCTCAATGCTCTGACGGCCATGGCCGCCGTAGAGCGCTGCGGGGTCGCGCCGCACGAGGCGGCACTGCCTCTGGCGACGTTCACCGGCGCCGCCCGCCGCTATCAGGAGGTCGGCCGGCACGCCGGCGTGCGCATCGTCGACGACTACGCTCATCATCCCAGCGAGCTGGCGGCCACGCTGCGCGCGGCGCGGGCCGGCGGCTACCGCCGCATCATCGCCGTCTTCCAGCCGCATCTCTACTCCCGGACGCGGTACCTGCAGAGGGAGTTCGGGCGTGCCCTCACGCTCGCCGACGTCGCCGTCGTGACGGATATCTTCCCGGCTCGCGAGGAGCCCGAGCCGGGCGTGACCGGCAAGCTGGTGGTCGACGCCTTCCTGGCGGAGCGGCCGTCCGGGCCGGTGGCCTACATGCCGCGGCTGTCCGACGCCGTGCGCTATCTGAGCGGCGCCGTGACAGATGGCGATCTGGTCCTCACGCTCGGAGCCGGCGACGTGTCCCGGGTTGGAGAATCGCTTCTGGCCGTGCTCTCGGGCGGCGACGGCCGCGGCGACGGCGGCACCGTGGCGGCGCAAGGAGAAGGCGGCGGCGGCGGCGAATAGCTGGAGCACCACCGGCGCCGCCGTGCCGTTTCTGCGTCGCCCGGTGGCCCCGGTCGACGAGGCGGAGGAGGAGGTGAGCGGCGACGGCCAGAAGTGAACGCACGCGGCGGCGTCGGCGCCGGCCGCGCACCGTCCTCATCTCCGTCGGCCTGACCTTCCTGCTGGTGATCCTGCCGGCGGGTCTGTACGCGTGGGGCAGCCGCTCGTCGACCTTTTCCGTCGACGACGTGATGATCACCGGTATGCGCAGGACCTCCCAGACACGGGCCCGACAGCTCCTCGAGAAGCGCTTTCTGGGCAGGAACCTCTTCCGCGTGCGGACCGACGACGTCGAGAAGGCACTCTCACCGCTGCTGTTCGTCTCGGGCGTGCGCATCGACCGTGACTTCCCGTCGACGCTGAGAGTGCGGGTGCGGGAACACGTGCCAGCGGCGTACGTGCTGGCGGGAGACAGCTGGTATCTCGTCTCCCGGCAGGGGATCGTGCTGGGAGCCGTCCGCGATGAGGATCGTGCGCCGAAGACCGCCCTTCAGAAGGGACCGAAGCACGTGGTCCGCAGGCTGCCGGCCGTGCTGGCCGGAAGGGACCGCCTGAAGCGCGGCGCAGCGGTCGACGATGACGATGTCGAGGCGGCGCTGCTCGTGCTCCGGGCGCTGCCGGCGGAGACGGCCTCTCAGGTGGCCAGCGTGCGCGCAGCGGCGGACGGCCTGCGGCTACGGATGCGCAGCGCGGTCACCGTCGATCTCGGCGCCACGACGCGGCTGGCGGCCAAGGCGACGGCGCTTGCCGCGGTGCTTTCCTACTACGCGGAGCAGAAGGTCGCCGCCACGTACATCGACGTCTCCGTGCCCGATCGGCCGCTCGCCCGCCCCATGCTGTGAGCGTTCCGCGACGACACCACGGCCGTAGTACCGGCGTCGTCGGCGGCAGCGGCGGACGCCCGCTGCGGGCATGTTTGACACCCTTTGGAGGCGCCAGTATGCTTGCGCAAAGGCGAGGTCTCAAGTTGCGCATGAGGGTTTCGCCGCTGCCGGACGTCTCCCGGAACCGGGCACCCGCGAGGACGACCGCTCACAGCGGCGCTCGTCCCGGCTCACTTCAGGATCCGCCGGTCGGGCCGATGAGAGCCTCGACCATCACAGGAGGATGACGAGATGATCGACTCCGCGACGAACTACCTTGCGGTGATCAAGGTCGTCGGCGTCGGCGGCGGCGGCACGAATGCCGTCAACCGCATGGTCGATGCCGGTCTGCGCGGCGTCGAGTTCATCGCCGTCAACACCGACTCGCAGGCGCTGCAGATGTGCGACGCCGACGTCAAGATCCACATCGGCAGCAAGATCACCCGCGGCCTCGGCGCGGGGGCCAACCCGCAGGTCGGCTACCAGGCTGCCGTGGAGAGCAAGGACGAGCTTCGCGACGCCCTCAAGGGCGCCGACATGGTCTTCGTGACCGCCGGCAAGGGGGGCGGTACGGGGACCGGCGCCGCCCCCGTCATCTCCGAGCTGGCCCGCGAGCTCGGCGCCCTGACCGTGGGCGTCGTCACGCGTCCGTTCTCGTTCGAGGGCAAGCGCCGGGCACGGCAGGCGGAAGACGGCATCCGTGCTCTGCGCGACAAGGTCGACACCTTGATCATCATCCCCAACGACCGCCTGCTCCAGGTGGTCGAGCGGCGCACCTCGCTGATCGACGCCTTCAAGGTCGCCGACGACGTGCTGCGCCAGGGCGTGCAGGGCATCACCGACCTGATCACCGTGCCCGGGCTCATCAACCTCGACTTCGCCGATGTGCGGGCCGTCATGAAGGGTGCCGGCTCGGCGCTCATGGGCATCGGCGTCGCCGGCGGCGAGAACCGCTCCGTCGAGGCGGCCCGGGCGGCTATCAGCTCACCGCTGCTGGAGGCCAGCATCGAGGGTGCCAAAGGCATCCTGCTCAACATCACCGGCGGCGACGATCTGGGTCTCTTCGAGATCAACGAGGCGGCGGAGATCATATCCAGCGCCGCCGATGCCGAGTGCAACATCATCTTCGGCGCCGTCATCGACGGCGCGCTCGGCGACGAGGTACGAGTGACCGTCATCGTGACCGGTTTCGACAACCCGCCGGAAGAGATGCGGCCGGAGCGGCAGGCGGTTGCCGCACCGACGCCTGGTGAGGACGCCGAGACCAGGGAGGGGCCGGGCGCGCCGCTGTTCGGCGCCGACGAGAAGCCGAGCTTCGAGCTCGGCGACGACGTACTGGACATCCCGAGCTTCCTCAAGGATCGCTGACCGCCGCCCGCCGCCCGGGCGCACCGGAATTGCAGTGGTCTCGCCCCTGCTTTAGACTTCGTCGGCCGTCTGCCTGAAGCGGCGACGGCCGTCGGGTCGCACGCGCGACCGCTCTCCACAAGGACCAGAGGGTGCAGAGAAGCTCAGCATCACATCGTCCGGGTATCGGCGTCGTCGCACTCTACGTCGTGTGCGTCGGTGCGTGGGCCTACGTCCAGTATCTCGGCTGGCCGCTCTGGGGCTGGATGATCGGCCTCGTGCCGGTCGCCGTCGGCCTCTACTCCGCATCCAAGGGTCGTCACTTCGGCAACATCCTCATCCTCATGTCGGTGGCGGCGTACGTGGTCTCATCGCTGTTCCTCATCTATCCACCGGGCGAGACGACACGTCTGGGCCTCGATCTGCGCGGCGGCGTGCAGGTCGTCTATGAGGCGCGGACCACCAACGACAGGACTCCTTCCGCCGCCGAGCTCGACAAGACGCTGGCCATCATCGAACGGCGCGTGAACGGCCTGGGCGTCAGCGAGTCGGTCGTGCAGAAGCAGGGCACCGATCAGATCTCGGTCGCGCTGCCCGGCATCCGCGACGTCGATCAGGCGCTGGCCATCGTGGGCAAGACGGCCCAGCTCGAGTTCTACGACGACGCCGAGACGCGGCTGGCCGGTCCCGCCGAGAGCAGGGAGCAGCTTCTCGAAGAGGCCGAGGGGCGCCTGCCGGACGAGGACCTCGAGGCTCTCAAGAAGGGCGAGAGCGTCAGCAAGTACCGCATCATTCAGGCGCCCCCGGGGGTCTGGGGCGACAACACCGAGCCGGTGTACTTCCTCTATCTTCACGAGCCTGCCATGACCGGCGCCGCCATCAAGGAGGCGCGGCAGGGCTTCGACCAGTTCCAGCGCCCCAACGTCCTCATGGAGTTCACCGACGAGGGCGGCAAGGAGTTCGAGGAGATCACCCGGCGCCTCGCCATCCGCGGCGCGCTCAAGCAGGAGTCGCAGACGTTCGCCATCGTGCTCGACGACGTCATGGAGAGCGATCCCCAGGTCGACTACATCGACAACCCGCAGGGCATCTCCGGCGGCAGCGCCGAGATCACCGGCGACTTCACCATCCAGGAGGCCAAGGACCTGGCCCTGGTGCTCAACACCGGCGCCCTGCCGGTCACGCTGACCCCGGTCGAGAAGCAACAGGTCTCGGCGACGCTCGGCGAGGACTCGCTCAACGCGGGCCTGCTGGCCGGCGCCATCGGCCTCGCCCTCGTCCTTGTCTTCCTGGTCGTCATCTATCGCTTCCTCGGCCTGGTCGCCGACCTGGCGATGATCGTGTACGCCATCATCCTGTGGGGCGTCTTCAACGCCGTTCCCGTCACCCTCACGCTGCCCGGCATCGCCGGCATGATCCTCACCATCGGAGTGGCGGCCGACGCCAACGTGGTGGTCTTCGAGCGCATCAAAGAAGAGGTGCGCGCCGGCAAGAGCGTGCGCTCCGCCATCACGTCGGGCTACAGCCGCGGCTTCAGGACCATCCTCGACGCCAACGCGCTGATCCTGCTCACGGCGCTGGTGCTGTTCTACTTCGCCACCTCGCAGCCGAAGGGCTTCGCCCTCACGCTGATGATCGGTGTGGTCGTCAGCATGTTCACGGCGGTGCTCGCCACGCGGGCGCTGCTCGGTCTGCTCAGCGACATCCCGTTCTTCAACAGGGCTTCGTTCATGGGCGTGGGCGCCAAGGCGGGCGAGTTGTTGTACGCGGACCAGTTCGCGTACAGCGAGCCGTCCGCCGGCGCCGGTGAGCAGCGCCGCGGCCGAACGCGACGAGACGGCGGCCGCGGGACGCGAACAAGGGAACGCGCCGCGCGTCGGGCGGCCGAGCCCGCGGGACCGGCGCCGGGCGGCGACAGCTCCGGCTCCGAGCGCCGCGGCGTCGCTGCGGCGCCGGCGGTCGCCGTGCAGCCCGCGCCTGCGCCCGACGCCGCGCCGCCGGAGCCGGTCGCGGAGGCGTCGCCCGCCGAGCCCGCGCAGGCTCCGGTCGCCGGTGCAGTCGCGGACGGCGGCGCCACGGACGCGGCGGAGGCCACGGACGACGCGTCGGAGGCCGCCGCGCCCGGCGAAGCCGCGGAGACGGCGACGCCCGCCGAGAAGGGCGGCGCCCGCTCGGGTGCCGCCGGCAAGCGAGGCAAACGACAGCCGGCACGCCGGCGCAAGCGGCGCCGGTAGCGTCGTGGGAGGCAGCACGTGAGGCGCTTCTGGCGTGGCATCCACAGCTTCCACTACATGCGGTACAAGAAGTGGTGGTTCGTCATCTCCGCCGTCGTCATCGGCGGCGGTTTCCTCAGCATGGTCGTCCGCGGCGGCGGTAACCCGGTCGACGGGCTCAAGTACGGCCTCGAGTTCCGCAGCGGTACGAGCATCACCGTTGAGCTGGAGGGCGACCCCGGTGTCGCCGCGGTGCGTCGGGTCGTCACCGAGCAGGGCCTCGGCGACGCCGTGGTCCAGCAGTCCACCAGCGCCGAGACCGGCAGGACCGGCTATCAGATCCAGCTGGAGCCGATGACCCAGGAACAGGAGGTCGAGCTGCGCGAGGCGCTCGACGAGGACCTCGGCATCGTGACCACCGCCGATGGGCCGGCGTATGCCTCGCAGACGGTGGGACCCACCTTCGGTCGCGAGATCATCTCGGCGTCCTGGAAGGCCACGATCATCGCGCTCGTGCTCATCGCGATCTACGTGAGCATCCGCTTCGAATGGAAGTTCGCCCTCGGCGCCATGGGGGCGCTCGCCCACGACCTGCTGATCGTCATCGTCGTGTACTCGCTCTCGGGTCGCGAGATCACCACGGCGACGATCGCCGCCGTGCTCACCATCCTCGGCTACTCGCTCTACGACAACATGATCATCTTCGACCGCATCCGCGAGAACGCGCCGCGGATGAAGGGACTCACGTACGGCGACATGGTCGATCGCTCCATCTGGGAGACGTTCGACCGTTCGCTCTACACCATGATCACCACGCTGCTGCCGATCATCTGCCTGGTGACCTTCGGCGGTACCACGTTGCAGGATTTCGCCTTCGCCATGCTGGTCGGCATCATCACCGGCGGCTACTCCTCCTTCTGCGTGTCGGCGCCGATCATCACCATCCTCAAGGAGCGCGAGCCGCAGTATCAGAAGGCGGCCGCGCGGTCCCGGGAGGCGCGAGCCTGAGGACGCGTCTGTCGCCTCCTGGAGGAGGGTGGCGGGCTCTGGGCAGACTCTCAAGCACTAGTTGAGAACCCTCTGTTGTGCTTGATGGTATGGTCGAGAGAACTCCCAGAAAGACCGTCGTCAGCAGGGAAAACACGCGCCTGGGAGCCTTTACAGACGGAGGTTCATGGCGTACTCTACCGTTCCTACCCGTCGCCGGCGCCGGCGTCTGCGATGCCGGCGCTACGAGGCGAGTCGGGGGGATCGCACCCTGGCAGGGCGAGAGCATCGGGGGGTACGTGCGCGTCGATCAGGTCGAACGTCAGGCCGCGACAGACCGCGCGGCGCCGGTCGCGGTACGACGGTGCGGCTCGACCGACAGCGTCGCCCTGGTGACGCTGCGGGGTGAGTTCGACATCGAGACGGTGCCCGCCATCGACACCGGACTGCGCCGCGCTCTTGGACCTTTCTTCTTCCGCCGTCACCTCGTGTTCGACCTGCACGAGGCCACGTTCGTGGACTCGGCCTTCGTGGGCTATCTCGTGCAACTGGTCGCCCGCGTCAGGTCGGAGGGAAGTGACGTGGTGCTGACCCGTCCCAGGGGGCAGGTCCGGCGCGTGCTGCTGCTGGTGGGGCTGCACAATCTCACGCCGGTCTACGACTCGCTGGAGGGAGCTCTGAACATGGCGCTCGCCGACGCGGTGCCGATCATCCCGCCGTCGCTGCCGAAAGCCGCGCCGGCCGACGGCTGAGGTCGTTCGCCGCCTCCCGGTCCGGCGGCCTCAGCGGACGCGGTGCCGATGCTGCGAGTCGCGATGTGCCTGACGGCGAGCCTCAGCGCTGCGTCGCTGGAAAGCACGCATCCGGCAGGCATCTGAACAGTACTTGCGCGCCGGATTGCTGGTGACGAACTGCCGGTCGCACGACTCGAACGCACACGTCCGCGCCTCGGGCTGACGTCGGGCGGGGGCATCGCTGGACCGCTTGGCCGCCGAGCGGGCGGCCGCCGTATGCAGGGCACACGTCGGCGAGGGGTTATAGACGGAGAGCTTGGTCGTGCACCCGTCGTGCGCGCATGTGCGTCCGGATTTGTAGGTCCGGGCGCGACTGCCGCGGCTGCCACTGACCACCTTCTTACCTTTCAGTGCCGATCCGCTATGAAGTTCCATCGTCGCTCATCCTCGTCGCGCCGCTCCGGCGGCGCCTGGTATGACGCGGATCTTCGACGTTGCGCCTGCCTCAGTCGGCGGCGACCTTGAGAGCCGCCTCTCTGGTCGGGTAGATGCCGAAGATGCGGTCGAGGCCCGTGATCTCGAAGATCCGCGTGATGTTCTCGTCGGTGCAGACTATGTCGAGCCTGCCGTTCCGGGGTCGCACCCGCTTGGCGCCGCTGACCAGGACGCCGAGCGCCGTGGAGTCGATGAACGTGACCTTGCCGAGATCGACCACGATCGCCGTCGCTCCGCTGTCGATGCCCGAGAGCAGCGCCTCCTTGAACTGGGGCGCGGAGTAGATGTCGACCTCGCCTTCGAGGACGACGATCGCAGTGCCTTCGGTGGGTGTCTCAAGCTCAACGCGGAACTGCGGCTTCTCCTCCATGCCCACTCCTCCTGCAGTCGTCAGGCGCGACCACCGGGTCGCACACGTGTCGACAACAGTTATCTCCCCGCTCGGGCTCGTCTGAAACGCGCCGCCGGCGCCCGGCACCTCTGAGCGGCGTGGCACGGGCGAGCCTGGGACGCACCGAGGCGGTCCGGGGACGGGCTGAGCACCGGCGCCGCCGGCTCGTGATCCACGACAGGTCCGTCACTTGTGCTGCGTGGAGTGCCGTCACGCGTCCGGGGCAGACGCGCGACCGGCCTGCCCCATCCGTCTTGGGAGCGGGTCGCGGCTCTGGTAGGTTGCATGCTTGTGGAGAGCCATGCCGGACAGCCAGGATGCGCGACCGCCGAGCGGGCCGGCCGGTTCCTGATCGGCGTCGATCCGGGGACGGTCAGTACGGCTCTGGCGGTCGCCGAGCTGAGCCCCGACGGTGCTCTCTCGCGGCCGCGCACGAGCTGCGTGCGGCACGACGGACGACCGCTGCAGCCGTTCCTCGATCTCTACGACGGACTCCCCGTCGGGACGATCGCCGGAGTGGTGGCGACCGGTATCCACGGCGACCGTCTGGGAGCGCCGGCCGTCGGCGGCCTGCCGGAGGAGATCGCCCAGGAGTGGGCCGCGCGCCGGCTGATGCCGTGGCCGGGGCCGGCCGCCGTGGTGCGCATCGGCGGCGGCGGCTTCTCGATACTTGCTCGCACCGGCGGCGGAAGCGTTGCGAGGGAGACCGATCGATCGTCGGGGGTGGGGTCTCGAGCGGAGGCACTCGGGGGACACGGCGGCGTCGGTCCGACCTCCGGCGACGCGCCGTCCGACCACTGGCTCTACGAGAAGAACGATCGCTGCTCGGCCGGCACCGGCCAGGCGACCGAGCGCCTCTGTACCCGCTTCGGGTGCAGTCTCGACGAGGCAGCCCGGATGGCGAGCGCCAGCGACCGGGCGGTGGCGCTCACGGCGCGCTGCGCGGTCTTCGCCAAGAGCGAGCTGACGCACTTCGCCAATCAGGGGGTCGAGCACGGCCGCCTCTTCCGTGGCTACTTCGAAGCCGTGGCGCAGACGATCGCGGCGCACATCGCCCGGGTCGCCGACGGCCTGCCGGTGCTGCTGGTGGGCAACGGGGCGCGCATCGCCCCGCTCACCGAAGCGTTGGGCCGGATCGTGACGGGGCCGCTGGCAGTCTCCACGGAAGCGGCCGCTTTCGACGCGCTCGGCGCGCTCTGGTACGCGGCCGCCCAGGTCGGTCCGGCGTCGGGCGCGCTCGCTCAAGAAGGAATGGCGTCGCGCTCGGGGGCTCAGGTCCAGACGGCGTCGTGCGCTGGTGGTCAGGTCGGGACGACGGGGGAGACGCCGGAGTGGCCGGAGCGGGGCGCGGAGCTGATCCGCGCCCGGGCCGCCCGCATCCGTTCCCAGGAGCCGGCGGCGCAGGGTCCCGGCTCGGTCGTCCAGCTGGGCGAGCGTCCGTTCCTGCTCCATGACTCGGCCGCCGCCGCCCGGGCCGGTGAGGCGAAAGAGTCCGGCGGCGTTGCCGGCGGCGTCGAGACGGGGGAGTCCGCCGTCGTGGCCGTGCTCGGCCTCGATCTGGGCTCTACGGGGTCTAAGGCGGCGCTCGTGGATCGTGACGGCGCCGTGCTTGCCAGCGTCTACCGGCGCACCGACGGCAACCCCGTCGAGGCGGCCCGGGCGCTGGTGGCGCGCATCGGCGAGATGACGTCGGCTTCGGTGGTCGGCATCGGACTCACGGGGTCGGGCCGGGATGCCGTCGCGGCGATCATGCGGGCCGCCTTCCCGGAAGCCGGGGAGCGTCTCGTGGTCCAGAACGAGATCGTGGCGCATGCCACGGCGGCCGCCTGCCTCGATCCGGACGGTGGCCGCAGCCTGTCCATCGTCGAGATCGGCGGGCAGGACGCCAAGTTCATCAGCGTCCGCGACGGCCGCGTCGTCGACTCGGACATGAACCGCGTATGCAGCGCCGGCACCGGCTCGTTCCTCGAGGAGCAGGCCACCGCCCTGGGGCTCGACGACATCGCCGGGTTCGGCGACATGGCGGCGCGCTCCACACGGCCGGCCGAGCTGGGCCAGACATGCACCGTCTTCGTCAGCGATCTGGTGGCCGAGGCACTGGCCGACGGCTACTCCAATGAAGACGTCTTCGCGGGTCTGCAATACTCGGTGATCCGCAACTACCGCAACCGCGTCATGGGGCAGCGCCGTCTGCTCGACAGGGTGTTCTTCCAGGGCAAGCCAGCGAGCAATCCGTCGCTGGCTCGGACGCTGGCGGCGGTGACCGGACGCGAGGTCCTGGTGCCACCCGATCCCGGCGCGATGGGCGCCATCGGCATCGCGCTGCTCACGGCTCGCGGCCTCGCGAACGTCCAGAATGGTGCCGAGCCTCCCGAGCGGCGCGGCTCGGCTTTCCGAGATGCAGCCGAGCCGCTCGACCTGCGGCGCGTGCTCGCGGCGCGGGTCGTGAGCCGGCGGGAGGGCCGCTGCGGAGACACGGCCTGCGGGAACCTTTGCCGCATCGAGACGGCGCAGGTCGAGGTCGCCGGCGAGCTGCGCACGGTCCGCAGCGGCGGCAACTGCCCCAAGTACGAGGAGCGGGCCGCCGGCGGCAAGAAGCTGCCGCGCGATGCGCCGAACCCGTTCCGCGCCCGCCGTGAGTGGCTGGCCCGCGTGCTCGATGAGGCGACCGGCCCGGCGCCGCGCGCCGGGGCGGCGCTGAGCGGCCTGACCGTGGCGGTGCCGATGGCGCACTACCTCATCGACCTGGCGCCGTTCTTCATCACGTTCCTGGCGCGGCTCGGGGCCGACGTGGTGGCCACGCAGCCCGACGAGACCACGCTGACCCTCGGCGACCGCCTCTGCGGCGCCGTCGGCGCCTGCGCGCCGGTGAAGCTGGCGCACGGGATGGCGGCGGCCGCCATCGAAGCCGGCAGCGACGCCGTCTTCCTGCCGCGTCTGGTGAACGTGCCGTACCCTGCGGCCGGTGACGGCCGCAGCACCTGCCCGCTGGCTCAGGGTGCTCCCGAGATGGTGCGGGCGGCGCTGTTGGAGCGCGGCGGGCGGGTTCAGGTGGTGATGCCGGCGCTGCTGCTCGACCAGGAAGACGATCTGGCATCGGAGCTCACGCGTGAGAGCCTGGCCTCCGCGGTCACCGAGCTTGTGGGCGGCCGGCGAGCGGCGGTGAAGGCGGCCCACGCTGCCGCCCTGGCCGCCCAGCGTCGCTATGCCGACGGGCTGCGCGGCATCGGGGAGGAGGCGCTCGCGTTCGCGGCCCGCCAGGGCTGTCCGGTCGTGGCGGTGCTCGGCGAGACGCACGTGATCCACGACGGCTCGCTCAACACCGGCATCCACGACCTCGTGGCGGCCAACGGCGCCCTGGCGCTGCCGTTCGACTGCTACCCGTTGCCCGACGGCATCCCCGACCTGCCACGCGTCCACTGGGCCAGCGCCGGCGCGATGCTGCGCGTGGCCCTGGCGGCGCGGGCGGCCGGCACCGTCTTCCCGCTGCTCATCGGAGCCTATGGCTGCGGTCCCAACTCGTTCGTGGAGCCGCTCTACGCCGACCTTCTGGAGAGCTACCCGCATGCCGTCTTCGAGACCGACGGGCACGGCGGCCTGGCCGGCTACGTGACCCGCGTGCAGGCTTTCCTCCATGCAGTCGAGGAGTACCGGGCGGCGGGCGGCGGGCCGTCGCCGGTCGATCCGGGACGGCTGACCCGCTACGTGGACCCCCCGGCACACAGCCTGCTCGTCAACGACGCGGACCGAGTCGTGTTCGGGACGGTCGGCGGTACGCTGGGGCGCCAGATCGCCGCGGCGCTGCGCGGCCGCGGCATACCGGCCGAGTTCGCCGGCGCCACCGATGCATCCACGATGCGCGCCGCCCAGGACTCGTGCTCGGGCAAGGAGTGCCTGCCCTTCCAGCTCATCGCCGGCGGCCTGGAACGCTACTTCGCCGATTCGCCGGCGTCACGGGAGGGGACGACGCTGTTCCTGAGCGTGGGTAACGGCTTCCGCAGCTGCCGGGCGAACATCTTCCCGGTGGCGGCGCGGCTAACGCTGGAGCGCCTCGGACTGGAGGACCGGGTCGCCATCGGCGACTTGAGCCTGCTGACCAGCGACTGGCGCATCATGCCGGTGGTGTGGGCGGCGCTGGTGACGCAGGACCTGCTCAACGCGATGCGCTTCCACACGATGGCCGCCGAGCGAACAAGCGGGGATGTGGACCACGTGTTCCAGACGTGGCAGGGGGTCCTGGAACGCGAGCTCGAGGTACCTCGGCGCACCGACGGCGTGCGTGGTCTCGTGGCTGACGCGCGAGAGACGATCGCCCGCATCGAAGCGGTGGTCGCCGGCGCCGCGCGCGTCTTCGCGGCGGTGCCGTGCGACGAGACGCGGGCCGCCGGCCTGCGCGACGTCCTGCTGGCCGGCGACATCTTCCTGCGCGTCGACGAGTGGGGCAACGACGACCTGCAGCGCCGTCTGGCGGCCCAGGGCCTGCGCGTGGTGGGCGAGCCGTTCGCCGAGTTCTTCGAGCTGCTCGCCTATCGCGAGATACAGGAACTGCCGGCCACGAGCAAGCTCCGCTGGCAGCGGCTGGCGACGCTGCGGGTCATGCGCTCCATCGTCGACCGGCTGCTCGGCGCCGCGCAGACCGCCCAGCCGTGGCTCTTCTGGCACGATATCGCGGCGCTGGAGGAGTCCAGCCGCGAGCTGTTCGCGGGCCTGCCGTTCGGCGAGACCATCAGCACCGTCGGCAGCGTGCTGCTGACTTGGCGCACGCGGCCCATCGACGGTGTCGTCGCGGTGGCGCCGCGCGGCTGCGGGCCGGCCCTGATCGCCGAGGCGCTCCTGCGACGGCGGCCGGATATCCCGGTGCTCTACGTCTACAACGACGGCGACCCCATCGAACAGGAACGGCTGGCCGGGTTCGCCTGGCGGCTGCGCAGCCGGCCGCGACGCGTCGCGGCGGACGCCGCCTCAGAACGTGTCGCGGCGCCCCCCGCCGCCAGGTGAGCGCGGCCGAGTGCACAGCGTGCCCCGGCCCCAGGGTGAGCGCGGCCGGGCGCGGCATGCCCTTCGCCGCCCGCTGAGGGCGGCCGGCGCGCGGCGCCGATCCTGCGCCCATCGCGCCGCACCTGTCGGCGCTCGCGCCGCGTCAGGCGGTCAGCTCTGCCCGGCGTCTCTTCCGCACGCTCCTGGTCGGGCGACTCGCCTCATCCTCAAGGCTCTCGAGTGCGAGGATCTGAGCCTTGGCCGCCTCAGCACGAGCCAGAGCAAGCTCACCGGTCGTGGCGGCGATCCGGCTTCTGAGCTCGGCGATCTCAGGGTCCGGCAGGCCTGTTCGATACGCTTCGGACGCGTCTCGGGTCCAGGCGCCGTCGTGGGGGAGCGGCGCCAGGCTGCCCGCAGCCGGTCTGGCGGGCTCGGGCATGTCTGTCGCAGGAGAGGCGTGCGTGGCGTACGATCGCAGACCGCCGAGCGCCGACAGAGTGACGCGCGCTCCCCTCTTCCCCCAGGCTGACATACGGAAGCGGACGAACTCGTGGCGGCACTCCCGGTCGACGATGAGACAGCGCCGGCGATCGACCAGCCGGAAGCCGGCTGCCTCGGGCGATGACGGCAGCCCGTACGGCTCATGCGGCCAGGGGCTCGGCCTGCCGTCGACGTGATACTGGTAGATCGCGAGCGTGGCGGACCGGGGTTGGCGGAGGATGACCCCCGGGGCTATCCGTGGTCCGCCGGTCAGCGTGATCACCGACTCGTCGAACAGCCGGCCGGGCATGGTCGGCTCAAGCTCCTCCACGACCGGCCAGACGCCCAGCTTCTGCAGGAGGCTGCTCAGCCGCCGGCCGACGACTCCCCGGACGCCGTCCACCGGTCGGGCTTCAAGCAGCTCACGGATGGGGATGGTCAGGTCGACCGGCTCGGCGACATGGCCGATCTTGCCGGACCGCCACGTCTCGAAGGCGGCATCGAGGCGGGTCAGCTCGGCGCGGGCGACGCCGAGTGCGTTCTGACATGACAGAAGGCGGATCGTGGCCTTCCGGTGCCGATCCTCGGCGGCGCCGGCCCTCTCGACCTCGGCGAGGGCCTTGGTGACCTCATCGAGCAGGCGCAGGGCCAGGTTGGCGAAGTACTTGCGGGCCACCGCCGCGCGCGGCTGCTCGAGAAGGAGGGCCACCTCGACCCGTCCCTCATCGTCCGTCTCGGCGCTCTCCGCGATCGCCCTGCGCAGTCTGTCTTCGTCGGGCACCACGAGGCGGTCGTATTCATGCACGCCTCCGACCGTCGGCGACGCGTCGTCCGCGGCGCCGTTCCCGGCGCTCCAGCCGGCGAGCGTCGCGTCGAGGGCGCCGTCTGGAGGCGAGAGCCATAGGAGGGCCGGTCGTGCGGGGCTCGCCGCCCCGCCGGGCGCCAGGCGCCCGTCCTCCGTCAGGTCCAGGCTCACATTCGTGTCCTGCAGCGCGCCACGGCGGATCTGCGCCACGCAGCGGATGGGGAGCGCCTGGCCCCTGGGGACGTCCTTGTCGGCGACGACGTCGAGCGTCAGCTCGACTCGCGCTCTGCTTGTGGGGAGTCGATGGGGGAAGAGTCGGTCGCGATCGTGCACGACTGCCCCTCTGGCACGGAGCACGCTCGTGGGAAGCCAGTACTCTATGAAGTCGTCGGCCATGGTGCCCCCTGGTGCGCCACTTGATGAAGCGTCAGGATGACGGCCGCTCGTGAGCGTAGTGTGAAGGCACACGCTCCCGGGTGCGTGTTCTACGTGGAGACTCTGGGGCTACGCCCTGACCCTCACGCGCGGTACGAGCTCTGGGTGGGCGAGACGTGCTTCGCCATCTGGGAGCCTGGGTCTGTGGGCATGCCGTTCACGCCTCAGATCGCCGGAAGCTTCGCGCTCCACGTCGACGACGTGGCGGCCGCCAGGGCCGCGTTCGAGGAGAAGGGCATCGAGTTCCATGGCGACATCCTGGACACCGGCGTCTGCCATATGGACCTGTTCGGCGATCCCGACGGCAATGGGCTCATGCTGCATCACCGCTACGCACCGGTCGTCTGAGCCACCGTGGACCGATTCCCTCGCGCGCCGCTCTCGCACACATTCACGAGATGAGTGAGGCGAGCGCGCTGTGTGCTGATGGCTACCAGCCCGGGTACGGCGCGAAGCGCTCGAGAAGATGACCGGAGGGTACGCCCGTCGTCAACAGGGGGCATGCCATCGAAGTGGAGTCGGAGTGGTGTCAAGAGTGGAGACGTTGGTGGAGGTAAGGGGATTCGAACCCCTGACCTTTTGGCTGCCAGCCAAACGCTCTCCCAGCTGAGCTATACCCCCACCGAGGGGCGCCGGACGGTGCCGGCGAGGTCGGAAGTATACCCGCGTGATGGGGGGGCCGCAACTCCCGGAGGCGTTCGTGGCGGGGTCGCGGGGCTTCGGTACGAGCGCGCTGCGGGTGGCGGCGCGAGTGGGTTGCGGGGGTGTCTCCACCGGCGTGCCGTGCGGCATGGAGAGGCGGCCGGCCGGGACGCCGACCAAGGACGATCAGGGGTGCGCTTCCCAGTACTCCAGGTCGCGCAGGAAGGTCTTGATGACGTTACGGCCGTCGACCTCGATGCGGTCGAGGGCGTACGCGTGGCGGGGTCGGCGCAGCCACGTACGACCGTGGTGGCGCCGAGATAGCCGGCCGCCTCGGCGGCCGCCATGACCGTGGCGTTGTGCTCGCCGCCGGGATAGCAGAAGAAGTTGCAGGGCACGCCGAACTGCTCCTGCAGGCGGCGGCGCGACTCGCCGAGCTCGTAGGCCAGGCGGTCGGCCGAGGCCGTGTTGAGCATCGGGTGCGTCATGCTGTGCGAGTCGAGCTCCCAGCCGGCGTCGAGCAGGCGCCTGATCTGGTCGGGGGAGATCGACAACGAGCCGCCGGCGTCGGTCACGTTGGGCACCACGACGCTGATGACCCCGGGCCAGCCGTACTTCTCGAGCACCGGCAGCGTGTTCTCGGCCTGGCCGGAGGTGCCGTCGTCGAAGGTCAGCACGATCGGCTTGGCCGGCAGCGTGCCCTCGTCGTGCCAGTAGTCCCAGACCTGCTGCAGGGTCACCGCCGTGTATCCCTCGAGGTAGAGCGCCCGCATCTGCTGGCGGAACTTCTTCGGTGACGTGTAGTACTTGGCGTTGGTGCTGGTGTCCGTGGTCTCCTCGATGCGGTGGTACATGAGGATCGGGACGTACGTGCCGCCGAACGTGCCGGCGGAGCCGTCGGGCGACGGCGCCGGGGAGCCGGCGGAGCCGCTGGAGCCGGCGCTCTCTGCTGTGTCCGGAGACGGGGAGGGCGATGCGACCGGCTCGACGATGGCCGCGGTGTCGGGGCCATCGCCGTCCTGGCCGGCCCCGCTCGTCGTGTCGGCAGCCGTTGTGCCGGCTTGTCTGTCGCCGACCAACGCCCAGGCGGTCAGGCCGCCGACGGCAAGCAGCACGAGCGTTGCCAGGAGTGCCGCCAGCCGCCGGCGGCCGCGCCGGCGTCGCGCCGCCGCGCCGGAGCGCGAGTAGGTCGGCGATCGGTAGCGGTGCGTCGGTGTCCGGTCCGGCACGCGGCGTCCTTCCATCGGCGTCGTTGTGGACGGTAGGGTAGACGTTCAAGCGCGGTCCGGCCAGTCCTGCGCGTTACTGCGGCAGCGGCGCGACCGCGCCGTGAGGTCGCGGCTGGCTCTCCTCGCATGGCCGCCACGCGGGACGGTGCCGCGAGCCCGCTCGACGGCGTGCGCCGGACGCGCCTGTAGGGCATAGTCTCTCAGGAGCATGGAAACGCCCGAGGACAGGTCCCGGTCGGATGTGCCGGCGGACGCCGGCGCGACGCCCGCTGCGGAACGGCCGGCGGAAGCCGGTGAGGCCACCGTTGTCGCAGGGCCGGTGAAGGGCCGGCTTCTGCGTCGCTGGCTACGGCCGACGGCGGTGATCGCCCTCCGCCTGGTCCTGGTCGCCCTGGTGGTGCTGGCGGCCTACGAGCTGGTGGCGCCGGAGTCGTTCCGTATCGCGCCGGGCGTGGCCACCATCCGCGTCACGCCGACGCTGGGCAGCGGCGAGACGGTCGTGCCCCTGGGCCCCGTCGGCAGCATCAGCTTCGACACTCACCGCGCGCCCCTGAAGGTGGAGGTCTCGTTCGTCTTCGACGAGACCATCGCCGTCGATGATGAGGCACGAGCCCTGCTCGGAGACCTGCCCGCGGTCGGCGCCACGGCGGCCGATGCGCTGCGTGCGTACGCCGTCGGCAAGATCCCCTGGATCTGCGTGCTCGGCCTGGCGGCCGGGACCCTGATCGCCGGCGTGGGCACGCTTCGCCCGAGACGGGTCGCGCTCGGCGCCGGCATCGGCCTCCTGTCGCTGTGGGTCATCGTGGGCTCGGTGGCGGCGACCACCTATGCGGGGCTCAACCGGCAGCCGACCGTCACCTACGACGGGCTGGCCCGCTACGCGCCACGGGTCGTCTCGCTGCTGCAGAGCGTGGTCCGCCATCCTGAGGCGAGCGGATGGTCGGTCGACGATCTGGCCCGCGGGCTGGAGGAGGTCGCGCGCCAGGCAACGACCACGTTTCCCACCGGCGGCGGTGAGGAGGGGGTCGTGCGCCTGCTGGTGGCCGGCGATCTGCACGACAACGTCATCGGCTATCGTCTCATCCGTCGTCTGGCGTCGGACCCGGGGCTCGGCATCGCCGGGGTGGTCCTGGTCGGCGACCTCACGCACACCGGTACGTCGACGGAGGCCGAGCTGATGGCGAACGAGCTGGAGCCCATCGCCGTGCCGATCGCGATGGTCGGCGGCAACCACGAGGCCGAGCCGGCGCTGCGGGTGTTCGCCGAGGCCGGGATCATCCAGCTCTCCCGCGGACCGGCGGAGCTGGCCGGCCTGACACTGATGGGCTTCGACGATCCGCTGGCCGACGAGTACGCGGCGCTGACCGACGTCGCCGAGCGGGACATCGCCGCCGGGGATGCGCTGCTGGACGTGCAGAGTCAGGTGCCGACGCCGGACGTCGTGGTCTTCCACGATGTCGGCCAGGCCGAAGACGTGATCGCCTGGGCCGTCGCCGAGGAACTGGTGCTCACCGTCCTGCACGGCCACGATCATGTCGCCAGCGTGACGATCGACGGCAGTGTGGCCGTGCTCGATCCCGGCAGCGGCGGCGCATCCGGCTACGAGCAGCTCGGCCGCGACCCGGGCACGCCGTACACCTTCCAGATCCTGGAGTACGTCCTGGAGCCGGAGGCGCGGCCGGTCGGCGTCGTCACGCTGGAGTACGAGGGCCTCGCCGGAGCTTCGAGCGCCGAGTACCAGCCGCTGCAGACGGTCGAGGCCGAGCAGCCGGTGGCGGACTGAGACCGCGCCGGGTCGTGGCCGTGAGGGAGGCCGCACGAGTGGCGTCGGGGCGGCATCGGGTGGGGAGGACCGGCCGGGCGGGGCCGACCGACAGCTCGGGTGGGGCGGACCTGCCCGGCGGACCGGCCGGCCGCCCGATCGTCAGGACGAGGGGATGGTGAAGCCCGCTTCGGTGGGGGTGATGCGGCGCAGCTTGTAGCGCTCGCTCCAGCGGCCCAGGCCGCTGTAGACGCAGGTGGCGCCGCGGTAGCCCGCCTCCTTGATGGCCGCGATGACCGTGTCGTTGAAGGCGCCGCCGGGGTAGCAGTAGGTCTCGATCTCGGTCTTGAGCTTGAACTCGATGCGGTGGCGGGCCATCACGATCTCGTCCTCGAGGTCGGCGGCTGAGAGCGTGGTCATGTCGCGGTGGCTGGTGGAGTGGCAGCCCACCTCCCAGCCTTGGGATGCCAGCTTCATCATCTGCCCGCGCGTCATGGCGTAGGGGGCGTCGATGGACCAGGTGGTGACGTTGATGACCCCCGGCCAGTCGTACTGCTGCAGCACCGGCGCGGCCTCGGTGAAGACGGAGCTGTAGCCGTCGTCGAAGGTGAGGACCACCGGCTTCTCCGGCAGCGGGCTGCCGTACTCCCAGGAGTCGAGGACCTGCTTGAGGGTGACCGCCTGGTAGCCCTCGTCGTGGAGGCGCTGCATCTGCTGGGCGAAGGCGGCGGGGCTCACGTACATGTACGTGCCGTCGCTCTTCTCTGTGGTCACGTGGTGGTACATGAGGATCGGGACCTCGACCTTGCGCGCCTTCTCGAGGTCGGTGGCGGAGGCGGTGGAGGGCTGGGCCGTCGGTGACGATGATGGCGACGCGGTCGGCGACGACGACGGCGACGCGGAGGCCTTGGGCGAGCCCGTCGCCTTGGGCGACGCCGAGGCTTTGGCGGCCGGCGACGCCTTCGGCTGCTTCGAGGCCGACGGCGAAGGCGTCGCGTCGTCGGGGGCCGAGGACGAGCGGGCGATGCCCGAGGCGACGCCGGCCGCCAGACCGCCGACCACCGCCAGTACCAGGATGGCGAGCGCGACGGTGGGCCCGCTGCTCCTGCGTCGAGACGTTCTGCTCACGCACCCTCCAGGCTGTGGCCGCCCGTTCGGTCGGGGGGGCGGCGTACGCGGGTGCAGTATACTCAGTGCGCCGCCCGCTCCGCAGGGCGGTCCCGTTTCCGACATCCGGCCGGGCCGGCCCGTGGCCGCGCGCGGTCGTCCCTTCCCGAAGGAGACCCGGTGGACCGTCGCTACGACCCGCACGAGATAGAACCTCGCCGCCAGGCCCTGTGGCGCGAGCGGGACGCGCATGGCACCCCCGACGTCTCGGACAAGCCGAAGTTCTACTGCCTCGATTTCTTCCCCTATCCGTCGGGCGACGGTCTCTCCGTAGGTCACTGTCGCAACTACGTCCCCACCGATGCCGTCTCGCGCCTGCGGCGCATGCAGGGCTTCAACGTGCTGCATCCGATGGGCTGGGACGCCTTCGGCCTGCCGGCCGAGAACTACGCCCTCAAGATGGGCGTGCACCCGCGGGTCACCACCGAGCGCAACATCGCGACGTACAAGCGCCAGATGGACCTCATCGGACTCTCCTACGACTGGAGCCGCGAGATCAGCTCCATCGACCCCGATTACTACCGCTGGACGCAGTGGTGGTTCCTGCTCCTCTACGAGCGCGGGCTGGCGTATCGCGCCACCGGCCGGCAGTGGTGGTGCCCGAGCTGTCAGACCATCCTCGCCAACGAACAGGTGGAGCAGGGCCGGTGCTGGCGCTGCGGCAGCGATGTCACCAAGGTCGACCTGGAGCAGTGGTACCTGCGCATCACCGAGTACGCGCAGCGGTTGCTCGACGACCTGGCCACCATCGACTGGCCCGAGAAGATCAAGCTGATGCAGACCAACTGGATCGGGCGCAGCGAGGGGGCCGAGGTCGACTTCGTCATCGCGGGCCTGAGCGACGGCGGCTCCGCGGGCGCCGGCCAGACCATCACCGTGTTCACCACCCGTCCGGACACGCTGTTCGGCGCCACCTACATGGTCCT
>Ga0172371_10001058_pt1 | contig 43539 bp, 33 predicted proteins | sample Lak12m_FD_114543 | JGI IMG/M metagenome (GOLD analysis project Ga0172371, IMG submission 114543) | Freshwater microbial communities from Kabuno Bay, South-Kivu, Congo - kab_022012_12m | ecosystem: Environmental > Aquatic > Freshwater > Lake | place: Democratic Republic of the Congo: South-Kivu... | reverse complement strand
TGGCGACCTACTGCTACGTGGCCAAGGACCATTCCGGCGCCGAGCTGACCGGGCTGCTGTCCGGCGGCAGCGCGGACGAGATCATCCAGCGCCTGCACCAGCAGGGCCTGGCGGTCCTGCACGTCGCCGAGGACCGGGGCGACCGCGGCCTGCGCTCGTGGTGGCACGGCTTCGCGACGATGACCATCGGCCACGCCTCGACGCGTGACCTGGCCCTGTTCAGCCGCCAGCTGGCCACGGTCATCGAATCCGGCATCCCGCTGGTCAAGGGCATGCGCGGCCTCGCCCTCGACTCGGCGAAGGGCCCGGTCACCAAGGCCGTGTCCGGCGTCGCCGACCGCGTCGAGCGCGGCGAGAGCATCTCCGACGCGATGGCCGCCTACCCCGGCGTGTTCAGCCCGATGTACCTGAGCATGATCCGCGCGGGCGAGCGGGCGGGCACGCTCGACAGGATCGTCAGCGAGCTGGCCACCTATCTCGAGAAGGTCGACGACATCAAGAACTAGGTCCGGTCGGCGATGACCTACCCGGCCTTCATCCTCATCTTCACGGTGCTCGCGACGCTGTTCCTGATCCTGAAGATCGTGCCGACGTTCTCCGGCATCTACGACGAGCTGGGGCAGGAACTGCCGGCGCTCACGCGCACCGTCCTGCTCGTCTCGGACACGATCCGCAGTCACGCCGCGATCTCGCTGGGCCTGGTCCTGCTGGTGCTGGCGGCGATCGCCGCGGCGCTGCGCACCTACCGCGGCCGCTACCTGTGGCACACGTTCCTGCTGAGGATGCCGATCTTCGGGAACATCGTCACCAAGAGCGTGATGAGCCGATTCGCCCGCACCTTCGGCATCCTGATCGGCAGCGGCCTGCCGATCCTCGAGAGCCTCGACCTGGTCAAGGGCGCCGCCGACAACCTCGTGGTCGCCCGCGCCATCGACGAGGTGAAGGCGAGCGTGGCCGCCGGCCACGGCGTCACGGAGTCCTTCCGCGCCACCGGGAAGTTCCCCGAGATGGTCATGCAGCTGATGTCCACGGGCGAGGAGACCGGCGAGCTCGACACCCTGCTCATGAAGGCGTCCGACTTCTACGACCGCCAGGTCGAGTCCGCGGTGCACGGCATCTCGTCGCTGATCGAACCGGTGATGATCGTCATCGTCGGCGCGATCATCGGCTTCATCGTCCTGAGCATGTTCCTGCCCATCTTCAAGCTGGGCGACGCGATGATCCAGGGTGCAGCCGCCATGTAGGCGGCTCACCTCGATGCGGGTGGCGCGCAATCTCCCGGACCGGCGGCCACCTCGGGAAAAGAGTCCGGGAGAACCATCTGCGTGAGCAGAGGAGGAAACACGATGAATCGCTTCCGCCGCAAGTCCGACCAGAAGGGCTTCACCATGATCGAGCTGATGGTCGTCGTCGTGATCGTCGGCGTCCTGGCCGCGATCGCCGTGCCCATCTACGGCAAGTACGTGAAGAACTCCCGCGTCACCGAGGCCACCAGCCGGATCGGCGAGATCGTCACCGCGTCCAAGGCCTGGGCCATGGAGAACGAGAACGCTTCCGGCAACCCGATCTGGCCCTCCGCCGCCGGCGGCATCGTCGATCTGACCGCGTCGGCGAACTTCACCTACGCGATCACCAGCGGCGGCGGCAGCAACGCCAGCGCGACCGCCCTGGTGCTGACGGCGACCGGCGTGGCCGGCACGCGCATGGCCGGCGTCACCGTGACGCAGACCGTGCCGAACATCAACAGCAACGGCGCCTCACCGGTCATCGCGGGCCTGTAACGGACCCGGCTCCGCCCAGGGCCGAGGCCGGCTCAGCCGGCCGGCCCTGGGCGACCCCCGGGCAAGGGGAACGGAGAGGAACGTGGACTTCGTGCCGAACGGACGGGAACAGCGCGCGCGCGAGCACGGCTTCACCCTCATCGAGGTGATGGTGGCCGCCGTGGTCCTGCTGCTCGTCTACTTCGGCGCGGCGCAGTACGCGGCGCGGAGCCGGACGCAGATGGACCTGGACGAGAGCCGGCGCGTCGCGAGTTCGATCGCGCGGGCCCGGCTGGAGAGCCTGCGCCGCGAGGAGTCCTTCGACACCCTGGCCACCCTGGCCGGACGGGACACCACCTATATCGTCGGCACCCGCAACTACGCCGTGACGCATGCGGTGCAGGCGGGCGTGCCGGAGACCTTCGCCTCCACGGTCACCGTCACCGTCGGCTGGAACAAGCTGATCGGCGGCAACACGGTCCCGCGCACGCTGACCCTGACCTCGATCTTCGGCCGAAGCATTCCCTGGGACGACACCGGGGCCGGTGCCGGGGCCGAGACCAGCGGCGGCGGCGGCGGCGGCGGCTGGGGCGGCGGCTGGGGTGACGACGATGATGACGACGGCGGCCTCGACGAGGACGACGACGACGATGACGGTCACGGGCACGGCGGAGGTCACCATTGAAAGCGCGACCGGACGTGAGGCGGGGAGCGGCCGAAACGGGCCTGACCCTGCTCGAGATGATGATCGCCATCATGGCCTCGGTCATCGTCGCACTGGCCATCAGCCGATTGGCCGTGAGCAACCAGAGGCTGATCGTGGGCGGCCACGACCAGGCCTACCTCCAGCAGGAGGTGGCGAGGATGATCGAGACCGTCAGCCGCGACGTCCACGTCGCGCACGCGGTGGCGACGAACGGCGATGCCGAGTTCCGCACCTTCGACGCGGCCGGGACCGTCCTGCACGTGTTCCGGCGGATCACCGAGAGCGGCGGGGCCAGGTTGCAGCGCGACGGCGTCGCGCTATCCGACCGCGCGTGCGCCGTCCTCAGCGCGACGACCACCGCCGACTCGACGGTCCTGGACCTCAACCTGTCCCTGACCGACGACATCGGCAACCAGTCGGGCGGGTTCACCCAGGTCTGCGTCCGCAACCGGGCGCTGGAGTTCTGATGTACCGGCATACCGGCAGGGCCGTCACGGGACCGCGTCCGCCTCTGGACGACCAGGGCGGCTACGTGCTGCTGGCCGTGACCATCTTCGTCTTCGTGCTGATCATCGCCGGGCTGGCCATGTTCTCCACCGCCTCCTACGAGACCCGGCTGGCGATCCACGACCAGGAGTCGACGCAGGCCTTCTTCCTGGCCGACGCCGCGCTCGAGCGCGCCCGGGCCAAGCTCCTCGAGGACCGCGCCTGGCGCGACGGCTGGACCGGGGTCGCCCTGGCCGACGGGACCTACGACCTCGCCATCGCGGACACCACCATCGGGGGTTCGTCCGACCCCTACGTGCGGCTGACGGCGACCGGGACCTTCAAGAACACCCGTCGCCGCATCACGGCCGTGGGCGAGCTGCCGCCGGCCGCGCTCGAGGTCGCCCTGCTGAGCGCCGGGGACCTGATCGCCAACGCGAACGTCTGCATCGACGGCCGCGTCCACGTCGGCGGCGACGCCGATTTCGGCAGCCACGGCCAGCACCTCAACTGCGGCACCCTCACCGAGGGCTTCGAGGTGCTGCCTCCCCACATGTACACCGACCCGGAATACCTGACCGGCTCGACCTACTACGAGGTGCGCGGCACGGAAGTCGGCGGCCACTACCAGGCCCAGATCCTGGACCGCGACGGCGTCGACATCACGGCGACCGTCGGCGACAACCTGGAGGCCGTCACGACCTACAACGCCGCGACGGGCCGCTACTACTTCAATTTCGACAGCGCCACGACGACGGAGCACTATTTCGCCCAGTCGGGCGGCATCTTCAGCCGGGCCGCGGGCGACGCCTCGGTCATCGTGAACTTCGGCGAGGGCCCGCTCTCCACGCCGCCGGGACCGAACGGGATCGTCGACGTGCGCCTGCGCGGGAACGGCAGCACCGACCTCAACACGACGGTCATCAACACGCGCTTCACCGGCATCACCGAGGAGCAGCGGCTCGATCCCGCCTACTGGACCGGCGGCCGCACGACCGTCGAGCGCATGACCATCGAGCCCTACAACGGGTTGTCGATGGTCTGCGACGAGCTGGTCTGCATCAACGCCGTGAACATCGGCACGGAGGACCAGCCGGGCCTGCTCTACATCACCGGCGGCGCGAACATCATCAACAGCAGCTTCGATTTCTTCGGCAGCATGATCTGCATGGGCAGCCTCACGCTCAACGCCCAGGCGGAGTTCACCTACGACCCGTCGTTCCTGGACCTGTTGCCCTCGTACATCGAAACCGAGTGGCAGTCCCTGGTCTCGGGCACGCTGCGGACCATCCACTGGCGCGAAGTGCCGCCCCCACCGCTCGGAAGCTGAGGAGGACCGCGTGTTCGGTACGTCAACCGCCCGCACGGGCATCGAGTTCGGGACCACCAGCGTGAAGCTGGTCCGCGGCGAGGGCCGCCAGCGCCTCGAACGGGTGACCCACGCCCTGTCCGAGCCCTGGGACGGCCAGAGCCGCGAGGACCGGCTCCCGCGCGCCGGCGCCGCCCTGCGCGACCTCCTGCGGAGCGCGGGCCTGGGACGCGGCCGCCTCGGCCGGATCGCCACCGCGGTCGGTTGGCAGGAGAGCACGCTGCGCGAGGCCGAGCTGCCCCCGCTCACCGGGCGTGAGCTGGCGCGGGCCCTGCCCTTCGAGGCCCGCAACCACCTCGACCTCGAGGCCATGGAATCGCCGGTGCTGGCGGGACAGATCCTCGAGCACTCCGGTTCCGTGACGGCCGGAGCCGGCGCCGGGACGCGCGTGCTCCTGGCCGCCGCGCCCAAGCCCCGGCGCGACTTCGTGATCGGCGCCCTGGAAGGCGCGGGGCTCGATCCGCAGGTGGTCGACCTGGAGCCCCTGGCCGGGCTGAACGCCCTCTTCGCCGAGCTGGGCCGCGACCTGGATCCCGAGACGGCAGTCGCCCTGCTGGACATCGGCGCGCGCCACACGGCGCTGCACATCGCCTCGCGCCGGGGCGGACTGCTCACCCGCAACGTGGCCCCCGGCGCTCCCGCGGGCCAGGCGGCGACGACGAGCGCGGAGCAGGGCTACTTCATGAAGCTCTCCTCCGGCGTCGAGCAGACCCTGACCTTCTACCGCGGCCGCTACCACCGCGAGGTGGGCGCCATCCACGCCGCCGGCGGCGGCGCGCGGGTCGCATCGCGCCTGACGTCGCTGAGCGGGGCGGTCGGCTGCCCCGTCAAGTTGTTCCTGCCCGCCGCCAGCCTCGGCGCGGGCGGCCTGGTGGCCGGCGAACCTCTCGGCCCGGAGTTCCTCACGGCCTGCGGCCTGTGCCGCTGGGCGGACGGTGACCATGTATAGGATCAACCTCTACCCCGAGTACCAGCAGAAGAAGCTGATGGCCCGGCAGCGGACCCTGGTGATGGGCGTCCTGATGACCCTGCTGGGGCTCGAGGTCATGCTGGTCGGAGCGCTGATGGTCAGCGACCACCTCCTGCGCGAGCGCGCCACCCAGCTGCGCGACGAGATGCCCGTGCTGGAAACCAGGCTGCAGTCGCTGACGCACCCGCGGCCGGAACTGGAGCTGGCGACGGAGCTGCTCTCCCTCCGCGGCAACCGCATCGACTGGACGCCGAAGCTGGCCGCCATCGCCGAGAGCTGCGGACCGGAACACGTGTTCAGCGAGGTCGAGGGACGCTCCCGGAGCCAGCACGAGCCGCCGCACCTGCGGATCAAGGGCGAGGTCAGGCACCACGCCAACTCCCTGGCCGCGGTCACCGAGTTCGTGCGCAGGCTGCGCGACGACGAGCGCGTCGGCACGGAATTCCCCGACGTCGCCCTGGGGGACATCCGCGACAGCGACACGGGCGAATTCGAGGTCAGCTGCGAACAGACGGAGGACAAGCCATGATGCGCAGGTTCATCGACAACCGGATCGCCGTCTTCCTCGCGGCCACCGGACTCTTGCTCGTCATCGGGCTGGTCATCGAGATGGGCTTCGCCCGGCCGCGCCTGCGCGAGCTCAGCAGCCTGATCGAGGAGCGCAGCCGCCTGCTCGCCCAGATCCGGACGCAGCAGCAGATGGAGGGCCAGAGCGACGAGCTGGCGGAGCACCTGGGTCTCAGCGACCTCTCCGAGCTGTCCACGGCGCCAGACGCCGACCCGGCCACCTACCTGGGCCTGCTGCTGGACCACTCCCGGCTGGTCCGCCTGAGCCTGACGACCTCCGGCGACAAGCAGTTCAGCGGCGTCAAGCGCTCCGACTTCAGCCTGCGCGCCCAGGGCGGCTACGACGACATGCAGACCTTCGTCCGCAACCTGGAGTCCGGCCCCCGCCTGGCTTCCGTCGAGGCGTTCGACATCCGCACCCAGGTCGGCACCCGCGAGCTCGAGGGCCGCTTCAACATCTCCATCTACGACTCGACAGGCAAGGAGTGACGATGCAAAGCGACCTGCAGGACAAGCGGTTCACGCAGATCGGCATCGCGGTGATGCTCGCCCTCCTGGCGATCCTCGGCCTGCGCAGCGCCGGCACCGTCCGCGCCGTGCTGGCGCCGATCGCCGGTCCGGCCGCGGCGGCGGAGGCCGCCGCTCCCGCCGGCGTGAACATCGCCGCGCTATGCCGGCGCGACAGCCTGATCGACGAGGCCGTTCCCGGCCGGCGCGACCCGTTCCGCACGGCGTACGCGGCGGGCCCGCGCCTCGGGCCCGCCGCGTACGGCGGCGAAGCCGCGCCGCTGGCGGCCAAGCCGGGCCTCTGCGCGCTGCTCTACGACAACATCAACCCCACGGCGCAGGTGAGCCTCGACGGCGTGCGCTCCGGCTGGCTGCGCCCGGGAGACGAGTTCCAAGGCTGGAAAGTGACCGCGATCACGAAGGAAACGGTCACCATGACCAAGGGCGGCGAAAGCATCGCCCTGCCCTGACCGCAGAAGGAGAATCGCGATGAAGAACCATGTGCTCTGGATCGCGCTGGCGATCATCGGCCTGACCGTTCCGGCCCCGTCCCAGGCGGCGGCGACGGCGCCCGCCCAGCTGGTGACGCTCCAGGCGACGGACACGTCGATCGCCGACGTGCTGCGGATCCTCGCCGACCGCAGCGGCCTGAACATCGTCACCAGCCCCGAGGTGGCGACCAGGACGATCTCCATCCGCCTGAGCGACACGCCCTTCGAGGAGGCCCTCAACCTCGTGGTGCGGGCCGCCGGACTCGGCTACGAGCGGGTGGGGGGCACCATCCTGGTGGCCGACCTGGCGCGGCTGGAGTCCCGCACGGGCCTCGTCACCCGGGTCTACGACCTGCAGCACGCGAACCCCGAGAACGTGGCCAAGGCCCTCGAGGTGATCACCAAGAACGTCTCGATGGACGTCGAACACCACCGCGTCATCCTGCGGGCGACGCAGTCCGAGCTGGAGCAGGCCGAGCAGGTCATCGCCCGTCTCGACGCCCGCCCCCGGCAGGTCATGCTCGAGGCCCGGCTGATCGAGGTCAACGTCTCGCGGCTGGAGGAGCTCGGCATCGACTGGGAGAAGATCACCAAGCTGTCGACCATGGTGACCGAGGGCTACCACGGCACCAGCACCGTCGGCGGACTGCCCACCAACATCGACTACACGGAGTTCGGCGACGTCCACCGGCTCTACCGCCAGGACCAGACCTTCGAGCTGGCCATCGAAGCCCTGCTCACCGACGACACCGCCCGCCTGCTCTCGAACGCCGAGATCACGACGCTCGACGGCCAGGTGGCCGAGATCTTCGCCGGCGAGACGGTGCCGGTGGTCATCACCTCGCTGCAGTCCCCCGGCGCCGCCGGCGGCACGCTGCAGAGCGTCCAGCTGGAGAAGATCGACGTCGGCGTGAAGCTGGTCATCACCCCGCGCCTGACCGAGGACGGCATGATCACGGTCCTGGTCCAGCCCGAGGTCTCGCGGATCCTGAAGTTCGTGGGCCCGGACGCCGACCTGCCGCAGACCTCGACGCGCCGCGCGCAGACGACGGTCCGCGTGAACGACGGCCAGACCATCTATCTCGGCGGCCTGCTCTCCGAGGAGAAGCGCGAGACGGTCAAGAAGGTGCCGCTGCTCGGCAACCTCCCCCTGCTGGGCGCGCTCTTCCGGCACACCCGCAACGAGGTCACCCGCTACGACCTGGTGATCGAAATCACGCCGAAGATCGTCGGGGATTCCGGCAGCGCCCTGCCGTCGACCGCCGTCGAGAACGCGAAGATGGAGCGGGTGCTCGGGGAGATCGCGAACCAGGACGCCCTGGACGCCGCCGCCGGCGAGCCTGCGATCCGGTGACCGGACACGGCCTAACGACCCGTCGCCACGGCACCGACACCGCAGACGGAGGGAACGCCAGCATGAGCACCACGCTTACTCTCGAGGAGAGCACGTCCGTGGCCAAGCTGAACATGGAGGATGTCCTGCGCGAGGCGGTCCGCCGGGGCGCGTCGGACATCCTCATCTCGGCCGGCTCGCCGGTCACCTTCCACGTCCACGGCCGCCTCGAGCCCCTGGACCCGCAGCACCGCCTGACGCCGGTCGAGAGCCGGCGGCTGGCCTACGAGATGCTCAACGACGAGCAGCGGTCGCGCTTCGCCGAGGACCTCGACGGCGACATGTCGCTGGAGCTGTTCGACTGCGCGCGCTTCCGGGCCAACGTGTTCCAGCAGCGCGGGTCGGTGTCGGCCGTGCTGCGCCACGTGCCGCTGGAGATCCCTCGCTTCTCGACGATCGGCCTGCAGGAGAGCCTGGTCAAACGGATGATCAACATCCCGAACGGGCTGATCCTGGTCACGGGGCCCACCGGCTCCGGCAAGTCCACGACCCTGGCGAGCGTCCTCGAGTACATGAACTCCGTGGAGGGCTACGCCAAGCACATCGTGACCATCGAGGACCCGATCGAGTTCCGCATGAAGAGCAAGCACTGCGTGATCGACCAGCGCGAGGTGGGCACCGACGTCCACGACTACACCGCCGGCCTGCGCGCGGCGCTGCGCCAGATGGCGCACGTGATCTTCGTCGGCGAGATGCGCGACCGCGCCACGATCGAGATCGCCCTGACCGCGGCCGAGACGGGCAACGTCGTGATCAGCACCCTGGCCACCCAGTCCGCGGCCAAGACCATCAACCGCATCATCGACGTCTTCCCGATCCAGGACCAGGAGGAGGTGCGCACGCGGCTGGCCCTGACGCTGCGCTGCGTGATATCCCAGGTGCTGCTGCGCAAGCGCGACGGCCTGGGCCGCGTCGCCGCCCGCGAGGTGCTGTTCGTCACCAGCCCGGTGGCCAACCAGATCCGCGAGGGCAAGGTCCACATGATCAACAACGTCATCTCCAGCGGCTCGTCCGAGGGGATGTGCCTGCTGGACGACTCCCTGCTGCGCCTCTACCGCGAGGGCCTGGTCGACGCGGCCACGGTCCTGCCGCGCTTCAACGACCCCGAGAAGGCGCGCCAGGTCGTGCAGGGCTGACGTGAGCGCCCTGACGCACCTGGCCACGGCGACGGAACTGCCGGCGGGCCTGCTGCTCGCCGGCGGTCTGCTGCTCGGCCTGCTGCTCGGCAGCTTCCTGAACGTGGTGGTCTGGCGGTTGCCCCGCGGCGAGTCCGTCGCCTGGCCGGGTTCCCGCTGCCCCGCCTGCGGCCACGCCGTGCGCCCCCGGGACAACCTGCCGCTGCTGGGCTGGCTGCTGCTGCGCGGCCGCTGCCGCGACTGCGCCGCGCCCATCAGCCCCCGCTACCCGCTGGTGGAAGCGGCCGGCGGCCTGGCCGCCGCCGCCGCGCTGCTGGCCGCCCCCTCCCCCGCCGCCGCCGCCGCCACCTCGCTGCTGCTGCTGGCCCTGATCGCCATCTTCCTGATCGACCTCGACCACCGCCTGATCCTGGACGTGATCACCCTGCCGGGTCTCGCCCTAGGCCTGCTGCTCTGCCCCCTGCTCGGCACGGCGCGCCCCGACGCCCTGCTGGGCGCCGCCGGCGGCTGGCTGGTCCTGGAGGGGGTGCGCCGGGGCTACCGGCGCTGGCGCGGCATCGACGGCCTCGGGGGCGGCGACGTCAAACTGGCGGCCATGCTCGGCGCCTGGCTGGGCTGGCAGGGAGTCCTGATCACGTTCCTGCTGGGATCCCTCGTCGGCGCCGCGTTCGGCCTGGCGCTGGCGGCGCGGGGACGCGCCGGCCGCCTCACGGCCCTCCCCTACGGCGTCTTCCTGGCCCCCGCCGCCGCCACGGTCATCTTCTGGGGCCGCGCCGCCTGGTCCTGGTACCTCGGCCTCTGATCGCCGGTCCGCCCCCGGGCTACCAGTGGTTGCTGTACATCAGCATCGGGAAGGCGATGAAGCTGCTGCTGTCGTCGGTCAACGGCCGGAACCCGCTCAGCGAGAACGAGTGGCTTTCGCCGAACAGGCGCAGGCCGAGGTTGAGGAAGCCCTCGAGATCGGCATCCTCGTCCGCGAGCAGCGAGGCCGAGCTCATGTACTCGGCGAAGATCTTGCCGCGCCGCGAGCTCTGGACGTCGGCGCCGAGGATGAAGGCGAGCTCGGTGTCGCCGTCGTCGTCGAAGGTCTGGTTGACGGCGAGGTTCAGGCTCCGGCGCCGGTCCCCGACGCTCACCACCACCCCCACCGCCCCGAACCGGACCTCCTCCAGCCGCGTGTAGCTGCCCGTCAGCGCCAGGCCGACCGGCTGCGTCTCGCGGTCGACGAGGCGCAGCTTGCCGCCCAGGGAGATCATCAGGACCTCGGACGAGACGGGGAACAGGGTGCCGACGCTGAGGTTGAGGACGTCGGAGACCGCGGCGCCGTAGTTCAGGAAGAAGAGCTCGAAGTCGCGGAAGTAGCTGTCCCCCCGGGCCAGGGTGGCCGGCGTGGGGCAGAACATCAGGGAGTTGTAGTCCGGGTCGGACAGCGCCCCCGTCCGTTCGACGCCGCGGGCCAGGCGGACGATGCTCGTCCGCGGGATCTCCAGGCGGCCCAGCGCGTCGGTCTCGAAGACGATCCGGTCCGCGAACTCCTCCAGGATCCGTCCCGTCAGCAGGGTGCCGTCGCCGAGCAGCACCTCGTCCCGCGGCGCGGCCCCCGCCGCCGGGGCGCCGCCGAAATCGTTCGGGGTAGCGGCGGCGGTCGCGGCGAAGAGCAGGATCGCGAGGATCGTGACCCGGGGACGCGTCATGGTTCACCGCCCGGTTGATGGTGGCGCCGGTCCCGCGCATGGTGACGCCTCCGGTCCCGGACCGCCACCGGAAAGTGCGGCCGCCGGCGCGAAGAAGCCCCCGTCTCGGCCGAGACGGGGGCTTCGCGCTTCGGAAACCGGCGGCTCAGTCTTCGCCGCAGAGCTTCAGCAGCTTGCGCTGCTCGTCGTCGACCCAGCGCTGGATCTCCACGATGAGGTGCTCGTTGCCCGGCTTGAACAGGTGCTTGAAGCGCACCTGGGTCTTGAGCCACTCCTCGATGGGCGTGCGGTCGGCCTTCGGCTTGTACGTCAGCTTGTACTCGCCGTTCTCGACCTCGAACAGGGGCCAGAAGTTGCAGTCGGTGGCCATCTTCGACAGCTCCATGCCCAGCGCCGGGTCGAAGCCCCAGCCGACCGTGCACGGCATCAGGATGTTGATGAAGGCCGGCCCGTCGACGTCCAGGGCCTTGCGCACCTTCATCTGCAGGTCCTTCCAGTGGAAGGGCGTCGTCTGCGCGACGTAGGGGATGTTGTGCGCCACCATGATCTTCGTGAGGTCCTTGCGGTGGCGGTCCTTCCCCTGCTTCACCTTGCCCGCGGGCGCGGTGGAGGTGTGCGCGCCGAACGGGGTGGCGCCCGAGCGCTGGATGCCCGTGTTCATGTACGCCTCGTTGTCGTAGCAGACGTACAGCATGTTGTGGCCGCGCTCCATGGCCCCGGACAGCGACTGCAGGCCGATGTCGTAGGTGCCGCCGTCGCCGCCGAAGGCGACGAAGTTGATCTTCTCGCGCGGCACGGGCAGCTCGCCCCGCTTCTTCAGGGCGCGGTAGGCGGTCTCGGCGCCCGAGACCGTGGCCGCGCAGTTCTCGAAGGCGGAGTGGATGAACGGCGTCTTCCAGGCGGTGTAGGGGAAGATCGTGGTGACGACCTCCATGCAGCCCGTGGCGCCGCCCACGACCGTGTCGCGGCCCGCGGTCAGCATGATCTGGCGCAGGATGTTCGAGCCCGTGCAGCCGGCGCAGGCGCGGTGCCCGCCGGAGAGGAGGTCCTCGTTCTTGGAAAGCGTCTGCAGGTTCACAACAGCCATGACGGTCCCTCCTTTACAGCCGGACGCCCAGCAGGTTGACGGTTTCGGCCTCGCGGCCCTTGGCGATCGCCTGCAGCTGCTCGATCAGCGAGACGATCTGCTTGGTGTCGGTGTCGCGGCCGCCGAGCCCGTAGACCCAGTTGTGGATCTTCGGCCGGGCCGGCAGGTCGTAGAGGGCCGAGCGGATCTCGTTGAAGAGCGGGCCGCCCCAGCCGCCGAAGCTGGCGGACTTGTCCATGACCCCGACCACCTTGGCCTTCGACAGGGCCTTGGCCAGTTCCACCGCCGGGAAGGGGCGGAACATGTGGATCTTCAGCAGGCCGACCTTCACGCCCTTCTCGCGCTGGGCGTCGATGACGTCCTTGGCCGTGCCGGCCGTCGAGCCGAGCGCCACGATGACCAGGTCGGCGTCGTCGGTGCGGTACTCCTCGAAGAACGAGTAGTGGCGGCCGGTGAGCTGGCCGAACTCCTTGTAGACCTCGGCGATGTACTTGGGCGCCCGCTTGAGCGCCTCGATCTGCGAGACCTTGTGCTCGAAGTAGTAGTCGGTGAGGTCCAGCGGCCCGACCGTGATCGGGTGGTCCATGTCCAGCAGGGAGTACCCGGTCTTGAGGTCCTTGGGCCCGATGAACTTCCAGGCGTCCTCGTCCGGCAGGATGTGCAGCGACTCGGCCGTGTGGCTGATGATGAAGCCGTCGTAGTTGATCATCACCGGCAGGCGCACGTCCTTGTGCTCGGCGATGCGCCAGCACATCAGGGCGTGGTCGTAGGCCTCCTGGGTGTTCTCGCACCACATCTGGATCCAGCCGGCGTCGCGGCCGCCCATGGCGTCGGAGTGGTCGTTGTGGATGTTGATGTTGCCGGACAGCGCGCGGTTGACCACCGGCATGCAGATCGGCAGCCGCAACGAGGCCGCGACGTAGATGACCTCCCACATCAGGGCGAAGCCGGCCGAACTGGTGGCGGTGAAGGTGCGGGCGCCGGTGGCGGCCGAGCCGATGGCCGCGCTCATGGCCGAGTGCTCGCTCTCGACCAGGATCATCTCGGTGTCGACGGCCCCGTCGGCGACGAAGTCGGCGAACTTGTGCATCATCTCGGTCTGGGGCGTGATCGGGAACGCGGGGGCCACGTGGGGACGAGCCTGCTTGAAGGCGGTCGCCACGGCCTCGTTCCCGGTCAGCCCGACGTAGATCTGCTTCATGGGACACTCCTTTCCGTGGCTACTTCTCGTCGCGGACCATGACGATGGCCGCTTTCCCCTTGGCGGCGGGCGGGCAGTGCTGCGCACAGATCCCGCAACCCTTGCAGTGCTCGAAGACGAAGCCCGTCATGACGGTCTTCTCGCCGGTGCTGTCGATGGCCACGGCCGAGTCCGGGCAGTAGATCCAGCAGAACATGCAGTGGATGCAGTTCTCGGGGACCCACTGCGGCACGTTCGAGCGCCAGTCGCCCGTCTTGAAGGCGGCGGCGTTGCCGGCCTCGGTGATGATGCCGCCCTCGTTCAGGCTGGAAGTCGGGATGAGGCTCATTCGGACACCAACTCCTTGTAGGCCCTTTCCACGGCGGTGACGTTCCCGTCGATGACGGCCTGGCTGAACTTCTTCTTGAAGCGCACCACCAGCGAGGCGACGAGGTTCTCCAGGGTGATCACGTCGGCCACCGCGGCCAGCGCGCCGATCATCGGCATGTTGGGGATCGGCCGCCCGAAGCACTCCTGGGCGATGAGCGAGGCGTCCACGGTGTGGACCTTGCCGCCCTTGATGCCGAGCCGCTTGCGGATGTTGGCGGGGGTCTCGACGGTGTTGATCAGGAAGACCGTGTCGTCGCTGGCGCCGTCGGGCACGCCCGCGGCCTTGGAGTCCAGCAGCGTGGGGTCGAGCACGATCACGTAGTCGGGCTCGGCGATGCTGCAGTGCAGGCGGATCGGGGCGTCGGAGATGCGGGTGAACCCGCGCACGGGGGCGCCTCGCCGTTCGGGGCCGTACTCGGGGAAGCCCTGGCTGTGCTTGCCCTGGTCGAGGACCGCCTCGGCCAGGAAGATCGCCGCCGTCTTGGCCCCCTGTCCGCCGCGGCCGTGCCAGCGGATCTCAGTGGTCGCTGCTGCCATGATCCATCACGCTCCTTGCACCGGATCTGGACGTGGGGGCCGGCCGGGTCCCCGCTGTATCGTTCCGTTAACAAAGGTAGTGCCTGCGGCATGAGGGTCAAATGAAATGCTTCTGGCTCGAAGATTGTCCCTGGCCAAGCGCTTGATGTGATGCGACTTGGACATGCAGGGACCGCGTTGACAGGGGACGCGCGTCGGGCACCTCGTGTGCCCGACGCGCTTGACCTGCGGCCTCCTGCGCCCTCCTGGCGCAGGAGGCCTCCGGACACCCCTGTCAACGCGGTCCCTGCATGTCCAAGTCGAACAGCATCAAGGCGTTCGGCTAGGGACAATCTTCAGGCCAGAACCGTGGCGATCTGGTATCCTCGCGCGCGGATCTGGCTTGGCACTCGCAATGCGGAGGTTTTTCGTTGCGCGACACCATGTTGCACAGGCGGTACCGCCTCGGGGGCGTGACGACCGACTACCGGTGCGCGCCGGCGGGGTTGGCTGCGCTGGCGGAGCGGCTGGGGGGGCGGCCGGCCGTGGCGGTCGTGGACCGGGCGGTGGCGCGGCTGCACGCGGATCGGCTGGCGGCGGTGTTGCGGGACGGGGACGGGACTCCCCTGCCCCGGCTGGTCGTGGCCGGCGGCGAGCCCGCCAAGACGGTGGCGAACCTCGAGCGGGTCTGGGAGTGGCTGGCCGCGCGACGACTGCCGCGCGACGGCGCGGTCGTCGCGGTGGGCGGCGGCGCGGTGCTGGACCTCGCCGGTTTCGCGGCGGCGACCTGGCAACGCGGCGTGAGCTTCGTCGCCGCACCCACGACGCTGCTGGCCGCGGTGGACGCCGGGATCGGGGGCAAGACCGCCGTCGACCTGGGGGCGTTGAAGAACCCCGTCGGCGCTTTCCATCCCGCCACGGACGTGCTGGTCGAGACGGGCCTGCTCGGCACGCTGACGCGCCGCGACTGGCGCTGCGGCCTGGCCGAGACGGTCAAGGCCGCGGTCATCGCCGCCGCGCCCCTGTTCCGCGACCTCGAGGCGCGGGCTCCCGACCTCGCGGACCTGCTGGCCCGCGGCCGCGCGGACCGGCCGGTGTCCGGGATCACGGACCTGCCCTGGAACGCGTGGATCGACGGCGCAGTGCGGGTGAAGGGCCGACTGGTCGCGCGCGACTTCCGCGAGGCCGGACCGCGGCGGGCGCTGAACCTCGGGCACACGCTCGGCCACGCGCTGGAGCTGCAGCTGGGATTGGCGCACGGCGAGGCGGTGGCGCTGGGCCTGGCCGCGGCCGCGCGCCTGGCCGCGTCTCGCGGAACCTGCCCGCGGCGGGACGCCGACCGCATCGTGGCGCTGCTGGCGGCCTGCGGTCTGGCGGTGGCGGCGACACCGCCGCCGCGGCGCGCGACCGCCGCCCTGGTCGCCGGCGACAAGAAGGCGCACGGCGGCGAGGTGCGCTGGGTGCTGCCGCTGCGGATCGGAGCGGTGGACATCGACGCGCGCGTCGGGCTGGACGACATGCTGGCGGCGCTCTCGGGCTAGGGGCGTCCGGGACCGGGCACGCGAAGGGCCACCCCGGCGGGGTGGCCCTTCGCGTGCCCGCGGGACGCCGCGCGCTACTTCGCCAGCACCAGCTTGGCCGAGCGCTGTTCCCCGCCCGCCGCGACGCGCAGCAGGTAGACGCCGGCGGCGGCGCCGCCGCCGTCATCGTCGCGCCCGTCCCAGACCGCCTCGTGCCGGCCGGCGGCCAGGTCCGCATCCGCGAGGGTGCGCACGCTGCGGCCGCGCATGTCGTAGATCCGCACCTCGACGCGGCCGGCGCGCGGCACGTCGAAGCGGATCGTGGTGCGGGGGTTGAACGGGTTGGGGACCACGTCCGCGATGGCCAGCGCGCGCGGCGCGTCGCCGGCGGCGGTGGCGCCCGTCGTCAGGATCGCCGAGTACCCGCCGACGTGGCCGTCCTGGTCCACCGCCACCACCACGAAGCTGCCGTCGGATTGCGCCGAGGCGAAGGCGTGGTCGGGGTGCGCGACAACGCCGGCCACGTGGGCGGCGGCCGGCTGCGTCGTCGCGTCCGGCAGGCGGTAGACGACGTAGTGGTCGACGTCAGGCTCGGCGTTGGGCGCCCAGTCGAGTGCGACGCCCGTGAGCGCCAGCTGGGTCAGGCTGAGCTGGGCGACCGCCGCCGGGGCGACCGGCACGCAGCCGGGCCCGCCGTACGCGCCGATGTCGGCCCGCGAGCCGTCGGGATCGAGGCAGGCGGGGTCGGGATCGCCGCGGTCCAGACAGGGCGAGTGCAGGGCCAGCGCGTGGTCTCCGGCCGCCGCGTCGCAGAAGCCCGGCTCGGCCAGGATGTCGTGGGCGCCGCCCGTCAGGCCCACGTAGTCGCCGCCGGGGTTGTTCCACAGGGCGTTGTGGTCGCCCGCGAAGCTGGCGGCGCTGCCCGCCAGGCCGCCGTGCGCGTTGCCGGCGACGACGCTGTTGCGCAGGACCACGGAACCGGCGCTGGTCAGGAACACGCAGCCGAAGCCGGTGCCCACGCTGTCGAGCAGCAGCGTGTTCTCGAGCCGGACGACGGGCGACGAGTCCACCGCCAGGGTCGCGCCGAGCACGCCGGCGGCGTTGCCCGTGAAGACGGCGTTGCGCACGACGAGATCGGCTCCCGCGACGTTCACGGCGCCGCCGCGGTCGATCCGGGCCGAGTTGTCGTCGTAGAGGCCGCCCTCGACGACGAGGCTGCCGCCCTCGACGTGGAAGGCGCCGCCCTTGGCGTCCGCGCGGTTGCCGACGGCGGTGACGTCCCGCGCGACCACCGTCGAGCCGCTCGCCGACAGGGCCGCCCCCGCCGCGCAGCGGCGGTTGCCCGTGAAGGTCTCGCCGATCAGGTCCAGCCGGCTGTCGAGGGCGTAGACGCCCGCGCCCTCGTGCCCGGCGACGCTGTCCATGCAGGCGTTCTGCAGGTACCGGTTTCCGGTCAGCACCGCGCCGTCGGCGTTGATCAGGGCCACGGCGCCCCCCAGGTCGGCCCGATTGCCCTGGAACACGCAGCCCTCGATGCGGGGCGCGCCGTTGACGGCGATGATGGCGCCGCCGGCCCCGTCGCCGTTGAAGGGATTGGCCGTGTTGTCCGTGAACACGCAGTCCCGGATGGTGGGCGAGGAACCGTTGATGTAGATGGCCCCGCCGTGTCGGCCGAAGAACGGGACGCTGCTGATGGCGCCGACGCAGTCATGGAACTCGAAGCCGACGACGCCGGCGTAGCCGTCGAGGCCGCCGACGAAGCCCAGCGCGCTGTCGATCGACTGCAGGCGCGTCGCGCCCGGCGTGGGGTCGCGCGTGGTGAAGGCCGGATTCCAGCCGCCGATGATGGTGGTCGGCGTGGTGACGGACACGCGCTCGGCGTAGTCGCCGGCGGCGACGAGCACGGTGTCGCGACCGGTGCAGGCGACCAGCGCGGCGGCCAGGCTGCGGGCGGCCGTGGCGACCGACTCGTAGGGCGCGACGTCGCCGCCGGACGGCGAGACGTAGCGCGTGCGGTGGCCGAGCAGGCGCATCCGGTCCGGGGAGGTGCCGAAGCCCTGCCGCGTGTCGCCCAGCGGGACGACGCAGAACTTGAGCAGCGTCGTGGAGTGGTTCGGCAGGGTCCACAGGTAGTGGCCGCTGTTGGGCACGTCGTCCGCGATCTTGGTGTCGAGGTAGCCGTCGAGGGAGGCCCAGATGTCCACCGTGGCCGCGGGGGCGCCGCTCGTGGTCCAGGCGATGTCGACCGTCTCGCCCGCCAGGTAGTCGCGGTCGTCCAGGGGGCCGAGCACCGTGACGCTCGTCGGCGGCACCAGCAGGTCGATCTGGGTCGTCGAGGTGCCGATCAGCGAAACCCCGTACTTGATGGTGAAGTACCCGCCCTCGCCGAAGCTGGCGCCCCAGGAGTTCTTGCAGATCCAGCCGCCGGTGCCGCCGCAGGCCCGGTCGTCCCAGCCGACGATCAGGATCAGGTGGTTCGTGTAGGGGCCGACGTTGTCGGTGTAGCAGCCGGTGCCGTAGCTCGGGAAGGGCTCGTCGGCGTTGAAGGCCGAGCAGACCGGTCCGTCGAGCAGGGCGGTCTTGATCTGCGTCACGTTGTTCGAGACGTAGTGCCAGCTCGTCACGAAGCCGAAGGGCAGGTGGGCGGATTGGGTGCAGGTGCTGACGGTGCCCTCGGTGTACGGGATGTCCTCCTCGTGGACGGCCCCGTAGGTCATCGCCACGTTGTAGACGGCCGTGGCCCAGCCGCCGTCGCAGTCGGCGCCGTACGGGTTGCAGAGGATCATCTGCTGTTCCGACAGGTTCAGGTCCTGGCCGTAGAAGATCTTCAGATGCGACTCGATCTGCCCGATCGCGGCGAAGGCCCAGCACGAGCCGCAGCCGCCCTGATCCTTGACCGAGGTCAGGCCGTCCAGGCTCACCCAGCTGAAGTTCGACGGCAGGTCGACCTTGTCCGTCGGGTAGATCTTCAGGTGGTCGAGGTAATCGCGCTGGTAGTCCGGCGGCAGCTCGAAGCCGTACAGGTTGGCACGACGCTCCGGCGTCAGGCTGTCGGTGAACGCCGTCGTCGGCTCCCAGGTCACGCCGGATTGGGCGAGGGCCGCCCCGGCAGCGGCGGCGACGAGCAGGCAGGCGAGGGTGGCCGAGCGGGCCCTAGCGATCACGGAAACACAAAAAAGATTACACGGACGCATCGGCTGCCTTTCGTCCGAACCCGGTGGCTGGTGCGGGATGTCGTGTCGGCGGCGCTCGCACGCCGCTGTTCCATGATACCACGTCGACCGGCCGCGGGGCAAACCCGCCCTGCGCCCCTCCCCGCTCGCGACATGCAACTTGTTTCGCGACAACTCAATAAAGGCCGACGGGATCCACGTCCAGCGTGACGTCGACGGCGGTGTCGGCGGCCAGGCGGCGCCCGCGGTCGGCGAGCCAGGCCCGTTGGGCGTTGGTGGTGGGACCCTTGACCAGCAGCTGCCAGCGGACGCGGTTCTGCAGCCTGGCGAACACCGCGGGCGCCGGCCCCAGCACCTCCAGCGCGGGCGTCGGCAGGTGGGCCCGCAGCAGCTCGCCGAAGCGGCGGGCCGCGTCCTCGACGTCGGCGGGGCGCCGGGCCGCGAGGCCCACGCGCAGCATGCGCCGCGCCGGCGGGTAGCCCGCGGCCTCGCGCTGCGGCAGCTCCGCCGCGGCGAAGGCCGCGAAGTCGTGGCGCGACGCGGCCAGGATCACCGGGTGGTCGGGCTGCCAGGTCTGGAAGAGCACGGCGCCGGGGCTCTCGCGGCCCGCGCGGCCGGCGACCTGGGTCAGCAGCTGGAAGACCCGCTCGTGCGCCCGGAAGTCCGGCAGCGTCAGGCCGTCGTCGGCCGCCAGGACGCCGACCAGGTCGACGCCGGCGAAGTGGTGCCCCTTGGCCACCATCTGGGTGCCGACCAGGATGTCGGCGCCGCGCGCGGCGAAGGTCGACAGGATCGCGCGGTGGCTGCCGCGGGCGCGGGTGGTGTCCTGGTCGAGCCGCAGGACGCGCGCCTCCGGGAAGTGCGCCGCCAGCGCCAGCTCGAGCCGCTCGGTCCCCGAGCCTCCGGGCAGGAAGGCCGGACCGCCGCAGTCGGGGCAGGTGTCCGGTTCGCGCCGCGCGAAGCCGCAGTAGTGGCAGAGCAGCCGGCGCGGGCGCAGGTGCACCGTCAGCGCGATGTCGCAGTGCGGGCAGGCGACCGGCACGCCGCAGGACGTGCACTGCAGGACGCGCGCGAAGCCGCGGCGGTTGTAGTAGAGGATCGCCTGGCGGCCGTTGGCCAGGCACGTCTCGAGCCGGGTCAGCAGCGCGTCCGAGAAGCCGTCGGACGCCGGCCCGCCGCGCATGTCGACGATCTCGACGACGGGCATCTCCCCGACCGGCCGGTCGGCGAGCAGGATCTCCCGGTAGCGGCCCTCGCGCGCGTTGCGCACCGATTCGAGGTCCGGCGTCGCGGACCCCAGCACCACGCAGGCCCCGGCCTCGCGGGCCCGCACCAGCGCCGCGTGGCGCGCGTGGTAGCGCGGCTTCTCCTCCTGCTTGTAGCTGGCGTCGTGCTCCTCGTCGACGATCACCGCGCCGAGATCGCGCAGCGGCGTGAACAGGGCCGAGCGCGGCCCGAGCACGACCTTCAGCTCGCCCGCCGCCGCCGCCTCGTGTACGCGGCAGCGCTCGCCCGCGGACAGGCCGCTGTGCACCGTGGCCACGCGGTCGCCGAAACGCGCCGCCACGCGCGCCTCGGTCTGCGGGGTCAAGGCGATCTCCGGCAGCAGGTACAGGGCGCTGCGGCCGCGGGCCAGGGCTTCGGCGATGACCCGCAGGTAGACCTCGGTCTTGCCGCTGCCGGTCACGCCGCGCAGCAGCAGCGCGCCGTAGCTGCGCGACTCCAGGCGGTCGACCGCCCAGGCGACGGCGCGCTCCTGGTCGGGCGTCAGGCGCACGTCGACGGCGTCGGCGATGGGGTAGGCCGCCGCGGCGCGGCGCGGCCGGGCCTTCGTGCCGGGGGCCGGCGGATGGAACAGGGGCACGAGTTCCCCGACCGGCAGCGCGTAGTAGCCGGCCATCCAGTCCAGCAGGCGCCGGCGGTCGTCCTCGATCCGGTAGGCCGCGGGGAAGCGGTCGCGCAGGTTACGCAGGCGATGGCCGTCGATCTCCGCGACGTCGGCGGCCGCCTCGCGCACGCCGACGACCAGGCCCGTCACGGTCCGCCGGCCCAACGGCGCAGAGACCAGGTCCCCGGGTTGCACCGGCGGCGAGGGCCAATCGTCCGGGACGCGGTAGGTGAAGGTCGTGTCCAGAGGCACCGGCAGGGCGACCTCGGCCAGCGTCGCGACGGCGGCCATGCCAGGTTCCTCCGGGGATGCGGGACGTCGGCGGGCAGCGTGCGCCGTGAGTCTACACGGCGCGGCGGCGCGCGTCCACGGCGACGTCCGGCCCGGGTCTCGGCCCGGGCCGGCTCGCGTCGTCGTCGACGGGTCTTGCGGGGTCAGCCGTGGCGGACGCCGAGGAAGGTCTGCACCGTGTCGACCAGCCGCTGGGGGCTGAACGGCTTGGTGATGTAGCCGTCGGCGCCGCAGTCCCGGCCGCGGGTGCGGTCCTCGCGCGAGTTGCGCGCGGTCAGCAGGACGACCGGGATGTCCTTGGTGCGCAGGTCCGCCTTGAGGCGGCGGCAGGTCTCGAAGCCGTCGAGCCGGGGCATCATCACGTCGAGGATGACGAGGTCGGGCTGCTGCTCGGCGGCCAGGCCGAGCGCGGCGTCGCCGTCGGCGGCCTGCAGGACGGCGTAGCCCTCGGCATCGAGGCTGAAGTCCAGGATGCTCAGGATGTAGGGCTCGTCGTCGACGATCAGGATCTTGCGCACGGTGGTGCCTCCGTCCCTCGGGTGTCGTTCGCGTCGCTTGCCGTTCAGATCGCGGAGAGGTCGCCGGCGACGGCGCCGACGAGCTCACCCGCCTCGCTCTCGGGGACGCCGTCCGCCGCGTCCTTCGGCGCCGGCGTCGGCAGGGCCAGGTTGCGCGCGTGCTGCACCTCGCCGATGCGTTCGACGTGGCGCTGCGCCTCGTCCAGGAAGTTCGTCAGGGTGCGCGGGCAGAACTGGCTGCCGGCCCGCTGCTGCATCTCGGCGAGCGCCTGCTCCAGGTTAACGGCCCGGCGGTAGGGGCGACCCTGCAGCATCGCGGTGAGGCTGTCGGCCAGCATCAGCAGCCGCGCGCCCAGGGGGATGTCCTCGCCGGCCAGCCCCTGCGGGTAGCCGGAACCGTCGAAGTGCTCGTGGTGGTGCAGGACGATGTCGTGCACCTCTCCGGGAGCGTCGAGCGACGAGATCAGCTGCAGGCTCAGGTGGACGTGCTGCTGCAGGATCTCCCACTCCTCCGGCTCGAGCGGCGGCCCCTTGTAGATGATGTCGTCGGGGATGCCGGTCAGGCCCAGGTCGTAGGTCTGCAGCGCGAAGGCCAGGCTCATCAGCTCGGGCTCGGAGAGGCCCATGCGCCGGGCGGTCTCGATGCAGACGTCGTGGCAGATCTCCGCGAGGTCGTCGTGGCGGGCGCGGCGGATGGCCACGCTCTTGCGCAGGGCCTGCGCGAGGTCGCCGAACTCGCGGTTGCTGCGCTGGTGGACCACGACGCGCTCCAGGACGTGCCCCAGCCGAGCCGCGATCGCCTGCAGCAGCAGGCGGTCGCACACGCCGAACGGGCGGCCGTCGAGCCGGCTGGCGACGTTCACCACGCCCACCACGCGCCCGTCGCGCGTCACCGGCGCGCTCAGCAGGCTGCCGGTCTCCAGGCGGTCCCCGGCGCGGTCCGGCGCGGCGCGCACCCCGGCGGCCGCGGCCTCGCCCAGCTCCGGCTCCCCGGTCGCCCAGACGCGTCCGGCCACGCCCTCGCCGCGCGCGAGGCGCATGTCCTGCACCACGCGGTCATCGAGGCCCATGGCCGCCTCGACGACCAGGTGTTCCCCGCCCGCGTCGGGCAGCAGCAGCGCGACCACGCGCGCCCACAGCAGCTCGCCGACCCAGTGGATCAGCCGCTCCGCGAACTCGGGCACGTCGTTGAAGACCGTGAGGCGGCCGTTGTTCTGGCCCCGGCGGACGATCTCGTCCCGGCGCGGCAGCAGCGCGTTGAAGCGCACGCCCTGGGGCTGCACCCGCTCGCCCCAGATGCGGCCGCCGTGCCGCGTGACGATGTCGCGGCAGATCGCCAGCCCGATGCCCTGGCCGCCGTGCTCGCGCGTGCTGGAACCGTCGACCTGGTAGAAGCGGTCGAAGATGTAGGTCATCTTGTTGTCGGGGACGCCGATGCCGTTGTCCTCGACCACGATGCGCACCGACGAGACGCCGTCGACCAGCGACAGGTGCACCTTCCCCCCGCTCGGGGTGAACTTGAAGGCGTTGTCCAGGAGGTGGCGGATCAGCTGGCGCACGAGGTCGGCGTCGACGCCGAGCAGGATCTCCTCGCGGTCCACGTGCATGGTGAACGCGATGCGCTTGGTCTCGGCCTGGGCCCGCGCGGAGCCCTCGATGCCGCGCACCAGCGCCACGAGGTCCGTCTGGTGGCGGTTGAAGGTGACCTGCTCGCGCTCCATGCGCTCGAGGTCCAGCAGGTTGTTGACGATGCCGGTGAGCTTCTCGCTCTCGGACTGGATGACGCGCAGGAACTCGCCCTGGGCCGCGTCGTCCATGCGCTCGCGCCCGTGCACCAGGGCCTCGCTGTAGGCCTTGATCGAGGTCAGCGGGGTGCGCAGCTCGTGACTGACGTTGGCGACGAAGTTGTTCTTCAGCTCGTTGTGGTAGCGCAGGCGGTCCGAGGAGCGCGTCAGCTCCTGGTTCTGCCGGTGCAGCCGCGAGTACAGCTCGGCCGAGGCGATGGCGGTGGCGGCCTGCTGGGCGAACAGCTCCAGCATCTGGATCGTCTTGAGGCCCGGGATCAGGCGGTCGGTCGGGTCGTCGACGCTCAGGTAGCCGCGGATCTCGCCCTCGGGGGAGGTCAGCGGGATGATCAGCGCGTCGCGCTCGTCCCACTCGCCCTCCTGGCGCTGCCCCTGCGACTGGACGTAGCCGCCGGCCATGGCCTGCTCGGCGCCCTCCATCGTGTGGCGCAGGAAGTAGGAGTTGGAGACCTGGAACTGAGGCAGGGCCAGCTTGCGGAACTCCGCGAGCGACACCGGCGTGTTGCGCAGGTACTCGATGCCCTCCTCGTCGATGCCGGCGAAGGCCTTCGCTTCGAAGACCTTGTCGGCGACGTTGTAGATGCGCAGCAGGACCATGCGGAAGCCCAGCGACTCCCGCACCGACTGCGAGATCTCGTTGAGCAGGTGCTCGGAGTCGCGGGAGGCGTGGATGCGCGCCGAGATGGCCAGCAGGCTCTCCAGGCCGCGCACGCGCTCCTGCCGGTCGTGGAGGTCGTTGGAGCGCTGGCGCACGCGCCAGATCTGCCAGACCAGTCCCGCGACCAGGGCCAGGATCGCCACGGCGTAGGGCACCGGACCGCCGGGAGCCGCCGCCACGCCGGCCGGGATCGCACCGAGATTCGCCAGGAACAGCGTCATGTCACGTCCTTCCCTGCATGGACCCGCCGCGCGGCCAGGGCGTCGGCGACTTGGCCGACCAGTCGGCCCATCACGAAGGGTTTTTCCAGGTACAGGTCCGCACCCGCGGCGAGCATCTCCGCCCGGGCGGCGCCGTCGTGGCGCGCCGAGAGCGCCACGATCGCCGTGCGGTCGTGGCCGGGGTTGCGCCGGATCAGGCGCGTCGCGTCGATGCCGTCGAGCTTGGGCATCATCACGTCCATCACGATCACGTCGGGGCGGAAGGCGGCCACCTGGTTGAGGCCCTCGATGCCGTTGCGGGCCACGACCGCCTGCCAGCCCTCCTGCGCGAAGGCGCGCGACATCAGGCCCGCGAGGTGGGGCTCGTCCTCCACGATCAGCACGCGCACGTCGTTCATGGCTGCTCCGGACGCCGGGCCGAAGGCGTCTCGCCCTCGTCGCGGCCGTCCGCCGGCGGCGAGGTCTGCGCCGCGGCCGCCTCGACCGGGAAGCGCCGCTCGTGGATGATCTGGCTGCCGGGCAGGGATTTCCCGTACTTCTTCAGCTCCGCCGCCACGGCGTTGAGCCGGCCCACGTGGCCGAAGTTCCCCTGCTGCTCGACGACGACCGCGACGGTCAGCGACACCGGCGGGAACCGCCGCAGCCGCCCCGTGCGGTCGGGCAGCTCGATGTAGCCGCGGCGGCGGTCCTCGGGTTCGTACTGCCCGAGGATGCTCCGGTCGAACTCCGCGACGATGCGCTCGGCGAGGCCGTCGGCGTCCTGCGGGCGTGACACGGCGACGAAGTCGTCGCCGCCGACGTGGCCCAGGAAGGCGTCGTCGCAGGACAGGACCTCGCTCGCGAGCAGGTCGGCCAGCATCGTCAGGACCGCGTCGCCCTTCACGTAGCCGTAGTGGTCGTTGAAGGACTTGAAATGGTCGAGGTCGAAGTAGAGGAACCCGAAGGCCTGGCCCGCCTCGAGCCGCCGGTTCAGCTCCCGCGCGATGGCGCGGTTGCCGGGCAGGCCCGTCAGCGGGTTGGCGTCGCGCTGGCTGCGGCTCAGCTGCAGCATGTTGCGCACGCGCAGCACCAGTTCCTCCGGCACGAACGGCTTGCACAGGTAGTCGTTGGCCCCCTGCTCGAGGCCGCGCACCTTCTGCGGCGTCTCGCCCTTGGCGGTCAGCATGATCACCGGCAGGTGGTGGGTCCGGAACCGGCTGCGCAGCTCGCGCAGCACGTCGAACCCGTCCAGGCCCGGCATCATGACGTCCAGCAGGACCAGGTCGGGCAGCTCCTGCTGCAGGCGGGCCAGGGCCTGACGCCCGTCCTCGGCCAGTTCCACCTGGAAGCCGCCCTGTTCGAGCACGTGCTTCAGGATCGTCCGCAGGTGCTGGTCGTCGTCGACGACCAGGATCGTCTCGGTTTCACGCATCGGCACCATCCGTGCAAATCGCATCGGGATTACTGTTTACAGGCAGAACCGACGAGCCTGTCGCAAGGGTCGTGCCATCATGGGGACGTCCGCGACGCGGGCGGGAACGATGGGGCGGGAGGAGGCAGGTCAGCGCCAGGAGGCGAGCGGAGCGCGCGCAAACCCGTCCAGATCAAAGGGATCCGAGAATCCCGCTGCCAGGCGGGCGTGGCCGGCGCAGGCGATCATGGCCGCGTTGTCGGTGCAGTAGACGCGCTCGGGGGGGCGGAATGCGAATCCGCCGGCCGCGGCCTCCCGGGCGACGCGATCGCGCAGCCACGAGTTGGCCGCCACGCCGCCGGCCAGGTAGACGCCCCGCACGCGGTGCTCGCGGGCGGCCTGGAACAGGCGCTGGACGAGCACGTCGACGACCGCCTCGCGCAGGGCCCGGCAGATATCGGCCACGGTCTGGTCGTCCAGCGGCCGGGGCAGCGATTCGACCAGCACGCGCACGGCCGTCTTCAGGCCGCTGAAGCTGAACACCAGGCGCGGGTCGCGGGTCAGGGGCCGCGGCAGCTCGAAGCGGCCGCCCCGGCCGCGCTCGGCGAGGCGGTCGATGACCGGGCCGCCCGGGTACGGCAGGCCCAGCAGCTGGGCCGACTTGTCGAAGCACTCCCCCGCGGCGTCGTCCAGCGTCCAGCCCAGCCGGCGGTAGCGGCCCACCTCGGTCATCAGCACGACCTCGGTGTGGCCGCCCGAGACCACCAGCACGGCCGCGGGCAGGTCCAGCGGGCCGGACAGCAGGTTGGCCAGGATGTGGCCCTCGATGTGGTGGACCCCGACCAGCGGCTTGCGCGCCGACCAGCAGAGGGCCTTCGCGGTGGACAGCCCCACCAGCAGGGCGCCGATCAGGCCGGGTCCGGCCGTGACCGCCACGCCGTCCAGGTCCGCCAAGGCGAGCCGCCGCCGCTCCAGCAGCACCTCGATCAGGGGCAGCAGGTTCACCAGGTGCGCGCGCGAGGCCAGCTCCGGGACCACGCCGCCGAAGTGGTCGTGCAGGTCGACCTGGCTCGAGACGAGGTTCTCCAGCACGCCCTGTGCGGAGTCGTAGAGCGCGACGCTGGTGTCGTCGCAGGAGGTCTCGATGCCCAGGACCTTCATGCCCACGCCCCCGCCAGGTCGTCAAGCTCAGCCAGAGCGGCGGGCAGACGGTCGGCGACCTCGCGGGCCAGCACGGCGCGGCGCGACCCGCCGTCGGCCGCCAGCTCCCCGGCGCGGCCGTGCAGCCAGCAGCCCAGCAGCGCGGCGTCGAGGGGTTCGCAGCCCTGGCCCAGCAGGCCGCCGATCAGGCCGGTCAGCACGTCGCCCGTGCCGCCGTGGGCCAACGCGTCGTGGCCGGTGGGGTTGAACCAGAGCGCGCCGTCCGGGGCGGCCACCAGCGTCGGCGATCCCTTGGCGACCAGCACCACGCCCCAGCGCGCGGCGAGTTCGGGGACGAGGTCGAGCCGGCGCGCGGCCAGCTCGGCCGGGTCGAGGTCGGCCAGACGGGCCAGCTCTCCGGCGTGCGGCGTGACGACCGCCGGACCGGCGCCGCCGCGCGGCGGCAGGCCCAGGCGCGCGAAGGCGGACAGGGCGTCGGCGTCGATCACCGCCGGCAGCGCTGATCCGGCCAACAGGTCCACCACGAAACGGTCGGTGTCCGGATCGTCGCCGAGGCCCGGGCCCACGGCCAGGGCCCGCTGGCGGCGCAGCAGCGCGGCCAGGTCGTCGCCGGTCACGGGCAGCAGCCCGCCGCGCGGCCCGGTGGGCAAGCCGACCACCGGCGCTTCGGGGACGAAGGACGTGGCCGCGGCCGCGTGCTCCCGCGGCAGGGCGAGGGTGACCAGGCCGGCGCCGGAGCGCAGCGCGCCCAGCGCCGCGAGCAGCGCCGCGCCGCCGAAGCGGGCCGAACCGGCGAGCACCAGCACGGTGCCGGCCCCGTACTTGTGCGTGTCGGTGGGGCGCGGCGGCAGCAGCTCGGCGTAGTCCTGGGGCAGCAGCCAGTGGCGGGGCCCGGTGTGCCGGGCGCAGGCCTCGTCGTCGAACCCGATGTCCACGACCGACAGCGCGCCGACGTGGTCGCGCCCCGGCGGCAGCAGCAGGCCCAGCTTGGGCAGGCCCACGGTGATGGTGGCGTCGGCCCGCACGGCGACCGGGTCGACGGCGCCGTCGTCCCCGCCCACGCCCGAGGGCAGGTCCAGGCTCGCGATCGGCGCGCCGCCGTCGTTCAGCGCCGCGAACAGCGCGGCGTGGTCGGACTTCAGCGGCAGCGTGACGCCCGTACCGAAGACCGCATCGACCACCAGGTCCGACTCCGCGCACAGGTCGCCGGCCCGGTCGGCCCAGGCGTCGGGCGGGACGGTCTCGACGGCCACGCCGGAGGGCAGGCGGTCGAGGTTCACGCGGGCGTCGACGGCAAGGTCGTCCGCGGCGGCCAGCAGCAGCACCCGCACCTCGAAGCCCAGGTTCTCCAGCAGGCGCGCCACGACCAGCCCGTCGCCGCCGTTGTTCCCCTTGCCGCAGACCACGCCGATCTGGGCCGGCGGGGCCAGTGCGGGGAACTCCCGCAGCAGCTGCCAGGTCATCTCGCGGCCGGCGCGCTCCATGAGCTCGCGGCCGGGCACGCCGCCGTCGATCGTCTCGCGGTCGATGGCCGCCATGCCGGCGCTCGTGGCCACGCGCATCTCAGGCCTCCCCGGCCGGCCGCTCGAGCCGTTCGAGCACGTCGAGCAGCTGCAGCAGGTCGTCGATCACGAAGTGGGCGCCCGAATCCGTGGTCCGCGGACGGTCCGGCGAACCGTAGGTGTCCCCGTAGCGGGCGTAGACCGTGTGCAGGCCGGCGACCAGGCCGCCGACGATGTCGCGCTCCGGCCAGTCCCCGACCATCACCGCCTGGCCCGGCGCGACGCCGAGCCGTTCGAGCGCCATGCGGAAGGGCACGGGATCGGGCTTGCGCGCACCGGTGTCGTCGTGGGTCAGCACGACGTCGAACACGTGCTGAAGGCCGAGGTAGCAGAGGCGCAGCCAGGCCTCGAAGCGCGGCGCGTCGCTGACGACGGCCAGCTTGTAGCCGTCCTTGACCAGGCGGTAGACCACGCGCTGCACGTGCGGGTACGGCACGAGCGAGGCCTCGCGGGCGCGGCGGTAGGCCACCACCGCCGGGGCCAGCACGTGGTCGTCCACGCGCCCCGTCGCCTCGGTCAGGAAGCGGTTGAAGACGCGCTGGTGCTCGATGCCGACCTCGTCGTAGATGGCGAAGATGCGGTCGTAGACCAGCTGGGGGTCCATCACCAGGCCGGCGTCGATCATGGCGTCGGCCGCCGCCCGGATGGCGCCCCGCTTGGCCTTCATGAAGTCGGTGAGCGTGTTGTCCAGGTCGAAGACCACCGCCCGGATCGTCCGTCCCTCGCGCAGTTCCGGCATGTCGCCCCTTTCGTTCCGCAGCCGTCGGCTGCATATTAACCGTTCGGGGAACCCGCGCCAAGGCGGGCCTGACGGCACGCTCCCCAGGACGGAAGGACCGCCTTGCATCCCGAAGACCCCACGACCGAACCCGGCTCCCGCCCGCCGGAGCGGCCGCTTTCCGGCGACGACGTCTGGCGCGGCTGGTCCACGCGACGGCTGGTCGTGCTGGCGTTCTCCCTGATGGCGTCCAACCTCGCCGCGCAGGTCCTCGTCTTCCAGCTGACCGACAACCTCTTCGCCGCCGCCGGCGCCGGCGCCGCGCTGACGATCCTGTTCGCCGCGGCCGCCACCCAGGCGCGCGGCGCCCCGCCGCAGGCCGCCTTCGACCTGTCCCGCATGCCGGCGGCCGAGCACGTCCTGTGCGCGGCCGCAGCCCTGGGCTCGCTGCTGCCCACCTCGCTGCTGGCCGGCCTGTCCTCGCGCCTGCACCCGCCGGGCCCCGAGTGGGTCGCGATGTACAACAGCCACCTGCCCGACAGCGCCGCCGGCATCGCCCTGGCGGCCGTGGCGGTGGTGGTGGCCGCGCCCCTGGCCGAAGAGATGGTCTTCCGCGGTCTCGTCTACCGCCTCGGCCGGCGCGCCTGGGGACCGTGGCCGGCGGCCGTCGTCTCGGCGCTGATCTTCGGCCTGGTCCACGGCGAGCCGTGGTACCTGTTCGGGCTGCTGGCGCTCGGCCTGTTGCTGGCGGCGGTCTACGAGCTGACCGGCTCGCTCTGGTCCGCGGTGATCGTCCACGCGGTCCACAACGCGGTGGCGCTGGCCCTGCTGGTGGGGCAGGGCGGCCTGGTCCCGGAAGAACCGCCGCCCACGCTGCTGGACTGGACCGGCGCCGCGGTCTCGCTCGCCGCCGTCGCGGGGATCGTCGCACTGCTACGACGCCGCGCCGCCGCACGCCGAGCCTGAACCCTCGGTTATCACCACGAAAGCACCCTGCCCCTATCCACGCTGCTGTTGCGACTTGGATCCACACATCCTGTGGTGACGGGGGTGTCCTGCAGGCCCTGGAGCCAGGATGGCGGAAGGGCCGGAAGGTCAAGCGAGCCGGGCACAGGATGTGCCCGACGAGCGACCCCTGTCACCACAGGATGTGTGGATCCAAGTCGCAACCCCGCATGGGCAAGGACCGTCAGGTTTTCTGCGGCTTCTGGCGCGCCGCCGGAAAGAGCACGTTGTTCAGGATCAGGCGGTAGCCGGGCGAGGTCCGGTACAGGTCCAGGTCCGTCGGCGGGTCGCCCACGGCGTGCTGGTAGTCCTCGGGATCGTGCCCGCCCAGGAACGTGAAGGTCCCCATCCCCAGCTTGCCGTGCAGGTAGCGCACCTCGTCGGTCCCCTCGACCTCCGCCAGCACCAGGACCGAGCGCTTCAGGAAGCGGCGGTGGAAGCCCGTGGTCTGTCCCATGAAGCCGTTGACGACGTTGACGTGGCACTGGGTGAGCATGGTCGGCACCGGGTCCTGCTTCGCCGCGAAGGAGAACAGCGTGAAGTAGTCGGCCTCGGGGCCGCGCAGGCCGGCGTAGTCGCTGGTGTCGAGGTCGGAATACTCGTAGACCAGCGGGTTGGTGACCAGCGTGAAGCCGGTGAAGGCGAAGGTGCGCCCGTCGTCGCGGCGGCTCTCGCGGTCGGGGTCCAGCGGCGTGCCGTCGATCTCCGGCGGCACGATGTCGGCGCCCAGGTAGGCCAGCGCGAGGTCGATGGTGTCGGTGGCCGAGCACATCGCGAACAGGAAACCGCCCCCCTCGACGTAGTCGCGGATGCGCAGCGCCACCGCCTGCTTGAGCCGCCAGACCGCGTCGAAGCCGAGCCGCGCGGCCAGCTCCTCGTTGAGGGCCTGCTGCTCCAGGTACCACGGTTCGAGCCGGTAGGCGGCGAAGAACTTGCCGAACTGGCCGGTGAAGTCCTCGTGGTGCAGGTGGAGCCAGTCGTACTCCGCGAGCTTCCCGGACAGGACCTCGGCGTCGAAGACGGTGTCGTAGGGGATCTCGGCGTAGTCCATGGCCAGGGTCACGGCGTCGTCCCAGGGCTGGAAGTTCGGCGGCACGTAGACGGCGATGCGCGGCGGCTTCTCCAGCAGCACCTCCTCCATGTTGCCCCGCTGCATCTGCTCGCGGATCGCGGCCGCCCCGGCGTCGTCGACCTCCACGCAGTCCACGCCGCGCAGGCGCGCGGCCAGGCGGACGCCGCCCACGTCGCGCATCAGGAAGCTGCCGCCGCGGTAGTTGAGCAGCCAGGTCACGCGCGCGCCGTCCTGCAGCGCCGAGAAGGCCAGGCCGTAGGCCTTCAGGTGGTTGGTCTGCTCCAGGTCCATGGGCACCAGCAGCCACTGGGCGCGGGCGGTCGCGGCCGCGGCGCAGAGCAGCAGGGCGAGCAGGGCGACGCGCAGGACGGCTCCCGGCGCGCGGCGGGCGGTTGTCGGCTGGTTCACGGCGAACTCCTGAGCTTGAGCCGGGCGTCCTCGGCCTCCAGGGCGTCGGGGTACTGCAGCAGCAGACGCTCCCAGGCGGCGCGGCCGTCGGGTTCGCGGCGGGCCGCGATCAGCGCCTCCCCTTCCCGCAGCAGCGCCCGCGGCGCGAGCGGGCCGGACGGGTGGCCCGTCGCGACGAGCCGGCACTGGTCCGCCGCGCCTTCCGCATCGCCGGCGCGCAGCAACCCCTCGGCCAGCTCCAGCCGCGCGCGGTCCAGCAGGCGGTCCTGTTCCGCGTCGCTCGCCGCGTCGCGCACGAAGGCTTCGAGCGCGGCGCGGCGGGCCGCGTCGTCGCGGACCAGGGCCGCCCCGACCGCCGGCGCGTAGGCGGCGAGGCGCGACGGGCCGCCCGTGGGCTGCATGAGTTCCTCGGCGATGAGCAGCCCGAGGTCGAGCGCGTCGTTGGCCACGTCGCTGGCGGAACCGTCCAGGGCGACCGAGGCCAGCCGGTCGCGGGCCGTTTCCCAGCCGCCCTGCGCGAAGTCCAGCAAGGCCAGCAGGTAGTGGGCGCGGCCCGCGGCGTCGCGGAACTGCGGGCTGCGGCCCAGGCGCGTCAGGACCGTCCGGGCCCGCGCCGTGTCGCCCGCCGCGAAGCAGGCTTCGCCCAGCGCGAGGCGCGCGAGCGCCACGCCTTCCAGCGGCAGGTCCAGGTCGACCAGCAGGCGCTCCAGCGACGCGGCCGCCTCCGCCGGCCGTCCCAGCACGTCGCGCGTGTACGCCGCCAGCCGGATGCGCGCGGAGTAGAGCCGGCTCGAACCCGGGCTGCGCTCGCGCACCAGTTCCAGGACGGCGTCCAGGCGACGGGCCACGGCGGCCTGGTCCGGACCGGGAGCGTCGAAGGCCAGCACGTCCTCGCAGACGCCGGCCAGCAGGTCGAGCACCCGCAGCTGCTGCCCGCGGGGCAGCGCCGCCGAGCCGGCCAGGGTCTCGAGCGTCGCGATCAGCCAGGAGGAGGCGGCCCGGCGCGTCTCGGGCTCCGGCTCCAGCGGCAGCTCCTTCGCCAGGATGCCGGCCGCGTGCAGCAGGACCTGCGCGCCGGCGGGATCGGCGGCGAGATCGGCGGTCGCCGCTGTGGCCGCGTCGGCGCGCCCGAGCCGCAGCAGCAGGTCGGCGCGCAGCAGGCGGGCGGCCGGCACGTCCCGGTCCAGCTCCGCCAGGGCCGCGACGGCCCGTTCGCGTGGCGCCCGAGCGGTCAGCAGCCCCAGCATCTCGTCGCGGACCAGCGGCAGGTTCAGCGGGTTGTTCCTGAGTTCGTCCACCGCCTCGGCCATGCCCGCTTCGATGCGGTCCAGCTCGACGAGGCAGGCGGAGGCCTGCCGCTGGAAGATGCGCGGGTCGCCGTGGGCGGCGCGCAGCGAATCGCAGAGGACCAGCGCTTCGTCGGGGCGGCCGTGGGCGCGCCACAGGCCGATCGCGTCGGCGACGCTCGTGGTGCGGTTGGGGCTGGCGTCGAACAGGATCGCGAGCGTGGCGCGCGCCTCGGGCAGCCGGCCCAGCGCCATCTCGGCTTCGGCCAGCGCGCGCAGCAGGCGCAGCTGGCCGGGCCGCTCGCGCAGCCCCTCGCGGCAGAGGTCGGCCGCGCGGGCGTCGTCCCCCGAACCCTGGGCCAGGGCGACCCAGCGCGTCAGCGTCTCGGCGCGCGGGGCGCCGAGCTTCTCGGCCTCCTCCAGCATCGTCGCGGCGCGGCCGAAGCTCTCCAGCCGGATCAGGTGGTCGACCTCCAGCAGCCGCGTGCGCCACGGCTGGGCTTCGGGCGCCCGGCTGCGCAGCAGGCGCTCGATGACCGGCGGCTCCTGAGCAACGGCCGCCGGCGAGCGGCCGGGGCTGGCGATCACGGCCAGGACCGCGAGACAGACGGCGGCGCAAGCGCCGGCGAAACGGCGCGGGGTCATGGGCGGGCCTCCGCGTCGGCGCCGCCCGCACCGCGCGGCGCGTCGAGCGCCTGCAGCGTCTCGAAGTAGCGGCGGACCAGGTCGCGGTATTCCGCCGGCACCCGGTCGAGCTGTTCGGCCCGCAGGCGCCAGGGCGCGAGCGGCGCCGGCGCGGGTTCCCCGCCGTCGCTCCCCTGCTGGCGGCCCGACACCTCGGCGGCCGCGCGGCTCTCCCGCCGCCGGCCGAAGTCGCGCTTGCGCACGGAATTCCTGGCGTCGAGCATGCGGCCGAGGATCCGCTCCTGCCGCTCCAGCGTCTGCTCGTCGATCTCCCCGTCGGCGAGCGAGGAGGCGATCCCCTCGAGGTCGCGGGCCAGCTCGCGCAGGTCGCCCAGGATCCGCTCGCCTTCGGGCGCCCCGCGCTGCTGATCGGCGGCCTCGCCCATGCCGCGGGCCACGCCCTGCTGGTCCGACTGCAGGCGCTGCATCTGCGACCGCGCCTGCTGGCTCATCCCCTGCTCGCCCAGCTGGCGGCGCAGCTGCTCGGTCAGGCCGTTGAGGCCGGCCTGCTCGCGCGCCATCTGCTCCAGCTGCCGGCTGAGCGACGGCATCGGCATCGACATCGCGCCGCCGCCGCCGCCGCCCGCCATCTGGGCGCTGGTCAGCAGGTTCATCACCAGCTGGTTGATCTGCCCGAGGCTGCCGCGCGCGCCCGCCCGCGCCGGCTGCCCCCAGCCGGCGTCGAGCGCCGCGACGGTCGGCTGCATGCCCTCGACCAGCTTGTCCAGCTGTTGCAGCGTGCGGAAGGGGATCGCGCCGGAGGAACCGAGCGCCGCCTCGAGCCGGCCGCGCAGGGCTGCGGTCGCGCGCAGCAGGCGCTTCTGGTCGCGGGCCAGCTGGGGGGCGCGCACGTCGCGCAGGTCGGCGGGGATCGCGGCAGCCAGCAGCTCCTGGCGGCGCGAGATCTCCAGCAGGTCGAAGGCGAGCCGCCGCATCGCCTCGCCGGCGAAATTCTGCATGGCCATCTGCATGGCCTGCTGCCCCTGCAGCAGCACGTTGTAGAGCGACGCCAGCCGCCGCATCGCCTCCTGCTGCGACGCCGCGCTCTGCGGCGCCTGGTCGCCCGACTTCAGCGAACCCGCGGCCTGCTCCAGGGCCGCTTCGAGATCGCCCTTCTCGAGCTCCGCCAGCGCCGCCTCGAGCGCCTCGCGCATCGTCTCCGCGGACGGCGGCTCGTCCGTCGACGGCTCGCCGGTCTGCGGCTCGCTCGACTGCGGCCCGCCCGGCGGCGGTGTCGCCGCCAGCTCCGCGAGCGCCTCGCGCAGCCGCTGTTCCAGCTCGCGGACCGCCTCGGACAGGGCCTCCTGGCGCGCCGCCGCCTCGGCGTCCTGCTCGCCCTCCATCAGCTGCGACTGCTCGCGCATCATCTGTTCGAGCTGCGCGGTGAGGGCCGCCATCTCCTGCTCGCGTTTCATCTGCTCGAGCAGCGACGCGGCGCGTTCCAGGCGGTCCAGGAATTCCTGCTGGCGCCGGGTCACGTCCGCCACCGCCGCCTGGACGTCGCGCTCCTCCAGCTTCGCCATGGCGTCCTGCAACTGGTCGCGCAGGCGGTCGAGGTTCTCGTCGCGGATCTCGTCCATGAGCGCGGCCACCTGGTCCAGCCGCTCGACCAGCTCGACCGAAGCGAGGTTGCTCGCGGCCAGCCGGTCCAGGTCCCGGTGCAGGCGCTCGGTCAGGTCCTCGAGCCCCGACTGCAGGTCCTGCTGGCGCGCCAGCGCCTCGTCGATCTCCTGCCGGCGCGCGAAGTCGGGCAGCGGGTCCTTCTTCAGCTCGCGCTCCAACCGCGCGAGCTCCTCGCGCAGGTCGCCGCCCCGGCGTCGCAGATCGGCCAGGTCCTCGAGGCGCTGCTGCTCGCCCTGCCGGTGGTCGGCCAGCAGCTCGGCCGCCGAAGGCAGCGTGAAGCGCAGGACGCGCGAGCGGCCGCGGCCGGGCGCGCCCGGCCGACGGTTGTCGACGGCTTCGAGCTGGAGCGCCAGCGTCTGGCCGGGCACGAACTCCAGCTGCGAGACGTCCAGGTGCAGGGCGGCGCCCAGCCGTCCGGGAGCCGGGTCGGCGGCGGGGTCCGCGGCCAGATCGGCGACGCCGCCCTCCAGGTCGGCGCGGACCGGCGCGGCCAGCGCGGCCGTGACCGGCAGGCGGACCCAGGCCGTGTCCTGCGGCGCCTCGGGATCCTCCCGCCGCAGCAGCAGGTCCAGCCCCGCGATCCCGTAGTCGTCCTCGGCGCGGGCCGCGAGTTCCAGGCGCCCGTCGCCCGGCAGGTCGGTCCCGCCATCCGGCCGGGTCAGCTCGGCGACCGGCGCGCGGTCCGCGCGCACAAGGATCTCCTGCGGCGCGTCGGACAGGCCGCCCAGGCCGGCGGCGTCCCGCAGGCGCAGGCGCCAGCTCAACGGTTCCGTCACCGTCAAGCCGCCGTGGAACTCGACGCCGTCGACGCTCCACGCCGACGAGTCCCCCGCGGCGGTCACCATCGCGGCCTGCGCGAGGTCGTGGTTCGCGCGGCCGCGCCATTCCAGGCGGCTGCCGGCCGGGACCTCGAGGCGCGACGGCGCCTGCGGGTGCTGCGACTCCGGCAGGCCGGTGTACGACGGCGGGGTCACCGACAACGACAGCGACAGGGGCAGCGGCGGGTGCAGGACGCGCAGGCGGCCCTCGGCGGTCGTGAACGGGCCGCGCCGGAAGCGGTACACCAAGTCGTCGCGCGCGTCCTTCAGCTGTGCCGCGAAGCGGCGGCCGGGAGCCGGCGCCGCCGCGGGCTCGAGCTCGGCGGCCAGCGTGCGCCAGGCGCCGTGCTCGCTGCGCACCTCGCAGGCCACCGGCAGGGCCGAGCTTCCGAAGTCGACGGCGGCCAGGCGCGCGTCGGCGCCGCCGACGACCCGGACCTCGGCCGCCTCCAGGAAGAGCCCGGAAGCGGGCGGCGTGCCGGGGCCGGACAGCGGCCGCGCGAGCCGTCGCGCGCCGCGTTCCAGCACCGGTCCGGTCAGCACGCAGCCCAGCGACACCGCGGCGGCGACGAGCAGGCAGCGCCCCGCCGCGACGCGCAGCGACGGCAGGCCCGACGCGCGCGCCGGGTCCAGGACGGCGAGGTCGCGCCCGGCGGCCGCGACGACCCGGCCCGCCAGCGCCGCCGCCAGCGGCGACGCCCGCCAGCGATCGGGCCGGCGCGTGGCCTCCTCGGCCGCCACCAGGCGGTTGCCGCAGCCGGCGGCGCGGTCGACGCGGTCGCAGAAGCGCGCGAGGCCGCCCAGACCCGCCAGGGGCGCGACAACCAGATCCGCGACCAGCCACACGACGCCCAGCCACCACGCGACGACGGCCGCGACCGTCGCCGGCGCCGGCGCGTCCGCGGGCCAGCCCAGCAGCAGCGCGCACCACGCGGTCAGCAGCGCGATGCCGGCCGCCGCCTGCGCCGCCCCCCGCGCCAGCGCGTGACGACGCGCGCGGCGCAGCAGGCGTCGCGCGTCGTCGCGGAAGCGCAGGGCGGGATCGCGCTCGCTCACGGGTCGCCTTTCAGGGCCGGGTCAGGGCGTAGGTCAGGATGTTGACGGCCATGCGGACCGCCGCTTCGCGCGCCTCCGGCGGGTCGCCGTGGACCTGCGCATCCTCCAGCCCGTCCCCGATGTCGCTCGACCACGAGTAGAACACGACCAGCCGGCCCTCGCGCTCGATGCCGAAGCCCTGCGCCGGCGCGCCGTCGTGCTCGTGGATCTTGGGCAGGCCCGGCAGGTCGTAGAAGCTGTGGTAGATCGGGTGCTCCGAGCCCAGCGGGCGCAGGGGCGACTCCGGGTAGACGCGGGCCATCAGCGCCCGGAACGCGGGGTCGAGGCCGTAATTGTCGTTGGCGTAGAGGAAGCCGCCCGCGTCCAGGTAGCGGCGCAGCTCGCGCACCTCGCGGTCGTTCAGTTCGATGCCGCCGTGGCCCACGAGGTAGAGCAGCGGGTAGCGGTACAGGTCCTCGCTGTCCATCGTCACCGTCGCGGGCGAGTCGGCCGTCTCGACGCCGGTGCGCGCGGCGAACGCACCCAGCCAGTTCGGCAGGGAGCTGGGGTCGCAGTACCAGTCGCCGCCCGCGTACTGCAGGCGTGCCACGGTGACGGGCGCCGCGAGGCACGACGTCGCCGGCGCCGATGCCGCCGCGACCAGCGTCGCGACGACGGCGAACCTCGTCCGGATCCCCGACAGGCGGCTCACGTCGCCCTCCGTTCCGTTTCCGCGTGTTTCAGGTGCGCGGCGCCGTCCGCGCGTCCGCGCGCGGCAGGGTCACCTCGGCGAGGGCGCCGGCGGCGTCGGGCCGGTTGCCCAGCGTGATGGACCCCTGCATCAGCGTCAGGAGGTTGCGGCAGATCGAGAGGCCCAGGCCGGTGCCGCGGCTCTTGGTGGAAAAATAAAGGTCGAACAGGCGATCGGCCACTTCGGGCGACAGGCCCGGCCCGTTGTCGGCCCACAGCAGCGTGACGGTGTCCGGCGTCACGCGCCAGCCGACGGTCACCGCCAGGGAGGCGTGCCCGGCCGTGGCCTGCAGGCTGTTCTCCAGCAGGTTGCCGACGACCTTCGCCAGCGAGTCGGCGTGGCCCAGCACCAGGGGCACGTCGTCGCGCTCGAGACCGGCCACGGCCGGCCCCCCGCCGCCGGGGGTGCGGTAACGCGCGACGACGCCGCGCACGACAGCCGGGAAGGACACCGGCGCGCCGGGCGGCGTGTCGGGCCGGCCGAGCAGGCTGAACTCCGTGGCGATGGTGCGCAGCAGCTCGACCTGCTCGAGCACCTGGCGCACCGTCGCCTCCAGCAGCTCGTCCAGGTTCTCGGCCCGGTCGCGCCAGGCCTGCTGCAGGAACTGGACCGAGAGCTGGATCGGGGTCAGCGGGTTCTTGATCTCGTGGGCGACCTGGCGCGCCAGCTGCGCGTTCATGGCCAGCCGCTGGTTCTCCAGGAACTCCGTGACGTCCTCGAACACGAGCATGCGGTCGCGCCGGCCGCCGGGCAGGTCCAGCGGCGCGAGCCGGCCGCGCAGGGTCCGCGAGCGGCCGGGCGCGGTCAGTTCCGCCTCGCCGGGCTCCTCGGGGATGCGCCCGCGGAAACCGGCCAGCAGGCGCGACGCGCGCGCGTCATCGCCATGCAGATCGTCGCCGAGCAAGTCGTCGCCGCCGCCCTCGCCGGCGTAGAAGGCGTCGATGATGGCGCGCGCCGCGGGGTTCACCGTGACGACCCGGTCGTCGGCGTCGAACACCGCGACGCCGACCGGGACGCGCTCTAGCAATCTGGCGAGGAAGCGCTCGCGCTCGGCCAGCGCCCGCTGCGCGGTCTGCAGGTCGTCGCGCATGGCGCCGAAGCTGGCGCTCAGCCGCCCGATCTCGTCGCGGCCGGGCTCGGGCAGCGGCGCCGCGAAGTCGCCCGCGGCGAGCCGGCGCGTCGCGTCGACGAGCACGCGCACCGGGTCGAAGATCTTCCACGTCAGCACCAGCGCGAGCAGGGCGGCGGTCACGAAGATCAGCGTGGCGAGTCCGGCCAGGAACAGGACCGTGCGCTCGCCCTGCCCGGCGAAGTCGCGCGCCCGCGCCGAGAAGGTCACCGCCAGGGCGGCGGGCAGGCGCCCCAGCCGCAGCGAGCCGGTCGCGTCCTCGAAGGAGAGCGCGGGCAGGCTCAACAGTCCGGTCCAGGCGTGCGGGCGGCCCGGCGTGGGCTGGACGTGGATGTTGCCCGGCTGGCGGCGCAGCCGGTCGAGGGTGGACGCGGCGAGCACCAGCGGCGTGCGGCCGGCGAAGACCTGTTCGGGGTGGCTGGCCAGCAGCGCCTCGCCGCCGGCGTAGAGCGTCGCCTCGCCCTGGATGACGTCGCCGAGACCCGACATCAGGTCGGTGTCGACGCGCTGGCGGTAGAAGAACCAGCCGTCGCGCCGGCGGGCCACCGGCCCGTCGGCCGACGACCCTTCGCCGGCGGCGGTGTCCAATGGCGCCGCCGAGAGGTCCACCGGGATCAGCGTGCCCAGGTAGACGCCCTGATCGTCGCGGATCAGCACGAGCGAGGACGAACGGGCCTGCTCCAGCAGCAGCGCCGCCTCGTCGCGGTCGAGGTCGCTGAGCGTCTCGTCCAGCAGCAGGTCGCCGTCGGCGGTGAAGATCATGCCCTGACGCGAGGAGAAGGGCCCCAGCGGCCGCTGGCCGGAGAGGCGGCTGGCCAGCAGGTCGGCGATGTAGTCGCTCGCCGCCAGGGCGCGGGCCTGCTCCGCCAGCAGGCCCTGCAGCTGCTCCTCGGCCGCCTCCATGCCGCCGCGCGCCACGTCGCGCGCCCCCTCGGCGAGCCACTCGCGGCTCAGGCGGTCGATGAAGGTGCCGGCCAGCAGCAGCGGCAGCAGTCCCAGCACCAGCGACCCCGCGAGGAAGCGTTCCTGGAAGCCCAGCCCGCCCGGGGTGCGGCGGCGCAGCAGCAGGGCCGCGGCCAGCGCGACCGACCCCAGTCCGCCCGCCAGCAGCAGGTCCAGCAGGGCCAGGCGCGACAGGTCCAGCAGGCGGTCGCCGAAGCTCGGGATGCGCACGCCCAGCAGGAAGCCCTCCCCGCCGTCGCCGTCGCGCCAGAGGCAGCGGTAGGGCTGCCCTTCCAGGCGGACGCGCCCCCAGCCGCCGACGGCCCGCAGGCGGGCGATCGCCGCCTCGGAACCACTGTCGGGCGCCGGCGCCCCGCCGGTGTCGCGCCAGCCGCGGGCGTCGCCGCGCATCAGCAGCAGCGGCTGGTCGACCTCGAGCCGGGGCGTGTAGCCGCCCGCGGCGGCGTCGACGTCCGCGCCGGACAGTCGCTCCAGGAGCGTCGCGCAGCGCAGGGACCGCGCCGGCAGCTCGAGGCTGATCCAGCCCACGCCGCCGGGCCCGACCACCTCGCCCCGCAGCACGTGCTCGTCGCCGGCCGCGTAGCGCCGGCTCTCGGTCTGCAGGTACAGGGGGGCCGAGCGTCCCGGTCCCAGGTTCAGCGGCCGCCCGCTCTCCCACGCCGACCGGCTGCCGATCTCGTAACCCTGGTCGCGGAAGAAGCCCGACGCGAAGCGGCTGACCGGGACGCCGTCGTCGTCCAGGAGCTCGAGCAGGCAGGGCAGGCGCAGCTCGTCGATGCGCGCTTCGCGCCACAGCGTGTACGCCGACCAGTGACGCCAGAGCGCGGCGGCGTCGGGGGCGTGGGCGTCGGGGACGTCGCGCAGCTCCGCGGCCGACACCGAGAGCTCGGCCAGCAGGTCCTCCATGAGGAAGCGCACCCAGTCCTGCTGGGGCTGCACGATCTCGACGGCCTTGGCCTGCAGCCACGCCGCCTCGCCCGCCGCGTAGCCGCGGGCCAGCGCGACGTAGTTCCAGGCGGCCGCCGCGAGCACGGGCAGCAGCCAGGCCAGCCGCCGCACCGGGTCGTCGGCCGCCGGACGCCAGCGCCCGCGCAGGCCGTCCACCGTGCCGACCAGCCAGGCGGCCAGGCCCAGCGCGGGCAGCAGCAGCGACAGGTGCAGGACCCAGAACGCGAGATGACCGAGCGGCACCTTCGGGCCGATGAGTCGGGCGTTGGCGCCCTCGGCCAGGTGGGTCGCCAGCTCCGCGAGCAGCCAGAGCATCCCGACGGCCGCGACGGCGGCGACCAGGGCCAGCGCCCCGTCCCGGCCGCGCGACCCCGAGGCCCGGCCCGACCGGAATCTCCGGAAGCCGGCCGCCGCCGCCGCGAGCACGACCGCTGCCAGCGCGCAGGTCAGCAGCGCGTCCAGGGCCGAGGCGAACAGCCCGCCGCCCCAGCGTGTCGCGAAGTACGTCGGGTCCAGAAGGCTGCCCGCGGCGCCGGGCCCCCGGTCGGCCGTCGCGCCGGGGAACGCCTGCCGCAACCAGGCGACCAGACCCGCGAGCAGCCACAGGGCGCGCCCCAGGATCAGGCCGGCGACCGCTCCGGTCGCGCCGGCCAGGCTGCGGCCGAGCCCGACGGCCGCTGCGGTCCACAGCAGCAGGATCGCGGCCATCGTGCGGGCCGCGGCGTCGGAGCGGTCCGCGACCCTCGGCGGCACGGCGTAGTCGAGCCGCAGGAAGGTCAGCGCCATGTCGCCGGGCGAGCTGTCCAGGGCGATGTCCGCCGCGCGCACCAGGCCGCGGCGGGCGTCGCCCTGCCAGGCGGCGCGCGCCGGCGCAGCGGCCTCCACCAGACGGGCCGACGCCACGCCGGGGGGCAACCCCGTCCCGTCGACCGCGATCAGACGGACCTGCCACTCCAGCAGGTCGTCCCCGACGGCGGTCGCGCCGCGCCAGTACCAGCCGGCGCGACCCTCGCGCACGGCCTGGCCGGCGCCGTCCAGGGGGAAGGGCTCCAGGTCGCCGCTCCAGTCCATCCGCTCCCCGCCGCGCCAGAGCGCCAGCGCCAGGGGGAAGCGGTCGCCGCCGGGCACGTCGTCTCGCCAACGCCGGCGCAGGGAGGCGAGATCGGGCGCGGCCCCGTCGCGCAGGGCGCGGACGCCCGCCGCGACCAGGCTGTCGGCCCTCGCGGCCAGGCGCGGCACGACGGTCTGGACGCGGCGCAGCTCGGCGTCCAGATCGGACTGCCGCGCCTGCACCCAGCGGTCGTCGCGTCCCGCGTCGGGCGGCGCGGCCAGCCAGAGGCCGCCCAGCAGCAGGGAGGCCGCCACCGCGAGGCGCAGCGCCCGCCGGCGCGGCGCGCCGGCGCGCAGGGCGAGCACCGCCGCCCCGGCCGCCGCCGGCGCCAGCGCGCCCCAGAGGCGCGGCCCCGGCGCGCCGGCGCCGGCGCCGGACACGGCGAGCACGACGCCTTGCGCCAGCAGCAGCAGCAAGGCGACGGAGGTCCAGGTGCGGGCTCGACTCGGCAAGGCTTCTCCCGGGACAAAGGCCGGCGTCGATCTTAACTCAAGGGCGTCTCGCCGGGAACGCCGGTTCCGCCCAACGCGTTCCGGGCGGGGCGGGACCGGGGCGCCGGCGCGGCGGTGGACCATGAAAAAGGGCGCCCCGCGGGGCGCCCTCGAGCTGCCGGCGTCGGTGTGCTCACATGGCTTCGCGGCGCCGCGGGTCCGCGACGCGCCTCTCGTGCCACCAGACCAGGATCGGCGCGGCGACGAAGACCGACGAGTAGGTGCCGATGACGATGCCGAAGGTCAGCGCGAAGGTGAAGTCGTGGATCACCGGGCCGCCGAAGAAGTAGAGCATGGCCGAGACCATGACCGTCGTCAGCGCGGTGATCGCGGTGCGGCTGAGCGTCTCGTTGATCGAGCGGTCGACCACCGCCGCGTACGACTCGCCGCGCTTGCGCAGCTTCATGTTCTCGCGGATGCGGTCGAAGACCACGATCGTGTCGTTGATCGAGTAGCCGATGATCGTCAGGAACGCCGCGATGATGCTGAGCGAGACTTCCTTGTTCAGCATCGAGAACACGCCCAGGGTGATCGTCACGTCGTGGGCCAGGGCGATGACGGCGGCGATGCCGTACTTGAAGATGAAGCGGACCGAGACGTAGATGATGATCAGGCCCAGGGCCGCGACCATCGAATTGAAGGCGGCCGTCTTCAGCTCGCCGCCGATCTTCGGCCCCACCGACTCCTCGCGCCGCATCTCGACCGCGGTGCCGGGCAGCCCCTGTTCCAGGACGGCCTTCATCGCGCCGGCGGTGTCCAGCCCCGAGACCGACTTGGCGATCCCGGTGAAGGTGATCAGGAACTCGTCGGCGGATCCGAAGTCCTGGACCTGGACGCCGGGGTAGCCGCCGCTCTCGAGCAGCGAGCGGACGCGACCGATGTCCGGCGCCGGCGCCATCTTCACCTGCAGCACGGTGCCGCCGGTGAAGTCGATGCTCAGGCGCGGGCCGCCGTGGGCGACCAGCGAGACCACGCCCGCCACGATCAGCAGCCCGGAGAACACCAGCGCGTACCGGAAAATCGCGCTGAACCGGACGTTCGTCTGCTTGAAGAACTGC
>Ga0172371_10001057_pt1 | contig 43543 bp, 45 predicted proteins | sample Lak12m_FD_114543 | JGI IMG/M metagenome (GOLD analysis project Ga0172371, IMG submission 114543) | Freshwater microbial communities from Kabuno Bay, South-Kivu, Congo - kab_022012_12m | ecosystem: Environmental > Aquatic > Freshwater > Lake | place: Democratic Republic of the Congo: South-Kivu... | reverse complement strand
TAACCATCATTTGCCGGCGATTCTTTGGCAAACATAATAAGGATGTTTTTTGCGGAGAGTTGTTTTCCGGTGTTTTTATCCAGATGAGGAGCACCGCCGTTTTCCCTTAGATAAAGATTGTTATTTTTATCATAGCTCCAGACAACGCTATAATCAGAAACATTCATCTCCCAAAAACCAAAGTCTATCTTTGTCGTCTCTCCCCGATCTTCTAACTTAGCGTCATCTTGAAACTTCCAAGGAGAAAAATTTTTGTCCCAGCTTTCTCCTTTTTCGTCTACATTAGTTAACTTCCGTTTATCTCTAGTATATTGCCAAAGCTTAGCACTCGAGGTGTAAACCGTATGTTCGGTCACCCGATTTGGTAATCTCTCGTAGTCTCTCCAAAAATAAGGAAAAGGGACAGAAAACTGATTTAAATCATTATAAGATGACCATTCCAGATCACCAATATAACCCAAGGCATCAGCCGGCCCAGGAGTATTGGCGCCACCAACATGAGCATATAAAGGACTGTCTCCATATCCTTCAAGGAGTTTAATAAAATAGATTCTTGCTGAACGGACTGGCCCGATATAAGAAGCATCTTGGCAGTAATAAATTGACAAAAACCTGGTAATGCCTCCTTCGGCCACCGCCTCATAAATAATATCCGCGCTGGATAGTCCAGACTGTGGCCTTGCCTGAGTATGATTTTCAACCATGATTCCCAATGGCCGTCTTACCTCCCACTTTGCTTTTTGACTTTTAGAAAAATACTCTCCGTTTAAAGGACACTCCTCTGTTTTAGGTTCATTGGTAACCGTCGTTCCATTACCGTTTCCATTGGGAGTTGGTGGTTTATATATAGATAACGGTGATAAAAGAGTTTCTCCTCCAGATCTGGAAAAAAAAGAATAAGAACTAAAAGCGGAAAGAAAAAAAATGGCTAAAATAACAAGCCAGGCCAGTTTTCTATTAATCATAACTAGTAACTAATCACTAATAACTAATAACTTTTTTTAACTGCTTTTTTCGATTGCCTTCTTTTCCTCTTCAGATAGCTCATATTCTACTCCTTTTCCTTCCTTAACTCTTTTTGTATAAACTCTAATCCCTTCTCTGGTATAAATAAAGTTTAAGGTTATTCCGCTATTTTCCTTGTCAACAAAAGCAACAATAAAACTTTGCTCTCCCCCAACTCTCTCAAACGGATTAAATCTTACTAAGCCAATTTTTTGGATATGGAGCCTTGAATCGGCGATTTCATCTTTAATCTCTTTCTTTATCTTTTCTATTTCCATCTCGATTTTTTCCTCGTGGCTAAGAAGAGAGTCTAAGATATCATCGATTTTCTCCTTTTTTGTCCTTGAGATTAAACCATAGTAATGATTCCTTAGTTTAAAGATGACCAGAGTAATAATCACTAACCAAATAAGAAAAACCGCTTCTAAAACTGGAGCTATCATTGTACAAACATTTTAATCACTTTACAAATAACTGTCAATATGATAAAAATTATCCATGCCTAAAAAAACTAAAAAAGAAAAAATCTTGGCCGAATATCGAAAGAAAATAAAACTTCTTGACCAGGCGCAAACTATAAAAACCTATCAACCTTCACAGCCTATAAAACCAACCCAAATAATCCCAGAAAAACCAGCCGATGAAACTCAAACAAAGGAAGACAACCGCTTATTAATATACTTTCATAAGGATGTCCAAAAAAGCCTATTAATTATTACTTTTATTATTGCCCTTGAATTTGCTTTATATTTTGCTAAGCTGATAAAGTAAGAAAAATGTCAAAATAATTAAATAAAGAAATAAATAAATTTAATTATTTTATTATTTCTTTATTTAGACATTAAAACAGGAGAGGGGGTGAAACGAATCTATGGCTTCAATGTACTGTGTCAAGTGCCGAGGAAAAAAAGAAGTTGCTAATCCGCAAAAAGTGACAATGAAGAATGGTAAACCGGCAATGAAAGCTAAATGCCCAGATTGTGGAACTGGTATGTATAAAATTGGCACTAAATAATATTTTATTTAAATAAGATATTTACATTAAGGACAGTCCCTAAAAAGGATTGTCCTTTTTTTTATTAATCAAGAAGATTGAAAGAGGCAATTTTTTTATATAAAGGCTTTCTTCCCTCTAGAATACTCTCAAAAAGAATCAACCGTTTAACAGAAAAAGAAATGTCGACGTTTAATTTTTGTAATCTTTTTTTTAAAACGAAATACTGTTGTTTTGAGGATTTCTTGCCTCTAGCTAAAGTCAGATGAGGAATAAACTTCCTGCCGTTAACAGAATTGATGTCAAAGTTCGATTTTATTATTTCCGCTAACTCTTCAATTCTCTTTTCTCTGCGGAAATTTAGATAGACGACTAACTTATGGTTGACAAAAACGTCTAGATTAAATGAATAGAGAGAAAAACCTCTTTGATCCCAAAGGAGATCTTTTAGTTTCCTTTTTATTTTTTCGGTCTCCTTTACCTCGCCAAAAAAATGAATCGTTACATGAAAATTTTCCGCGGCAACCCAAGTAAACTGCGGGTATTTTTTTTTGATGTCTTTGAGCTGCAGGTCTAGTTGTCCTTTGACCTCCTTCGGCAAATCCACCGCCAAAAATAATCTCATTATTCAATTTTACTAATAATTTTTCTAGTCGAGAATTTTTTTAATAGAGGGATGACGATCTTTAATCGACCGCCGATTGTCTCAATCTGTTTCTTTTTATTCTCTAATTGAGAATCACCCTCGGTAACCGCGATAATTTCTGGGTTAATTGCTTTTACCATATTGGAATATTCTTTATCACTAGAAAAATATGGAAGGAGAATCACCAGATCGACTATTTTAAGAAATGACAAAACCTCCGCCCTTTCTTGCTGGTTATGAATAAGGACTTCTCGTTTATTCTTCCTAATAAAGTCATCCGACTCTAGAGCAACGATAAGAAATTCTCCGGTTTCTTTCGCTTTTTTTAAATATTGCAAGTGACCAAAATGAACGAGGTCAAAACAACCACCAACCAAAACAGTTTTTTTATCTTTATATAATTTTCTATATGAATTTATCTTTGAATAAGGGATAATTAATCCTGTCATACTCTGAGTATAATTATACTATGAAACTGGAAACTGAAATCGTTAATGAGAAACAAAAAGTTCTTATTGTTTCAAAAAAATCCTATCAGTTTTTAGACTATCTAAAAAAATGCCTAAAAAAATACAGTGTCGATGTTTTTGTTTCTCCTAATAATCCAGGTAATCTTCATATCTTTGACTATTGTTTTTTTATTAATGAAGTCCCACCTCTGGCACAATTAAAAAAATCGGCAACTTTTTTTATCTTTTTTTTTATTAATAAGAAACATCTTTCTCTCTCTTTGTTTAAAAACTTAAAAAAGTATAAGGCAATTAAGATTAATAATGAAAATTTAAACCATAATGAAGTCGATCGAATTCTTTGGTTTATTTTTTCGCAAACTCAGGAAAAAGTTTTAAAAATCGACACAGTTTCTCCTCAACTAAAAAAAAATGTCACTCTAACTCCTTTTCGATTAAAGATTAAGAAGTTATCAACTAAAAAAAATCTTATCATTCTTGGCTTCTCTCTCATCTTATTATTACATTTTCTATTTATTCCTTTCTTAATTACCTCTTCTTTTTTTACCTATCTGTCTTTTCAAGCTTTAAAGAAAGAACAAGTGGAGTCGTCACAATCAAATTTGGATAAAGCTAACAAACTTTATCTCTTAACAAAAAAACTCTATTCTTTTTCAAGACCGACGCTGCTTTTTTTTAATCTCGCTCTTCTTCCAGATAGTTTCATTGATATTGACTTAAGCAGTCAGCAGCTTGTTAATCAAGGAATTGTCTTATTGAAAAACGGTAAAGAAATTCAGAAAATAATCTTTCAAAAAAATAAGACTGATGAAGAGATATTAGAGCTTAAGCTTCGCTTTGTGAAACTACATCAAGGACTAAAAACCATATCTGACCAATCTTTATTTCTCGCTCAGAAAATAAACTTTCCCCTGACCTTTTTTAAAAAATTCAATCAACAGCTTTTAGACTATTCTGATCTGACTGGTAAAGCTGATAAATTTATTAGTTACTTTGAATTAGTCTTCTCGGCTAAAGAACCAAAAAAATATCTCATCCTGTTTGCTAATAATATGGAACTGCGGCCCGGCGGCGGTTTTATTGGCTCTTTTGGTATTCTGACGACTAACTACTTTACCTTAGACGACTTAAAGATCTATGATGTCTATGACGCTGACGGTCAGCTAACCGCTCATATTGCTCCGCCAAAACCGATAGAAAAATACTTACAGCTTCCTCACTGGTTTTTAAGAGATTCTAATTTCTCTCCTGATTTTTTAGAAGACTATAATAAGGCTTTGTTCTTTTTAGACAAAGAAATGGGAATGACTAACTTTTCCGGCGGAATGATTATTACTACCTCGGCGATTGAGAATATTCTTTCAGTTTTCGGCAATCTCTATCTCCCTGACTATAAGGAATATATTAATGATAAAAATTTTTATCTAAAAACCCAGCTATATGTGGAAAAAAATTTTTTTCCTGGCTCGATCCAAAAAAAGGTCTTTCTTTCATCTTTAATCGACCAAATATTTATCAAAGCAGAAAACATCTCTTTGGCTAAATTAGGACTAGCTATTAAAAAATCTCTTGATGAAAAACAAATTGTTGTTTATCTTAATGACGATAAAATTCAGTCTTTGATCGACTCGTCTTATTGGTCGGGTCGGGTCATCGAACCAAACTGCAGCTCACCCCAGAAAAACTGTTTAATCGACTATCTCTTTCCTTATGATGCTAATGTTGGCGCCAATAAAGCCAATCTTTTTATTAATCGCTTCTTTAATCTCAAAACGACGGTTGACTCACAAGGAAATATCAACCATCTATTTTCTCTTTCCTATATTAATAGTTCGCCGGGCGAGACTTTCCCTACTGGCTACTATCGAAACTATTTGCAACTTCTTCTTCCTTTGAATTCAAAAATAAAATCAATCACTAAGGATGGTGTTCTCGTGGAAGACTCTGATCAGAAAGACAACCTTTATAAAACCATTGGCTTTTATTTTGAGGTGCCGCCTAAAAAAACTGTTGAAATAAAAATTAGCTATCAACTGGGTGAAAAATTAACCGGCGATAAACTCTATCAACTAATTGTCCAAAAACAAATCGGCGCCAGTAATTCTGATCTTGTTTTGCAGTTTTCCTTAGCGAAAAATGTCACTCTCACTAATCATAATTTTTCACCTATTGTCAAAGACTCGGAAATCGTTTATAATACCTCTTTATCAACTGACAAAATTTTTTTGATGGAACTAAACAAATATGAATAAACTTGTTCTTAAGGTCGAGCCAAGAAACATCTTTGGAAAAAAGCTAAAAACAATCAGGAAAGAAGGAGTTGCTCCCGGCAATATCTATGGTCAGGACTTCAAATCAACGGCTGTTAGTTTTAATCTAAAGGAATTTATTAACGTTTATAAAACAGCTGGAGAAACTTCCGTCGTCTATCTACAACTGAAAGAAAAACAAATACCGACTTTAATTAAAAACTTACAAAGACATCCGGTGACCGATAAACTGCTTCATGTTGACTTTAGAAAAATTGATCTAAAGAAAAAAGTCGAGGCAGAAGTACCAGTTAAAGTTATTGGTGTCTCTGAAGCGGTTACCCAAAAGGCCGGCGTCCTTCTTATTCAGTCAGAAACTCTTTTAGTGGAAGCTCTGCCCGAAGATATTCCTTCTCATTTTGACATCGATATCAGCCAGATTAAAGAAATCGGCCAGGAAATAAAAGTAGTCGACCTTAAAAAATCAGACAACTACGAGATTAAAACTCCGGCGGAAAAAGTCGTCGTCTCAGTCATTGCCCATAAAGAAGAAAGTGTCGCTCCAGAAACTACTGCTGCCGCGCCAGAAATACTGACTGAAAAAGAAGGAGAAGCAGCTCCGACTGAAACACCACCTTCTCCCCCTCCTCAAGAAAAATCTAAAGAACCAAAAAAATAATCTTCCTGTGTTATAATTAAAAATCTATGACGATTATCAAAACAGAATTTTCCTTGGCTTTGAATCAAGTTGCCACTGAGAGAGGTATATCACCTGATGATGTTATCTCTTCAATTGAGGCGGCGATTATAGCTGCCTATAAAAGAGAGTATCCAGAAACCGTTGAACAAGAAATTACCGCTAAAGTCAACAAAGAGACTGGCAAAACTAAAATTCTCAAGGAAGGAAAAGATATTACTCCTCCTGGATTTGGTCGCATTGCTGCCCAAACTGCTAAACAAGTGATTTTGCAAAAAATCAGGGAGGTGGAAAAAAAGACGATGGCCTCCCATTACCAATCACAGATTGGCTCGATTTTAAGAGGCCGGGTGATCCGTTTTGACGGATTCAATGCTTATTTGGATATTGGTAAAGCTGAAGCAATTCTTCCTAAAGAAGAGCAGATTAAGTCGGAGCGTTATCAAATCAATAACAGTCTCATCGTCTATTTAAAAGAAATTAATGAAGATAAGTTTGGTAATCCGCGCATCATTGTTTCTCGAACTGATCCCCGCTTGATTGAGGAACTTTTTAAACGTGAAGTTCCGGAAATCGCCAACGGCACCGTTCAGATAAAAAAAGTCGTTCGCGCCCCTGGTGAAAGAGCAAAAATCGCCGTTACCTCTTCTCAGGGTGGAGTCGATCCAGTTGGTGCCTGCGTCGGCCAAAAAGGAATTAGAGTGCAAACCGTCACCGACGAGCTCGGCGGTCAGGAAAAAATCGATATCATCCAATGGAATAAGGAAGAAAACCTATTTCTCATTGCCGCCCTTTCTCCAGCAAAGATCATTAATGTCGAGATTGATAAAGATAACCATAAGGCTAAAGTGACTGTTGAAGAAAAAGAAGCTCCTTTAGCCATAGGTCGTGGAGGAATTAATGTTAATCTGGCTTCAAAATTAACAGAGTATGAGATTGATATCTTGCAAACTAAGTCTCAAGAAGAAGAAAAGACTACAACAAACACGACTTCATAACTTTCATTGTTAAATTGTTAAATGACTAAATTGCTAAAAACAATTTAATAATTTAGCAATTTAGCAATTATAATTACCTTATGACTCAACCTCGTCCGCCCATCGTTACCATTCTCGGTCATGTCGATCACGGTAAAACCACTCTTCTTGATTATATCCGTAAGACTAATGTTGCCCAAAAAGAACATGGTGGAATTACCCAAAAAATTGGCGCCTATGAAATCATCACCCCTTTTAAAGGCTATAAAACTAATAAGATTACTTTTATTGATACGCCGGGGCATGAAGCTTTTTCTCGATTACGCGCTCGGGGAGCTAATGTGGCTGACTTAGCCATTCTTTTAATCGATGGCAAAGACTCGGTGATGCCCCAAACAGTCGAGTCAATCTCCCATATAAAAAACGCTGGTATTCCCTTTATTGTTGCCATTAATAAAATCGATCTCCCTGAAGCTAATATCGAAAAAGTCAAACGTGATCTTCTTAAATACGAGGTTCTGGTTGAAGGAAAGGGCGGTAATACCCTAGTTATTCCTCTCTCGGCTAAAACCGGAAAAGGCGTCAAAGAACTTTTAGAGGCAATCCTTCTTATTAGCGAAGATCTCAATCTAAATTATCAACCGACTAATAACTTAAAGGCTTATCTTATCGAAACAAAAAAAGACAGACGAGGAATAGTTGTCTCGGCCATTATTAAGGACGGCATAATTAAAACCGGCGACTCTCTCTACTATGGTGAAAAAAAAATTAAGGTTCGCTTGATGATTAACGATCAAGGCAAAAGTATTGATAAAGCTACTCCTTCGGCCCCATTTGAGCTTCTCGGTTTTACTGAACTACCAGAAGTCGGGAGTGTCATCGAATCTCAGCCAAAAAAAACTAGCTCTCAATCTATTTCACAAAAAACAGTTGCTAAAAAACTTGACTTAAACTCTTTACTAAAACCAGCTGAAGAAAAAAAACTCTCTATTATCATCAAAGCCGACTCTCAAGGCTCACTGGAAGCGATTAACCAATCTTTGGCTAAAAACGACAATATTGAAATTATCTTAAAAGCAGTCGGCGAAGTCAATCAGTCAGATGTTTTCCTGGCTAAAACAACTAAAGCAGTGATTGTTGGTTTTGCGGTTAATCCGACCGCTGAAGCCAAAGAACTGGCCAAACAAGAGAAAGTGATCGTAAAAACCTATCAAATTATCTATGAGCTTTTGGAAGAGCTGGAGGAAGTTGCCGGCCTATTAAAGGAAAAAGAGGAACAGGAAAAAAACCTTAAGGGCGAGGCAAAAATTCTCGCTACCTTTATTATCGAACGAGAAAAGGTCTATGGAGTCAAAGTCACTAAGGGAAAAATCGCTCTTGATGATGAACTCCAGGTTTTTAGGAATAATCAGTCTTTTGGAAAGACAAAACTCGTTTCTTTAAAAATCCGCGCTAAGGTAGTTTCGGAGGTGAAAAAAGGTGACGAGGCCGGGATGATCTTCTCACCGACTCTTGACATTACTATAGGTGATGTGGTAAAATCTATCCTATAGAATTATGAATAACCAGCAAAACACCTTGGCGAGAATTAGTGAAATTTTCAGTAAAGGAAGCTCTGGAGCCATTATTATTCCTCCCAATCTTTCGGTTGATGCGACTGCTGCCGCTACTAGCCTATATCTTGGACTAACCAAGATGGGGAAAACGATTTCCTTAGTCTGCAGTTCAAAAACCCAGTCTGATTTAATCGCGGCTGACAAAATCCAAAATAATATCGTGGCAGGAGGCGACAGTTTAATGATCTCTTTTCCTTATACAGACGGCTCGATTGACAAAGTTGATTATAATATTCAAGGCGAATATTTTAATTTAATTATTACTCCCCGACCTGGTTATCAAAAACTTTCTCCTAGTCAGGTCAACTACTCTTATACCGGAGGCGTCGTTGACTTTCTTATCGTCATTGATTCGCCGACCTTACAAAGCTTAGGTTCGGTTTATTCAGACAATCAAAATCAATTTACCGGCAAAGATATCATCAATATCGATCGCCATCTAACCAATGCCTTCTTTGGCACGGTTAACTTTGTTAATAAAACTGTCTCTTCTGTCTCTGAATTAATCTTGGCGATCTTTCAAAGTCTCAAAATTGACATTGATCGTAATATGGCGACTAATCTCTATGCTGGTATCGCCTCAGCGACCAATAACTTTACCTCTTATTCGGTCAATGCCGATACCTTTCAAAATATATCAACACTTCTGCGTTTAGGAGCGGTGAAAAAAATCGCGAGGAAACCCCAACCAGTAATTAATCCAAGTCCACCCCAAGGCCTAGAATTTCATCCGATAAAACCAATTGAAGCGGTGGAAAAAGAAACTCAAAAAGAACCTCGTTCACCCCAAGACTGGCTTAAGCCGAAGATTTTTAAAGGTGGAGGATTAATATAATAATTTAGAATTGAGAATTAAGAATTAAGAATCTATAATATTCTACGTGAATATATTTTTAATTCTTATTTTTATTGTTTCTATAGTTGGCGTATTGGTTATTATTCGCTTTTGGTTAAATAAACTTGAAGAAAAAACGAAGATCTCCGATGAAATAGTTGAATGGCTTAAGTCATCTACCTCTTCAACTGACCTAAAACTTTCTAAGCAGATGGAGATGTTCAATCAACGACTGGATAAGGCTGCCTACGTCATCGCCCAGGTCCAGAAAAATATCGGCGAGTTCTCCGAAATCGGTCGGAGCATGAAAGATCTCCAAGAATTTTTATCCTCGCCAAAAATCCGCGGAAATATAGGCGAACAGGTCCTCCGGGATCTTTTAAAGCAACACTTTCCAAAGGGTTCTTATAAGTTACAGCATACTTTTAAGTCTGGAGAGAAAGTCGACGCCGTTATCATTACCTCCCAAGGTTTGATTCCTATAGACTCTAAATTTCCTTTAGAAAACTTTAAAAAATATTCCAAAACAACCAATACCAAAGATAGACAAGACTTTAAAAAATTATTTGTTAGCGATGTCAAAAAACACATCAGTGATATTGCTAAAAAATATATCTTGCCAGACGAAAAAACCGTTGATTATGCCCTGATGTATATTCCCTCGGAAAATGTCTACTATGAAATCATCAATAATGATGAACTTTTTGATTTTGCCGGAGCAAAGATGGTTTTGCCCGTCTCGCCGATGAGTTTTTATGCTTATATTAAGGCAATTTTAATTTCTTTTGAAGGCCAGAAAATCGAGACCAAAGCCAAACAGGTAATTACTCTTCTCAATGCGATAAAAAAAGATTATCAACGAACTGAGGAAAATCTATCGGTTCTGAATAAACATATCACCAATGCTTATAACCAGTCATCCCAGGTGACGAAGAACTTCCAATCGCTGGGGCAGAAATTAACGTCGACAAACCTACTCTCTGAAGAAAAAACAAAAATGCTGGAGTAAAATGGTTATATTGAAAGGAAAATCAATATAACAATGAAAGTATTTTTTAACCACGAAATCAAGCCTACCGATAAACTATCCTCTAAAGAACTCGTCAATCTAATTCTTTCCCATCGCCAAATCAAAAACGTCAAAGAGTTCCTTGACCCTCCCTCCCCGCTTTTGATTTCTCTCACCGACTTTGATAAGACCTACCGACTTCGATTAATCGAAGTGATGAAACTTCTTAAAGAAATAAAAGAAAAAAACCAAATGATTATCATCTACACTGACTATGACGCTGATGGAATAACAGGAGGAGCGATTTTATGGGAAACCTTATATCGTCTTGGCTTCAAAGTTATGCCTTATGTTCCTAATCGAAAAACCGAAGGCTATGGATTTTCAATCCAAGGGATTGATAATGTTATTAAAAAATATTATCCAACTTTAGTTATCAGCGTTGACCATGGCATTACTAAAATTAAAGAAATCGAATATGCTAAAAAAAAAGGGCTCAAGATAATTATCACCGATCACCATCTAAAAGCTAAAAAAATACCTAAAGCCGAGGCAATCTTTCATATTCCTGAACTATCCGGCTCTGGCGTTGCCTACTTTTTCGCTAAGGAAATCTTTACCCAATTTAGTCACCCTAAGGGTGTCCAGGCACGACCAATCTTGGATACCCTAAGGGTGACTAGGAATTTCGAAACCGACTACCTAGCCTTAGCGAGTATTGGAACTATAGCTGATTTAGTGCCATTAGTCGGTCCTTCCCGCTCAATTGTTAAATATGGCCTTGAGGCTTTTTCCAAAACTAAACGTTTCGGCATCAGACATATTTTAAAAGAAGCCGCAATTGAAGGTAAAAAAATCACTCCCTACGAAGTCGGCTTTATCATCGCTCCCCGCATAAATGCAGTCGGTAGACTTGAACACGCTATCGACGCGCTTCGTCTACTTTGCACCACTAATGAAAAAAAGGCTTATGAACTGGCTCATAAAGTTGGAAAAACAAATATTGAGCGTCAAGATCTCGTCCAGAAATCAGTCGAAGAAGCTCGTCTGTCATTGCGAGCGAACCCCGCTCAGCGGAGGAAGCGAAACAATCTCAACAAAGAGATCGCTTCGTCTCCTAAATTAATTATTTTAGTTTCAGATAAATGGCACGAAGGCATCATTGGTTTAATCGCCTCGAAAATTGCTGAAGAATACTATCGACCAACCATCGTTTTGACAAAAACCGACGATCATTATAAAGGTTCAGCTCGATCAATTCCTTCTTTTCATATCCTAAACTTCTTGCGTTCCTTAAAAAAATATCTGATTGATGTTGGCGGCCACTCGCAAGCAGCCGGCTTTACCATCGAAAAAAACCAGCTCAACAACTTTGTGACGGCCGCACAAGAGTTGTCATTAAAGTTAATTAAAGATAAAGATTTGGAAAGAAAAATTGATGTTGATATAAAAATTCCTGTCTCAAAAATTAATTTGGAAATGGTCAAAGCTCTGGAATCACTTGAGCCATACGGAGTTGGCAATCCCCGTCCGATATTTTTAAGCGAAGGAGAAATAACCAATATTCAAACTTTCGGTAAAGATAATCGTCACTTAAAACTATTTATCGAAAACTTAGAATTCATCGCTTTTAATCAAGCAGAAAAACTCAGAGATCTTTCCCGAGGCCAAAAAATAAAATCAGTTTATACGCTTGAAGTGGATAGATGGGGAGGAAGAGAAAGGTTGAGGGGAAAATTAAGTTTTCTTTGCTGACATTCTTTGGTAAATACTTAACATAGCCTTATAATTTAATGCGCTATAATTTTTTACTCTCATTTCTTCTTTTAATTGAGTCATACCATCAAATTCATTAGGATATGATTGAAACACTAAAAAAGCTGTTGGATCGTTTTGAATTAAAATTTTTATAATAGAAAGCCTATATGTTGCTGGAGCTACACAATCACCGCAAACTATTTTTAATAAACCTAAGCCTATCAATCCCACTAATTCTATTATTTGATTTTTTTCCGTTGGTAACACGGTATTTACTGCCACTAATCTATTTTTAATAGCCCTGTCCATTAATTCTTTTCTATGTGGTGTTGTCGTTCTTGGAATAGGTTTTAAATTATTAGCTAATTCGCTGTGCTCTAAATGTAAGAAACCAGCTATTCCTAAATAAGCTATTCCTGATAATATATATATTTTTTCCAATGCTTTTGATTCATACCAGTTAACTTTATTTTTAATTTCTTTAGGAGGTCTACCCAAGGGTAATTGGTATAAATTAGCTATTTGGGTATAATGTCCAACTCTTTTATCCATATAACTAAAAAACCCCGCTGATTGGGCGGGGTGATGATTTTAAATTATTTTTTTATATTTATATCACCCCAAAGTTCATCCCACCTAACCAGGCGGAATGAAATCGAGATGATAAGATTGTTCAGTTGATATAATCCTTTCATATTAATTTTACTATTATAACAAAAAATTTCTTCTTGCCAAGGGTAAAAAAAGAGATTACAATGTTATATTGTTAAATTGTTATATTGCTAAATTGTTTTGTGAAAACATTATTTATCGAACAAACAATTGATAAGGTCGGCAAAGAAGTTGAACTTTTTGGTTGGGTGGATAGTAAACGAGACCATAAAGAGATTGTCTTTGTTGATCTTCGCGACCGCTCGGGAATCGTCCAGGTGGTTGGTAAAAAAGAGTTTAAAAATCTAAACTCCGAAGACGTCGTTTATATTAAAGGAACTGCTAAGAAACGGCCGGAAAAATTAATTAACCCAAAATTAAAAACCGGAAAAATCGAAATCGAGGCCAAAGAACTAAGAATCATCTCCAAAGCCAAACCTCTTCCTATCCCTCCTCAAGGCGATGGCTATGATGTTAACGAAGAAACGCGGCTCAAATACCGTTACTTAGATCTTCGCCGGCCAAGAATGTTTAAGAACCTTCTTTTAAAATCAAAGGCAGTTACCTTTATTAGAAACTATTTAACAGCACGGGATTTTCTGGAAATCGAAACGCCAATTTTAACGAAAACCACTCCTGAAGGCGCCCGCGACTTTTTAGTTCCTTCTCGTCTTCAAAAAGGCAAGTTCTATGCTCTACCTCAATCGCCTCAACAGTATAAACAACTTTTAATGGTCGCCGGGATTGAACGCTACTTCCAGCTTGCCCGTTGTTTTCGTGACGAGGATCCAAGGAAAGACCGTGCTTACGGAGAGTTTACCCAGCTGGATTTGGAAATGTCTTTTGTTGACCAAAACGATATCTTAACTTTGACTGAAGACCTGTTTACAAAAATGGTTAAAGAACTGTTTCCGGAAAAACACTTTACTCAAACTCCTTGGCCACGACTGTCTCACCAGCTTGTCATGAAAAAATATGGCACTGACAAACCAGATCTCCGGAAAAACAAAAATGACAAAGACGAACTGGCTTTTTCTTGGACAGTAGAGTTTCCTCTTTTTAAAGAACAAACCGAGGAAGATTTCTTTTACGGTTCGGGAAAGGCTAAATTCGCTCCTTCCCATCATATGTTTACCGCTCCTCATCCAAAGGATATTCCGCTTTTAGATAAAGATCCTTTAAAGGTCCGAGGATTACAACACGATCTCGTTCTCAACGGCTTTGAGGTTGGCGGTGGCTCAATTAGAATTCATCAACCAGACATCCAGAAAAAAGTCTTCGAATTGATTGGTTTTACCGAGGAACAAAAACAACAGTTTAACCATATGCTGGAAGCTTTTACCTATGGTGTTCCTCCTCATGGTGGCATTGCTCCGGGCATTGACAGAATGCTCTATGTTATTTTAGGCGAACCATCAATCCGCGAAGTGATGGCCTTTCCCGCTTCATCTGGTGGCAAGATCTCGGTTATGGACGCCCCTTCTGAAGCAACTGAAGAGCAATTGAGAGAGCTCGGAATAAAAATAACTAAATAAACAAATAAAAAAATAAGCAAATAAATGAAAAAATAATTTAAATTATTTAATGGATTAGTACATTAAATCATTCATTTGTTTATTTAATTATTTGCTTATTTAGACATTAATCCATGCGTTCAAGATTTATTTTCTTATTCATTCTCTATTCATTATTGTTCCTTTTTTACCCTGGTGATTCTTACTATTTTCACATCTTCGCCTATAACCGTGACCTTTTTAATAAAAAAAATACTTCTTTTGTCCAAAAAATCCTTCCCGTCCCCTATCTAAAAGCTCCTTTTTATCCAGAAATCTCTGCTCAAGGCGTCTATGTGATTGACCTGCCTTCTTTTACGCCAATCCTTGAGATCAACGAACACGAAAGATTTCTTCCTGCCTCAACAACCAAAATTATTACCGCCTTAGTCGCCTATGATGTCTATAAACCTAATCAAATAGTTACTGTTAAAAAAACTATTAGCGAAGGTCAACTAATGGGTTTAAATGTTGGAGAAAAAATTACCGTTGAAAATCTTCTCTACGGTACCCTTGTCCATTCAGGTAACGATGCTGCCTTTGTTCTGGCAGATGACTATGGCTATAACAAATTTATTGATTTAATGAATAAAAAAGCCTCCCAGCTGAAAATGATTAATAGTCATTTTACCGATTCTTCTGGATTAGAGGAAACTAATCAATATACCAGTCCTTTCGACCTTGCTCTAGCGGCCAGAGAGCTTTTAAAAAATCCCTATCTGGCGAAGATTGTTTCCACCAAAGAAATTATTATTTCCGATGTTGACTTTAAATATTTTCATAAGCTCTCCAATGTTAATCAGCTTTTAGGAGAAATTCAAGGAATTGGTGGACTTAAAACTGGTTATACTGAGGCAGCCGGAGAAAATCTGGTTTCTTTTTACAAAACTAATGGCTATCAATTTCTCATTATTTTAATGAAAAGCCAAGACAGGTTTCAGGATACAAAAAATGTCATTAACTGGGTTAATGAAAATGTAGATTACTTAGTAATATAGTCTTCCTTTACTGCCGGAACATAGGCGACAAAGTAATCAGCGCCTATAAAAACATAGACAGGTTGAAGATATGTTTGATATTTATCCGGATCTAAATAACTTAACTCCATTTTTTTAATGGTAATATTTTTTACTCCTTTGGTCGCCGCCACCACCATCGCCTGACCAGATTTTAATTTTTCCCAAGCTTGATCGCCGGTAATTAAGGGATAAACTCCGTATTGATCTTCTGTTCTTTCAAAAAAGGACACCTGGGCTTTGATGATTTTTTCCTGGTTGTTCTCAAAGGTCATAATCACGTAGTTTTGGGAGTTAAAAAATCGCGGGGTAACGACGGAATAACTATCAATATTGGGTCGATAAAAATCGACCTCCACCGCCTGAGCTTGGTTAACATCTTCAACATTGACAAAATCGGAAACTGCAGCATCATATTTTAGATAGAGAATGTTAGTTGTCCCTCTTGCTAATTCTTCTGGATAACGATCAATTGATTTGAGGAAATCAATCGCTTTGTTTTCTATCTCTTGTTTCGAAGGAAAACTCGCTTGGTCGTTTAAAACAAGATTGTTTTTATAGCTAAAGTTAAAACTACCAATATCAACGGTTAAACTCTGTTGACCGTCAGTAAAAACCGCCTCTCTTCCATTAAGATGATAGTTTGCCCTATCGGTGTCAAAACCAAAGGTCTTAGCCATTAAAAAAACTTTTTCTCGATAGCCGAACTTGGGAGTCGTCTGAGGAAGATAATAGACTTTACCTGTGTCAGTTGCCGTCACCGGTACTCCCTCAATTGTATCAAGAGTAAAGTTAAAACCAGCACTGGAAGTCGAGTCTTTTACCTGGGGAAGACTGATCTTCCCAAAGATCGGATTAGTATAGCTAACTTTTGGCTTATTGGATTCCAAAACTATTAAATAGAGTTTAACAGAGTAAAAAATAATAAAAAATATTAAGATAAAAAGCAAGATAAATGGCAAAGCTTTGCGAAAGTAATAAGACAGCTCGGTTAATGTCATAGTTTAATGATAGCAGTTATTCGCGGCAGCAGTCAAACATCTTGCTAATCATTTTTTCTAAGTTGCCTAGAAAATCGTTTTTTAAATAACTAATTGGTGTTTCCTTATCTCTTTTAATTTCCTCTTTCTTAATCTCTTCTGTTTTAACAGTCCCTAGATTTAAACCCCAAAAAAGATTATAAAGTCCGTAGGCTTTTTTGAAGAAGTCATAAGCTTGTTTTTCCTCACCTTTTGTCAACGCCTTTGTCCCTACCTCCATCAATCTCATTGAAGCGGCTAACAGATGTTTACTGAGACACCAAACTTCACCTTCGTAGTCTTTGATAATTGACCTTAACAGCTGTTTTCTCATCTCGCGAACCTCGTTTAAAACCTGGAAATATCTGACTTTGCCAGTTTTTTCCGCGGAAAAAAACAGGTGTTCTTCGATGGAAATCAGATTCATAATCGCTATCGACAGATCCTCGTTTGAAGACAGGTCGAGACTTTCACCTTTCTCTAGCTTCTTAATTTTGTCCAACAAACCCTTCATCTTATCATCAATTTTCATAATAAAATTCACTTTATAATTTTAAAAATTAATGTAACTATTATTAATAGTAACAGAGAAATTACTACTTTTCCTAATTTCTTGGCAATAATTAATCCTCCACCAACGGTAATCACGCATAAAGGACAACTGGCATAGACGGGTTTTAGGAAATACATATCTATTTATCATAAAATTTATCAAAGATGAATTCAATCAATCATTGGGTTTCCATTGGTCCCATTGGTCACCCTAAGGGTGTCCAAAAATATGGTAGAATTTATCAATTAAAAATTTTAATCTCGTTCTCATTTATGATTAAAAAAAGAATTGTCTTCAATAACTTCTCCGACTATCAGTTTACTGTTTTAAAAGCAAAAGGCAGCTTTCTTTGGAACAATCAAGGAAAAAAATTAATTGACTTTGCTTCCGGTTGGAATGTAACCAATCTTGGTTGGAACCATCCGGAGATAACTCAAGCGATGATTAAACAAATAAAGACCAATACCTACATACCCCAATGGACGCTCGATCCAATCCAGGAAAAATATGCCGAAGAACTGGCAAAATCCCTTCCAAAAGGACTTAACTGTTTTACAAGAGAAACCAGCGGAGCCAGTGCCAACATTATGGCTTTGAAAACCGCTCGCGCTTACACGGGAAAGAAAAAAATTGTCAGCTTCAAAGATACTTTTCATGGATCGCTCTATAGCTTGTTGGAACTTGGTTATTCTCCGAATTATGCCGTGGCAAAAGCTGTCTCTTTAAACTTTCAAAATAATATCCATTTAGACTATCCAAGAGTCAAATCTAGTGATAAAAACGAAAAACAGATATTAACTTTTTTTGAAAAAAATCTAGAAAAAGTTCTCAAAGATAATAAAGATGTTGCCGCAATCGTCTGTGAGGCGGGAATTATCACCGGCTGGGGCTCAACTTTTGTTGCTCCGAAAGGATTTTTAACAGCAATCAGAAAGCTAACAAAAAAATATCACGTGTTGTTAATCCTTGATGAAGTCGGAACTGGTTTCTCTCGATGCGGAAAGTTATTTGGTTTAGAGATCGAAAACGTCATTCCTGATATTATCACCTTCGCCAAAGGCATGGTTAATGGAGCGGCGGCAATAGGAGCGATGGGAACAACAAAAGAAATTGCGGAAAAGACAATTAATAAATCTAATCCCCAAGCAACCTTTGGCTGGATGCCGGATGCTTGTGCCGCTTCTCTAAAAACTCTAGAGATTCATAAAAGAGATAGGATCTGGGAAAAAGCAAAAAAAGACGGAGATTATTTATTACAAACTCTTCAATCAGAACTAAAAAATAATTCTTTAATTGAAGACATCAACGGAATTGGCATGGAAATCGGCGTTCATCTTCAAAAGAATGAAAAAATTAACATGAGAAAAATGATAACAAAGGCAGAAGAACTTGGACTTCATCTCGCTTATGCTGACGATGATAACTTTCAGATCATGCCGCCTTTAACAATCGAGAGAAATGTTTTAAATAAAGGAGTGGAAATATTTGTGAAATTACTAGATCTTTTTCAATAAAAAGTGCCGGGGAGAGGACTTGAACCTCCACGGATTGCTCCATAGCCTCCTCAAGACTACGCGTATGCCAATTTCGCCACCCCGGCTACACTAAAAAATGATTAAATAAACAAATAATCAAATAAACAAATAAATGATTAAATGAATTAAATAAATTTAATTATTTAATTATTTTTATATTTATTTACTCATTTCTTTATTTGTTTATTTAGATATTATTATATCTTATTTTCTCTTTATCGTGTAAACGTAAGGATAGTACAGGAAGATAGCCGGCGGGTCGTCGGCCATAATTCTTTGCAAATCAAAGTAATAGTTTTCCCTATCTTGAAGATTAATTGTCGATCTTCCCTCTTCTAGCAACTGATCGACCTTGACATTTTTATAACTGCCAATATTACCTCCTTGATTATCTTTTGTTTGAGTCGAGTGCCAAAAATAATACTGATCAGGGTCGGAAGGAACCTTCCAATAAGCTAAAAACATATCAAAATCTTCAGGAACATTATAGGAAATAATCCTTAAGTCTATCGATAGACCAATCGCTTTAAACTTATTAATCAACTCGTCAGCAATGTCATAATAATCATAATAAGTAATCAAGCTCATCTTGGCCGAATCACTGGAGGTAATTTCTTTCTGAATTATTTTTTCTGCTGTTTCTAGATCATAAACGTTGCCTTTCAAATTAGGATTATAAGCCCAAGAATTCGGAGGAATCGACCCCTTAGCCACTTCGCCGAAGTTAGCTAATATTTCATAGTCAACCGCCATCATTAAAGCATCTTTGATATTTTTATCAGCTAAAAGATTGTTTTTACTATTGAGAAATACCACCATTTCTTTAGAATAATCAACCTTTTTTTCCACCTGAGAGTTCTTCCAGCCAAAAAAAGTATCAGCCACAGATTTTTTATTGACGGTCATCTCGTTTATTTCTCCTTTTTTATAGGCGTTAACTAGCTGTGACTCGTTGTTATAAAATTTATATTTGATCGGAGAAAGATTTTTTACATTAGGGATTATTGTTAACTCCTGAAGATTCCCTCTATTCAATCGAATTCTTCCGACTTTATAAAGACCGGCAACGCCAACTAAAGGATACTTAATCAATGGTTTATTCAGATAGGTAGGAAAAATTGCCAAAGGCTTATCCAGATAAAAATCAATTGTTTTGTCATCGATTACTTTTAAACTAATGTCTTTAAACTGATAATTAATATCATCTGCTTTAAACTTTTTTCCATCGTTCCAAACGAGTCCTTCTTTTAAATGGAGGCGATATTCACGGCCTCCTGATCTTACCTCCCATGAGTTGGCAATTACCGGAATAATCTCTCCTTTTTGAGTAATGGTTACTAAACCGTTGGTGATTTTTTGCAAAATTTCTTCAGGAACACTATTTAGATCATAACTACCAACAACACCAATAATTTCTTGTTTAGCAAAAATCATTTTTAGATAAGGAGAAACCGATAAAAAACCAATGATAGAAATTAAACTAAGAAAAAAACTAAAGGCGATCAATCGACCATGCTTTTTGACAAATTCTAAAAAAAGCCAATAGTAATAGCGAAGATTACGCTTTGCTAATATCATATTTACTTAGCAAAAAGATTAAAAAGCGAGACAATAAAAAAAACTCCTATCAGGATTACGGTTAACCAAAGAATTAGTTTTTCCACTCCCCGTCTGGTTTGGAATAATTCACCACCGCCTCCCCAAGCACTACCAAGACCAGCTCCTCGACCTTGAATAAGAATAAAAACCACAATTAAAATGCTTAAGATAATATTTAAAACTAAAAGAACATTCTTCATAAAATTTTCTCTAATAAATTAATAATCGTTGAGATAGAAATGGCGGAAACAAAAATATTAGCTAGTTGAGAAAAATTATATCCGGAAAAATTCCAGCTTTTTATTTCAATCAAGGAAAAATAGTTAGTCAAAAAATAAAAAAGAAAGCAATAAACAATCACGGAAACAAATCCTAAAGTAAGAAAGTTAAGAGGTAATAAAATAATTTTGCTTAAAGGAACAACTAGGTAATAAATTAAAGCAATAAGAAGAGTCGCTTTAAGATAGATCATTAAATCTGGTTTGATAATAAATCCTTTGTCCCAAACCGAGGTCAAAAATATGGCAATGGCGGAAAAAACAATCATCCGAAAGAGTTTCTTCATAGATAGATTGTAATAAAAATTACAAATTAGTAAAAAATGACTCTTTATATTGAGGATCTTTATATAAAAATTTACATCTTAAAGGTTTATCTTGAATAAGTTTAAAACGAGGATTTTTCTTGTATTCGTATCTAAACGACTTCCCTTTCGATTTACCTGCCCCAATAATATCCTCTTTATAGATGCTTTTAAGCTTACCATTAGGGACAGCTATTAAAATAACTGCCAATATTTTGAACGTCTCGCTTTTATCATCATAAATAATATTCAAAATGTAGGTTAAACATATTTTTTCTGATTTAGATTCTTTTTCTCCCTCAATGGTATAATAAAATGGAAGATTGGAGCTAAATTTTTTTGATTTATAACTCGTTTGATTTTCTCCTATTGGTACTTTTCCTCGATAATCTGATTTATTACTAACTTTGGCAGTTTTTATATCAATATGAACAAACGCGTCCCAAAATTCAAGCATTAAATCTGCTCCTATTGGGGCGGAGTTAGGAGTACCAAATTGATTCAATAACCAAAAATACACTCTCTCGGCACCCCTGGCAAAATCAGAGTTTTGTCTTTTTTTATCAGCCCTTTTAAATATTTCTATCCAATCTTTTTTAATCTTATCTTTAGAATTCAAAGCGTCAATCATTTTATTTAAATCATGAGAAAGTGCGAAATGGATTTGATTAAAGTAGCGATATTCTTTTTCTTCAATATCATTAAGTTCAGTTTTGCTCATTTTTATCTAAATAGATAATGTCTATTTTACCACAACGGTTTTTTATTATATTGATAAAAGCCGGCTGTATATCGATTAATATTGATTTTTTGCCTAGTTCTCGTGCAACTTTACCCGTTGTTCCTGACCCAGTAAATGGATCTAAAACAATACCATTTCCCGGGCAACATGCTTGAATAATCTTTCTGGGTAGCTCATCAGGAAAAACTGCAAAATGAGCTTCTTTTAACTTAGCTGGAGCTATTTGCCAAACATTTCCAGGATTTTTTCCTAAAGGATGGTTTTTAACTGTTTGAAGAACATAATGTTCCTCGGTCATAATTTTGTCATATTTATTATCAAATCCAAAAATTTTTTTTAACCGTTTCCAGTCTTCAGGAGTAGGTAGATTCTTTCCATGATCAAGTCTAAACCAATGTCCAGCTGTGTCTTTCTTATCCATTAGCTCGTCTATTTTTTTAGGAGTTAATCCCTTAATTTTCCTCCAAGTCCTCAGATAATCAATTATCTCTGTTTCTAATTGGGAAGAGATTTTGTATTTTCTTTGTTTAGTGTAGTATTCTCCGTATAGAACTTTTCTCGCTCCAGGTGACGCTCCTCGATTCTTTTCATTCCCAACAAATTTACTCTTATTATTACTGTTATTATTTGATAATAATCTATCTTTTATTTTTAAATACTCTTTCTCGGATAGATATAGAGGTAATTCTACTTCGGATTTAGTTTTGTGAGGAATTCTTACCGTATTTAAATCAAAATAATAATCATAATGATAGTATTTACCTGAATCTTTAACAAAAAAAATAACTGGTTCCCAAATATCATTGAATCTATCCTTTATAGAGGTAGGCATAGGATTAGGATGCTTATGCCAAACAACAATGTTTCTCACGAGCCATCCGCATTTTTGCATCTCAAAAGCAAGACGAAATGGAATTAGTTGTTGATTTTTGTCTATAAATTTATCGCCAATATTTAAAAAATAACTTCCTGTGTCTTTTAGGATTCTATGGAGTTCATTGCCTACTTCAAGCATTTTTTTTATATATTCTTCAACTGTTTGTTCCTGTCCAATCTCACCATCGGCGTCATATTCCCTTTGCTTGTAATAAGGAGGAGAGGTGATTATTAGATCAATAGATTTATTAGGTAATTTTCTTAATACTTTTATAACATCACCAATCAAAACTAAAGGTTGGGTATTTTTTGGCAGACTAATAAATTTACTTATTTGAGGTGAGGTATCTGTTTTTAACTCGGATTGTTTTTGATCCTGTTTTAAGTTTCTTATAATACTAATTACCTTTCCTCTTATTTCTATCTCATTAGTAAAAATGGGTAAAAGAGACTGATTAGCAGGTTGAAGTCTGACCCTATCTTTTTCTCTATAAAATTTTTTTAAAGTTGATTCGCCTTTATTAATAATAGCAACAACAGTATCTCCATTATCAGCCCATTTTTGCTCCTTTATAACAACAATGTCTCCATCAAATATTCCTTCATTAATCATACTGTTTCCTTTTACTTTTAGAGCAAAATGGTTCCCAGTTTTTGAAAGAAACTCTTTACTAATAAGCAGGGGTTCTGGATTCTCAATCGCTTCAATCGGCGAACCAGCTGCGATTAAACCTAAAAGAGGAATTTCTATTGTTTCTTTATCTTTAATAAAAGGTTTAAATCCTCTAGCTTGATTTTCTTTTTTTTTAAGGTATCCTTTTTTTTCTAAAGTTTGTACATATTGATGAACTGTGGATACGGCTTTCAACTTAAAATTGGAAGCGATTTCTTCTAAAGATGGAGCGAATTTATTTTTATTAGTATAAAGAGTGATAAAATCTAGGATTCTTTTCTGTTTTGGAGTAAGACTATTGTCAAACCTTGTCATTAATTTAATGATACCGAAAGAAATACGAAAATGTCAAGTGTACTTTATACCAGAAAATCCTTCTCTCTTAAAAACAGATGGTACTTGCGAGCGAATCGATGAGATTCGTCGCGGATTAGGCGAATAAGATTAAACCCGAAGTTATTTTTTGGCGGTCTAACCGTCGGCCAACCGTCAATCCCTATCACTAATCGATCAGGATTTTTGGCAATTCCAATTAAAGGAATTTTTATATTGATCTTTCTCATATTTTTTTCTATTTTTCTCAACTGGGGTCGGCCGCCGTCAATAACAATTAAGTCTGGCCTAGACCAGTTTTGTTTGAATCTCCTTTTTAACACTTCCTCCATTCTAGTAAAATCAGAGTCAGCTTTAATATTTCTTATCTTGAACTTGCGATACTCAGCTTTGTTAAAAATCCCGTTTTGAAAAACCACCATCGATCCGGTCACTCCTTTTTCACCTAAATTACTAATATCATATCCTTCTATCCGACTAATTTTTAGAAGTTGAGGAAAGTATCCTCCTATAAGTTCTGATAAACTTTTAATCGCTTTATTTTGATTTGTTAAACCCAAATCGTCGTTAAAGAAACGCAGATGAGTCAATTTTTCCAAACGAAAGATTTTATTCCTGACCTTAATTGCTTCTTCAAAAAGCTCTTTTTTAATTAAAACTTTCAACTGGTTGGTTAGACTTTTTGTCAAACTATTAATATCTCCTTTTAATGTCTTGATTATCTTTCTAATATTGTTTCGATAGTTTCTTTTTAGGACAAGTCGCGATGTCTTGTCCCTACAACTATTAATAAAATTCGGACAAGGCTGGCAAAGCCCGATTTTCGAATAGAAACAGGGATTTTTGGTTAATTTTTTTTGGGTACAAAAAGGAATAATCTGTCTAATGTCTCTGACTAAAGTCTCAACAATCTTAGTCGAAGAAAAAGGACCAAAGTACAAAGAGGTGCCGTCGTCCTCCTTGCGGCAAAGCAAGACTTTTGGAAACTCTTCTCTGATGGTAACTTTAATATAGAGAAAATTTTTATTATCTTTCCAGATAATATTATATTTCGGTAGGTATCTTTTTATTAACTGTGACTCAAGAATCAAAGCTTCAAACTCCGATTGACAAACGATCGACTCTATCTCTGTTGTCTGACCAACGATTAGGCCTTCTTTTGTATCTAGTTTAGCATTTTCTAAATGAGAACGGACTCTGGCCTTGATATTAACCGACTTACCAACGTATAACACTTGATTTCTTTTTTTAAAAAGATAGACGCCGTAGGTAGAAGGAAGACGATCAATTTGTTCTTTTTCTAACATATTTTTTAAAAATAAAAAAGACGATATAGCTTCCAGCTAGAATCAAGGTGATCTTTATCGCCAGTCCATAAAGATAAGGAAAGATAATAATTTTTTGCTTGAATAAGTCTTTGTGAAAAATATTAACGGCTAAGACAGCACTAGTTTTTTTATTTTTAATAAGCGGTGATATTTTTATCTCAATCTTTTTCTCTTCATAAGGAGCTAAAGAACTAATGTATATTTTAGTTTTATCAGAGATGATCTTTTCTCCTTTAATCTCAACTGGAATGTCCCAAAGATAGATGTTGCCGGTATTTTTGACGACAAAACTGGCGGAAACCTGACCTTGATCAGATATTTCTGTAGGTAAATTAATTTTGTCAATGATAACTTCTTTTTTTTCTTCTGGAGAAGAAGCAGCTGGTTTAATGGAAATGTCTTGAGAGTTTCCTACCTTATACATCCCTGCTGGTAAAGGAAAGTCTGGTTTTTTTCCATGAATGGCAAAAACAATGTGGTTAAGATCAAAAGAAGAGAAGTAATCAATCCCCGAAGTATTTTCCCAGGTGGGGTCAACCGGTTGCCAAAGTTCGTTTTTTAGATCATAGTACTCGGGCCAAGCATGAAGAACGTCTGAGGATAAAGATAAAGGCCTCAACCGCGAGTCAGAAGAAAAACCATAGCCCTCTATCTCTCTGGCGTAGATACTTTTCTCCCGCGCTAAGGCAATAAAAAGGTCGGTAAACTCCATACAGACGGCTTGATTGGGATTTGCTAAAACTCGACTAGCGCCCAGACGAAGGCTGTTTTTAGTCGCCCGCTGATAAGCATACTGTAGATGATTAACAACATAAGAATAAACATCGCTGGTTGTGTTACCATAGTCGAGCTTTTCTGGGTCTTCAACGCTCCAGTACTTTTCTGAATTTAAAAGATATTTTTTCTGTTGATTAAATAACTGTCTTAAAACCGGAATTACTTCTTCTCGAGGATGAGAAAAAACTTCAACTACTTCACTAACATTAACCGTCTTTGTTTCTTTTGGTTTTAAAAAATAATTAGCCAGTAAATTACCATCTTCATCTTGATAAAAAGACAAAGGCTTCTGACTGATTGACTGAAGATATATCTTTTGATAACTGGTATCAGGAGGAAAAGCCACCTCGATAATCACTGGAAATAAGTTGGGATTTTTTAAATTATAAGTTAGATCAGTTTGGTAAAGTTGACTATCACCAAAAACCGCATAGATGGTCTTTGTTGACGGATTATTCCAGATAATCTGTTGCCCGGAAATTGAATCAGGCCGTGGCTTGGCAATTGATATTTTTTTATCTGTCCCTTGGGGAAGATTAACGATTACTTTATAACTTCCATCTTCCCGGTTTTCAATTACTGGCAACATTACCTCCCAAACATTGCCGTTAACTTTAAAAAGATTCGCCTGATTAAAGGTTAAATAAAAATTATTGACCGAGTCGCGACCGATATTAGGATGAGAAAATGTCATCTCGACTTTCGTATTAAGATTCTCATTAGTAATTTGCGGGTCGACTTTACCCTTATCATCTTTCACCTCAAGGTCGCTGACAGTAAAAGATTGAGGGAAACTGATGGAAAATTTATTAACATAGACATCGCTACGAAGATTGGTAATTTTTATCTGAAAATTAGCTTGTGAATTTATATTATTTTGATACTGAGAAAGATTGTACTCAACCTGATAGTCAATCCGCACATCAGCGGCATAGACCTTATTAAAAGTCAAAAGGCAAAACTCAAAAGTCAAAAATACAATTATTTTTTTCACTTTTCACTTTTAACTTTTAACTTTCTTAAGGTACTCTCCCGTATAAGACTCCTTTACTTTAAGAATACCATTTAGTTCTCCTTGATAAACAACTTTCCCTCCCGCCTCGCCTCCTTCCGGTCCCAAATCAACTATGTACTGACAGTTTTTGATGATGTCAAGATTATGTTCGATAATAATCACTGTATTACCTCGATCTACCAACTGATGAAGAGTGGTTAACAGTTTTTCAATGTCGTAAAAATGAAGCCCGGTCGTTGGTTCGTCTAGGATGTAGAGCGTTCTTCCGGTTTCGCGCTTGGAAAGTTCATTGGCTAGTTTAATTCTCTGGGCTTCGCCACCAGATAAGGTCGGCGCCGGTTGACCTAGCTCCAAATATCCCAGTCCGGTTTTTTGCATAAAATTTAGTTTAGAATAAATTCGAAATTGATTACTAAAAAAATCGGCGGCTTCATCAATCGTCATTCTTAAAACATCATAGATATTTTTTTCCTTATATCTTACCTCCAATGTCTCTTGGTTATAACGGCGACCTTGACAAACATCACAGGTGATATAGACGTCAGCCAAAAACTGCATCTCTATCTTTAACACTCCCGCTCCTTGGCATTTTTCGCAACGGCCGCCTTTGACATTAAAAGAAAATCTTCCCTTTTCAAAACCGCGTTCTTTGGCATCTAAGGTACTAGCAAATACTTCTCTGATTTCATCAAAAAAACCAACATAAGTAGCAGGATTGGAGCGCGGCGTCCTGCCGATTGGCGACTGATCAACCAGATAGACTCTATCTAGATATTGATAGCCTAATAACTTTTCAAACTGACCGATTGACTCTTGATAGTATCCCTCAAGATAGTATTTTAAAGCCGGATATAAGGTCTCAACCACCAGTGAAGACTTACCGCTTCCGGAAACACCGGTGACGCAGATTAAGTTACCTAAAGGAAAGTCAACATTGATTTTTTTCAAATTATACTGGCTCGCCGCTTTAAGACTGAATACTCCCTGACTTTGGCATAAAGGTTTTTTCTTAAGCTCAATCGTTTTCTTTCCCGAGATAAATAAACCGGTTAAAGACTTTATTGAGTTTTTCATTTCCGCTAAACTGCCGGTAAAAACTATCTCCCCTCCATGCTTTCCAGCTTTTGGTCCAAGTTCGATTAGATAATCAGCTGAGCTAATGGTTTCTCGATCATGTTCAACCACCAAGACACTGTTGCCGATTTTTTTTAGATTTTGTAGGCTCTTTATTAACGCGGAAACATCTTTCGGATGAAGTCCGATTGACGGCTCATCCAAGACATATAAAACACCGGTTAGTCCGGTGCCAATCTGCGATGCCAGTCTAATTCTTTGCAACTCGCCACCTGCCAAAGTTTTTGCCTGCCGGGAAATCGTCAGATAAGAGAGGCCGACATTTTTTAAAAAAGTTAACCGCTCAACAATTTCTTTAATGATTGGCTTGGCAATCTGTGCTTCATAGATATTTAAAAGTTGGGGAAATTTTTCCGTAAAGTAATTAAAAAGAAAGTCGATTGATTTATCAGAAAGCTGAGAAATATTTAGGCCGTCTATGGTCACCGAAAGTACTTCTGGTTTTAATTTTGCTTTCTGACACGCCGGACAGATCTTTTCTCGCATATATTTTTGCACTTCCAGTTGTTGATAATCTCCTTGACTCTCAAAATAGCGTCTCTCAAGTTCGGGAACAATGCCGTCAAACTTTTCGTAGATGATAGTAGCTCGACCATATCTATTTGTCCCCGGCACGCGGTAAACCTTATTCGTCCCGTAAAGCAATATCTCTATTTGTTTATTTGTTAATTTGTTTATTTGCTTATTTAAATCTATTTCTTCCTCTTCGGCTGCTTTTTTGAGAAGACGGATATACCAAGTTTCGTGAAAAAACATCTTGTTGAAAGGTAAGATTCCTCCCTCGAGAATACTGAGGTTTTTATTAAAAACTAACTCTGGATTAACAGCAAAAATTGTCCCAATTCCCTTGCAGTTAGGACAGGCGCCTAAAGGAGAGTTAAAAGAAAACATTCGGGGTTCAAGCTCGTAGGGAGATATTGCAGCTCGGGCAGGAAAATTTTTCCGAAAAAAGCAATTCTTTACTAACCGACTCGGTTGAATTAGGAAGCGAAAGAATAATAAGTCCATCAGAAAGATTTAATGACTGCTCAACACTGTTTGCCAGTCTTGATTTTAAATTAGACTGAAAAATATTATTTTTTAAGTCTTTAAATTGAAGAGAAAACCGGTCTACCTCGACATCAATCGTGTGTTTATTGGTTTTTATCAAATCAATCTCATCGGTTAAACTTTTTTCTCGTCCATCAAGACGGACTTTACTAAATCCTTTACTCTGAAGGTTGACAAATAAATCTTTAAACTCACCTTTTTTCTGTCTCACGACCGGCGAATAGATAATAAACTGATGAGTTTTAATCTTGTCCTCATGAACTTGTTTCAGGATCTTATGAATAATTTTCTCCACAATCTCATCGACTGACATCTTGGTAATCTCTCTTCCGCAGTTTGGGCAGTGAGGATGACCAACTCGCGAAAAAAGCAACCGGAAATAATCGTAGATTTCCGTGATCGTTCCCACTGTGGAACGAGGATTATGGGAGACAGTTTTTTGGTCAATGGAAATAGACGGTGATAGACCCTCAATCAAATCAACCTCTGGTTTATCCATCACCCCTAAAAACTGCCGAGCATAGGCTGACAGCGACTCAACATAGCGACGCTGACCTTCGGCATAAATAGTGTCAAACGCCAGAGACGATTTCCCCGACCCTGATATACCGGTAATAACCACCAACTGATTTTTGGGAATGTTAAGACTAATATTTTTCAGGTTATGTTGTCGAGCACCCTTAATGCGGATGAAATCTCTCATATAATTGTTATATTGTTATATGGCTATATGGTTATATTGATTAATTTATTTCTTTCAATATAACAATTTAACAATATAGCCATTTATTCTTTAATTTCTTTAATCTTTTCCCTTATCTTAATTGCTCTTTCAAAATTTAATTCTTCTGCCTGTTTCCTCATCTCAAGCTCCATTTTTTTCACCAACTTTCTTTTATCATAAGGCGTTAAACCTTCCGGATTTATTTTGTCCAAAAAATCATCGCCTATTGATTGGTCAAAAATCAAAAACTCTTCGTCTTTCTCAATAATTTTTTCCCTAACTGGTTTATAAATTGTTTTTGGAGTAATGTGATGTTTTCTATTGTAGTTTATTTGATATTTTCTTCTTCTTTTGATTTCTTCAACTGCTTGTTTTATTGACCGAGTAACAGTGTCGGCATAAATAATTACTTGACTAGTGACATTACGGGCGGCTCTACCCATTGTTTGAATAAGGGAAGTCCGCGATCTTAAGAATCCTTCTCGGTCGGCGTCAAGAATGGCCACTAAGGAAACCTCAGGAAGATCTAGCCCTTCACGAAGCAGATTGACGCCGATTAAAACATCAAACTCACCTTTTCTTAAGTCATCTAAAATATCCGAACGTTCCAATGTCTGAATGTCAGAATGAAGATAAGAGGCGTTAATCTTTTTTTCTTTTAAATAGTTAGACAAATCCTCAGCGGTTTTTTTCGTTAAAGTTGTCACTAAAATCTTCTCATGTTTCTTCACTCTTTTCTCGATCTCTCTTATTAAATCTTGAACTTCGTCCTTGGCTGGTTTAATAATTACTTCTGGGTCCAGAATTCCGGTCGGCCTGATTAATTGTTCAGCTATTCCTCCCACTTTTGACTTTTGACTTTTGACTTTTGACTTATTTATTTCCCATTCATCCGGTGTTGCGGAAACATAGATAATTTTTGAAGCCATCGGATAAAATTCGTTAAACCTTAACGGCCGGTTATCAAAGGCGGCTTTTAAGCGAAAACCAAATTCAATTAACGTTTTCTTTCGAGAGTAGTCGCCATTAAACATTCCTCTTAATTGCGGCACGGTCATGTGCGACTCGTCAATAAAAAGTAACCAATCATCACCATAGGCTTCTTTGAAATAATCAATTAAAGTATAGGGCGGATCGCCGATTGCTCTACCATCAAAATAACGAGAGTAGTTTTCTATTCCGTTAACATAACCGATTTCCTTAATCATCTCCAAATCGTAGTTAACTTTTCTAATTAACCTTTCCGCTTCCAGAAATTTTTTTTGCTTTTTTAATGCTTCTGATTCTTTTTTCAGATCCTGACGAATTTGCTTTCCGACATTTTTAAAAATATTTGGATCGGTCATGTAGTGTTTGGCGGGATAGACAATTAATTTTCGGACACCCGCAGGGTGTACCGTACGGTCACCCTGCGGGTGTCCGGTTAACGGATCGAACTTTTCAATTTTTTTAATAATATTACTCTCTAACGTTATCTTGTAACCTATATCTTCGTATGCCGGATAGATATCAATTCTCTCACCTCTTAACCTAAATGTGCCTCTTTTAAACTCAAACTCGCTTCTCTCATACTGTAACTCAACCAAGCGTCGAGTAATATTTTTTAAATCTATTTCTCGACCAACCGCCAACTCAAGAATAAACTTGCCATACTCAATAGGCGAACCGATGTTGTAGATGCAGGAAACCGAGGCGACGACAATGACATCGTTTCTTGTCAAGATATTGGTCGTCGACTGCAAACGGAGTTTGTCAATTAGTTCGTTTATCTGGGCTTCTTTTTCAATATAAGTATCGGTGGTAGGAATATAGGCCTCGGGTTGGTAATAGTCATAGTAGGAAATAAAGTAAGAAACGGCGTTCTGGGGAAAAAAATCACGAAACTCCTGATAAAGTTGTCCGGCTAAGGTTTTGTTGTGGGAAATAATTAAGGTAGGCAGTTGGGTTTTTTGGATTACATTGGCCATCGTAAAAGTTTTACCCGACCCAGTCACCCCAAGAAGCACCTGATTTTTTGATCCTAAAGAGAGACCAGCCACTAACTTTTCAATCGCCTGCGGCTGATCACCGGTTGGTTTGAATGATGAAATTAATTTAAACATCAACCTTTAATTTTATCACTTTCTCCGAAGCTTTTGTAGTTTATGAACAATGTAGTAAATACCAAGAGCAACGACAGCCAAAATGATTAAGAACTCAAATTTGCGGTAATAACCGCTTATTGACTGCCAGTTTTTTCCCAAAACAAAACCAATATAGACTAACAGTCCTGACCAGATTAAAGAGCCAAAAAAAGTAAAAAAGGAAAACTTCCAAAAGTTCATCTTAGCCACACCAGCCGGTAAGGAAATAAAAGTTCTGACGATTGGTAGTATTCTTGAAAAAAAGGTAATCTTTTCTCCATACTTTCTAAACCATCTTTCGCTTCGATCATATTCACCCTCTGTCAGCAAAAGATACTTTCCGTATTTTTTAATTAAAATTCTCACGACATGTTCCTCTCCCCAATAGCCCAACCAATAAGCCAAAATAGAGCCAATTAAATTGGCAAACGCCCCAGTTAAAATGACCAAATAAATATTAAATCTTCCGGTTGTTGCTAGATATCCAGCAAAAGGCATAGTCACTTCGGAAGGAATGGGAATTAGAGCTGACTCAGCGGACATCAGTAAAAAAACGCCAAGATAACCAGAGGTTGAAATTATTGTTATAATTAAGTGGGTTAAAAAAGTTATAATTTGTTCTATCATAATAATTTAGAATTTATAATTCAGAATTCAGAATTTTGTTAATTCTTAACTCTAAATTCTTAATTCTAAATTTATGTTATACCTCGTCTCAACTCCTATCGGCAATCTCGATGATCTGTCAATTCGCCAAGCGAAAACCTTAATTGACTCTGATATTATTCTTGCCGAAGATACTCGCTCGGCAAAAATTCTTCTTGACGCGATCAAAAAACGTTATACGCTACACGCTACACGTTACACAAAGTTAATCTCTTATTATAAAGAAGTCGAGTTTGAAAAACTACCAGAAGTTATTGAATATTTAAAACAAGAAAAAATTGTGTCTTTAATTTCCGAGTCAGGAACTCCGTTAATCTCTGATCCGGGTTATCTATTGGTAAAAACCTGTATCAAAGAAAAAATTCCCTTTACCGTTATCCCTGGTCCATCAGCAATTACAAGTTCTCTTGCTATCTCTGGATTTAACCCATCTCAATTTATGTTTCTTGGTTTTTTTCCAAAAAAAGAAACTCAACTTATTCAGTTAATTAATCAACTGTGTAAAATAAAACAAATCTTTCCGGAAATCGTTTTTATTTTTTATGAATCTCCCCAAAGAATTAATAAAACATTACAATGTTTTAAATCATTGAAATGGAATCCTGACATTGCCATCTGCCGCGAGATGACAAAAAAGTTTGAGGAAGTCGTAAGAGGAAAAGCTGAATCCTTATTAAAAAGAAACTATAAGGGAGAGTTAACTGTGGTTGTCCGCTAATAACTCTTAAGTCATTTTCCGAATCTCCGCTGTCTTTTTGAAAACTCTTTAACTATTAGTTCAAAATCCTCAGGAGTGAAATCAGGAAGATATTTTGGACTGAAAAATAACTCAGAATAAGCAGCCTGCCAGATCATAAAACCAGAAGTCCGCGTCTCTCCGCTGGTCCGGATAATTAAATCAGGATAAGGATAAGGAAGATCTTTAGTGTCTAGAAATTTAATAAAATTTTTTTCATTCAGCTCTTTTAAATTTGTTTTTGATTCAGCTGCTTTTTTTATTGCCCGTACAATTTCATCCCTTCCACCATAGTCTAACGCCAAAACAAGATAGTGTTTATTAAACTTGTTTGTCTTTTTTTCCAGTTGATTTATTTTTTGGAGGAGATCTTTTGGAAGGCGGTCTTTTCTTCCAATGTGAATAAAACGAATCTCGTCTTTTACAATTGAACTGGTGTATTTATCGATAAAGTACTTAAACAACTTCATTAATCCGATTACCTCTTTTTTTGACCGCTGCCAATTTTCTGTAGAAAATGCCCAGATGGTTCCAATAGGAATCCCTAGCTCCTTTCCTTTTTTCACTAATTTTAAAATCGCTTCCGCTCCTTTCCGGTGTCCTTCAATCGTCGGCAGTCCTTTTTCTTTTGCCCAGCGACGGTTGCCGTCGGGAATAATGGCGATATGTTTTGGAAGATTATTCATATTTTTTTAACCTCATCATTATACCCTTTTTCCACTAATAATTTTTTTATCTCCTTAATCAATTCTGGCAGGGCGTTTTTTTCACCAACCACTTTAACGATCTTTTCTTTTTTAAAGATGACAGCCTGATTTTTTCCTCCACAGATACCAATGTCAGCAAAGCTGGCCTCACCCGGTCCATTAACAACGCAGCCCATCACCGCCACTTTTATGGGCGCATCTACGTTTGATAAAACCTTTTCCACCTTTTTTGCTAAGCCAATTAAATTAATTTCCGTTCGGCCGCAAGTTGGGCAAGAAATAATCTCAACTCCTTTTTGACGAAGCTTTAAAGATTTTAAAATCTCCCAAGCAATCTTTACCTGGTCTAATGGACTACTGGTTGTGGAAACTCTAATCGTATCCCCAACTCCTTCCGCTAAGATTGAACCAATACCAACCGCACTTTTGACTATCCCGGCCAGCGAAGGCCCGGCTTCGGTAATACCAACATGTAAAGGATAGTTGAAACGCTTAGCGAACATCAGATGAGCTTCCCGGGTAATCACTGGGTCAGAACCCTTTAGAGAAACAACAATATCGTAAAACTTTAAATCTTCTAAAATTTTTATCTGGCGAGTGGCTGACTCGAGCATCACTCTTGCCACTCCGTACTTACCAAACTTGGCATATAAATCTTTTTCCAAAGAACCCATATTAATTCCAATCCTCATCGGAATGTTTTTATTTTGACAGGCACGAACTACTGCCCGAACCTTATCTTTTCCGCCGATATTTCCCGGGTTGATTCTTACTTTGTCAACTCCCTGTTTGACTGCCTCAAGAGCCAAAAGATATTGAAAATGAATGTCAGCAACAAGGGGAATATGGATGTGTTTTTTTATTGCACCAAGCGCTTTGGCCGAGTCAATGTCTGGAACGGCACAGCGAACGATCTCACAACCGGCTTTTTCCAACTCAATAATCTGAGCCACCGTCGCTTTAACATCTTTAGTCTTTGTCTGGGTCATTGACTGGACCCAAATCGGACTACCTCCCCCGATGGTTAACCTGCCAACTTTAACTGGCCGAGTTTTTTCTCTTTTTATATAGTTTCTGTCCATAAAATATTTTTATAGATATCTTTTAAATTATTAAAGGCATTAACGGCTTTTTTTTTATCTACAAAAAAACCGACGATTGCCAAACCTGATCCGGCCAATAAAGTTTTTAAAGCTCCTTCTCCAACTAAATCATCTTTAATTTTCTCTATAAAAGGATATTTTTTTATTGCCAAACTCTCAAAGTCATTAAATAAATTATCAATTATCTCTTTTTTGTTTCTATCAGAAATTGCTTTTTTTAACCTCTTAAATTTCTCAAGATTTTTTCCGATCAGTTGTCTGTCAAGATTTTGATACATCCAAGCGGTTGAAGGTTTGTCTTTATTAGGAATAACAATCATTAAAAATAACTTTGGCAAAGCCAGTTTTAGGCCGTGAACAACACTGCCATCAGATAAGACTTCGCAAATCCCTCCTTTTAAACAGTAAAAAACATCCTTTCCTAACTGACCAGCTAATTGATCTAACTGTCCTTGACTTAAGTTTATCTTCCAAAGTTTTGCCAGTCCAATAATGGTCGCGGCAGCATCGCTACTGCCTCCACCTAACCCTGCTTTTGTGGGAATATTTTTTTTAAGATAAACTCTAACTCCAAGGTCTTCATTATTAACCAGTTTTTTCAATAAGACGGCGGCTTTATAAACTAAATTGTCTTCAGTCACTCCTTCAATCTTTTTTTTTATCGGAACAAATGATAGTTCATCAAACAAATTAATCTGGCAGTTAATAAACTTCACCGGATACAAACCGTTTTTTAATAGCTGAGGAATAATATGAAGATTGAGATTTAATTTTGCGTAGGCTTTTATTTTAATCATTTTTTTCCTTCAAAATAACTATGGTAAAAACTTGAATTCCTTTACCTTTTCCAAATGCAGTCAGCTCTTCTCCTGATGTAAAGGTAATGCCAATTTGATCGAGGTTAATATCTAACAACTCCGCTAATCTTTTTTTTATTTTTATAATTGTTTTTATGTCTAATCGAGGTCTTTTTGCTTCGACGGAAATGGAAATGTTTTCAAGAAGATAATTTTTGTTCTTAATAATACTTACTATATGTTCTAAATATTTTGTACTGTCTTTAATTCCCTGTTTCAGACACATCCTGTCCGCCCAGGTGCCTATTGAGTCTCCTCCAACGGCTGAACTCAAAGCATTACATAAGCTGTGAGTAATCACGTCTCCGTCCGAGTTGGCCTTTAGACCGTTGTTTTTTGAAATCACTACACCGCCTAAAATTAAAGGTTTATTCCCGCCAAAACGGTGTGAGTCCTGACCAATACCTATTCGGTTCATAGTTTTTTAGAAAATATTAATAACTTCTCGGCAATAATAATATCATGAGGAAAGGTAATTTTGATATTTATTTCCTCACCGGGAATAACTTTTACTTTTTTGCCTAATCTTGTTACCAGTTCGCTATCATCGGTTGACTCAAAGTATCTGTCGTCGATTGCCTTTTTAAGAGCGGTTAAAAGCAACTTCCGTTCAAAAGCCTGGGGTGTCTGGGCGATCCAGGTTTTTTTTCTCGGCAACGACTCTTTAACAAACATATTGTCAATATATTTTATTGTTGCTGTTGGAGGAATGGCAGTCATCACCGCCGGAAATTTTTTAACTTCCTCAATCAGTTTGTCTATTAAATAAGTGGGGGTTAACGGTCGGTTACCATCATGGGTAATCACATACCTACCTTTGGCGGCTTTGACTCCAAAATAAAGGGAGACAATCCTTTCCGGTTTGGCCGGAATCATCTTCACTTTAAATCCAGCTCTATTAATAATCTTTTGATATTCTTTCATCATCTTTTCTTGAACAAGAACAATAATCTCATCAATTTTTTTTGATTTTTGAAATAGGGTTAAGGTATAAAGTATCAGTGGCTTTCCTTTTATTAAGGCTAGCATCTTATCTTTTCCAAATCTAACTCCTTTTCCTCCAGCGGTAATAACGACGGAGACACTGTTTTTCATTTAATTTTCCTTTCCTTAATTAATTTTCCAGCATAACTTCTTCCCCATTGATCGGCTTTTAAAATTTCTTCAAGATTGGGGTTTTGTACTGTCTGATAACTATTCATTGTTAAATCTACGATCTTAGCAATATCAGTAAATTTAATCTCTTTATCAATAAATGCTTCAACTGCCACATCATCAGCCCCATGCATCACTGCCGGCATGGTTCCGCCGGCTTTAATCGCTTTAAAACCGAGAGTCAAACCAGGAAACTTGGCAAATGGTGGTGGTTCAAAAGTAATGGTTTTATTGAACAAATTAAGATAGTTCGTTATTTTTGCTTGTTTCCTTTCTGGATAAAAAAGCGCATATTGAATATATCTCTTCATATCAGCAACACCAAACTCTCCAATAATACTACCGTCAACAAACTCAACTAAAGAATGACAAAGATGTTCCTGATGAACGATAATGTCAATTTTTTCTAGTGGCAGATCAAAAAGCCATTTTGCCTCAACTACCTCAAAACTCTTATTTAAACAGGTGGCGCTATCAATAGTAATCTTTCTTCCCATTTTCCAGGTTGGCTGTTTATAGATATCATCAACCGTTATCTTTCTCAGTTGTTTTTTGCTCATCTGAGCAAACCGTCCTTTTCCCATCGTCAGGATAACTCTTTTTATCTCTTTTTTTCTTCCGGCGGATAAACATTGGAATATCGCCGAATGCTCTGAGTCGATGGGAATTAACTCAACTTTATTTTTCTTTACCTCATCCATCACTAACTGACCGGCTAAGACTAAGACTTCTTTGGTGGCTAAGGCAACATTCTTTTTCGCTTTAATCGCTGCCAGAGTCGGCTTAACTCCGGCGAGGCCGACGACAGCCACGACAATTAAATCAGCTTCAGGTAAGGTGGCGATTTTTATCAGACCTTTTTCACCGATAGCAGTCGCTACTGGTTTAAACTCTAAGGCCTGCTTTTTCAATAACTCCCTGTTTTTATTGGCTGACAGTCCAACAACCTTAAACTCGTCAGGATAAGCTCTAATTATCTCCAAGGTTTGTTGACCAATATGGCCGGTTGATCCCAAGATAACGACTCTTTTCATAAGCTAGTCTATATTAGCATATATCTGAACCATTATCTCTCTTCGTCTTGGACAGTCAAGCTCAATAAGGAAGATTCTTTGGTAAGTGCCAAATGCGAGTTTTCCATCAATTATCGGAATATATTCGCTGCTCCCTCCCATCAAAAGATGTAAACAGTGCGAATGGCCATTAAGACAGTCAGAAGCGCCAATATCACAGACTAAATTTTCTGTTCGGATCTTTAAATCGTTATGATGATAGTACTGTTTTTTAGGGAGTAACTGGTGAGCCAGTCTAGCAAAATCTTTATAGATTCCTTTTTCTTTTTCGTTGACTCTAATGGCGGCGGTCGTATGTTTGGAGAAGACGATGACAAAACCGTTTTTTGTCTTACTCTTCTTAATCAACTTTTCAACTTCATCAGTAATATCGATAAATTCGATGAACTTTTTAGTGGTTTTTTTTATCAGATAGTTAAATACTTTCATATCTCCTTTGGTAAAGAAAAACTAACTTTTTCTTTTATTGCTATCAGCTCTTCAACAGGAACCCGGTTGTCAGAAAGATAATCGACAACCTTATTAATTATACAGTCAGGAGTTGATGCTCCGGCTGTAATGCCAAGATTTTTTACATTTTTAAGCCAGGAAGGATTAATTTCGGACGGATCATCGATAAGATAGGCGGCTATCCCTGACTTTTCGGCGATTTCTTTCAAACGGTTTGAGTTGGAGCTATTTTTTGATCCGACGACCAAAATAAGATCGGTTTTTTCTACTAACTTTTTAACACTGTTCTGACGATTTTGAGTGGCAAAACAGATATCAAGGGCCGGAGGAAGAGTTAGTTGTGGAAATCTCTTTTTAAGACAGTTGATGATTTTTTTCGTATCGTCACGACATAAAGTCGTCTGGGTTAAAACGACTAACTTTTCTTTTTGAGGTGGCTGGATTTTTTTTGCCTCATCCAGTGTTTGAATTAATGCTGCGGAATTAACAGGAACTTCTCCTAAGACTCCCTCTGTTTCAGGATGACCTTGGTGACCGATATAAAAAATAAAATAGCCCTCTTTGTCATACCTTTTTGCCTCAAGATGAACCTTGGTCACCAAAGGACAGGTGGCGTCATAGACCTCTAAATTTTTCTTCTTCGCTTGTTGGTAGATAACTGGCGAGCAGCCGTGGGCACTAAGAACTACTTTTGACCGATGAGGAACGTCTTTGAGATTTTCTATAAAAATTGCTCCTTTTTTCTTAAGATCAAGGATAACATATTTGTTATGAACTATCTGATGTCTGACGTAAATCGGCGGACCATATTTCTCTAAAAGAAGATCGACGATCTTAACCGCTCTTTTCACCCCAGCACAAAAACCTCTCGGCCAGGCGAGATAGATTTTTTTCAACTGGGGAAACCTCATAATATTTAAGTCGGATATTTTTATAAAATCATTCTCTACCGTGATATAATGTTTAAGTATGGACGAACAGGCAGCAACTATTTTCTATAAAAAATACTCGCCGCAAATCTTGAGGTACTTATTAAAAAAGCTTCCCAAAGAAGATGCTCAAGAAGTCCTTAACGATATTTTTTTGGAGGTAGTTGATAGAATAATTTTTGTTCATGATTATAAAAAAATCATCCCCTATCTTTATCAAACAGCCCATAATAAAACCGTTGACTTTTATCGGCAAAAAAAGATTAAGTCTTTAATCTTCTCTAAACTTCCTTTTTTGGAATTGATTAGTAAAGAGATAGACCGTCCGGACTTCCAATACGAAAAAAATCAGATCCGTGACAGAATTGAGACCACTTTTCACCTTCTCTCTTCTCAATACCGACAAATTCTTCACCTGCATTATGAAGAAAATATCTCGGTTAAAAATATCGCCATCATTCTTAATTTATCTTACAAGGCCGCCGAGTCTTTACTTTTCCGCGCCCGGAAAAGTTTTAAAAAAATCTATGAAAGAGTCTGATTTTATTTTGCTTTTAAAAACAAGGGCAAAAGAACAAGAAACACTCTTAAAATCTTTACCTTTTCCAAAGGTTTTTTGGTTTATTAGCCAATGGTTAAGCGATCATCCATGGCGTTATTTAATACCGTTAGCGTTTTTGATCTCGATTTTGTTCAGAGTGATTTTAGGAATATCCTACACCAACTATATTTTACGATTATTCAGCCGGTTTATCTAAGACTATGAAAAAAAGGACTTTAGCGATTTTTGCCAGCTACGTCTGGTTAAAAGCTCTTATTGGCTTGACTTTCCATCCGTATAAATTAACGAGGGAAACGGTCAGACATCCAGTGATTTTCCCGGTTGTCTTCTCACCTCTTATCGGTATTGCTATTTTATTTTTAGCGGCCAAAATCGCCTCAATGGTTATTATTACCTCTGGGATGATAAGAGAGCTGGTTGCTCTTTTCTTAAGCACAACACTCATCTCCTTATTATTCTGGCAGTTACTACTTATTTACTTCCTTATTAACTTTCTTACGGCTCACTGGAAGAATGGATAAGGTTTTGCTAAAATTGTAAGAGACAAAAATAACACCAGGGGTACCAAAGTGGCCAACTGGGGCAGTCTGTAAAACTGCTGGCTTATGCCTTCGAAGGTTCGAATCCTTCCCCCTGGACACGACTGGACTTGAGGCATACAAAGCATGTAATTGGAGCTTCTTATCAATCCTTTCTTGAGGTTCGAACCGATTAGTAATGTTTACTATCTCTTTTTTGTCTTCTTTTATGCGTTGAAATGGTTTTAGCAAGTCAATATGCAATAATTTATCCTTTAGTAAAAAGTTCGAACCTAAAGACACTAACATCACTCTCTTATCTTGGAGGGATGCTTTTTCAAACGCAGTCCTTGCCGAACAGGCAAATTTAAAAGCATCTTGAGCTAGTTTAACCCACCTGTTCATTCTTTCGCCAAAATTTTTCTTTTTATCTTCAAGTGATCGCTTTTCATCCTGTAATGGTTTCATTTGTTTCTCAAAATCTGCATCACTAAGAAGCGATCCATCAGAATTAACCGGTGATATTTTCAGTTTGACCAAATTATTTATCCGCTTCATACAATCTTTATAAGCATCGTCAATATTCTTGTTAATTGTTATTTGGTCTTGTGACTCCTGATCATGAAGTTTGTTTATTTCCTCAATTGCCCATTCCATAAACTCGGGAGGAATCTCAATATTGGATAACAATTCCTTTACTTGATCCTCTAGCTTCGTTAGCTCGATACATTTTTGTGAACATCTCGGATTTACCCGTTTAGTACAGTGATAATAAATATATCTTGTGCCATATCTATTTTTCTTTTCCTCGGCAGTTATCATCGCTCCACACTCTCCACATCTTATACTGCCAGTATAGGCAAATTCTCGTGTTTTAGGCCTTTGTTTTCCTTTTCTACCAAGAATTGCTTGAGCCTTGTCATATTCTTCACGGGTAATCATCTGTTTATGTTTACCTATATACCATTTACCGCTATATTCGTATTCTCCGTAGTAAAAACTATTGGTGAATATTCCATAAAGTCCCGATCTTGATATTTTTCTTCCGCTTCGATTTCTGTAAGTGTAATCTTTATCCATAATTTCCAATATCTCAGGTACTGTGTATGAGCCTGTGAGCAACATATCCCACATAATACGAACATGGTTAAACCGCTGTGGATCAGGGATGATAATACTTCTTCCTTTTCCGTGACCGCTTTCATTAAGATATCCTTCAGGTGCAACTCCAGGTCTCCAACCGTTTTCTGCTTTACTGTAAATACCCCTTCGGATATTTTTTGAAAGGTCGCGGATATATTGATTTGCCTGGCCAAACTCAATATTCATTAAAAGAACATTATCTTCTGGTAAATAAGTCCTAAAAGGAGTCACTATTGCCTTTAATTTGCCTTTTTGAAGCAACCAGCTAAGCGTTCCGCTATCAATCGGGTTTCTTGAGAGCCGTGATAAATCCCAAACAATTACGCCCTCGGCTTTACCATCTTCTATTCTTTGAATCAGTTGATTAAAAACCGGTCTTCCTGGTTGTTTTGCAGATTTAGATTCCTCAAGTTTGGTATCAACTCTTAATCCCTCCTCAGTAACCATTTTAGTCAAGAAGGACTGTTGTTGTTCAATGGAAGCGGCCTGATGGTCATCGTCATCAGAGCTTCGTCTAATATATACATCGTAAGTCAAATTTTTTAATTCCGGCATTATAAACATATTTATAAAAATAAAGCCCCCGCTGGTGCACTCAGAACGATGAAGTTCTGTCCAACGAGGGCATTAAAAAACTCCATCGTTTTTCTGAGTGCTAAAGTAATTATAAAGAACTTTTTAATCTATTTTCAATAGTAATTTTATAACCCCCCCTTTGATACTCTGTCCTCTAACTCTTTTAGCCTTGCCTCCATCTCACCCTGCTCATAAGCGTCTAAAAAACATCTACACAAAAACCCAAGAGTATTAGCGGGCTGATTAGCTGGAATTTTACCAGTCCAAACTCCGTTTATAACCTCGCCTAAAAACACAGTTATATCATGAGGTGTTTGTAAATTTATTGGTTCTCCGTAACATTGAAAATGTTTTCTATTTAATCCTCCCTTTTTAACAGCTAGTAGTTTGGCTTCTTTATATTTTGGACTATGGCTAAAACAATAACCATCCTTTGTTGCCATAGCTTTACATCTAAAGTTATTTTTGGGATTTATATACTTGCAATTCATAAGATTTATAAACCAGTTAAAAACTTCCCATCTGATCCGGAAATAACTAAATCGTATTCTATTTTATCTTTTGCTCTTAATTCTTCTTCTATTTTATTGAGTTGTTCTTTAGTCTTTTTGCCAACTTTTAATTGATAAGAACTATATATAGCCCAATCTCTTCCGGTGATTTTTTCACTTGAGTCATCGTAAATCGCTCTTTCTACATTAAAAAATGTCTTTATATCATCTAATTTTTCATTGTTTTTCAATCTTTTTTCTATTTGTAATATTTTTGATTTAATCATAAGTTACTTAGATGGGGTATACCCCCTACTTATTTTTAATAAATTAGTCTTTTTAGTTTTTCTTCGTCATCATTGGAAATAAAAATTGGTATTGGCAATCCTTTCTTTTCAAGAAGAATTGCCTCATAATGAGTTATTTGTCTTGATGATTTCCCTGAAACTTCACCGCCTAAAATAGGTAATGGTTTATATTTGCTAAGTTTATTTTTAACTAAATACCTATTAATACTTTTTATTCTGTTTTTTACTGTCATATTTTTTAATAATTTTATTTAATAATTGTTTAAAGCCTTTTGGAAAATATAATTTAATCAATAGGTTTTTTCTAATATATTCACTAACACGCTTGTCTTCTCCCTTTAAATTTCTGCTACATTCGCTACATAATCCATTATGAAGAATGCCTTTAATACTTCCACATAAAATACAATTACCGGAAACTATTGCATTCATTAAAATATCTGAAAAATCGTCTAATTCAACTATTTTTTTATAAGGCAATGTATATTGCCAGTTTTTTATTTCTGTAGACCTCATATATCATCACCCCTTTCTTTAATTACCCCACCATTCGTTCCACTATAGTTTTCTATTTTAGATATAGTGGAAAGGGTGGTAGGGTAAATTAACATTTTACGTTTATCTATCTTATCAGCCTCCTGAGTAATCAATCCTGAGGTCTCAAGCATAGGAATTATCTCCTTACGAAGTGTCCAATCGGATAATGCCCTTCCATAGACATCATTATGT
>Ga0172371_10001054_pt1 | contig 43564 bp, 54 predicted proteins | sample Lak12m_FD_114543 | JGI IMG/M metagenome (GOLD analysis project Ga0172371, IMG submission 114543) | Freshwater microbial communities from Kabuno Bay, South-Kivu, Congo - kab_022012_12m | ecosystem: Environmental > Aquatic > Freshwater > Lake | place: Democratic Republic of the Congo: South-Kivu... | reverse complement strand
GCGATCACGAGGCGAGGGGCGATCACGAGGATCGCCCCTACGACAATCGTGTCACGGTGTCGGCCGGTTCAGGAATTTTGAGACAGTTCCTGCGTCTCCGCGCCGCACAAACAGAAGGACATCGGTCGCTGAGCATTTCCGCAATTCTCAACGCATGACACTATAGCGGTTGTGTGACGGAGAGCGAGAGGGTCCGACCTGGTCTCGACCTGGCGCTGAGTGGCATAAATTTGGTGACGCATTTTGTCTTGGGGATCGCTTCGTCGCTCCGCTCCTTGCAATGCCCCCCTGGCAAAACCGTCCGAATTACCACGCCGTACTCAAAAAGGGGCCCAGGCGCAAGATCATTCTTGACCGGAGGGTGCGCGGTCAGCTATGCTGAACAATGGGACGAAATAGACTTCTTCAAACCCGTGACGACGGTCTTGACCCACTGGAGCGTTATGATACCAAGTCGCTTTCAAAGAAGTAATCCGGGGAGGAACCTGTTTTCAAAAAGGTAATCGTTCATCGCGGAGAGCGCAGAGGACGCAGAGAGTTCAGAAGAAATCCAATTTCTTCCGATTGGCTACATGATGAAGTTTGCCGCAACATCCTGGATTCAGGGTTGGCCGCGATCCAATTTCCCTTCTCTGGGGCGAGGACCGCACCCCGCCGAGATTTCGAGAATTCTTACCTCTGCGCTCTCCGTGTTCTCTGCGGTGAGTTCTTCTTTCCCGCTGAAGGGTTACTCAAAAAGAAGTTCCCCCCGAGCTTACTCTCTTGAATGCGCATTGGCATGAGGGACCGTCCCGCGACCGGACTCCCTCCCAGGCGCCCAGAATCAGCAACACCGCGGCATGATGCCGGATAATTCCGGCTGATTGGTGGACACAGGGGGTGGAACTATGGACAAGGCGCTCCGGGCTGTTGTGATCTTGACTGTGGTTTTTCCCGTTTGGCTTATAGTCTCGCCCTCCCGCGCTCAGGATGCGGGAAAGACCATTATCCGCGTCAGGGGAGCCAACACCATGGCCACGATGATCGACAGGCTGGCCACGGCCTATGGTCAGACGCATCGAGAGGGCTCGGTGGTGGTCAGCGGCGGTGGCATGCAAGAGGGGCTTCAAGCCCTCTTTGGTAAGACTGCAAACGTGGTCATGGCTTCCCGCAAGACGAATGCTCAAGAAAAGCAGTTGGCCGCGCAAAAAGGCATTCAACTGGTAGAGCAACTCGTGGGATGGGATGCAATAGTAATCATCGTTCATCCGACGAATCCAGTGAAGGAGCTCACGGTGGAACAGGTCAGGAAAGTGTTCTCAGGAGAGTACACCGACTGGCATGATCTCGGGGGGGAATTCCTCCAAATCGTACTCTATGGAGGCGACGCCGCCAGGTCGGGCATGGCGGAGTTTTTTAATGATACCATCCTCCAAGGCGTCCCACCTACCCTGAATGCGAGGAGATACTACCCGTCGGTCATTAAGGATGTATCAGCCAGGGTGGACGCAGCGGGATACGTTCCGCTGGCGCTCGCGCTTGCTGCCCACGGGCAGGGAATCGTGAGAACACTGGCGATCAAGAAAGATGCGGATTCGCCTGCAATCCTGCCGTCTCATGAGACGATTGAGAGCCGCACGTACCCGCTGCCGAGGCCGCTCTTCCTGTGTTATGACGGGAATTCAAGCGAAAAACAAATCAAGCAATTCGTCGAATTCTGCGCGGAGAAATGCATGAGCCTTCGATGAGGCCGCTTCCACGAGGAACAGGCGGGCCCCAATTTGGATAAGTGTGACAGAATCGATTCGGTGATTTCATGATGGAAGAGCCGAAACGTGAATCGGATGGCCTCAAGTATCTCTATGCAAAATACATCAAGAACGACCCTGAGTCGGTCGAATTGCTGAAAGAATACGAGGTGTGGGCCGAGAATGCCAAACAGGTCTACGACTTGCGCATTCAGGCCGGTTTCACCCTGGCGGAGCTCGCTGATCTTGTGAATGTTGGAGAATCGGTGATAGAGGCTCTGGAACAGGCTGATTATGCGGGAGACGCCCTGGCAATGTTTGTGAGGATTGCATCCGCTCTGAACAAGAAACTGGAAGTCCGGTTCGTTCCAGCACCTTCCGCTGAACACACAGAGCTGGGCTCGTAGCATCGTAGCCAGAATTGAGCCAAAGGCAGGCTTGTCCTCCGCGCGTGCTTGCAGCTAACCCATCCTACTTGACTTGCTGCGCCTCAAGTTCCTCTTCGCAGCGAGAATCATCTCCGAGAAGACATCGGGTGAGCAATCGTCCCCGAGCTCCGTCCTCGGTACACTCGTACGCAATCCTCATGGCATGAATTCCATCATTATCAATTCGCAGTTCTAGCTCGATTTCGACGTCAGCCCCATGATCTCCGCACCGCCAATCTATCACGGTGACAGGACCTTTGGCTTCAAGCAAGGATTCCCATTGGTGCGCTTGGAGAACCAACGGCTTGTTCGGAAATGCGGCTGATCCGAACACATGCAAGTGAGGATTTTTACGGGATATTCCGATCACGACGCACATGGGCTTCGCACAGGGAAAATTATCGACCTGCAACATGAACTCAGTGGCCCTTCCGTCGTGGTCGTAGTCTAAGAAATCCATGATTCTGACAATCGGACGAGCCTTCACTTTTGCGGCAAAATCGGGCGCGTCTTTCTCGTCCAAATCCCTCTGGTGGACAGCCCACCGTTGCAGGCATCCTTCTCCGTCGTCGCCCGGCACACCACAGGATGGGCATTCCTGGAACATATTGCTCAGTGGAATGCGTTCGTCCTCCTGTCCCGGTCTCTTTCGCACGAGAGCCAATTTTCCGCACTCTCCGAAGGCAAATCCCGAGCAGGGGCAGGTGGGCCACACATTAGGCTTGTCAAACGAACAATGAGGTTTGGTAGGACCCTCCCATTGGAGAACCCACCGTTCCTCCACGCCATCGACGAGCACTGGTTGCTCTTCTCGAATCACCGCCGCGGGTTTCTCGGCATTCGCGGATACAGCCGCCACGAGCACGAACAGACACACGAGGAATTTGAGTCTCAACAGTCTAGTTTTCATGGTGCTCGTCTCGTCTACTCTCTCCGAGTCAGTGCCGTTCTTCCGAGGATCTGCAATTCGAACCTCTATGACACGACCATTCCTGCCGCGGCAAGGAGAAACGCATCCATACCCTGTGCCGCGAGCAGGGAAAGCCCGATGGGAACGCCGTTCACGTCGGCCAGCGGTAACGTAATCTGAGGCAATCGGCCGATACCGGCGATGGCGGTGAGGGAAAGCGTTCGAGGGTAGTAGTCGCCCAAGGTGCGGTCGATTCCGAGGCTTCCCTTCAGCGGCGCGACGCTCGGCGCCGTAGGCATGCAGATGAGGTCATGCGGACCGAGAAATCGCTTCAGGAGGCGAAAATAGGCTTCGCGAACTCGGATGGCTCCAATTGCTTCGCCTCGGTCGAAGCTCCTGACGTGGTCAAAGCTCACCGCGGTTCTCGGGCCGAATTCCGGCTTCGTGTCTTCAATCCACGACCCGAGACAGCTCCAGATCTCGGCCCACTGGACTCGGCTGTAGGTCGTGTACCACTTCCGCAATTCTGTTGAAGCCCCTGCCTGGCCAAGATCCGAGAGCGACATTTCTTTGATCGTGCCCGGAAATGCCGTGCGGACGGGCTCGACCACGGATGTCAGCGCCTCTCTTTCATCCGGGTCGCAGAGAGCGAACGCGTCCTCGAGCAGATGAATCGTTCCGACATTCACCGTCGCCGGAACCTCGCACGCGAGCAGCACCGCCCCCACTCTGGACAGGACATCCATATCTCGAGCGAAGCAGCCGACCGTGTCGAAGGTCGGGCCCAACGGATTCACACCTGCCACCGAAATGACCCCGTAGGAAGGTCGCATGCCGAAGATGCCGCAATTGCTCGCAGGCACTCTCACCGATCCGCCGGTGTCGGTGCCCAGGGCAAAATCCACCAGGCCGCATGCCACCGAGGACGCGGAACCGCAGGACGACCCGCCGGTCACGCGATCCGGGGCCCTGGGATTGAGCGGCGCGCCATAGAAGAAATTTTCGCCGTTCAGCGAGAACGCCAGCTCATCGGTGACGGTCTTGCCTGCACATCGAGCCCCCGCGTTGAGGAGCTGATCCACGGAGACCGCGTTGGCGACGGCTATCGGGTGAGTATCCCGCCAGTGGGGGTTGCCGCAGCCGGTCTTGTAGCCTGCCAGGTCGATGAGGTCTTTTACTGCAAAGGACAACCCGTCCAGGATTCCCGGTCGCTTCGGCTCAATGGTGAAGGTCTCCACAAAGGCGCCTGATTGCTCGATGGTGATTCCCATGTTCGTTTCTGTCATCGACGTGGCAACTCCGGAAGGTGGGGTGTACGGTAAAGTAAACGTTCCCCGCATCCTACGATGCCGAGATTGCTTCCCCCGCTGGGAGCGGGGTCGCAATGACAGGGGTCAAGAGTGTCATTGCGAGGAACGGAGCGACGAAGCAATCTCCGCCGGACGAAAATACGCGACCGTAATCGCGCCCCGACGCTCAATCTTTCCGCATTACGGTGAATTTCTCTTCAAGATGGTGGGGATGGTACGACAACTTGGCTTTTCTCAGCCCTTCCACCCCGAGATCCTGTTCCCGATTGACGTATTTGACGTCCGACCATGTCTCCTTGCAAAAGAGCTGGTTTATGGCCGCGTAGATGCCCGGGATTTCGGGATTGGCCTTTTCCACGTGAATGACCGCCGTGTCCGGATTCAGCATTTCCCCGAGGGCGAATGCCTCCACCCTGGAATCGATGATGATCGCGCCCCCCTGAAATCCGAGCACATCGTGGTGAAGGAGCGCCTCGTACACCGCCCGGTCTTCAGAGAAAAGCTCCTCATCCTCGGCGCAGTCTCTGAGCTCGCACCAGCTTTCCTGCAAGTCGAGGCACCGAGTGATGACCGAGTCGTCGAGCGCGCGATACTCGAAGTCATAACTCTTGACGAACTTGTTCACGTGGTTCTTCTTCCCGTGGAACCGGTTGCCGGGGAGGTCGATGAGCTCCTGCGCAAGATACACGTAATCGCTGTTGTCCCGGTCCTTGATGACGCGGTAGCGCGATGAATCGACCCAACGGTCGATGAAGTCCCGGTCGGCCCTACAGATCTCCGGTTCAGCCTCGATGGACCGCAGGTCCGCGAGGAGCGCGTCGAGCGCTTCGGCCTTGTCCGCTGCGCCCACGGGCGGAAACCCGAAATACGGCGCTGAATCGGGATGAGCGACGATAAGCAACCCGTCGTGGTGCAATCGCCACTGAGGGCAGTACCGGTGCCGCCACATGAAAAGGTTGGTGAAGGTAAGCTCGGAGACCCGGGGCGGATCGTTGCGGAAGAAATCGTCAAATGTCTTCCTATCTTCGAGTCGGAGAGGCTTAAATCCGTCCATGGGGAACATCCTCCAGCTTGGCGGTGCGGTCACATTTATACCATACGAGCTCACCGCCAGACAGGCGCGGCGTTGCCGAAATGAGCTGACGCGTGTATTCTCATGAGAATCTCCATGCCCGGTGTTGGGCGCAACGAACAATGAAAGCCCTCGGCTGCGATGAGCACTCCGTGGCTTCGCCTCGGAGAGGGGCGGTAAGAGCGCCTCGCTGCGCCATAATTTGGAGGGGAGCGGTGTTGGGGAACTGCCGAGAAGCATCTCCGGCCGGGTGGCAAACCTGGAACAAGGCTACCCAGGTCAACTGCGAGGCGTCCCATGCTTTCGGCAACATCACGGCTGCTTCGCCGCCCCCCCCTCCAAACCTCCCCATACGTAGATCCGGCCGCGGTGTCTCATTTACGGAGATCTTTCATAGGAACCGCTCGTCGGGCACTATCAATGCGATTTCGACCGAATTTCAGATCAAGGAAGGGTTTCGAGAATGGACGATCAGGCGATCAAAGACCTCATCATGAAACAGCAGGTGGACAACCGTATTTCGTGCAAGGCCGCGCTGGAGATAGCGGATAAGACAGGAGCCCCCCGAATGAAGATCGGGAGGCTCCTGAACGAGATGAACATCAAGATAGGGACGTGTCAATTGGGATGCTTCAAATAGACCTCCGCGGAGGAGCGATCTACTCGGTGGTCTCTCTCGTTTCAAGGAACAAGGGCATCACCACGTCCTGCTTGGTTTTGCTGACGTGGAGCGTGACGCCTCGGTTGCTCACTTGAACCACGGTGGCCCCACCGATCTGCATTCCCGCGGTAATGAAGTACCCTCGCCCGTCAGGATCTTCCACCAACCCCTTGAAATGACCGTCACTCACCTGAATGACGCCCACCAGCTTGAGCTGGGAGCGGTCGAACCTGCATAGCGGCATGGAAGGGGGACACTCGCTGGGTAGGATTTCCGTGGGTTTCTTGAACGGGTCACGTGGGACGATAAACACTTCTTTCTTGGTCGGCTCCTCCTGAACCAAAACCGGGGCGCGCTGACCAGGCTCTCGCTTCTTGCCGAGGAGCTCGATGGGGGCCTCCGCAGGAGCCGATGGTTCTGAAGGTCGCTCCGGCGCGGCCACTCCGGGAGGACCGGGACGCGCACCGGGCGGTCGGTGCTTGCCAGGGGGCTCAGGGGTCGCAACCTCGGGTTTCGGCGTCCCAGGCTTCGGCGCTTCAACGGCCGGTGTCGTTTCGGCCGGCGTCACCGGCCGCTCGCCGGGTTGCCGCATCTTGGCGAGCACAATCGGAACCTCTGCCACAGGAGAAGACGACACAATCGGAGCCCGCATTCCCACGATCTTGTCCAGAGCCATGTTGGCTTCTTCGCATCCGGTCAACAGAGCAAGCAGCCCCAGACCCAGCATCAGACTCTGGACTATCTTCAGGGCGCCTGTATTCTGCACGCGTTTCATCATGAAACCTCTGCGGTCGTTATATTTTTCCACATCAGTGTCCGGGGCGTCCTCGCGGTCTCGGGGCCTTCTGTTTGGCAATGGCGTCTATTTCTTCCTTTGAAAGTCGTCGGAAGGTCACGGCACTGATGTCCGAGTCCAGGGACAGCACGTCCAGCTTTTTCGCCAGATCCATTTCCCTGCCGCTCAGCCCTCCGGACGCAGATAGTTTAATGGTGGGGACGTTCACGATACGGGGCAGATTGTTCAAGCTGGCCAGAAACGTCCCCTGCTTGACATAATCTCCCCGAACGCTGAGCTCAATGGGGATGCGTGCGTAATAGAGCTCCCGATTGATCTGCTCCTGGCCCGGCACAAACCGCTTGGCCACAAGGGCGCTTTCACTCAGCAGATCGGTGATCTTCTTGAGCAATGCCTCGATGTCCTGTTTCTCCGGCAGCGAAGCCACAACGGTTTCCAGTTGGCGTTTGAGGGCTTCAATCTGTTTCTCCAATTTCGGACCTTGTTGGAGCCTGCTCTCTTGCTTGGCAATGTCCACCCGAAGCCGTTCTCTTTCCTTCTCGAGCCTGCTTATGATGTCGAGGGTGTCGGAAATGACCAGGAAGTAGAACGCCACGAGCATCAACACCCCGAGGCCGGCCAGGATCAGGATTCGGTGCAAGCGGTTGAGTTTATAAAAGAGTTCTTCCGGAGCCATGGGTGTACCTCAACGAACGTTGCCGGTAATCTTGAAATTCATCGTTCCAGCACCTCCGGCCCCGCCGGTTGCAACGATCTGAACGAGTTTGACATTGGTGAAGAACGACACACTATTCGGGTCTTTGGGATTTACCCAGAGAGATTCGGCCGTAAATCCCTGTCTGATTTTCTGGAGGTTTTCCACGAACTTCACCACAACGGTATTGTCCAGCCCCGTGCCGTCGAGCGAAAAACTCTTGCCTGTCTTCGTGATTGAGCCGACCCAGACTTCATCGGGAATCGTCTGAGCGAGCGCCGACATGAACGGAGCGGGCGTATCCCGGATCTTGGTGAGTTGCTCAACCGTCTTCACCTGCTTTTGGAGCCGGTTGATCTCATCCTCGAGCGACTGGATTCTCTTGTTTTGTTCCTTGAGCTTCTGCAGCTTTACGGTGAGCCCCTTCTTTTCAGCTTCGAGGCTGCTTTGCTTGAAGCTGAAAAACAGGTATGTCACCAGCATCACGCCGACCACGGCGGCCAACGCCACAGAAGCCATCAGGATGAACTGCTTGAGCTCCCGCCTGCGAAGGATTTCTCGGATTGGTAAAAGGTTGATTCTTACCATCTATACCTGCTTGTCTCGCTCGTCTCTCAGGGCCAGCCCCACGGCCACCGCCATCGACGGTCCGACCTGATTGAGATAGTTCAAATCGAAGACTTTTTCATCGATCCTGAGGTTTCTGAAGGGGTCGACTATCTCCACCGGAACGTTGAGCTCCGACTCCATCGTCGAGACCAGACCGTATGTCGCGGAAGCGCCGCCGGACACAAAAATCTTTTGAATCGGATCGTACGACACGTTGGTCGAAAAAAAATCAAAGATCTTCTCAAGCTCAGACACAAAGTAGTCCACCGAACGCTGAAAAATTTTCCTCAGGTTCCGGGGATTGATATTCTGGAGCGAAGCCGCATGCTTGATGTTCTCGGCCCGCTCGAAATCCACGTCGAAGAAGCGCATGATCTCCCTGGTCATGGAGTCGCCGCCGAGCGGCAGGTCACGGGTGTACTGCGACGCGCCCGATTTGAGGATGTTGATGTTCATCGTGCTGGCCCCGACGTTCACCAGGGCAACCACTTCGTGCTGCTCGGTCGGGTAACAGAATTCATACATGACCTCGAGGGCAAACGGATCCACGTCAATGACCACCGGCGCCAGGTTCAACGAAGTAAGAAGGTCTTTGTACTCGTCGGTGTGGTCCTTCTTCGCGGCCACAAGCACCACGTCCATCTGGCCTTCTTTCTCGGGCCTGTCACCCATGATGAAGAAGTCCAGGTACACGTCTTTGATCTCAAAGGGGATATACTGTTCAGCCTCCATCTGGATCTGCTTTTCCAATTGCGCGTCGGTCATGGAAGGCATGGTCACCTGCTTGATGATCACCGCCTTTCCTGCGAGCGAGGTGCAGACTGTCTTGGTGCGAGTCTGGGAGTTTCGACGCAACGAGTTGACGGCATTTCCCACCAGATCGGGCTTCTTGATGGACTTGTCGACAATCGCCCCGTCAGGGAGGGGGGCCAGCCCGCAAAAATCCAACTGGTAGCCTTTCTTCGAGCGGTCGATCTCCACCAGCTTGATGGAATTCGAGCCAATGTCGAGTCCGAGTATCTTCGCAAGCGCCATGGTGTATCCTTGAGAGCTGGAACCTCAGGGAGAGCCCCGAGAAAGCCCGGACGAAAGATCTGGCTTCCGGAAGGCTTCCCGGGCGGGTTGGCTGAAACGGTTCCCTGTGAGACTCGATGCCGTCCAGCATCATCCGCCTTGGGCCGCAGGTTGAGCATACAGAAAAACCTCCGCGGTGTCAACAGAAAAATCCAAAATTAAGGGATGTTAGGCTCTAAACCTAAACCATCACCTGAGACATCCGCGGCGGGGCCCCGCGACACCGCACGGGGAAATATATAGACCGTCTCATCCGTGAGGGCCATCCCAAGCTTACGCTTGGCGGCCTTTTCAATGGTCCGGGGATCGGATCGGAGGAGCGTGACTCTGCGCTCGAGCGTTTTGATCTCTGAAATCAATTGCTCGTTTTCCGTTTTGAGGAGCCCGCGCTTCTCCTCGAGCTGATACTTTTGCGTGAGGCCCTTTTCCCCCATCCAGAAGCCTGCAGAGAGAAGCAAGGCCACAAGTGTGCTTAACTGCAAATATTTGACACCGCGGGCCAGGATTAGTTTCACGAAGGGATCGTTCTTCATCTTCACGTACGGCCCTCCTCGGGGCTACGCTGGCGCCTTGCCGGGCCAGGCGTTCTCAGTCCCACCATACGACGACTCTAAGGTTATTTCAAGAAAGTTGATATAACTAGAAGATTTTCTGAAGTAACGTTGGGAAAAGATCGGGCTGGGCCATCTGGGCTGCCGTGATGAGCCCCTTCTCGTACAGCGCCGAACGAAGCCGTGTCATGCCCCACGTCCTGGAAATCCAGTCCATACCGCGGCGACTGAGCATGAGCTCGGCAGGGGGGCCTGAGAAATCGATACCGTCCGCGCCGAGAAGGACGACCCGGTCGAGTGGCCAGATCTCTTCCAGATCCTGGGTGGTCTCGAGAACGGTCAAACCCAACTCCCCGCGCAGGCGTGAGAGGAGGCTGCGAATCGACTGGCGTGAGGGGCGATCCAGCATGGTAAGGGCCTCGTCCAGGATGATCGCTCGAGCTCCCATGGCGAGGAGTCCGGCCAGAGCGAGCTTCTGCTGTTCTCCGCCCGACAGGGTGTGGGTGAGGCGTTGTTCCATGCCCGTGAGGCCGGTCCATTGGATGGTCCGCTTCAGGCGACGCTCCATTTCGGTTCCAGGCAAACCGAGGTTCTGCAAGCCGAACACGATGTCTTCTTCAACGGAGACGCCTACGAGGGCGTCGTACGGATCCCCGCCGAGGTACCCCACGGCTCGGGGATGGGCCGGGTCAGACGGATTGATCCGAACCGAGCCGGCGACAGGTTCGAGAATTCCTGTGATGAGCTTGCCGAGCGTAGTCTTCCCCGAGCCGTCCGGACCGGTTATTGCGGTCCACGAGCCGGTCTCAATCCTGAGACTGAGATCGCGAAAGACGGGCTTGGCGCTGGAAGGATAGGAAAAGGAGAGATTTTCCAGAGAGATCATGCCTGGCGTGGCAACGTGGCGCCCTGTGCGAATAAAGGGCTCCTCAAAGAAAGCTTCATGCTTCGTTGTGCCGGATACCGGGAATGTAGGTTCTGAAAGAGAGGATCAGAAAGGGATTCTTTGCTAAGTGCTCCATTGGGTAAATCCGGTCGCTGATTTTCCGCGAGGGAGATTGCTTCGTCGTTTCACTCGTTGCAACGGCAGGCCCGTGACTTGTCATTGCGAGCGCAGCGAAGCAATCTCCGCGAACGAAAGATACGTCACCGTATTTGAGGATCGGAGCACACAGGTCACTTCGATCGCAGCTTATCCTTGATCCTGTCCGTCAGACCCTTGACCCTTGCCAAACCTTTAGTTGCGGGCTTCTCCGGCCCTTTTTCCACAAGCTCCACGATTGAAATGGCCGCATTGTCCCCTTGGCGGAATCCCTTCTTGATGATTCGAACGTACCCCCCCTCGCGGTTAGCGTACCGGGGAGCGATGTCGTCGAACAGCAGCTTCGCAACTTTTTTGGATCGGATGACCTGTAGGGCTTGGCGCCTGGCGTGGAGATCACCCCTCTTGCCCAAGGTGATCATCTTGTCCGCGACGATTCTCAAGGCCTTGGCTCGAGCGTCGGTCGTGGTGATGCGTTCGTATTCGAGCAGAGAAGTCACCATGTTCCTCAGCATGGCCTCACGCTGGGACGTCCTCATTCCAAGCTTGTATCGTGCCTTTCTATGACGCATATCATGCTCTCCGATTTATTCCCCGATGTAGTTCTCTCGTTCTTGGCGCATGCGTTCCAGGTCGTCCCTGCTGGGGAAGTTGGGGATGGCCATGCCGAGGTGCAAATCCATATCAGCCAGAATCTCTTTGATTTCGTTGAGAGATTTTCGGCCGAAATTCTTGGTTTTCAGCATCTCGGCCTCGCTGCGCTGGACAAGTTCCCCGATGAACTTGATATCCGCATTCTTGAGGCAATTGGCGGATCGCACACTCAATTCGAGCTCGGCAACGCTCCTGAAGAGGTTTTCATTAATTTCCGGCTCACGGTGGGGTCGTTCTTCGTGGCCTCCAGTCTCCTCTTCCTCGAAATTGAGAAAGACGAGAAACTGCTCCCTCAAAATCTTTGCTGCCTGAGCCAACGCGTCTTCCGGGTACACGGTGCCGTTGGTCCATATCTCCATGGTGAGGCGATCGTAGTCGGTTCTTCGGCCCACACGGGCATTGGTTATTTTGTAGCTGACCTTGCGAACGGGCGAGAAAACGGCATCCAGTACGAGTGTCCCGATGACGTCTTCCTCCCGCTTGTTGAGCTCGGCCGGCACATAGCCTTTTCCCCATTCCGCCGTCATGCTCATCAACAGTCGGCCCTCCTTGGAGAGCGTGCCCAAGATTTGCTCGGGGTTGATGATTTCAACGGTGTCATCGGAGAGGATGTCAGCGGCTCGTACCTCGCCCTCGCCGATCGCTTCAAGGGTCAAGGTCTTGGAATGACTGGTGTGAAGCTTCAGACGGACCTTTTTCATGTTGAGGATCAGGTCTGTCACATCTTCTTTGACCCCTGGAATAGTCGAAAACTCGTGCAGCACCCCTTCGATCTTCACCCTGGTAATAGCGGCTCCCTGCAGTGACGACAGCAGGACGCGGCGGAGCGAGTTGCCCAGGGTGATGCCGAACCCGCGCTCGAGGGGCTCGCACACAAATTTCCCGTAAAAAGGCGTATGGGTTGCCTCATCGACCTCCATGCGGCGGGGTCGAATGAGTTCCGTCCAGTTTCGTTTTGCCAGGGTGTGCCCTGTTTCGCTCATGGCTTCCCTCGTAATTTTTCGCATCTTCTGCGACCAAGAATCCTGAACCCGGCAACAGGAGGAGAACTCGATGCTTCGGTTCGTCAGGACCCCCGTGAAGACGCCAGGTTCAAGCTGCGGTTGTCAGCCGGATACCGGTTCGGAAGCCGGACTTACCTTACGAACTCTCCTGACCTACTTCGAGTAAAACTCGACGATCAACTGCTCTCTGATAGAGGGGTGCAGTTCCTCTCGCGCGGGAAGCGCCTTGATTTGGCCCTTGAAGTTCTGGGGATCGACCTCGAGCCATTGCGGGATGCCCCGCCTGCTCACCGTGCTGACGGATTCTTGAATGGATTTGATGGATCGGCTCTTCTCCTTCAACTCCACCACCATGCCCGGTTTCGTCAGAAAAGAAGCGATATCGACTTTTCGGCCGTTGACCAGGAAATGCCCGTGGTTGATGAGCTGCCGTGCTTCGGCCCTGGACGCTGCGAATCCCATCTTGAACACGATGTTGTCCAGGCGGGATTCCAGAAGCAAGAGCAAATTCTGGCCCGTAATGCCTTTCTTTCGTTCAGCCAAGTGCGCATAGTTGCGGAACTGTTTCTCCAGCACGCCGTAGATCCGCCGCACCTTTTGTTTTTCCCGGAGCTGCAGCGCATAATCGGTGTGTTTCGGTCGGCCCTGACCGTGCTGGCCCGGTGGGTAGTTTCTCCGTTCAACCGCGCATTTGTCCGAATAACAACGGTCGCCCTTGAGAAACAACTTGGTCATTTCCCTCCGGCAAAACCTGCACACTGATTCTCGATAACGTGCCAAGACGTATCTCCTTTGAGTCTACTGAACACCATTGTGACCGACGTGCTCCGCTCCGGAATTCCGGGGCCCCGCGGTGTCTTCCCCAGGACCGACCGGGCTTCGAGGAACGAAAAACCGCTCGGCCTTCCCAAGCCGGGCTAAACCCTTCTCCTCTTGGGAGGCCTACAACCATTGTGCGGGATGGGTGTCACGTCCTTGATCAGGGTAATCTGAAAGCCCGCAGCCTGGAGAGATCGCAGCGCGGCCTCTCGACCTGCTCCCGGTCCCTTGATGAGGACCTCTACGTGCCTCATACCCTGTTCCATGGCCTTGCGCGCGGCATCTTCCGCCGCGAGCTGGGCGGCAAAGGGGGTCGACTTGCGCGATCCCTTGAATCCCTGCGTTCCCGCAGATGACCACGCCACCACGTTTCCATCCGGGTCGGTGATGGTGACGATCGTATTGTTGAACGTGGACTGAATGTGAGCCACACCACGTGGGACGTTGCGTCGTTCTTTCTTCTTGCGAACTACTCGCCTTTTGGGCATTGACCTCTCCGTGAAGAAGGGCCCTTACGCGGGGCGAATTCCCGACTTCGCCCTTCCGCTGATTTCGAGTTCCAGGATGGGGCCCCGATCATAGTTCTGTCGCGTGAAGTAGTTTGGCGCGATAGCGCACCAGCCAACCGGCCGGGCGCTCTCACAGCCTCAAACCTACTTCCGCTTTCCGATTTGCATCTTGCGAGGACCCTTGCGAGTCCGTGCATTGGTGTGAGTGCGCTGTCCGCGAACCGGAAGACCACGGCGGTGCCGCAGACCGCGGTAGCAGCCCAGGTCCATGAGTCTCTTGATATTCATGCCGATCTCGCGGCGGAGGTCTCCCTCTACTTTGCACGATCGGTCAAGGGCCTCACGGATCTTGGCCACGTCCACTTCGGTCAGGTTATCCGACTTCATGCCCGGATCCAAACCGGTCTCTTCCAGTATGCGCCGGGCGGTAGTTCTCCCGATCCCGTAGATATATGTGAGCGCTATTTCCATGCGTTTGTTCTTGGGAAGGTCAATCCCTGCAATCCGCGCCACAATAGTCCTCCTGGCGTTGAATCCACGCTCCGCAGGGGTTAACCCTGTCGCTGTTTGTGTTTCGGGTTCTCACAGATAACCCGAACAATTCCTTTTCGTTTAATGATCTTACACTTGTCGCATATTCGCTTTACCGATGCCCGAACTTTCATGGGCGCCTCCTCTCCCCGCCGGGGGATTGGTCCCTACTGCAAGATTTTTGCGATGGACGCGAAAATCTGGTCGATGGGGCCGACTCCCTGAACACGGCGCAGCAAGCTCTTTTTTTCATAGAAGTCGATCAAGGGTGCGGTCTGACGGTTATAGACCCCGAGCCGCTCCCTGATGGTGACTTCCTGGTCGTCGTCCCTCTGATAGAGATCAGAACCGCACGCGTCACACTTGCCTTCCACCTTGGGCAGATTGAACATCACGTGGTACATCCTTCCGCAATCGGAATTCTTGCACGTGCGCCGACCCGAGAGGCGTCCCACCAGCTCCTCATCGGGAACATCCACGAGGATCGCGTGGTCGATATTCTTTCCCTGAGCCTGGAGGATCTTGTCGAGGGCCTCTGCCTGAGCGAGAGTCCGCGGAAAGCCGTCCAGCATATAACCCTTGTCGAGGTCGGGCTTGGTGAGGCGTTCTTCCACCACTCCGATGACGACGTCGTCGGGTACCAGTTCGCCCTTGTCCATATAGGTCTTGGCCTTGAGTCCCATGGGCGTGCCTTCTTTGAGCGCGCCCCTGAAGATGTCGCCTGTGGAGATCTGTGGGACGCCGAGCTTGTCGATGAGCTTCTTGGCCTGGGTGCCCTTACCCGATCCGGGTCCTCCCAATAATACGATCCTCATGATATCTCCCTTTCCCAAGAGGGGGCGGGCTAGCGCCTTCCCCTGATCCGGCCCGTACGGATGAATCCCTCGTAATGTCTTTGGATCATGTGAGTTTCGATCTGGGTCAGCGTGTCGAGTGCCACTCCCACGACGATGAGCAGAGAGGTTCCTCCGAAATAGAAGGGCGCGTTGAAACGTGAAATGAGAATAGAAGGCAACACGCACACGACCGATACGTATATCGCACCGCCCAGGGTAAGCCTGGTGAGCACTTTGTCTATGTACAGGGAGGTGGGTTTTCCGGGCCTGATGCCAGGGACGTACCCACCGTACTTCTTCATGTTATCCGCCACGTCGACAGGGTTGAAGGTAACGGCGGTGTAGAAATAGCAAAAGAACACGATCAGAGCGACGTAGAGCAGTTCGTAAATCCCCGTGCCGGGACGGAGCATGTCGGTCACTTTGGTCAGGATCGGAACATTGAGGAACTGGGCGATCGTCGCTGGAAATATGATGAGCGACGACGCGAAAATCGGAGGAATGACCCCTGCGGTGTTCACCTTGAGGGGCAGGTGGGTGCTCTGCCCGCCGTACACACGCCTGCCCACCACGCGCTTGGCATACTGGACAGGAATCCTCCGCTGGCCTCTCTCCACAAAAACAATGACAGCAATAACCCCGATCATGACCGCCAGGAGAAACAGCAAAACGAGAAACGGCATGTCCCCGGTCTGAACGAGCGTCACGGTGCCGCCCAATGCTGACGGCATCCTGGCCACGATTCCCGCGAAGATGATCAGCGAAATGCCGTTGCCGATCCCCCGCTCGGTAATCTGTTCTCCCAGCCACATGATAAACGCGGTCCCGGCGGTGAGGGTGATCATCGACAGGATCACGAACGCGGGTTTGGAAATGTAAACCATCCCCTCCGCGTTGGCCAGTCCGATGCTGATTCCCATGCCCTGAATGAGCGAGAGCGCCACCGTTCCGTAGCGCGTATACTGGGTGATCTTCTTACGCCCTGCTTCGCCCTCTTTCGAGAGCCGCTCCAGATGGGGCACGACCACCGTCAGCAACTGGAGGATAATGGAAGCGCTGATATACGGCATGATCCCGAGGGAAAAGACCGACCAGCTCTCCATGGCCCCGCCGGTGAACATGTCGATCACGCCGAAGAGGGTGTTCTGCATCGCTGCGAACATTTCCTTCAGCTTGGCCGTGTTGATCCCCGGGGTCGGGACGTGCACGCCGAGACGATATACCACGAGCATCAGGAGCGTGAATATGACCCTGCGCTTGAGCTCCGGTATCTTGCCTATGGTGCTGAGGGAACCGATCACGACGGGCTCCTCCTCCGTAAGAATGCCTGATTAATGAACATACGCTCTTCCTGCGCCGCAACAGCCTTCTTAGAGCTGCTCCTGCACCGTCCCGCCTGCCGCCTCGATCTTGGACCTGGCAGCAGAGCTGGCCCGGTCCACCATGACTGTGAAGGCGACGGACACGTCTCCGTTGGAAAGGAGCTTCACCGGACCCCGGCGCTTTATGATGCCTTTTTCTCGCAGCAATTCCGCGGTGATAGTCGCACCGGCGTCGAAGCAGGCCAAATCCTTAATGTTGACAACCTGGTAACAGACCTTGAAGGGATTGCTAAAGCCCTTCTTCGGCAACCGGCGCTGGAGCGGCATTTGGCCGCCTTCAAAGCCTGGAGACAGATCGGGGCCGGAACGGGACTTCTGCCCCTTGTGCCCTTTCCCGCACGTTTTCCCCAGTCCTGAGGACTCGCCACGGCCGACTCTCTTGCGTTTTCTTCTCTTTCCCGATGGTTTGAGATTCGACAGATCCATAATCCACTTTCCCTTTTGGGCCGGTTCAGTCGGCAATCACTTCAAATTCCACCAGATGAGCGACCTTACGGACCATGCCGCGGATCTCGGGAGTATCGATGAGGACCCGGCTGGAGTTGAGCTTTCTGAGACCCAAGCCGCGGACCGTATCCCGCTGGGATTTACTGGCTTTGATGGTACTCCGTTTCAAGGTCACCTTAAGCATGGGGCAGGCTCTCCTCTCCCTTTTCGCTCTCGTCGTCCGGTCCCAGCTTGCCGAGCTTTCTGGCGATCTGTTGCTGGGTGCGCAGTCCCTTGAGCCCGTGGAACGTGGCCTTGACCACATTGTGAGGATTGTTGGTCCCAATGCACTTGGTCAAGATGTCATGTATCCCGGCCGCTTCCATTACGGCTCGGACCGCACCGCCGGCGATGACGCCGGTCCCGGAGCCGGCAGGCTTCAGGATCACTTTGGCCGCACCATATAGTCCCGTGATTTCGTGGGGCACGGTGCCGTTGACGATGGGAACGTCAATCATGGAAGCCCGAGCTCGCTCGACACCCTTGCGAATGGCTTCCGGAACTTCGTTAGCCTTCCCGAGGCCGTATCCGACACGGCCCTGACCGTCACCCACCACCACCACGGCGCTGAAGGAAAATCTCCTTCCGCCCTTTACGACCTTGGCGACGCGACTGAGGTGAACCACACGGTCCTTCAATTCTCCTTCCGTAGCCATATCGGATCTACTGAGCAAGCGGTGCCTCCTCCTTCTTGAATCCTAGAAATCGAGCCCGGCTTCACGAGCTCCGTCGGCCAATGCTTTGACTTTTCCGTGGTACAGGTACGGGCCGCGGTCGAAGACGACCTTGTCAATGCTCTTTTCCTTCGCCCGGGCTGCGATTCGCCGGCCCACTTCCCGTGCCGTCTCCCTGTTGAAGGGCTGACCGGGTTGGCGACGGAATTCCTTGTCCTGAGTAGAGGCCTGGACCAGTGTGACACCTGCCGTGTCGTCGATGATCTGCGCATAGATGTTCCGGTTGGACCGAAAAACCATCAGGCGAGGCCGTTGCCGGTTCTCGCGAAGCTTCAGGCGCACCCGCCTGGTCCTTTTTCCTCTGGAAGCAGCTTTTTCCGTAACATGACCCATCGATGATTCCTCTTCAGAAGCGGCAGCCCGTCGAAACCCGCCGCGTCATCTCATCCTACTTGCTACCGGCCTTGCCGTCCTTGCGCCGGATCTGTTCTCCGAGATACCGGATACCCTTGCCACGGTAGGGCTCGGGCTTGCGGACTCTCCGAATTTGGGCCGCCATCTCGCCGACTTGTTGCTTGTCGATTCCCCGGACGTGAATGAGGGTATTTTTTTCCACCTCAACGCTGAGACCGTCCGGGATCCGGACGACCACGGGATTGGAATACCCCACGTTGAGCGTCAAGGCCTGCTTGTCGGCCTCTGCCCGGTATCCGACTCCGATGATTTCCAGGGACTTCGTGAACCCTAGGGTCACTCCGGTCACCATGTTCTGGATAAGGCTCCGGGTCAGGCCGTGCATGGCGCGGCTCTTCCGGTGCTCCGAAGCCGCAAGCACGCGAACCTCTTGGGCATCCACATCAAGGGAGACCAGGTCCGAAACCGGCATGCTCAGCGACCCCTTCGGACCCGAAACGGTCAGCGTCGGCGTACTGTACGTGACGTTGACCTTTTCAGGTATGGCTACTGGGGCCTTGCCTATTCTCGACATTCAATAAACCTCCTGAATTGGCGCGACTACCAGAGGCTGCAAAGCACCTCTCCGCCGATATGGCGGCGCCGGGCTTCTTTGTCCGTCATGACGCCCTGGGAGGTAGAGAGAATCAGGATTCCCACGCCACCGTGGCTCTTGATGGTGTGCTCGTGCCCCACGTAGACTCGGCGACCGGGCCGGGAGACCCTGGCAAGACCCTCGATGACGCACTGAGTCTCATCATCGAATCGCAGGGTAAGTTTGAGAACTCCCTGTTTGTTTTTGGCCGATCGGATGACCTTATATTTCTTGACGTATCCTTCCTCCTTCATGATCTGCGCAATCGCGATCTTGAGATTGGAGGCGGGAATAGTCACTTGCTCCTTGCGGGCTTGCCTCGCATTGCGGATACGGGTCAACATGTCCGCTATGGGGTCAGTCATGCTCATCTCAGCGTTCTCCTACCAGCTCGCTTTGACCATGCCGGGAATATTACCCCTCAACGCCTCGTTCCTCAGGCATATCCGGCACAACTTGAACTTGCGATAATACGCCCTGGGACGGCCGCACATCGCGCACCGGTTGTACTGTCGTACCTGAAACTTCTGAGGCTTGGACGCCTTTACTATCATCGATGTCTTGGCCACGTTCCCTCCTCGGAGAGAAGATTTCTACTTCCTGAAAGGTACACCCATTTGCTCGAGCAATTGCCGCGCTTCTTCGTCGTTCTTGGCTGACGTCACGATCGTGATGTTCATGCCGCGGATCTTCTCGATGGTGTCGTAGTTGATCTCAGGAAAAATAATCTGTTCTTTGATGCCCATCGAGAAATTGCCCCGCCCGTCAAACCCCTTCGGGTTGATACCGCGAAAGTCCCGCACGCGGGGGAGCGCCACGTTGATCAGCTTGTCGAGGAAATGATACATGGTGTCACGCCTGAGCGTGACTTTGCATCCGATGGTCATGCCTTCCCGAAGCTTAAAAGTCGCTATGGATTTCCTGGCCTTGCGCAGAACCGGCCACTGACCGGTAATCAAGGCCATCTCGTTCTGAGCGCTTTCCAGCACCTTCGGATTCTGAATCGCCTCACCCAGACCCATGTTCACGACGATCTTCTCGATGGCCGGAACCTGCATCGGATTCTTGTACTTGAACTTCTCGATCAGCGCAGGGACAACCGATTTTGCGTAATACTCTTTGAGCCGTGATGCCATGGTGTCATTCCTTGCTAGGCGTCCAGATGTTCGCCACACTTCTTGCAAATGCGGACCCGCTCTCCGTCATCGAGAACGTGCTTTCCCACCCTCGTGGCCTTGGAGCATTTAGGACAGACAAGCATCAGTCTCGAAAGCCGAATCGGGGCTTCCTTCTCAATGATTCCGCCCTGCCTGCCGACCTTGCCCCCTGCACGGGTGTGGCGCTTGACGAAGTTGAGGCCTTCCACGAGGGCTGTGCCCTTGTCCGTGTTGATCTTGAGGACTTTGCCCTGTCTGCCGCTGTCTTTGCCCGCCAGGACCTTGACTCGGTCGTTTCTTCGTATTCGAGACATCGCTAGAGGACCTCCGGCGCGAGGGACACAATCTTCATGAACTTCTTCGCTCGAAGCTCTCGGGCCACCGGTCCGAAGATGCGCGTTCCGATGGGCTCGAGCTGGTTGTTGATGAGGACCGCAGAATTGTCGTCAAACCGGATATACGATCCGTCCGGCCGCCGCACGGCCCTGCGGGTGCGGACCACGACGGCCTTGTGAACCTCTCCCTTTTTCACTTTGGAATTAGGGATGGCTTCTTTCACGGAAACGACTACCACATCGCCCACGCTGGCATACTTGCGCCTCGTGCCGCCAAGAATCTTAATGCAGTACAGTTCCTTGGCGCCCGAGTTGTCGGCCACCGCCATGCGAGTCTGCTGCTGGATCATGCGGCACCCCCGGGGAGCGCAGCCTCTTTCACGATCTTTCGGACCCGCCAGTTCTTGTGGCGGCTCAGAGGCCGAGACTCCACGATCATGACCTCGTCGCCGATTCGGCAGCGATTGCCTTCGTCATGGGCCATGAAGCGTTTTCTGCGACGAACGAACTTCTTGTAGACCGGGTGCATCACCGTGCGGCTGACTTCCACCACCACGGTCTTGTCCATTTTGTTGCTTACCACGATTCCGGTGCGTACTTTACGCTGGGTTCGTGTATCCGAGGAGTCGGTCATCGAGACAACTCCTTTTCTCTCGTGATAGTCTTGACTCGGGCAATCTCCTTGCGGAGCTTCCTGAGGCGAGCGGTCTTTTCAAGCTGGCCGGTGGCGTGCTTGCAGCGGAGGTTGAATTCCTCTTCCCGGAACTCCTTCTCCTTGGCCGCCAGCTCGTCCACAGAGAGGTCCCTGAGTTCTCTCGGTTTCATGTCAGCTCCTCACGAATCACGAAACGGGTCCTGATGGGAAGCTTGCGAGCGGCGAGACGAAAAGCTTCCTGGGCAACTTCCACAGGGACTCCCTCCATTTCGTACATGATCTTTCCGGGCTTGACCACCGCCACCCATTCTTCGGGGGCGCCTTTGCCTTTGCCCATGCGGGTCTCGGCAGGCTTCTTCGTGATGGGCTTGTCCGGGAACATACGTATCCATATTTTACCGCCGCGCTTGACGTGGCGTGTCATGGCAATCCGGCCCGCCTCGATCTGTCGGGAGGTAATCCAGCCAGGCTGTAGGGCCATCAGGCCGTACTCGCCGAAGGAAACGTGCGTTCCCTTGCTGGGTTGGCCCGTGAGGCGCCCTTTCTGCCTTTTTCGGTATTTGACCTTCTTGGGTGCTAGCATATCAAATCTCCGGTGACGCGCTCCTGATCATCTCGCCTTTGAACACCCAGACCTTGACTCCGATCACCCCGTATGTCGTACGTGCCTGAGCAAATCCGTATTGGATGTCGGCTCTCAGGGTGTGGAGGGGTACGCGGCCTTCGCGGTACCATTCCCGCCTGGCCATTTCCGCTCCGCCCAGGCGGCCCGCGGTGGCGATTCTGATCCCCTTGGCGCCGGACTTCAGGGCGCTGGTAACCGACTTCTTCATCGCCCGGCGGAATGCGACGCGGCGCTCGAGTTGCTGAGCCACGTTTTCGGCAATGAGCTGAGCGTCGATCTCGGGTCTACGGATCTCCTTGATGTCGACGATGACATCCTTGCCGGTCATCTTGAGGATTTCCCGGCGGAGCTTCTCGATTTCGCTGCCTTTGGGACCGATGACAATGCCCGGCCGCGCTGTGTGGATGATGAGCCGGATTTTGCCGGCCGCCCTCTCGATTTCGATCTTCGAGATGCTGGCCTGGGCAAGACGCTTCTTGATGAACTCACGAAGTCTCAGATCCTCGATGAGGAAGTCTCCGTAGTCCTTTTGGGAAAACCATCTGGACTCCCATGTCCTCGTGATTCCCAGGCGAAAGCCGTGTGGATGTACCTTCTGTCCCAAGACAACCCTCCTGAGGGCGATTCGTCGACCGGGGTCAGCCGGGCCAAGCAATTGACCGGGCGAGCCTCGGCAACCTCCGCTCCCGAGCGATCCCTAAACTTCTTCCAGTCCTATCGAGATGTGACTGGTCCTCTTCCTGATCCGCGTGGCCCGTCCCATGGCCCTGGGGCTCCACCGTTTGGCTGTCGGGCCTTCGTCAACGGTGATGCGGGTGACGACGAGTCGATCCTCGTTGACGCCGCTGGCCCTCGATGCATTATCCAGAGCGGATTGCAGGACCTTCCGTATCAGGCCGGCGGCCTTCTTCTGCGTAAACTGCAGCCGTGCCAAAGCCGAAGCCACCGGCATGTCTCGCACAAGATCGGCCACCAATCGGGCCTTTCTCGCGGAGATCCGGGCATGGCGCAGTATTGCCTGATACTCCATTACTTTCTTCCCTTCTTGGCTTTCCGGTCGGCAGCATGGCCGTGGAACGTTCTGGTCGGGGAGAATTCTCCCAGCTTATGGCCGACCATATTTTCCGTGACGAAGACGGGAATGAACTTCTTGCCGTTATGCACGGCGAACGTGAGACCGACCATGTCCGGTATGATCGTCGAACGCCGAGACCAGGTCTGAATCACTTTCCGTGAACCGGTGTCTCGAGCCTGCTCGACCTTGCGCAGAAGGTGATCGTCCATGAAAGGACCTTTGTGTACGGAACGCGGCATGGCAATCACTTCCTCCGTTTTACGATGAATTTGTCGGACGGCTTGGATCCCTTACGGGTCTTGTACCCTTTTGTGGGAACGCCCCACGGTGTCACCGGATGACGCCCACCCGACGTGCGACCCTCGCCGCCGCCATGCGGATGGTCTACGGGGTTCATGACGACCCCCCGCACCTTGGGTCTGCGGCCGAGGTAACGAGTTCGGCCCGCCTTGCCCAAAGAGATGTTCTCATGGTCGAGATTTCCTACCTGCCCGACAGTTGCGCGGCAGCGATCGAGGACCATTCGGACTTCGCCGGAAGGGAGCTTGATCTGCGCGTAACCCTTCTCCTTGGCCATGAGCTGACCGTACGTGCCCGCGGACCGGATCATCTGGCCGCCTTTGCCTATCTTGAGCTCCACGTTGTGAACCATCGTGCCGAGAGGAATGTTCTTCAAAGGAAGACAATTCCCCGGCTTGATGTCCACCCGGTCTCCGGCGAGGATCGTATCACCCACGCCGAGGCCGTTGGGCCAGAGGATATAGCTCTTCTCGCCGTCAGCGTAGCTGATGAGCGCGAGGCGGGCGCTACGATTCGGGTCATATTCTATGCTGACCACTTTGCCCGGAACATCGGTCTTGTCTCTCTTGAGATCCACCACTCGAAACAGCCGTTTATGACCGCCGCCGCGATGTCTGACCGTTATTCTGCCGTAATTGTTCCGGCCCCCGGACTTGGTCTTCCCGGTGACGAGAGACTTCAACGGGTCGGCCGCGGTGATCTCGTCAAAGGCGCTACCGGTCTTGAACCTGATCCCCGGTGATGTCGGTTTGTATTTCTTTATGGCCATCAATCCGATCCTTACAGGTGTTTAGCGTTTCCGGACAGCATCGGCGTTTCAGTCCGGCGACCGGAGCCTTGGCGCCTTCACGTCTCCGCTCTTGCCCTCAGGCTCAACCGGTAATCCGCCGACGCCTGTTCTCATTCCGCGCGAGAGGTCCTCACACGCCTTCGAAGAAGTCCACCCGGTCACCTTGCTTGAGGGTGACGATCGCTTTTTTCCAGTTCTTGCGTCGCCCCGAGGATCGACCCAGTCTCTTGTGCTTGCCGAGGCGGTTCTGCGTGCGAACCGCCAGCACCGTCACCTTGAAGAGCTTCTCCACCGCCTTCTTGATCTCTGATTTGTTGGACGACAAATCCACTTCGAAGACGATCTGGTTGTTGTCATCCTTGAGGCTCGAGCCCTTTTCCGTGACAATGGGGCGCCGGATAATCCTATACTCGTCCAACATCAGCCCAACCTCTCGTGAATTCTGGGGACTGCCTCGCGGAGAACCACCAGGCGGTTGAAGCGAAGCAGGTCGTAGACGTTGAGCCCCTCGGTGGGGAGTACAAGAACCTTGTGGAGATTCCGGGAAGACCGGAGCAGCGTCTCGTCCTTTTCCGGGATCACGAAGAGGGTCTTTTCCGTCTCGAGTCCCAGAGCCTTGACCGTATCCACAAAGAGCTTGGTCTTCGGCGCCTCCAGCTCTATCTTGTCCACCACGGTGAGCTGGTTTTCCTTGAGCTTGGAGCTCAACACCGACCGGAGAGCGGCTTTGCGAACTTTCTTCGGAACGGAAAACGAATAGTCACGGGGATGGGGTCCAAATATGATGCCGCCGCCGGTCCAGATCGGCGAGCGATTGGTCCCGGCCCTTGCTCTTCCCGTGCCCTTCTGTCGCCACGGCTTCTTTCCACCGCCACGCACCTGGCCCCTGGTCTTGGTCGCAGCGTTTCCCCCGCGACGCTTGGCCAGTTGCCAGACAACGACCTGGTGCACCAAGGCCTCACGGACTTCCGCGCCGAATATGGCGTCATCCAGCTCGATGGAATCGACCTTCTCGCCATGTTGGTTGATAACGTCTACCGAAGCCATCAGCTTTTCCTTATAAGGACAATGGCCCCTCTGGGTCCAGGCACGGGGCCCTTGAGAAAGATCAGGTTTTCATCGGCCCTGACTTCCAGGACCTCCACGCTGGGTTGGGTGACACGACGACCGCCCATGCGGCCGGGAAGGCGCTTTCCCTTGAAGACGCGGGACGGGTATGCGCACTGCCCCACCGAGCCGGGTATCCTGTGGGAGCGGGAACCATGGGATGCCTTCCCGCCGCCGAAGTTATGCCTCTTGATGACCCCGGCGAATCCTTTGCCCTTGCTCGTGCCGATCACCTTGACCTTCTCGCCGGGATTGAAGATGTCAGCCCGGATCTCTTGTCCCACCTGGAGGGCTTCGAAATCTTCCGCCCGAAACTCCCGCAGCACGGAGAAGGGGCCGGTCCCGGCCTTGGCAAACTGCCCGAGAATCGGCTTTGTAAGCCTGCTTTCCTTGGCAGTGCCGAACCCGAGCTGAACCCTCGAGTCCTCCTTCTTTTGAATCACCGTGCAGGGACCGGCCTCAACCACGGTGACCCCCAGGGCCTGACCCGTCTGGTCAAACACCTGAATCATGCCGAGTTTCCTTCCTATCATTCCCTGAAGCATGTGCGGCTCCTCAAACCTCTTGGCTGTATCCGTCTACGCCTTGATCTCGACATCAACGCCGGGAGAGAGGTCCAGTTTCATCAACGCGTCCAGCGTCTGCTGGGTCGGTTCCAGAATATCCAGAAGCCGCTTGTGAACCCGGATCTCGAACTGCTCCCTCGACTTCTTGTCGATGTGGGGAGATCGCAGCACCGTGTATCGCTGAATCCTGGTGGGAAGCGGTATGGGGCCGGCCACTTTTGCTCCCGTTCGCCACGCGGTGTCGACGATCTCGGCCGCGGACTGATCGAGAAGCTTGTGGTCGTATGCCTTCAATCTGATTCTAATTTTAAGCGCATGCATATCCATGCCAAAAACCTCGTCCCGTCCGAATGGACGCTACTCGATAATCTCTGAGACGACCCCTGCGCCGACCGTCCGACCGCCTTCACGAATGGCGAAGCGCAGTTCCTTCTCCATCGCGATGGGGGTAATCAGATGCCCCTCGAGGGAGACGTTGTCACCGGGCATCACCATCTCAACGCCTTCCGGAAGGGTAATCACCCCGGTCACGTCCGTGGTTCGGAAGTAGAACTGGGGCCGATATCCGTTGAAGAAGGGCGTATGACGGCCACCTTCCTCTTTGCCGAGGATGTACGTCTCGGCCTTGAATTTCGTGTGCGGCGTGATGGAACCGGGCGCTGCCACCACCTGTCCGCGCTCGACCTCGTCGCGCTTGATGCCTCGGAGCAGGATGCCGATATTGTCACCCGCCTCACCGGAGTCGAGGACCTTCCGGAACATCTCCACGCCCGTGCAGACCGTCTTGTGGGTCGGTTTGATGCCGACGATCTCTACTTCCTCACCCACCTTGATCCGGCCGCGCTCGACTCGACCCGTCACCACCGTGCCGCGACCCGAGATGCTGAAAACGTCTTCCACCGGCATCAGGAACGGCTTGTCCGTCTCGCGGATCGGAACGGGGACGTAATCGTCCACTGCCTTCATCAACTCGAGGATGCACTGAGCGTCCGGGTGCTTGGGATCGCCGGCTTCCAGAGCCTTCAGTGCGCTTCCTCGGACAATGGGGATGTCGTCGCCGGGATAATCGTACGAACTGAGCAGCTCCCTGAGCTCGAGCTCGACGAGCTCGATGAGCTCGGGATCGTCCACCATGTCGGTCTTGTTGAGGAATACGACGACGCAGGGGACGCCGACCTGTCGGGCAAGGAGGATGTGCTCACGGGTCTGAGGCATGGGTCCGTCGTTTGCGCCCACCACGAGGATGGCGCCGTCCATCTGGGCGGCTCCCGTGATCATATTCTTGATGTAGTCGGCGTGGCCCGGACAGTCCACGTGGGCATAGTGACGATTGTCGGTCTGATATTCCACGTGCGCCGTCGCGATGGTGATGCCGCGCTCCTTCTCTTCCGGAGCCTTATCGATCTCCTCGAACGGCACATACTCGGCCAAACCTCTCTTGGCCAACACTCGCGTTATCGCAGCGGTCAACGTGGTCTTGCCGTGATCGATATGACCGATGGTGCCGACATTGACGTGAGGTTTGGTACGCTCAAACTTCGCCTTGCCCATAGGCTCCTCCAGATTGCTTGAACTTTGTCACGACCTTTTCGGTTACGGATTGGGGCGCGGGCTCGTAATGGGAAAATCGCATGGTGAAGGTGGCTCGGCCCTGCGTAAGACTTCTCAGGTCGGTCGCATAACCGAACATGCGGGAAAGCGGCACGCGCACACCCACCGTCTGTATTCCCGTGCGGCTCTCCATCCCCAGTATCTTCCCTCGCCGTGCCGTGAGGTCCGACAGCACGTCTCCGAGGAATTCGCCGGGAGTCACCGCCTCGACATCCATGATCGGCTCGAGGAGAATGGCTGCGCCCTTCCTGCATGCTTCCTTGAACGCCATGGACCCTGCGGTCTTGAATGCCATTTCTGACGAGTCCACTTCGTGGTGTTTCCCGTCGAGAAGGGTCACCTTGAGATCCACTACCGGACATCCGGCCAGGGGACCGGCCTCCATTGCCGACCGCACGCCTTCTTCCACGGGTTTGATAAATTCCTTGGGAATGGCTCCGCCGCTGATTCGATTGACAAACTCGAAGCCGGATCCCTGTTCGACAGGTTCAACTTCGATGACGACATGGGCAAACTGTCCCTTGCCGCCGGTCTGCTTCACATGCCGATAATCCACGCGCACGGGCCGTGTCAGGGTTTCCCGGTACGCCACTTCCGGCTCTCCAACACCCGCCTCAACCTGGAACTCCCGCAAGAGACGGTCCACCACGATTTCGAGGTGGAGCTCTCCCATGCCGGCGAGAATGGTCTGACCGGTCTCTTCGTCGGTGCGAACCCGCAGGGAGGGGTCCTCACGGAGGAGGCGGCTCATCGCTCTGGACAGTTTGTCCACATCGTCCCTGGACTTGGGAATGAGCGCCACTGAGATGACCGGTTCGGGAAATTCCATGGATTCGAGGATCACGGGGTGGGCGTCGTCGGCAAGGGTGTGGCCGGTATTGGTGTGCTTCAGGCCGACCGCGGCGACGATGTCACCGGCGGATGCTTCTTTGATCTCTTCACGCTGATCCGCGTGCATTTTCAAGAGGCGACCGATGCGCTCCTTCTTGCCGATGTTGGCATTGAGCACAGCCGCTCCGGTGCTGAGCTTACCGGAATATACCCTGAGAAAGGTCAGGTTCCCCGTGTACGGGTCATTCATAATTTTGAACGCCAGTGCGGAGAAGGGGCCGTCGACGGCGCGTTCGGCCGTCTTGCCTGACAGATCCTTTCCCTCAACCGGGGGAACATCGACGGGGGAGGGGAGATAATCCACCACAGCGTCGATCAGTTGCTGAATTCCCTTGTTCTTAAAGGCGGCTCCGAGCACCACGGGGGTGCATTTGAGGTCGATGGTTCCCTTGCGGAGGGCTTCGAGGAGCTCTGCCTCGGGAATGTCCGTATCTCCGTCGAGGTACCGTTCCAGGAGAGCGTCGTCCAGTTCGCAGATGCCTTCCACAAGCCCGCTTCTGGCCGTGAGGGCTTCTTCCCGCAATTCTTCCGGTATCTCCGAGACCTCGAAGCGCATCCCCATGGAATCGTCGTCAAAGCGGGCCGATTTCATGGTGATCAGATCGATAACCCCGTAAAAGTTCTCCTCGCTTCCCATGGGAAGCTGAAGGAGAAGGGGGTTGGTTCGAAGTCTCGCTTTCATCATTTCGAGGACTCTCAAGTAATCCGCCCCGGTACGATCCATTTTGTTAATAAAGGCGATCCGGGGGATTTGATACCGATCGGCCTGTTTCCAGACCGTTTCCGATTGAGGTTCGACTCCGCCGACTGCGCAGAAGATGGCCACCGCGCCGTCGAGCACCCGCAGCGAGCGTTCCACTTCGATGGTGAAATCCACGTGCCCCGGGGTGTCGATAATATTAATTCTGTGCTGCCGCCAGTGGCAAACCGTGGCAGCCGACGTTATGGTTATGCCGCGTTCCTGTTCCTGTTCCATCCAGTCCATGACGGCCGTTCCGTCATGCACTTCGCCCATGCGGTGGAGGACGCCGGCGTAATAGAGAATGCGCTCCGTCGTGGTGGTCTTTCCCGCGTCGATGTGAGCCATGATTCCGATATTTCGGATCTTTGAGAGAGAGTCTCCTTTCATAGGGGTCGTGCTTCTCCCGGACTCACTACCACCGATAATGGGCGAAGGCTTTGTTCGCTTCGGCCATCTTGTGGGTGTCCTCTCGTTTCTTTACCGCGCTTCCTTTATTGGAAGCCGCGTCCAGCAATTCCCCTGCGAGCTTCTCTTTCATGCTCTTCTCGCCCCGGGCCCGCGCATAGCTGATCAGCCATCGAATGGCCAGGGCCTGACGCCTCTCCGCACGTATCTCGACGGGAACCTGATAGGTGCTGCCGCCGACACGGCGGGAGCGAACTTCCAGAACCGGCTTGACGTTGTCCACGGCCTTCTCGAACAGCTTGAGGGGGTCCTCGTTGGTCTTCCTGGCCATGGTTTCCAGGGCGTCGTAAAAGATACCTTCCGCGATGGACTTCTTGCCTTCCCACATGACGCCGTGGATGAACTTGGACACCAGCTTGCTGTGGTACTTGGGATCAGGCAAGACGTCCCGTTTCGGGACTTTCCCTTTTCTAGGCATCGGATTTCACTCCATCACCAGCCGTGGTTGCTTTTCCGTTCCGTTGCGAGCGGCCTTGCCTCTCGCGAGAACAAGCTGAGCCGCACAGCTTCCAGGATGGCAAGGTCCGGAGAGCCTGCGGATCGTGATCTCCGCCTGAACGGCCATTGGGCCGTTCCCCTCTGAACCCGCCCCGTCTTGCGACGGTTTACCTAGGTCCTTAACGACGAATCCTCTGATCGTTTACGTTGGAATTGAGCCGGCTGACATGTTCCGCCGAGCGTTTAAGAGTCCGCTGAGCGCGCCGACGAGACCAGAACGGATTACTTGGGTCGTTTTGTGCCGTATTTGGATCTCCCACGTTTCCGGTCCTGAACACCGTACGCGTCCTGCGTGCCACGAATAATGTGGTACCTGACGCCCGGCAAGTCCTTGACGCGTCCTCCGCGAATAAGGACCACCGAGTGTTCCTGCAAGTTGTGACCAATGCCCGGAATGTAGGAGGTTACTTCATATCCGTTGGTAAGACGCACCCTTGCGACTTTCCTCAACGCTGAGTTGGGCTTCTTGGGCGTCGTGGTGTACACCCTGACGCACACGCCCCTGCGCTGCGGACAATTGGTCAGCGCGGGCGCGGAGGTCTTCCTGCGGGCTTGAGTGCGTCCTTTTCTGACCAGTTGGTTGATAGTGGGCATGCGTCTTTCCCTCCAAACATGTATCCGCATAGTATGCTCAAACTGTGGCGAGCTTGTCAACACTTTTTTTGCCCCGCGGCCACTTACCCCCGCGGTTCGGCAGAAAACCTTGAGAGCACGCCCCCGTCAACCACACGCGACGGGGGCGTGCTCTCAGGCCGTCAGGCCGTTTCCTGGAACGTCTCGACCGGCACACGGTGCTCTCGACGCGGGCGGCGAATTTCTTCCCCCTCCGCGCCCGGGTGCGCGAGCTTCAGGCTCTTGTAACGGGTCAGGCCGGTTCCCGCGGGAATGAGTCTCCCCATGATCACGTTCTCCTTGAGGCCCCGGAGATAGTCGATCTTCCCGGATATGGACGCCTCGGTGAGAACCTTCGTCGTCTCCTGGAAACTGGCCGCGCTAATGAAGGAATCCGTCGAGAGGGACGCCTTGGTGATGCCCAGGAGGAGCGGTTCGCCCACCGCGGGCTGGCCGCCCGCTTCCATGGCGCGGTTGTTCTCTCTTTCGAATACCGACCTTTCAATCTGTTCGCCCACGAGGAAATCCGTGTCGCCCACCTCTTTGACGCGCACGCGGCGGAGCATCTGCCTCACGATCACCTCGATGTGCTTATCGTTGATCTTGACGCCCTGGAGTCGGTAAACCTCCTGGACCTCGTCCACGAGGTACTTGGCCAGGTCTTTCTCCCCTTTGATGCCGAGGAGGTCGTGGGGATTGGTGGAGCCCTCCATGAGAGCCTCGCCGGCCTGAACCCAGTCGCCGGAGTGCACGGAGATGTGCTTGCCCTTGGGGATGAGGTAATCCTTGGGCTCGCCCACTTCCGGGGTGACTACGACTTTTCGCTTTCCCTTGGTGTCCTTGCCGAAGCTCACAAGACCGTCGATCTCGGAGATGATGGCAAATTCCTTGGGCTTGCGCGCCTCGAAGAGCTCAGCCACGCGCGGGAGTCCGCCCGTGATGTCTTTGGTCTTGGTCGTCTCTCGGGGGATCTTGGCCACGACGTCTCCGGCATGGACCTCCTCGCCCTCCTTAACCATGATGTTCGCGCCGACCGGCAGCAGGTAGCGCGCCTCGGAGTCACCGACTTTGATGGTCCGCCCGCCCGCGTCCTTGATGGACACCCTCGGCCGGATCTCCACGTCGCGCTCCTTGTATTCGACGATCACCTTACGGGAGAGACCGGTGACCTCGTCCACCTGTTCGTTCATGGTGAGGCCTTCGATCACGTCACCGAACTTGACCCGCCCCGTAACCTCGGTGATGATCGGAATCGTGTACGGGTCCCATTCTGCGAGGAGCGTTTCCCGGTTTACCTGATCGTTATCGACCACTCTGAGCTTCGCGCCGTAGATTACCTTGTTGCGCTCCCGCTCTCGTCCCTTTTCATCGGTGATGGCGATGGATCCGTTCCGGTTCATCACCACCTGTTCGCCGTCCCTGTTGGTAACCGTCTTGAGCTCGATGAATCTGATACGGCCCTCATTGCGGGAGAAGAGCTGGGAGGAGCTCGACCCCAGCCATTCGAGCAACACCTGGCCTTCGGACTCGATCCGGTCGCCTTCCTGAACCTTTACGTTCATGTATTCGAGGACCGGGTAGCGCTCATAGAGCCGGAATCGTATCTTTCCGCCCTTTGCTCCGCGCAACTGGAAGATACCCCCGCGCTTTTCCGCTTCCGTCATCCGCTGGTTTGCCTGGGTCTGTTCGTAGATGAAGGAATAGGGTGAAACCCGCTCTCCGTGACGCACCACGAACCTCGTCCCCTCCGAGATCTCGAACTTGTGCTTGGTTCCTTCCTCGTCTTGGATGATCAGCGACTTGCGGTTCGGGGATATCTCGATCTTCCCTCCGAGTCTTTCCGCCTCGGTCATCTGATGATCGGGCCCTTCGTACAAGAAGGAGTTCTCCCTGAGGGTCTGACCGTCTGCGACGAGCCAATTGCTCACCTCGGATTCGTCCATACTGAAGTCTTCATACACGATAATGGCTTTGGTCCGATCCTTTTCTCTCTCGAAGAGGAGTTTCCCCTTCTTACGAGCAGAGATGATGTTCCGCTTCAAGGACGCGGTCCCGCCGATATGGAACGTTCTCATAGTAAGCTGCGTGCCGGGCTCGCCGATAGACTGGGCCGCGATGATCCCGACCGCCTCTCCGATGTTCACCATACGGCCATGGGCAAGGTCTCGGCCGTAGCAGAGGCCGCAGACGCCTCTGGGGGACTGGCAGGACAGCACGGAACGGATCTTCAGCCGATCGATGCCCGCGTCCTGAATCCGTTCTCTGTGCTCTTCGTTGATCTCCTCATTCGCGTGGACGATGATTTCGCCTGTGAACGGGTGCTCGATGTCCTCGAGGGCCACCCGACCGAGAATTCGGTCGGCCACGTGCTCGATGATTTCACCGCCTTCTTCAAGTGAAGCCATCTCGATGCCGTCGAGGGTGCCGCAGTCGACTTCGGAGATTATGGCATCCTGGGCCACGTCGACGAGCCGCCGCGTAAGGTAGCCGGAGTTTGCGGTCTTCAACGCGGTGTCAGCAAGTCCTTTGCGCGCACCGTGCGTGGAAATGAAGTACTGTAACACGCTGAGGCCTTCTCGGAAGTTCGCTTCGATCGGCGTCTCGATGATCTCGCCGGTCGGCTTGGCCATGAGTCCCCGCATCCCCGCAAGCTGACGGATCTGCTGGGTGCTTCCCCGTGCACCGGAGTCGGCCATCATGTAGATGGGGTTGAAGCTCTCGACGTTCTTCTCCGAGCCGTCCTTGAGCTTGATGGTCATGGTTCTCAACCCGCTCATCATTCGCTCGGAGATGTCCTCGTTCGCGCGCGCCCAGATATCGATGACCTTGTTGTACCGCTCACCGTCGGTGATGAGGCCTTCCTTGTACTGATTCTGGATCTCGAGGACCTCTTTTCTGGCCTTCTCGATGATTTCTTTCTTGGACTCGGGAATCATCATGTCGTCGACCGAGATGGAGAGCCCGGCCTTGGTGGCGTAGTAATACCCGAGGTCCTTGAGCCGGTCGGCGAGGATGACGGTCTTCTTGTCCCCGCACCGTCGATATGCCTCGTCGATGAGGTTGGCGAGCTCCTTCTTTTTCATAACCTTGTTGATCACCCCGAAGGGGATCTCTTCCGGGACGATTTCCTGGAGCAGGATTCGACCGACCGTGGTCGGGATCTTTTCGCCGTTCTCTCTGACCAGGATCTTTTCGTGGAGATCCACCACTCCCGAGTCGTACGCGACCCGCACTTCCGATGCGTCGGAAAAGATGCGCTGGATCTTTTCCAACCCCGGATCCACCGATTCACGGGTGAGGTAGTACAGACCGAGGACGATGTCCTGCGTGGGCACGATGATCGGTTTGCCGTGGGCCGGCGAGAGGATGTTGTTCGTGCTCATCATGAGGACCCTTGCTTCAACCTGGGCCTCAACGGAGAGCGGAATGTGCACCGCCATCTGGTCGCCGTCGAAGTCTGCATTGAACGCGGTGCAGACCAGGGGGTGGAGCTGAATGGCCTTCCCCTCGATGAGCACCGGCTCGAAGGCTTGAATGCCGAGTCGGTGCAGCGTCGGCGCACGATTGAGGAGGATCGGATACTCTTTCACCACGTCCTCGAGGATGTCCCAGACTTCGGGCGTTTCCTTTTCCACCAGTTTTTTTGCGCTCTTGATGGTGGTGACGTAACCGCGTTCTTCGAGCTTGTTGTAAATGAAGGGCTTGAAGAGCTCGAGGGCCATCCGCTTGGGGAGACCGCACTGATGGAGCCTCAGGTCCGGCCCGACCACGATCACGGAACGGCCGGAGTAATCGACGCGTTTGCCGAGGAGATTCTGACGGAACCGGCCCTGCTTCCCCTTGAGCATGTCTGACAGAGACTTGAGGGGCCGCTTGTTCGGGCCCGTGATGACCCGGCCGCGGCGACCGTTGTCGAAGAGCACGTCCACGGCTTCCTGAAGCATCCGTTTTTCGTTCCGGAGGATGATTTCCGGCGCGTTGAGCTCTTTGAGCCTTTTGAGCCGATTGTTGCGGTTGATGACCCGCCGATACAGGTCATTGAGGTCGGACGTGGCGAAGCGCCCGCCATCGAGCGGCACCAACGGCCTCAGGTCAGGCGGAATGACCGGAACCGTCGTGAGAATCATCCAGGCCGGATTCTGCCACTGGCGGAACTTCCCGAGCTCCAGGGCGGTAATGACGCGGGACCGACTCAGACGATCAATGACGTTGTTGATTTCCACAAATGCCAGTTGCTTGCGGACTTCCCAGTCTTTGACCTCTTCCCACTTGATCTGTATTTGGCGGGCGGCCTGGATGAGCTCGTCGAGGAAGCGTCCCACCTCGCCGTCAGGATCGACACCCTGATAGATGGCGGTCAGCTCGTTGACGAGCGTCTCCGGCTCGATACCTTTGAGAGATTCCAGGACGCGCAGCCGCTTTGCCAGTTTCTTGCGTTTGGCCTCTGAAGCGGAGTCCTTCATGTCGTCCCGGAGTTTGATGCTTTCGGAGACGAGATCGAGACGTTCGAGCATGTCCCGGACGGCTTCGCCACCCATCCGAGCTTCAAAGGAGCCGATGCCGTGCTCGTCGATGGTCTGGCGGTACTTCTCCTCGTTGATGAGCGTGCCGACTTCAAGGTCGGTCTTTCCCTGGTCCAGCACGAGAAATGATTCAAAATAGAGCACCCGCTCCACCTCTTTCAGGGTGAGGTCGAGGAGCGTTCCGATCCTGCTGGGCAGACTCTTGAGGAACCAGATATGCGCGACAGGTGTGGCCAGTTCGATGTGACCCATCCGTTCGCGGCGCACCTTGGACTGGATGACTTCCACGCCGCACTTCTCGCAGATCGTGCCGCGGTGCTTCATCCGTTTGTACTTGCCGCAATTGCACTCGTAGTCCTTGACCGGTCCGAAGATCTTCGCACAAAAGAGCCCGTCCCTTTCGGGCTTGAAGGTTCGGTAATTGATGGTCTCAGGCTTCTTGACCTCCCCATGGGACCAGGAGCGGATCTTTTCCGGAGAGGCCAGCGAGATCTTGACGGCGCTAAAATTCAGGGGATCTTTCGGCTTTTCAAAAAAGCTGTAATATACGTCTTCCAAGGTTTCCCTCCTTCTGTTGGCGTAGCCGGGGCGTCGCTACCCCGGCTGCGAGGGATCATCCGACCGCGGCCGACTCGCTTTCGAGAAGCTCCACGTCGAGACCAAGTGATTTGATTTCCTTGACCAGAACGTTGAACGACTCGGGCAGGCCGGGCTCCAGGACATTCGTCCCTTTTACGATGCTTTCGTACATGCGGGTTCGACCGGTGACGTCGTCGGACTTGACGGTCAGGAACTCCTGCAGGGAATAGGCCGCTCCGTACGATTCCATGGCCCAGACTTCCATCTCTCCCAGACGCTGACCGCCGAACTGCGCCTTGCCGCCCAGCGGCTGCTGAGTGACCAGCGAATAGGGGCCTATGGCCCTGGCGTGGATCTTGTCGTCGACGAGATGGTGGAGCTTCATCATATAAATGATGCCCACCGTGACATTCGTATCGAACGCCTCGCCGGTCCTGCCGTCGTACAGGCTGGTTTGGCCGCTGCTGGGAAGGTCGGCGCTTTCGAGGAGCGCCTTGATCTCCGTTTCACGCGCGCCGTCGAAAACCGGTGTAGCGATGGGAATGCCCGCCGACAGAGAGGCCACCACTCTTTTCACGTGATCTTCGTCCATGTCGTCGATGATCTGGCGGATTTTGCGCCGTCGCTCAGGCTCGTGAGACTCGAAGATCTTGAAGAGTCTCTCCCGCAGCTTGTCCACCGAGTAATTCTCTTCGACCATGCGGTTGAGCGCTTCCCCGAGTCCTCGAGCCGCCCATCCCAGATGGGTTTCGAGGATCTGTCCCACGTTCATTCGTGAGGGGACGCCCAAAGGATTGAGCACGATTTCGACCGGCGTGCCGTCTTCGAAGCAGGGCATGTCTTCCTCGGGAAGTATCCGGGAGAGCACCCCCTTGTTGCCGTGTCGTCCCGCCATCTTGTCGCCCACGGAAAGCTTGCGCTTAATCGCAATGTAAACCTTCACCAGCTTGATCACGCCGGGAGGAAGCTCGTCACCCTTCTTCAGGCGACTGATCCGCTCGTCGTAGTGCATCTGCCAGAAGTGTTTCTGATCACTGAGCCGCTCGATGATGCGGGCCACTTCGTCTTCCGTGGTCACGTCGCTCTTGGGAAGTGAGATCTCGCGCAGCAGTTCCAGCGGGACCGTGTCCATGAGCTCGTTGGTGATCGCGTCGCCCTTCTTGATGTAGAGATGACCGGAATGGGAATCGGCGAGGTTGGATGCAGCGGTTTTGCCGACAAGCATGCCGCGGATCCGTTCGCGCGCCCCTTCTTCCACGATGCGCATCTCGTCGTCGCGGTCTTTGGAGAGCTTGGCGATCTCTTCGTTCTCGATGGAGATCGTTCGACTATCCTTGTCCGTGCCCTTGCGAGAAAAGATACGAGCGCCGATGACCGTCCCTTCCACGCCGGGCGGAACCCGGAGGGACGAATCCCTCACATCGCCGGCCTTTTCGCCGAAGATGGCGCGGAGGAGTTTTTCCTCCGGGCTGAGCTGATTTTCACCCTTCGGAGTAATCTTGCCCACGAGAATGTCACCCGGCTTCACTTCGGCCCCGATGCGGATCACGCCGGATTCGTCGAGATTTCGAAGGGCCTCTTCGCCCACGTTCGGGATGTCACGGGTGATCTCTTCTTTTCCGAGCTTGGTATCCCGGGCCATCACCTCGAATTCTTCGATGTGAATGGAGGTGAAGATGTCCTCCTGGACGATTCGTTCGCTCACGAGAATAGAGTCTTCATAGTTGTATCCGCCCCATGCCATAAATGCGACGAGCACGTTTCTGCCGAGGGCCAATTCACCCTTGTCCGTGGCGGGGCCATCCGCGATGGCCTGTCCCTTGACGACCCGGTCCCCCTTCTTGGCGATGGGCTTCTGGTTGATGCAGGTGTTCTGGTTCGAGCGCTGGTACTTGGTGAGGTTATAGATGTCCACACCCGGATCCAGGTCACCCTCGGTAAAGTCAGTGGCCTTAATCACGATTCTCGTGGCGTCCACCGAGTCCACGACCCCTTCGCGCTTGGCCACGACGGTGACTCCCGAGTCGGTTGCCACGACCTCTTCCATACCGGTTCCCACGAGCGGCGCTTGCGTGGTCAAGAGAGGCACGGCCTGACGCTGCATGTTCGATCCCATGAGAGCCCGGTTGGCGTCGTCGTTCTCAAGGAAGGGGATCAGCGAAGCAGCCACCGATACGAGCTGGTTGGGGGAAACGTCCATGAGATCCGGTTCCGAAGGCGGCACCATGGCGAACTCGCCTTCCTTGTGCCGCACCGAGACGAGATCCGACGCGAGGTACCCCTCTTCATCCATGACCGCGTTGGCCTGAACGATGACGTGCCCTTCTTCGTCGAGCGCGGTCATGAATCGGATTTCTTTTCCGACCTTGCTCTCGCTGACGGGACGATAGGGGGTTTCGATGAAGCCGAATTCGTTGACCCGCGCATAGGTGGACAGCGAGACAATAAGGCCGATGTTCGGACCTTCCGGCGTCTCGATGGGACAGATTCTTCCATAATGGGTCGGATGGACGTCCCGCACCTCGAATCCGGCCCGCTCACGGGTCAAACCGCCGGGCCCGAGCGCGGAGAGCCGCCTCTTGTGCGTAATTTCGCTCAGGGGGTTCGTCTGGTCCATGAACTGGGAAAGCTGGGAGGACCCGAAGAACTCCTTGACCACAGCGGTGACCGGTTTGGCGTTGATCAAGTCGTGCGGCATGAGCGTTTCAACGTCCTGGAGACTCATCCGTTCCTTGATCGCCCGTTCCATACGCACCAGGCCGATGCGGTACTTGTTCTCGGGAAGCTCGCCCACCGAGCGAACCCGTCGATTCCCCATGTGGTCGATGTCATCGATATCGCGGCCGGGGCGGCCTTCTTTGAGCTCGAGGAGGTACTTCACCGCGAGCATGATGTCCTCGGGCCGCAGGGTTCTCAGTAAGAGGGGCGCCTCCTCCATGGAGATTCCCAGCTTGCGGTTCAGCTTGAGACGCCCGACGCGGGAGAGGTCGTAATATTCGGTTTTGAAAAACAGATTATTGAAAAAGGTCCCTGCAATGTCGACGGTGGCAGGGTTGGAGGGCCGCAACCTCTTGTAGATCTCGATTTGCGCGTTGAGCGTTTCATTGCTCGTGGCGTTGTCGGGGAACTGCTTCCGATAGTCCTCGATGACTCGGCTGGGACGGTCGTCGATCTTATCTTCGAGAAGCGTGTCCCGGAGCGAGGAGGAGACGATCCGCTCTTCGATGAAGAGGGCCTCGAAGCTCATGATCCCCCTGTCGGTCAAGTCCTGAATGAACGAATCCGCTTCGTCCAGGGAGATCTCCTTGTTGCAGGTGGCCGGCACTTCCCCGGTATTCTCGTCGACGATGTCACAGGCGAGAACTTTCCCCGCCAGTTCTTCCCGCTTCATGGTCAAGGGCGCTATTTTGCGGTCCCCGAGTCGTTTGAGCGCGGCGCGGGTAATTTTTTTGTTTTTTCGAACCAGAACGTCGTCGGAGCCCTCGATCTTGATGTCCGTAGGAGCGGCTGTTCCCACGAGAAGCTTGAGGTCGACCTTTCGCAATAGGCCGTCCGGGCGAATTATGATGGTCTGCCGGTTGTAAAAATAGTTGAGAATTTCTTCGCTCGAGTACCCGAGGGCCTTGAGGAAGACCGTCACCGGGAGCTTACGCCTGCGGTCGATCCGGACGTAGAGCCGGTCCTTCGGGTCGAACTCGAAATCGATCCAGGAACCCCTCAGAGGAATGATGCGGGCGGAATAGAGGAGTTTTCCGCTGGCATGGGTTTTCCCCTTGTCGTGGTCGTAGAAGATTCCCGGAGACCGGTGAAGCTGGGAAACGATGACCCGCTCCGTGCCGTTGATAATGAAGGTGCCGTTCTCGGTCATGACGGGAATTTCGCCGAAGTATACCTCCTGCTCCTTGACGTCGCGAATGGTGCGGGAGTTGGTCTCGGGGTCCACGTCCCAGACGATGAGCTGCACGGTGATCTTGAGGGGAACGGCGTAGGTAACGCCCTTTTGGAGACATTCCTCTACGTTGTACTTCTCTTCGCCGAGGGTGTACTTTATAAATTCGAGTGACGCGGTGTCGGAGAAATCCCTGATGGGGAAGACCGACCTGAAAACTCCCTGCAATCCGATGTCTTCGCGCTCTTCCGGGGGGACGTCCGCCTGGAGAAACCGGTCGTACGATTGTTTTTGGATCTCAATAAGATTGGGAATTCCGGCTATTTGGGGTATGCGAGCGAAATTCTTCCTGAGCCTCTGAGAGTGCACGGAAAAAGGAATCATCTTCTCCCTCTGGATGGTGGTGATCGTGAAGGGGGCGGGCTATGACTGGCGTTCCATACGTCGCGGATGTTGGGGCGACCCCACAGAAGATCGCCCCCCCGGTCCGACTTCTTTCTCGTAAGGCGGGTGACTAGACGATCTCTACCGTGGCTCCGACCTCTTCCAGAGCGGCCTTTGCCTTCTCAGCGTCTTCCTTGGAGACTGCTTCTTTCACCGGCTTGGGAACACCTTCAACCAGGTCCTTCGCTTCCTTGAGGCCCAGATCGGTTAACGATCTGACAACCTTGATGACCTGGATTTTCTTGTCGCCGAAATCCTTCAAGATCACGTCGAATTCGGTTTTTTCCTCAACCGGGGCTGCTTCTCCTCCTGCCGCCGCCGCTCCGAAAGCGGCCACGGCCATTGGCGCCGCCGCAGAGACCCCGAACTCCTCTTCCAGTTCTTTGACGAGCTGGCTCAACTCCAGCACCGACATATTGCGGATAAATTCTTTGACATCTTCCTTCGTTACGGCCATGATATCCTCCTCGATTCGCTACGAAAACTGTTCAGAACGATCTGTGCCGCGCCCGGCCCGAGTGCTCACTCTGCGGCGACCTCGGACGGGGTGCTCTTTTTTTCCTCAATGGCTTTGAGCACGTTGAGGAACGATCGTGGGACCGCTGCAAGCACATTGACAAAAGCGCTCACCGGTGCCATCATCGTGCCCAACACTCGGCCAAGAAGCTCTTCCCTCGATGGAAGCTTGGAGAGCGTGTCCACCTCGGACGGCTCCACGAGTTTTCCTTTGAGGACGCCACGGACCAACTGCAAGTTGGGATGGGTCTTGGCAAAGTCGACCAGGACCTTGGCGACGGCAGGAGCATCTTCCTCGCTCCGGGTCCAGGCCGCGCCACGCGGTCCAAACAGATCATCCCTGAGCACCGCCACGTCCGTATCCTCGTAGGCAAGGCGCACCAACGTGTTTTTCAGGACCTTGAAGCTCGCCCCGCGGGCGCGCAGCTCACTTCTCAACGCGGTCAGGTCCTTGACGGACAGGCCCTGATAGTTGGTCAGAAAAAGCGCCTTCGCCGACCGGAATTCCTCACGGAACCAAGCGACCTGCTTCTCTTTTTCTTCTCTGGTCAAGCTAAAGTTTCCCCCTTTCAGACGGAGGGAAAACAGCGAATCGAGGTTTGTCGGCAAGAAGTCGTCGGGGACACTCCTTTCCGGCCCGTCTCGGCTGGCCTCGATTAAGTGCCATCTCGGCACGCCCGCTGTCTTCGACTCGGCCCTGAAGCAAAAAAGTTGTGTTGTTAAATCTGCTCGCTACTCTTCCGTATCGCAGATGTTCCGAGCGTCATCGCCCGGTTATTTCACGATATTCCGCATTTCCTGAGGGTCGAGCTTGAGGCCCGGACCCATGGTGGTGGAAAGCGACACGCCTCTTACATAGACCCCCTTGGAGGTGGAAGGTTTCAAGCGCATGATACTTTCCATCAGCGACTTGAAGTTCTCCGCCAATTTCTCGGGGCCGAAAGATACGCGACCAACGGGGCAATGGACGATTCCCGCCTTCTCAACGCGAAACTCGACCTTCCCGCCTTTGAGCTCTTCAACCGCGCGGCGAATGTCGAACGTCACGGTGCCGACCTTAGGATTGGGCATCATGCCTCTCGGTCCGAGAATCTTTCCGAGTTTGCCCACGACTCCCATCATGTCTGGGGTTGCTACTGCCTTGTCGAAATCGAGCCACCCGTCCTGGATTTTCTTGGCCAAATCCTCCGCGCCCACGTAGTCGGCTCCGGCTTCCTCGGCCTCCTTCTCTTTCTCTCCTTTGGCGAAGACCAGGACTCGCACGGTCTTCCCCGTTCCGTGGGGGAGCACGCACGTGCCGCGGACCATCTGGTCGGCATGCCGGGGATCGACCCCGAGCCTGACGGCCACGTCGACGGATTCGTCGAATTTCCCGTACGCGGCGGAGAGGATGGTCTGTAAACCTTCCTCCAGACCGTACTTCCGGGAACGATCTATCTGTTGCCTTGCACTGTCTTTCCTTTTGCTCACGGCAGCCATGATGCTCCTCTACGCGACCTCGATCCCGAGACTCCTGGCTGAGCCCAAAATGATCCGAACCGCGCCGTCCATGTCCTTGGCGTTGAGGTCGGGCATCTTCAGTTTCGCGATTTCTTCAATCTGTGTCATGGTGAGGCGCCCGACCTTGTCGCGGTTGGGCTCCTTCGATCCCTTTTCGATCCCCGCAGCCTTCTTGAGCAGATAGGACGCGGGGGGAGTCTTCAGGACGAAGGTGAACGACCGATCACTGAAAATGGTGATGACGACGGGAATGATGACGCCCGTCTGGCCCTGGGTCTGCGCGTTGAACGCCTTACAGAACTCCATGATGTTCACGCCGTGCTGGCCGAGCGCGGGACCCACCGGAGGAGACGGCTTTGCTTCGCCCCCGGAGATCTGAAGTTTCACGTAAGCAGTGATTTTCTTTGCCATATGGGTTCTCCCAGCAAAAGAAAACAGACCATACGCCGGCGTGCCGCCGACGACGGAACCTGTTTCCCTTCCTCATCTATACGTATCATCAAGAAGGCCCGGTCCGGAGACCTCATCCGAGATACGCCCTCGGGCGAGCTCAGTTGCGCCTACGGGCGCCCGGCCAAGGAGTCGCAACACGCAACGGCCGCGAGTCAGTTCTTCGTGACCTGAATGAAATCGAGCTCCACGGGCGTCGGTCTCCCGAAGATGCTCACCAGAACCCGCAACTTACCCTTATCGGGCCTGACTTCCTCTACCGTCCCGTTGAAATTGATGAACGGACCGTCCACAACGCGTACCGAATCGCCTTTCTCGAAGGAGTATTTCGGTTTCGGCTTTTCCTGCCCCTCCGCCATCTGAGTTTTGATAGCATCCACATCTTCGTCGGGAATGACCGCAGGCTCCGTCCTCGATCCGATGAAGCCGGTGACCTTCGGGGTGCTCTTCACAATGTGCCAAGTCTGGTCGTCCAGTTCCATGTGGACAAGGATGTAACCGGGGAAGAACTTCCGGTTCGAGGTCCTCTTCTCTCCTTTAACCAGCTCGACCACCGATTCCGACGGAATAAGAACGCCGGTGATCCTCTCTTCGAGTCCGAGAGCACGTACTTTTTCCTCTAGAGCGGTCTTTACCTTGTTTTCATATCCCGAGTATGTATGAACTACATACCATCTCTGAGCCACTGACCGCCTCCTTGCCGACCTCCAATTACGCGGTAATTAACCGATATGCAAGAGCCTTTGCACTATCCAGGTAAGAAGCCAGTCACTGATGCCCAGATAGCCTGCCACGATGACGGTGAGAACCAGAACCACGATCGTGGAGCCAACGGTCTCCTGGCGGGTAGGGAAGGTGACTTTCTGAAGTTCGACCTTGACTTCCCGGAAGAACTGAATCGTATTCTGGAGATATGCTTTTACCTTTTCCATGGTTATCGTCTGCCGCTCTGCGGCGGTCTATCTCCTAAGGAGAGGATGGCAGGCCAGAAGGGATTCGAACCCCCAACCCCCGGTTTTGGAGACCGGTGCTCTAGCCGTTGAGCTACTGGCCTACGCGGACACCCTGGTACACCTTCTTATTTCGTCTCACGATGAAGCGTGTGGGTTCTGCAAAACTTGCAGTACTTCTTGAACTGAAGCTTGTCCGGAGTGTTTTTCTTGTTCTTCGTCGATGTGTAGTTCCGGCGTTTGCATTCGCTGCACGCCAGCGTAATGATGTCTCTCATGAAATGCCTCCGGCGGACGCCTTCGTAGGGGACCGGCCTTCCCGAGAAGGGGAAAGACCGGTCGAGCACCCGAACTACTCGATAATCTCTGAGACGACCCCTGCGCCGACCGTCCGACCGCCTTCACGAATGGCGAAGCGCAGTTCCTTCTCCATCGCGATGGGGGTAATCAGATGCCCCTCGAGGGAG
>Ga0172371_10001052_pt1 | contig 43624 bp, 32 predicted proteins | sample Lak12m_FD_114543 | JGI IMG/M metagenome (GOLD analysis project Ga0172371, IMG submission 114543) | Freshwater microbial communities from Kabuno Bay, South-Kivu, Congo - kab_022012_12m | ecosystem: Environmental > Aquatic > Freshwater > Lake | place: Democratic Republic of the Congo: South-Kivu... | reverse complement strand
CACCGCCCCTTCCTTGTAATCCCGATCAAACTTTCGTCGCACTTTTCCTTCGCCCATCCTAGACCTCCTTTGTGGAATGTAATCCACCCTTTTTGTCGTGTCCAGGATTTCGGGGGAAGATCAAACCGTCCAAACAGGTTCCCGGGGGGCCGGGGAGCAAGAGGCGATATTCTGAACCAATCCGGAGAATCCGCGCATGCCCCGATTGATCTTCCGGCCCGATTCGGATATCTTTACTCTCTTATCATTTCCTGATGTTCCGCCCGCAATGACGGACGGGAAAAATCATCCGGGAGGTTTTCATGCGCCAACGTTCCGCGATCATCGTTCTCCTGGCCGTCGTCCTTGCGGCCTTTCCGGCTTCGTCCCAGGAAAAGAAAATCACGTTCGACGGCCAGGCGGCCTTCGGTTACGTGAAGGATCTCGCTTCCGACGGCATGGCCGGCCGGAAAAGCGGCGAGCCCAGCGGCCTGATGGGCGCCGGGTATGTCGCCGCCAAGCTCAAGGCCTGGGGGCTCGAGCCCGCCGGCCCCAACGGCGGCTACATCCAGGAATTTCCCTTCGAATATTATGAAGTCGAGCGCGGCGCGTCTCTGGGCTTCACCGCCCACAACCGGACCCGCGAGTTCGTCTACGGCGAAGACTGGCGTCAATATCAATATTCCGGCTCGGCGGTCCTCGGGGCCGGCGTCGTTTTCGTCGGGTACGGGATCTCCGCTCCCGACAAACAATACGACGAATACGCCGGCGTGGACGTCAAAGACAAGCTGGTCCTTTTCTCAACGGAAGCGCCCCGGAAGCTCAAGGACACGCTTCAGGAAGAATCCAAGCTGACCAGCCGGATCAAGGCCGCCCGGGCCCACGGCGCGCGCGGCATTTTGACGTTCCGCAGCGACGCCTCCGGCGGCGGATATTATCCCCGCGGAGATTTCGGCAAGGAAATCTACGATCCCGCGTTCCTCATGCTGTCGCTGGAAAGCCGGGCCGTGGATTTCATTTTCAAATGGCAGAAGGCGGACCCCCGCTATTTCTTCCAGCAGATCGAAACGACCGGCAAGCCCCAATCCTACGACCTGGGCGTGCAGGCGCTGGTCAACCTCAAAGTGAACTTCGACGAGAAGCGGATGACCCAGAATGTCCTGGCCAAAATCCCGGGGACGGATCCCAAGCTCAAAAACGAAGTCGTCATCGCCGGCGCGCACATGGACCACCTCGGCGTGGACATGACCGGCGACGTCCTCAACGGGGCCGACGACAACGCTTCGGGAACGGCCGTGGTCATGGAAGCGGCCCGGGTTTTGAAGCTGAACCGTTTCAAGCCCAAACGGACAATCCTTTTCGCCCTCTGGGGAGCGGAGGAGGACGGGCTGTTGGGCTCGAAGTATTACACCGAACATCCCGTCTATCCCCTGGAGAAGACCGTGGCCAACATCAATCTGGACATGGAAGGGCACGGCACGGGGAAAGTCAGCGCCGGCGGCGCCTATTACGCTCCGGAGATCTGGGACATCCTGAAGGCCCGCCTGCCCAAGGACATTCTGGACAACGTGCTCCCCAGCCGCGGCGGCGTGGGCGGTTCGGACCACACGTATTTTCTCTACAACGGCGTGCCGGCGTTCATGGTCATTACTGACGGCTCGCACTTTAAAACCAACCGGGTCGGCGACGTCATCGGCCTCATCCAGCCGGACATCCTGCGGAACGCCGGCGTGTTCGTCGTGTCCGCCCTCGAGATCCTGAGCCAGGAGCCGAACGTTCCCATCCTCGCCGGGCGGAAGGAGATGTTCTTCTGGCGGCACGAGTCCATCGTCAACCACGAAATGCCGCCCCTGGGCGAAATCATCGAGGAGCACAAGGACGCTCAGGACGCCGACGTGGATTATCAGTTCGCCGTCCTCCCGCAAAAGGAAGGCCTGGCCGGCGACGCCTTGCGGCTGGACCTGTTGAAAGGCCTCCTCGAAGGAAAGGACAAGCTGGCCCAGACCAAAGGCCTGGCCCTTTTCGGGACGCAATCGGGGGGCGGCTGGTGGATGTCGCGCGGTCCCCAGAAAACAAACGTTCTGGTCGGCCTGCGGGGGCTTGGGGCGATCCGCGACGATCTCGGCTGGGCCGAAGTCTTTTCGAAACAGGGGCTCCATTTCATCGCCCTCGACGATCCGGCCGTTCTTTTTGACGCCGCCGGCCTGAGCGAAGAAGGGAAAAAGATCCTGGACGCCCTGGGAAAAACGGGGCTTCTCCTGATCGTCGACGGCCTGGATTCCGCCCGGGCGAAAGCGCTGCTCGAATACGCCAAAAAGCCGGTCTTTTTGCGGACCGGCGCCCTTCCCGATGAAGCCGTCCTCGATCTCGTCAAGAAGACCGGCTCGGTCGTCGGCCTCGTCCTGGGCAAGGACGAAGCGGCCGCCCCGTATTGGGAAAAAGTTGCGGCGGCCCGAAAACGGATCGGCCCGGAATACGTCTCCATCGTCAACGAGAAGTGCGTCTGGGGGAAGGCCGGACGGGAGCAGATGCTGGCCGTCATCGCCGAGATGCTCAAAGCGACGCCCGTCTTTTCGGATGACGAGATCGCGGCGGTGGGCAACCTGTTCTCCGGATCCCTGCTCCGGATTTTGGGAGGGACGAGCCGGTAAAGCCCGTATTTGGACAACTTATTTGAAATCCTCTAAAATAGCGGCGGTATTCCCCTGGAAAAAGCGAGATTCCGATGAGCGATGAACGTGTCTCCTCGACGTGGAAACGGACCCATTACGCCGGCGTCCTCCGTCCGGCCGACGAGGGCCGGGAAGTCGTCCTCTGCGGCTGGGTCCAGAAAACCCGGGACATGGGCCACCTGGTCTTTGTCGATATCCGCGACCGCGAGGGCCTGGCCCAGGTCGTCTTCCAGTCCGACCGGCCTGAGCTGATGGAGGAAGCCAAGAAGCTCCGGAGCGAATCGGTCATCGGCGTCCGCGGCCGGGTGCGGCACCGCTCCGCGGTCAATCCGGAGATGCTGACGGGCGAAGTCGAGGTCGAGGCTTCCGCCCTCCGCGTTTTCGCCGTGTCCAAACTCCCGCCGTTTCAGATCGTCGATCCGCCGCAGGCCTCCGAGGAGCTGCGGTTCAAATACCGGTACCTCGATTTGCGCCGGCCGAAGATGCAGCGCCAGATCCGCCTCCGCCACGAGGCGACGCTGGCCGTCCGCAATTACCTGAACAAAAACGGCTTCCTCGAGATCGAGACCCCGATCCTGGCCAATCCGACGCCTGAGGGCGCCCGCGATTACCTCGTTCCGAGCCGCATCTACAAGGGCCGGTTTTACGCCCTGCCCCAGTCGCCCCAGCAGTTCAAGCAGACGTTGATGATCTCGGGCTTCGACCGGTATTTCCAGATCGTCCGCTGCTTCCGCGACGAAGATCTCCGGGCCGACCGCCAGCCCGAGTTCACCCAGATCGACATCGAGATGAGCTTCATCGACCGCGAGGATTTCTACGAGCTCAACGAAGGCCTGATGGAAGCGGTCTTCGCCGTCACCGGGCGGAAGCTCGCCCGGCCCTTCCCGCGCCTCTCTTATGCCGAGGCGATGGAGAAATACGGCTCGGACAAGCCCGACCTCCGGGTGCCGCTGGAGATGAAGGACATGACGGCCGTAGGCCGCGACGTCTCCTCCGATATCATCAAAGGGGCCCTGGCCGCGGGCGCGGAGCTGAAAGGTTTGCTTGTTCCCGGAGCGGCCAATCTCTCGCGCGGACAGCTGGACAAGCTCGGCGAGAAGGCCAAGTCGCTGGGGGCGAAAGGCCTGTTCTGGATCAAGAAGCAGAGCGGCTGGAAATCGTCCCTGAAGCTGTCCGAAGCGGATTTCGACAAGGTCTGGGCGGTTCTCGGCGGAGCAGAAAACGACCTGGCCCTGTTCGTCGCCGACGAGAAAGCCGTCGCCCTCAAGGTCCTGGGCGAGATCCGCCGGACCTGGCCCGGCGATGAGGCGGCCCGCAAAGAGATGCTCAAATTCGCCTGGGTGACGGATTTCCCGCTGTTCGAATGGAGCGAGGAGGAGAAGCGGCATGTCTCCATGCACCACCCGTTCACCTCGCCCGCGGAGGAGGACGCGCCGCTTCTTGATACCGATCCGGCCCGGGTCCGGGCCAAGGCCTACGACCTCGTCCTCAACGGAACCGAAGTCGGCGGCGGCTCGGTCCGTATCCACGAGATGGAGCTCCAGCGCCGGATTTTCAAGGCCCTCGGCCTGTCCGACCAGGAGACGGAGACGAAATTCGGCTATTTCCTCGAGGCCCTGAGCTTCGGCGCCCCGCCGCACGGCGGAATCGCCTTCGGCCTCGACCGCCTGGTCATGCTGCTTGCCGGAGAGGAATCGATCCGGGAAGTCATCGCCTTCCCCAAGACGACCAGCGCCCTGGATTTGATGACCGGTTCGCCTTCCGAAGTCGACGAGCGCCAGCTGACCGAGCTGGGTTTGAAGCTGCGTTGATCAGAGCGTGACGCGGTAGCGGCAGGAGGGGGCGCCGCGCAGGACGGAGCGGACGACTTCCGCCTTGACGCTTTTCCCTGCGACATAGGAAAACATGCTTTCGGCGATGCCTTCGGAACAATAGCAGAGCGCGCCGAGGCCTTCGATTTTTTTATTTTGAATCAGCGGGCAGACGCAGCGGTTCTTATTTTCGTCGATGTCGATGACGCCTTTGTCCTTGTCGTATTCGATGACCCAGCCCCATTCCTTCTTGAGAAACTCGTGGAAGGTCTCGAGGTTCCCGACGTAGGGAGCGAACATTTCGTTGAGGTTCAGGTCGTCATAATGGGCCTGGGAGCGGTTCTTGATGATCCGGCGGGCCGTTTCCGGGGTTTCGTCCTTCAGGCTGAGGACCAGGGAAGAGATCCAGCGGGAATGGATCGGTTCGGGTTTCGGCTGTTCCGTCTGAGGAGTGTCGTCGGCGGCGGCCAGGCGGGAGGCGCTTTCGAATCCGCATAGGCCGACCCCCAGAAGACACGATTTTTTGAGAAATGATCTGCGGCCGTTGTTTTCCATGGGCGATATGATAGCACGCTTGATCCGTCCGGAAAACCCGCTTAGAATAAAAAAATGACCGCTGAACGAGACGCACGGAAGGCAAGGTTATCCTTCACCCGGCGGGAATTTCTGGCGGCCGGAATGGCGGCGTTCGCCGGATTGCCGCTGGTCGGGTGCGACGGGAACAAAGTCATTTCCGCGCCTGCGGCGGCCGGCCTCGACGAAAAAATCGGCCAGATGATCCTGGTCGGCTTCCGCGGCCTTCAGCTCGAGGCTGGAAATCCCGTCATCGTCGACATTCGCGACCGGAAAATCGGCGGAGTCGTTCTTTTCGATTATGACGTTCCGGCCAAAAATCCCGTCCGCAACATTGCTTCCCCCGAACAGGTCAAAGCCCTGATCGCCGCGCTTCAGGAGGCGGCCTCGACGCCGCTCTTCGTCGCCGTCGATCAAGAGGGCGGAAAAGTCTCGCGGCTCAAGGAGAAATTCGGCTTCCCGGCAACTGTTTCCCAGAAGGTTCTCGGCGGCATGAATGACGCCGCCGTCACCCGCAAATACGCCGAGGCCGAAGCGGCCGTCCTGGCCGAGGCCGGATTCAATCTCAACTTCGCTCCGGTCGTCGACCTCGACGTCAATCCGGAAAATCCCGTCATCGGCGGCATCGAGCGGAGCTTCTCCGCCGACCCGGCGGTCGTGGTCAAACACGCCGTCGAAGTCATCGCCGCGTATCATCGGGCCGGCGTTCTCACGACCCTGAAGCATTTCCCCGGCCACGGCAGCTCGAAAAGCGATTCCCACCTCGGATTCACGGACGTGACCGGGACCTGGTCGAAAACGGAGCTGGAACCGTACGCGAAAATCATCGAGGCGGGGCTCTGCGACGCGGTCATGACCGCCCACGTGTTCAACGCCGGCCTCGATCCGAAATACCCGGCGACGCTTTCCCGGCCGACGATCGAGGGCTTGCTCCGCGAAGGATTGGGTTATGACGGCGTCGTCATTTCCGACGACATGCAGATGAAGGCGGTTTCAGCGAACTTCGGCTTGAAGGAAGCGATCATCAGAGCGCTGAACGCCGGCGTGGATATCCTGACGTTCGCCAACAATTCCGTCTTCGATCCGGAGATCGCGCAAACCGCGATCGATATCATCAAGGACGCCGTCGCCGACGGCACGATCCCGGCCGAGCGCCTCGACCGCTCTTATGAACGGATCCTGCGCCTCAAACGGAGGGTGGGCGGATGATTCCGTGTCATTTCAAGAGAAGCCGTTGGATGAGTTCTGCGGCTTTTTGGGCGCCATTGACGGGAACGGGCGGCCAAGACGGCACGGATATGATTTGAGAAACGACCTCATCGGCCAGTGATTGCGGAGTCGAATGCGAATAGGACATCCTGATTCCGGCTTGATGGCGGGCTAATCGACGGGCGACGAACACTTCCTGCTCGTAATGACCTTCAACGGGAAAATAGAGAAACGGCCGCCTGAGGGCCGTTAATTCCAGAGTCGACGTGCCCCCGCCTTGAACAATAGCCAGGTCAGCGGCCGCGAAGTGCTCGTAAAGCTTAGGGATATATCCCAGGACTTCCACTCCCTTGGGGACGTTCACGCGCGAAGTCTCGAGTCTGGGGCCGCAATTCAGCACAAAACGAAGGTTGGGAATTTTCTCTTTAATGAGAGGGAACGCTCTGCCGCAAAGCTCTAAGAGCTCTTGGCCCAGCTTTGTGCCGCCGATCGAACAGATGACCAGCTTTTCCTCGCCGTAACCGAGCTTGTGGCGCGTCGCTTTCTTATCGACGTAATCCCCGGGATTGAAGGGCAGGATGTAGCCGAGAAACGCGAAAGATCGTTCCCGGGCTAAGACTCTCCGGTTTGGAAGCCCCCATCCCAGCTTCTCGTCGGGGATGTCTTCTTCCTCTCCGACGAAGAGGCCCAGGTCGAAGAAGGGCGCATCCTTCTTATACCCTTTGACCCAGACGCGATTCCAGATCCAGGCGCCCAATTTCTCAAAAAGATTATTCGTCGCGGCGCCGACGCCGATGAAATCATAGATTATGACGTAGGGCGCCTTTTTCATTTCCGGATGATTTTTCAGCGCCAGGTTGAGATCATAGGTCTCGTCGCCGATGATAAGATCAAATCCCCCCGTTTCCATCAGCTTCTTGAATATCGCGATATTGCGGCTCCAGGACTTCCTGGCGCTGAATACGTATTTGATCATGTTCAGCTTGAAACCGTCGGCGACGTTTTCGGCGATCCTGTTTTCATTTCCATAGGCGGCGGACTCCGGACAGACGATCTCTCCCTGCTCTTTCAGAAAGAGGTCCTGCGGGTTTCCCGTCAACCAGGATACGTCCCATTGCGCATTCAGTCCGCGCAACGCGTTGACGATGGCCAGATCCCTGGTAACGTGCCCCAGACCCAACGAGCCGCTGACAAAGAGGATTTTTTTCCCGGGCATAACGCTACCTCAACTGCATTTTCTTCAGGATTTCCATAAACCGGGGTTCTGCGCGAAGGCCGGCCAGGGTCTCATCGGAGGCCAGGGTGACGATCGAGACATCGTGGTATTTAAAGGCCTTTTCGAGCCAATCCAGGGCATTTTCCTTTTCACCAAGAGCGCAGTAGATTTTCGCGTGGAGATAAGGGCGCGGGTATTCCCGTCTCGCCTTTTCATCGAGATCCTTGAGAACCTGCCGGGCCTCTTTTTCCTTCCCGGCGACGGCGTAGGCCCATCCCAAACCGGCCAGGATCATGGTGTTGTTTTGGGAAAGGACGACGGCTTTTTCGATCTCCCTGAGCCCTTCCTCATACTTTGATCCAAGGATCATGGTCTGGCCGATAAGCCAGACGGCCAAAGGATGACCGGGATTGATCTCCAGCGCTTTTTCAAGCTGCTCTTTTGCTTTTTCCGGCTGTCCCGTCCTCAGATGGAAAAAGCCCACATTGAGGTTGGCGCTCAATGAGAGAGGGTTCAAATCCAAGGACCTCTTTGCCTCAAGGAAGCCTTCTTCGATTTTTCCCTGGATCATCAGGAATTCCGCATATTCTGTAATGATGGAGTCGGAATTAGGATTAAGCTTCAGGGCCTTCCGAAACGCGCTCTCCGCCCCTATCCAATCCCAATCGTAATACATGTGGACCAGCCCAAGGGCCGAATGGGCTTCGCTGAGGTTTTCATCGATGTTTAAGGCTTTCAGGGCGGCTTCTCGGGCTTTGGGAAAAGCTTCGATCGCCGGAAGGTGGTGAAAAAAACCCATCAGGGAATAGCATTTGGCAATCCCGGCATAAGCCGCTCCATAATCCGGGTCTTCGGCGATGGCCTGAATGAAGTAGGATATGGCCGTCTCAAAATTATTCTTCACCAGAGTGTCTGCGAAGTATCGGCCTTTCAAGGAAAGGTTATAGGCCGCGAGATTTTTGGTATAACGTTTTGTGACCGCGGCCGTCTCTTCTTTCAGAAGCTTCAATTTCAGATTGGCCACGACGGCCAGGGTTATTTCGTCCTGGATGATAAAGATATCCGATAGTTCGCGGTCAAATCGGTCCGACCAAAGATGAAAACCGTCATCCACGCTGATGAGCTGCGCCGTGATGCGCAATCGGCTTCCCGATTTCCGGACGCTCCCTTCCAGAACCGTTTTCACATTGAGAGCGCGGCCGATATCCCGGATGTCCGTGTCCTTTCCCTTGAAAAAGAAAGCCGACGTCCTGGCGACAACCCGGAGTTCCTGAATCTTCGTCAAGGCGTTGATGATTTCTTCCGCCAGGCCCTCGCAAAAATATTCCTGTTCCGGGTCGGCGCTCATATTCCTGAAGGGGAGAACGACGATGGATTCTTTCCAACCGTGTTCCTCGTTTTTTTCTTCGCGAGGCTCCGGGGGGCGGTCGCCCCGCGCCGCCGCGTTCCCCGCGCCGGTTACGGGGGAACGAATCGCCCATTGTAAAGACTTGAAGATGATCCAAGCGACGGCCAGGCAGCCGGCGACGATTAAGATGATCATTCTCGGCGCTTGAAGTCCGGCGATATCCGCGCCGAGGATGGCCGCGATGGCGATCGTCGCCAGAATAATCAAGGGAACCAGAAGGACTTCGATCCTGACGTTTCCGAGTCTTTTTCCCGTGCTTCCGAACCATTTCCAGACGAGCGTGCCGAGAAGGGCACCGATAATCAAAACGAGCGTAATATCGATGGATCCTTCCGGGAAGTGGTAATGGTCGACGAGAATCCAGTGGACGACTTCCAGGATCAGCCATCCTCCCGCGATGAAAGCCCCCAATGTTTCAAGGATTTGTTTTTTTCTGAGCAAGGCGAAAAAACGACCGAAGGAAGCGGGCTTTTTCCTCTCCTCGGAACGAGCCCTCTTCCCTCGTCCTTGAATCATCCTTTTCTCTGATAAGCTGGAGGAACGATAATTTAAACCCCGCGGCATGTCAAGAAACAGGCCGGTGGGTGACTCGGGGGATCTTTTCCAGAATAATTTCGGCCAGGTCCAGGCCGATTCCCGAAGACTTATCGTTTTTTCCGACAAGGCGCAGGACGATCGCGTTCTCGCCGCCCGATAAAGCCAGCTCCCCAAGCGTGAGCGACTCGCTTTTTCCTCGGACGGCCGCGTAAAGATCGACCTTGTCCCCCCAGGGCCGGTCGTTTCGGGCCAGTTGAACAATTCCCTGGTCCGGCCCTGCGACCCCGATAATTGAAACGCGATACATCCCCGCCTCGGGAACGTCGCAGGCGAAGGCCAGGTGATGCGGGCCGAAAACATCTTCGCCTTTCGTCCTCAGCGACAAGACGCGGAAACGATCCTTCCCGACCGTCATGACCTTCTTTTCCATCGTCGCATTCTCGATCGACGAGGAGCGGAGAGGGACGTTCCAGCCGGGGATGAAGACGAGGCGGGAAGGGGCGGCTGCTTTCCGCATGGCCAGGGGAAGCAGGGGCTCCCGCGCCGGCGGCTCGAGAGCATAGAAGAAAGCGACGCTCGCGTAATCCGTCGGAATGAGATTCCCTTCCGGGCCGTGCTCGATGGTGTAGTCGATGCTTTGCCGGTAATGGTAAGCGTCGGCGACTAACCACCGGTATCCGCCCGTCCGGGCCTGCGGCTTCAGGTAATCCAGGCATCCGCTCAGGGGGAAGGAAGTCCGGCCGTACCAGCGCCCGGGGACGTCGTACCAGCCGCCGTTGAAAGAATCCTCCGAGCCCGTGCCGGGAACGGCCAGGGCACCGTCGATGACGGCCCGGTCGTCGCCCTCGAAGAACGGCGTTTGCCCGGGCACGGGGCCCTGGGCCTGGAGGATCACGCCGATCACCTTTCCCTGCCCCGTCGTTTTAAGGAACGCGTACGGCGTCCCTTCGCGCGGGGGATTCTCGCGCCGCCAGACGGCGTAAAACCGCCCTTCGCCCGGGCGGCGGCCGAGGCGGGCATGGACGATTTCCGCCCGGATTTCAACCGATCCTCCCGAGGCGCGCTCGGAGAGAATCTCGACGCGGGCCGCGCGGTCGAACGGCATCGGGAGGTAAATGTAATTCATGTCCCCTTCAGTGCCGAGGAAAAGGGACTTGACGGCCGGCCGGCCGAAGCTGTAGCCGAAAAAGTCGCCGACCGGACAGTTCACGGCCGGCTCGGCGTCTCCGTCCCAGAATATCCGGAGGACGATGTCGCGGTCCGGGCCGGAAAAGAGCGAGGCCGGACCGAGACGCAGGCCGAGAAGCCGCCCCGGCCGCTTGGTTTCATAAAGCGTCACCGGCCGGCCCGGGAGTAAAGCCTTCGATATCAGCTCCGTCGCGACGTTCGTGCCGGGAGGAACGAGAGCTTTGGATATATCCGAGCCGGTTTGGGCGAAGAGTCGGCCGGAATCCTCAAGCTGGGCGACGAACGCGCTTGATGGCGGAGAAGCGTATGTTTCAACGGCCGTTCCCTCGGGATAGCGGACATGGTTGATCTGGATAAACTGGAAAAGCCCGGCTTTGACCAGGATCTTGCACGATTTCCGGAAAGCGAGCGGCACATACGAGACAGAGCCGCCGGCGCCCGTCCAGATGAGCGGGGAAAGGAACGGGGCGTGCGTTCCGTCGAAAATCTCGGAGACCTTGAGCCGGATCCGCGGATCGGCTTCGCCGTCGAACGTGAATTCGACGATGTCGTCGGTCGGCGTCGGCGTGTGGATGCGGGTGATGATCCCCGGCCCCTCGAGGTCGGCCAGGACGAGGCCGCCTTCCTCCTTTCGGACGAACGAGTACGTCCCCGAAAATCCGTCGTCGTTGCCGCCGGTCCGGTCGAAACTCGAGACCATGCCGGCCGTCGCCGACGGATCGAGAACGGCCAGAAGGTCCGGCCGGGCCAGGGCCTCGATCCCGACGGGCGGAGCTTCCGCCGCCGGCGGCTTCGAAACACAAGCGGCCGCCGAAACGGCGATGAAAGCCGCGGCGGCAAGGACAAGGAAACGAGGGGTTCGGGTGATTTTTTCCGGCATGCGTCGGTCCTTTCTCAGGAGGCGGGCGTTCCCGTCCAATTTACTCCAGGAGAAAGACGAAGGCAAAAAAAACCCCGGCGGCCGGGAGGATCGGTCCGGCCGCCGGGCTTCGCGATGTTTGATTTATCTGATCAATATAAGAATTTTGAAATATTCATGAATAATCCAGGTTAGTCGATGCCGGCGATTTTCAAGCGGATGACGCGGTCGACGGTCAGCGTCTTGCCCTCGAGGAGCTTGCGGCAGCGGTCGATGTAGGCCTTATCGATGCCGTGGATCTTGAGCGAGACGATGTCGTCCAGGGCGACCTTGCCCAGGCCCGATTCCTGGATCTCCTTGATATAAGCGGCGGTGATGCCGTGGATTTTCATGGACAAAGCGTCGTCAATGTCGATTTGCGAATACCCCGCGGCCTTGATGGAATCGATGTATTCCCTGGTCAGGCCGTGGATTTTCATGGAAAGGATGTCGTCGATGTCGTCGGTCGATAATCCCATCGCCCGAATCGAGCCGATGTACTCCGGAGTGACGCCGTGGATCTTCAGGGAGAGGGCGTCTTCGAGATCGAGATCGGGGAATCCGGCGGCCTTGATGGAGGCGATGTATTCCTTGGTCAGGTTGTGGATTTTATATCCGACGACGTCCTCGGCGGTCACTTGACTGAGGCCGAGGCTTTTGACGTCGGCGATATACGCGGGCGTGAGGCCGTGGATGCGGAAGGCCAGAAGGTCTTCGGCGGAGATGTCGGGGAAGCCGGCCTTGCGGATGCTGTCGATGTATTCGGCGGTGACGCCGTGGATCTTGAAACCGAGGGCGTCCTCTTGCGATAAGTCTTGGAATCCCATCGTCCGCAGGCGGGAGAGCTCCGCGCCGGAAAGGCCGTGGATTTTCATCCCCACGACGTCGTCCGGATCGGTCACTTTAAAGCCGCTCTTGGCCAGCTCGTCGATGTAAGCTTTGGTGATGCCGTGGATCTTGAAGGCGATGACGTCGTCGAGGGAGATGTCCTTGAACATCGACCGGGCGTCGTCGACGTAGGCTTTGGTGATGCCGTGGATCTTCAGGGCCACGATGTCGTCCGCATCGGAAGATTTGAGTCCGGCCTTGGCCAGGTCTTCGATATAGGCCTTGTCGATGCCGTGGATTTTGAAGGCGACGATGTCGTCGAGGGCCATGTCCTTGTAGCCCAGGGACCGGATCTCGTCGATATACGCTTTCGTGATCCCGTGGATCTTCTGCTCGATGACATCGGACGGCGAGAGGTCCCCGAAGCCCTGGCTTTTCAGCTCCTGGACGTAGGCCTTGGTGATGCCGTGGATCTTGAATTCCACGATCTTGGACAGGGAGAGGTTCCGCCAGCCGATCGACTGGAGGTCCTTGATGTAATCGATCGTCACCCGGTGGATGGCCAGGTCGGCCAGCTTGGAAGCGGAGATGTCGGTGAATCCGGCCTGTTCCAGATCCTGGATGTACTTTCTATCGATGTCCCCCAGGAAGAAGAAGATCATCTTTTCGTCGTCGACGCGGCCGCCCAGGCGCCCCGCCAGATCGTCGGCGAAAGCGGCGTTCGGAGCGAAGGCGAAGCTTCCCGATCCGTGGTTGGCGGAAAATTTGCCGGTGAACGTGATCGCCCCGGCTTCCTTATCCCACTTGCGGGTGAATTCCTTGTCCGGTTCGATCGCCGGCCAGTCCTTGCGCGGAACGGTCAGCGAAGTCGTCCATTCCCCCGAGTCCCTGTCGTCGTGGAAGACCGTCAGGCGGAAACGAAGGACCTCGTCGTTGACCGTCGCCATCCACAATCCGTCAAACGTTCCGGCGGCCGCATCCGGCCGGGCGGGAAGGGCGGCGGACAGCAGGGCCAGGATTCCCAGCCCGATCAAGGTGATTTTTCTCATTGCGGTCTCCTTAGTTCGTCCGTGAAATCGTCTTTCACCCGGATAAACAGGGCGGGAAGAAAAAGGGTTATGGCCGGCCGGCCGAGCCTTTGCGGATGTAGATGTTGCCCTCATAGCTTTTCAGGAGGACTTCCGTCCCGCCCCGGCCGATTCTTCCCGTGGTCCAGTCCTCGAGCGAGATCCTCCGCCCGCCCGCTTTTTCCGACGGCTCGGACAGGCTTTTCCGCTCGTCCGTGGCGATGTCGAAATCGCTGAAGATCGCGCCCTGGTCGGTTTTCATCTTCACCGTCAGGTCGGCCCCGGCCGGGAAGGTCACGTCGATCTTTCCGTAGACCGAAGTGAAAGCCAGCGGAAGGCCGGGAACGATCCGCTCGAACCGGCAGGTCAGGTCCCCGTCCACGGTGTTGACGAGGGCCGACCCGGCCAGGCGGTCGAGCTCGACGGGACCGTTGAGGTTGTTGATTTCCATGTCCCCGGCGACCCCGGAAACCCGGACGGCCCCGTTGTCCTTGACGCTGAGCTTCAGGTTGAAACGGCGGGGGACGAGGATCTCGAGGTCGATGGTCTTGGCCGCGGAATTGGAAAGGACGGTGACGGTGTTGTCGGATTCCTCGGCGCTCAGCCGCGTTTCTCCGGCCGTGATCCGTTTCAGGCCTTTGGCGGCCGCGTCCGGGCCCTCCGCTTCGGACGATCCGGACAGGGCGGCCCGGACGACGACGGCGTCGCCGTCATATCCGGAAACGGAGACGGAGCCCCGGCCGTGGTTGACGATCAGCATCCCCGGCCGCCCGGGCGAGGACAGCGGGACCCTGAGCTGTTCGAGGGGGGCGTTTGAGCCGGAAGCCGCCGGCAAAAGGACGGCGACCGCGGCCGCGACGAGCCAGGCTTTGCGAACGGCCATGCGATCCTCCTTTCAGAGCAGCTTCGCCACCGCCTCTTCGAGCTTGCGGCGGATCGAAAAATAGACTTCGGGATCGGCGATGATTTTCCGGAAGGGCTCGGCCGCCCGCTTTTCATCCAGGGCGACCATGACGTCGGCCAGGGCCAATTGGAGGAGAGGCGAGTCCTGATGCTCGATCGAGCCGAGAAGGGCGTCGCGGACGCCGGGCCGATCGACGCGGCGGGCCAGGGCGTCCATGGCCGCAAGGCGCACGTTGGGATTGGAGTCGTGGTTGAGGGTTTGGACGAGGGCGTCCCGGACGGGATCGTCCCAGGCCGCGTCTTCGGCGTACTGGATCGCCTTCATCCGTTCCGGAGCCGAGACGCTTTCGAGCTTCGTCAGAAGAACGGCCGTTTTCAAATCGTTCACCCGGGCGTTGAGATCCTGAATCTGGCCCCGTTCCGGGCGCGGCGTAAGCTGGAAGCCGATAAACCAGCCGAGGACGACCAGACTTGCGGCGAAGGCCCACTGGGGGGCGCCGGCCAGCCCGAAGAACGTCTTCTTCCCGGCCGGGACCGGCGATTCCGCGCGCCAGGTCTGCTTCTTCGCCTCCTCGAGCGTCTCGCGGAAACGGATGTGCATGGCTTCCGAAGGTTCGGGAACGTCCACTTCGCCGAGCGTTTTCCAGAGGTCCTCGTATTCGGCCAGGCGCGCGGCGTCGACGCCCTTTTTCCGGAGGAAGGCTTTGACCCGGGCTTCCTTTTCGGGGAGTACGTCTCCCCGCATCAGCTCGGCCAGCAACCGTTCTTTTTTCTTGTCGCTCATGACGATTTCTCCAAGGCTCCGTAGAGCCCGCGCAGGGTTTCCATGGCCCGGAAGACCCGGGCCTTGATCGTCCCTTCCCGGCATTTCATGACCTTGGCGATCTCTTCGTACGTCAGACCTTGATAACGGCTGAGAATCAGGGTTTCCCGCTGGACGTCGGTCAGGCCGTTGAGGGCCCGGCGCATCCGCGCGGCCTTCTCCTTGCGTTCGAGGTCGCCGACCGGGTCCGCGTCGGATTCCAGGTCCAGGTCCTCGACGTTCTCGGCGTTATGGAAGGGCTTCTCCTTATGGAAATGATCGATCCCGGCGTTGTGGGCGATCCGGAAAAGCCAGACGGCGAAGGTTCCGTCGCCTGCCCGGAAATGTTCCCGGTATTTGAGCACCTTGCAGAAAACCACGTGGACGAGGTCCTCGCTGGCCGGGGCATTGGATGTCATTTTGAAAAAGTAGGCGAACAGAGGCCGATGGTACTTTTCATAGAGAGCGGCCAACTTATCCAGGTCGCCGTTGCGGACCTCGGTCATCAATGCGTCGTCGGGGGACAAGCCTTTGGCCGCCTTCCGGGATGGAGTCGCATCCTTCCCATATAATACACGCCCGAGCCCCCGAAAAGGTTATGCTTTTCCAGCGGATTCCTTGACGAAACGCACCCGCCGGGGCTAAGGTAATAAACCGGCTTGAAAAATTCAAGCCGCCGAATCATTTTTGAAAGGCGAAGGCATCGAAAATGCTCCGCAAAACCTCCCTCATCGTCTTCCTCGCCCTTTTCGGTTCCGTGACCGGCCTGCCGGCCCAGGACAAGCTCCCGCCTCAGGCCGAGCGAACGTTCTCCGATCCCGCGGCCTATGTCCCGGATTTGACCGAAAAGCCCGCCTCGAGCGAGCTCCGGGACCTTGTCCCCCGCTATGTCGCGGACAAATGGCTCCTCGAGCGCTTTTATTCCGTCTCGGGCTCGAAGACGCGCCGGGAAAAGCTGGCCGCGTTCTGCTCCGCCTGGCTCGGGGCGCTCCCCAAGATCGACTTCGACCGCTTGTCCCGCGACGGTCAGGCGGATTACATCTTGTTGAAGAATCGGATCGAGTATGACCTGGCCCGACTCGCGCGCGATGAGCGCATCGCCTCGGCCGTGGCCCCCTTGGCGCCGTTCGTCGAAGACATGGCGAAGCTGCAGGAAGACCGGCAGGAGCTGCGATTCATTGACGCGGCGGAAGCCGCGGCCGCCGTGGAAAAGATCCTGGCCGAGGTGAAAGCCGTCCAGGCCGGCGTCGAGTCGGGAACGATCACGGCTCCGGCGGCCCTGGCCGTCAAGGCGGTCCGTTTCATCGGCAGGATGAAATCCGCGATGGAGGAGTGGTTCAATTTTTATAACGGCTATGATCCGGCTTTCACGGCCAAAGTCCCGGCACCCTACGAAGCGCTTGGCAAAGCTCTCGGCGCATATCTGGAAACGCTCCGGATCAAGCTGGCGGGTCTCCCGCCGGGAACGGCGGACGCCGGCGGACGCCGCGGGGACGAGGACTTCGAGGCGCCCCTCCCCGAAGCGAACGATCCGAAAGCTCTCGAGCTGAAATCCCGGCCGATCGTCGGCGATCCGGTCGGACGCGAGGGCCTTCTTGAGGACCTCAAGGGCGAGATGATCGTCTATTCGCCCGAGGAGCTCATCGAGATCGGCAACCGCGAGTATGCCTGGACCGTGGCCGAGATGAAAAAGGCCTCCCGGGAGATGGGATTCGGCGACGACTGGCGCGCCGCCCTCGAAAAGGTCAAACAGGCCTACGTCGCCCGCGGCCGGCAGCCCGAGCTCGTCCGCAACCTCGAAATCCAGGCGGAAACGTTCGTCCGGGAGCACGACCTCGTCACCATCCCGCCGATCCTCCATGACACCTGGCGGATGGAAATGATGCCGCCCTCGTGGATGATGACGGCCCCGTTTTTCCTCGGCGGCGAGAGCATCATGGTCTCTTATCCTCTCGAAGGCATGTCCGAGGCGACGGCCCGGATGATCATGAAGGGAAACAGCCCCCATCTCTCGCACGCCACGGTCTTCCACGAGCTGATCCCCGGACACGGACAGAACGGATTCATGGCCGAGCGCTATAACGCCTATCGCAACGCCGCCTTCAACACCTCTTTCTACGGCGAGGGCTGGACCCTTTTCTGGGAGATGCTGTTGTGGGACCTCGGATTCCATGCCACTCCGGAAGACCGGATCGGCGCGCTCTTCTGGCGGATGCATCGGGCCGCGCGCGTCATCTTCACCATGAACTACCAGATGGGATTCTGGAGCCCGCACAGATGCGTCGACTTCCTCGTGTCCAACGGCCATGAGCTGTTCACGGCGGAAGGCGAAGTCCGGGCCCACGTCGAGAACTTCGGCTCGCTCTATCAAGCCAGCTATCTCGTCGGGGCCCTGCAGGTGCGGGCGCTTTATAAGGAGCTGGTGACCGACGGGAAGGCCCTGACGACCAGGCAGTTCACCGACGCTTACCTGCGGGCGGGCTCCATGCCGATCGAAGTCCTGCGCGCCCTTCTCGGGAACAAGCCGCTGAACAGGGACTTCAAGGCGGGCTGGAAATTTTACGGGGACGTGCCGGCGGCGGAACCGTCCCGCTGAACGGACTCGGATTCAGCGCTTCGCTCCGCAGGTCCACCAGTCGTATTCGACGATTTGCCCCATCAATTTCCAGCGCTTCGGCGCGGCCCCGCCTTCGAGGTGGGTGAACGGATCCTGGCCCTGGGCCGGATTGACGGCTTCGAACCAGTCGAGCGGCTCGCCGAGCGGCTGCGGAATCGAGGCTTTGGCCAGAGCCTCGGCCACGACCTTTTCCTGATCGGGCGTCAGGGCGTCTTTTTTCAGGGAGATGAAAAGGGGCGTTCCCGACTTGGAGACCAGGTCGAGCCACTGCTTGTTGCATTCCCAGGGAACGGCCTCCGGCCCGGTCAAGCCGACGCAGTCGGCGTCGGCGGCGAAAAAGGCGTCGTGCTGGGGCGCCCGGAAGCCGAGGGCGTTGACGCCCCGGTTGCGGACCCGCTTCCAGTCGTCGCCGCTCGTGTCGTCGCCGATTCGCTCGACTTCAAACAAGCCGGCGGCCAGGTGGCCGATGGTGTTGCAGCCCAGGAGGAGGACGTTGTCCCCGGCCGCTTCGCGGATGCTTCGATAATGGTCGAGGACGATCTCCGCGGCCGTCCGGCTGCGGTCGGCGAAGGCCCATGTCGCGTCCGGCTTGGGAGCGGCCCGGGTGTAGCCGGCGAAATCGTTTCCGGAATAGTCGTGCTTGATGAGCTCGTAGCCCCAGGCGCAAAGGCGGGCCACGGTTTCCTTGACGTAGGCCCGGACTTCGGGAATGGAGATGTCGAGGATCTTCGGTTTGTTTTTCGACCGCCAGGCTTCGGGTTGGCCGTCCTGCCAGGTGAGGAGATGGATCCAGATGCCGGGCCGGGCGCCGACCTTGCGGATGCCTTCGGCCAGGCCGGGCATCGAGGGGAACTTGGCGTTGCCCCGGTCCCAGGGGCCGCCGTGGCCGGTGCCCCCGCCGGTCGCCTGCCAGCCGTCGTCGACGACCATGAACGGCCGGTTTTCGCCCTTGGGGGCGATACGGGCGACGAAGGCGGCGTAATAAAGGACGCTTTCGGCGCTGTTGTCTCCGTAATCGCAATACCAATCGTTGAATCCGTAGACCGGCTGCTTCGGCAGGCGTGGATTGGGACACATTTGCCGGCAGAACGCCCGGGCCGCTTCGAACGGCGTTTCGCCGGCGGCGCCCCGGCGGCTCGTCACCGCGCAGACGCGGAGGCGGCGCGGGCCGAGCAGGACGCCGGCCCCGCCGTTGCGGACGTCGGCTTCGAGGACGAGGCCGTTGACTTCGGCCCGCCAGCCGCACATGGCCGCCGGCTGGGTCATGACGCCGTAACCATGCGTGACGCGCCCGTTGCTTGCCAGGAAATACCAGGGCATGACCCGGGTCGCGTCGAGCGGCTGCCACTCGAGCTCGCCGTAGGAGCGCTCCCAGGCGTCGCCGAGATATTTCCATCCGTCCATCGGCGGAGTGCAATTCCACCGGGCCGTTATATGCTTGACCGCCGCGTCGGGCGCGGTTAGCTCGAGCTCGAGCTTTCCCTCGGAAACGACGGCTGCGACTTCGAGGCCTTTGGCCTTCCAGACGCCGCCCTCCCGCTTGAGCTCGACCATTCCGGTTTCGGTGATGACCGCGACTTCATCGGGATCGCGGATCAAATTCAGAAAGCCGTCTTTCCCGGCGCAGGACCAGGACAAAAGGCCGATGGCCGCCAGGGTGATCGATTTTAATAAGAAGGGCTTTGTTCTCACGCTCATTCTCCCGCAGGGAGTCTATCAAGACCGCAAGCCCCCTTCAAGTTGAGAAAAGCGTTTTCAAAATTGACAGGCGGGGAGCGGCGGGAATAAACTGCGCCCATGGATTTTGCGGGCGGGGCGCGGGAATGAATTCCCGGGAACGAATCGCCGCCGCTCTTTCCCATCATCAACCCGACATCCTGCCCGTCGATTTCGGCGGCGGATTTCAGACTGGGATGGCCGTGAGCCTGGTCTACAAGCTCCGCCAGCGCCTCGGCCTCGATCCGCCGGGCACGCCGGTGAAGGTCGTCGAAGTCTACCAGATGCTCGGGGAAATCGCGCCCGATCTTGCCGAATGGATCGGCGCCGACGCCGTCTCTTTGTCCGGGACCGGGACGATGTTCGGATTCCCGGCGACGTCCTTCAAGGAGTGGCGGCTGGCCGACGGCACGCCGGTGCTCGTGCCCAAGGATTTCAACACGGAATACGAGCCAAACGGGGATCTTCTCCAGTATCCCGGCGGCGACAAGACCGTTCCGCCCAGCGGCCGGATGCCGGACGGGGGCCATTTCTTCGACGCGATCATCCGGCAGGAGCCGTTAGACGAGGAAAAGCTCGACTTCAGGGACAACGTCGAGGAGTTCGGTCCGGTTCCCGAGGCCGAGATCGAGCATTTCCGCAAGGAAGCGGACCGGCTTTTCGCCGGAACGGACAAATCCCTGTTCTGTTCGTACGGCGCCCTGAGCTTCGGCGACATCGCCCAGGTGCCGGCCGTGTCCCTCAAGAAACCGAAAGGGATCCGCGACATCGAGGAATGGTACGTCAGTCTGGCCCTCCGCCCGGAATATCTAAAAAAGGTTTTCGCCTATCAGGCCGAAATCGCCCTCGAAGACCTCCGCCGCCTCCACGCGGCCGTGGGTGAAAAAATCTCCGTCATCCAGACCAACGGCACGGATTTCGGGACGCAGAACGGGCCCTTCTGCTCGGTCCGGACCTTCCGAAATCTGTTTCAGCCGTTCCAGAAGCGGATCAACGGCTGGATCCACGAGAATACGGGCTGGAAGACGTTCATGCACTGCTGCGGCGGCGTCGAGCCGCTGATTCCCGAGTTCATCGATGCGGGCTTCGACATCCTCAACCCGGTCCAAGGCTCGGCGGCGGGCATGGATCCGGCGGCGCTCAAGCGAAAATTCGGAGACCGGATCGTCTTCTGGGGCGGCGGCGTCGATACCCAAAAGACCCTTCCGTTCGGCACGCCCGCCGACGTGCGCCGCGAAGTCGAGGAGCGGATCCGGATTCTGGGCGAAGGCGGCGGATTCGTCTTCAACGCCATTCACAACGTCGTCGCCGGAACGCCCGTGGACAACCTTCTGGCCATGTTCGAGACGGTCAAAAAATTCCGATAGACGAGAGACAATGATGAAAATCAGGATGGCCTACGTCTGGACGATCTCGGCCGTGGCCGCCCTGGGCGGCCTTCTTTTCGGCTATGACTGGGTCGTGATCGGCGGGGCGGCGAAGTTTTACGAAGCCTTTTTCCAGTTGAAGGACACGGCCGCCGTGGCCGCCGCGGGGGCCACGGTCGGACAGAAGATCTGGGCCAACGCCGTATCGCCGGTCGGCTGGGCCCAGAGCTGCGCCCTGCTCGGCTGTTTCGCCGGAGCCCTGCTCGCCGGCACGTTCAGCGACCGGTTCGGCCGCAAGCCCGTCTTGATCGCCGCGGCGGCCGATTTCGTCGTCTCGTCCGTCGGGATCGCCTTGACCGGATCGTTCGGCGCTTTCGTCGCCTGGCGGATCCTCGGCGGCCTCGGCATCGGGCTGGCCTCGGCCGTTTCGCCGATGTACATCTCCGAGGTGGCCCCGGCCGAAAAACGGGGCCTGCTGGTCGCCGTCAATCAGCTGACCGTCGTGATCGGGATTTTGGCGGCGCAATTCGTCAATTGGCTCATCGCCCGGCCGGTCCCCGACGGCCTCACCCCCGAACAGTTCGCGGCGACGTGGAACGCGACAACGGGCTGGCGGTGGATGTTCGCCGCCTGCGCGGTCCCGGCCGCGGTCTTCCTCGTCGGTTCGTTTTTCGTGCCGGAAAGCCCGCGCTGGCTGGCCAAAGCCGGCCGGGACGAACGGGCGCTCAAAGTCTTGGGCCGGATGGGCGGAGAGGATTTCGCTCGAAGCGAGGTCGCCGAGATCAAGACCACGCTCGGGCGCGAAACCGGAAAAACGCGGTTCCGGGAGCTTTTCTCCAAGGCCCTGGCTCCCGTCCTCCTTCTCGGCTGTCTGCTCGCCGTCCTCCAGCAGTTCAGCGGCATCAATGTGATCTTCAACTACGCCGGAGAGATCTTCACCCGGGCCGGCTTCAACATGAACGACGCCTTGACGAGCATCGTCGCCACCGGGTCGGTCAATTTCCTGTTCACGTTCGCGGCTCTCTTCCTCGTCGATCGCCTCGGCCGCAAGCCGCTGATGGTCTTCGGATTCGCTGGCCTGGCCGCGATCTATGTGGCCATCGGATACCTCTACCATCTCAAGGCGGCCGGAACGGCCCTTGCCCCGGCCCTCTTCCTCGGCCTGGTCCTGGCGGCGATCGCGATCTATGCGATGTCGCTCGCCCCGGTGACCTGGGTCCTCATCTCCGAGATCTTCCCCAACCGCGTCCGGGGGACGGCCATGTCGGTTGCGGTCGGAGCCCTGTGGATCGCCTGCTTCATCCTGACGTATACGTTCCCGATCCTCAAAACCGTGCTGGGGGCGGCGGCCACGTTCTGGATCTACGCGGGCATCTGCGTCTTCGGCTTTTTTGTGATGGTTTTTCTTCTCACCGAAACCAAGGGAAAGACGCTGGAGCAGATCGAAAAAGACCGGGCTTGAGGCCAAGGAGGCCGAAATGAAAAATTCGAAAGCTCTTTTCGCGGTTCTCGCCATCGCCGCGTCCGTTTCCGTCATGGCGGCGAGTGCCTTCGGGCCGCAAGCCGGCGATTCGGGCAAGGTCATTCTAACCCCGAAACCCGGCCCGGAACCGAAAATCAACGGCCCGGCCGTGTTCGGGGCGAGGCCCGGGCACCCGTTCCTCTACCGCATCCCCTGCACCGGCGAGCGGCCGGTGACGTTCCGGGTCGAAAACCTTCCCGGCGGCCTGACCTTCGACGCGGCGACCGGAATCATTACCGGGACGGTTCCGGCCACGGCCGGCCGATACGAGATGACACTTGCGGCGGAGAACGGGAAAGGCCGGAACGAGAAGGCCTTCACCCTGGTCGTCGGCGAAACCCTGGCCCTGACTCCGCCGATGGGTTGGAACGACTGGTATATCCATTACGACCAGGTCACGGAAGAGCACATGCGCCGGGCGGCGGACGTGATGATCAGCTCCGGCATGGCCGATTACGGCTACATGTACGTTAACGTCGACGACTGTTGGATGAAAAAAAAGGGGGAATCGCCCTACCGCGATGACAAAGGCGTGATCCTGACAAACGCCAAGTTCCCCGACATCAAGGGCATGGTCGATTACATACACGGCCGGGGCCTTCGGGCCGGAGTCTACACGTCTCCGGGGCCGTGGACCTGCGCCGAATATACCGCCTCGGCCGGGCACGAGGAGCTCGATGCGGCCACGTTCGCCGCCTGGGGCTTCGACTTCCTGAAATACGACTGGTGCTCATACGGCGACGCGGCCGCCGGGGCGGACCGGGAAAAGGCCATCAAACCCTACCGGCAAATGGGCGAAATCCTGAAAAAGCTCGATCGGGACATCGTCTACAACCTCTGCCAGTACGGGATGAGCAACGTCTGGGAATGGGCCGGGAGCGTCGGCGGCAACTGCTGGCGGACGACCCACGATCTCGGAAATCAGAAAGACGACGCCCTGCCCGGCTTCATGCAAATCGGACTGTCCAACGCCGAGCACTACGCTTACGCCAAGCCGGGCCAGAGGAACGACCCGGATTACATCCTCATCGGCTGGGTCGGCAACACGGGCGAAGAGCGTCTGACGACCTTGACCGGGGACGAGCAGTACGCTTACATGTCGATGTGGTGTCTGATTGCCGCGCCGCTGGTCTTTTCGGGGAACATGGCCAAGCTGGACGCGTTCACCCTCAACGTCCTGTGCAACGCCGAGGTCATCGCCGTCGACCAGGACGTCCTCGGCCGGCAGGGCCGGATCATCCGGAAAACGGGGGACGAATTCGTCATGGTCAAGGAATTGGAGGACGGATCGACGGCCGTCGGCCTCTTCAACCTGAGCCGGGCCTCAAAGGAAATCGCGATTGCCTTCAAGGATCTGGGCATGGAGGGGAAGGCCGCCGTCCGCGATCTCTGGCGCCAGAAGGATCTCGGGATTTTTGATACCGGCTATTCCGCCGAGGTCAATCCCCACGGCGTCGTTTTAATCCGGATTCTCCGATAACGTCGTTACTTTTTCGAAATATCCGGATCATCTCGGCCGCGGCTTCGCTGCAGGCCCGCCGGGCGGATTCTCCGCCTTGATTGGCCGTGACGAGGACGGCGAATCCCCGGTCCGGGGCCATGATGACCGAGGCGTAATTCCAGCCGTTGCTGCCGTCGTGGGCCAAAAGAGTTCCGTCTCCGCCGTTGTCCGTTACCGCCGCCCAGCCAAGGGCGTAATCTCCCGAGAACGGAGGCGTGTGGATCCGGAGATAGGTTTCCTTTTTCAAGAGAGACGGGCCTTTGCCCCGGCCTCTCAGCTGGTCGGCGATGAACTGGGCCCAATCGGCCAGGCGGCAATGGACGATGCCGGCCGGGCCGATGACCGGAGGATTGTCGGCCTCGGGGCCGTTCGTCTTGAGAGGCGCGCCGTCGGCCGTATGAGGCCAGGGTTGATCGATTTGTCCCGGCGTTCCGGTGCCGCCGAATCCGGCGCCGGTCATTCCCAGCGGTTCAAAAATCCGCGTCCGGATCAGGTCTTCCCAGCCGGTGTCGGTTGCCTTTTCGGCCATCGCCGCGGCGACGACGTATCCCAGATTTGAATAAAGAAAATCCGCCGGAAGCTCCGCTTTGATCTTCAATCCGGCCGCGGCGTCCAAGGCCGCTTTTCGCTGTTCCCTCGTCGAAACGGTGCGGCGGATCAGCCCCCAGGGAAGATTTGCCGGAAGGCTGGATCGGTGGGACAAAAGATGCAGAAGATTTGCTTTTTTCAGGGAGGCCGGGGCCGAATCCGGAAGCCCGGGGAAAAGCTCACCGACGGTCGTTTCCCATTTCAGGATCCCGTTTTCGACCAGCGTGCCGATCATCGCCGCGGTCATGGCTTTGGTGTCCGAGCCGATATGCCAGAGGTCGTCGATCGTGACCGGCTCGTCCGCGCCGGCCTTGCGCCGGCCGACCGCACCGGCGACATCCAGCCCTTTTTCGCTCACGAGAGCCGCGGCGAGAGCGGGAAGGTTGTGCTTCGCCCGGATGGGTTCCAGAATTTCCTTGACGCGGGGGTCATTGATTCCGGCCGGAGCGGACTGCTCCGGTCCGGAAAGCGGCGCTCCAAGGAGCAGAAAGCATACAGCGACGGGAAGAATCATGCGGCCCTCCAGTCCAAGCCCGAAATGAGGAGGACATTATACTCCCGCTTCGCTTCTCCGGTGACGCGGGGTGTCGGGGCCCGGCCGGAACGGAATTATTTTCCCGCGTCGGCGTCGAGAATTTTCCCGATCGCCTGGTCGAGCCGTTCCCCGAAATCGGCGGGGAACCAATGCCCGATATTCGGTGTGACGTAAAATTCGACGGCCAGGCCGGATTTTTGCAACCGGTCGACCAGCGCTTTCTGCAGCTCGACCCGCCCGTCCTGTTCGGTGGTCAGGAGCGTTCCCCGAAGTCCGCGGGACTTGGCCGCGGCGATGTCCTCGTCGCGGAGAGTCTCCGGCGGAACGGGGCAGAGGGCGACGAACCCGCGGACCTGCGGGGCGCCGGAGAAAGCGACGATGATGCTCGCGAATCCTCCGGATGAAAAGCCGCCGATCAGCACCCGGCTTTCGTCCACGGAATATGTTTCGAGGACTTGTTTGTACCCGGTCTCCACGTCCCGCTTCGTCTGGGCTTCGTCCTGCCAGTGGAATCCCGTCATGCTCGCCACCTGGGGCGATTGGAGATAGGCGACGATGAATTCCTTCTTAAGCCGGGGCGAAACCCACAGGGGCTTGAAGTCGGCGACGGCTTCCCCTCCGCCGTGCAGGGCTAAAAACAGCGGATATTTTTTGGCCGGATCGTATCCCTCCGGGGTCTCGACCTCGATTTTGAGCGAGGCTTTTTTCTGGGCCTCGGCGGCCCGGAGCTTGTTTGTCTCGGCAAAGGCGGAGAAGCGCTCGTGTTTTTTCAGGGGGGCCCAGGCGTCGAAATCGAAATCCCACAAGCCGTAAAAAACGCCCCGGCGAAGCCCGTCTTCCAGGGCGGCCATGGCCTTTTCCGCGTCGCCCTGGGACAGGCGTATAAAAGCCAGGTTGTATGTATTGGCCGCGACGTTATCGGGAAATTGGTCCAGGACGCTCTCCAGTAACGCGGCGGCTTCGGCGAATTTATTCTGGTTGAAGAGCTCCCCGAGACGCGTCCGCATTTCCTGGTAGCTTGAAAACGTCTGTTTTTCCTGGATCGCGCCTGAAAAAACCATCCAGGCAAAAACGGCCAGACAAAAAATAATGACGAGCTTTTTCATGAATTTTCCCTCGGTTTCCGGAATTGACCTGACCGGGTCATGAGATTTTTTCAAGCAATCTTTATGCCAAAACCGTTTTCGTTATCTTCTTCTAAAAAAACAAGATATGCGGGCGCCCTTTGCCGGCCCGGGAAAAGGGGGCAAAGATGTTTACAATCGCCTTTCGGCCGAAGCCCGGCGGGAGCTGCGGCCGGCGAGAATCGCCGCCAGGATCAGAAAACCCGCCGAGATCCAAAAAGCCGCGTCGAAGCTTCCGGTCGCGTCGGCGATCCGGCCGGCGAAAATCGGCCCTAGAACGCCGCCGGCGCCCCAGGCGGTGAACATCAAGCCGTAATTGGTCCCCAGGTTGTCCGTTCCCCAGCGGTCGGCGACCGCCGCCGGGAAAAGCGACAGACACGATCCGTAATTGAAGCCCGCGGCCGCCGCGGCGAAAAGAAGGCCGGCCGGCGAATGAAACCGGCCGAATACGGACATCACGACGGCCTGGGCCAGAAAGACGGCGATCATCACCCGGGAACGTCCGAGGAGATCGGACAGCCCTCCGGCGCCGATCCGGCCCGCGGCGTTGAAGGCGGCCAGGACCGAAACCAGGATGAATCCGCTTCCGACGGCTCCTCCCGATTGGATTTCAGCGATCCGGACGATATGGCCGATGATCATAAGGCCGGCCGCGGCTGCGCAAAACATCTGGACATAGAGCGAACGATAACCGGGATTCCGGATGAGCGCTTTCAGGCCGCGGACGATCGACGGCGAAATCCGGCGGCCGCCGGCTCCCGGGGGATTGACGATGAAGGCGGCCGAAACGCCGGCCACGGCCAAAAACAGAAAACCAAGGAAATCGAAAGCGCCGGCGATCCCCCGCGCTTCGATGAGCGTTTGGGCCAGAGGGGCGATCGCGACCGGAGCGAGGCCGAAGCCGGAAATGACAAGGCCCGTCACCAAACCCTTTTTCTCCGGGGGGAACCATTTGATCGCCGCCGGCGTCGCCGCGGCGTAGCCGAACCCGATGCCGGTTCCGGAGAGAAGCCCGAATCCGAGGACGACCGGACCGTACGCATCCGGCCCTCCGCGTCCGGCCACGAGCAGGCCGCATCCGCAGAGGGCCGCTCCGGCGAGGGCGACCGCCCGGGGGCCGAAGCGGTCCTGCAGGCGCCCGGCGGGAATCATGACCAGGGCGAACATGGCGATGGCCAGGGAATAGGGCAGGGCCGCTTCCGCGAGCGTCCGGCCGAATCCGCCCGAGGCGACGGGCTCGGAAATCGCCCGGCCCAGAACGCTCCAGGCGAACAGCACGCCCATGGCCGCATTGAGGGTGAATCCGGCCAGCGTGACGGCCGCTCCTCTCCGGCGGGAAAGGGAAGCGTCTTTGACCTGCATGGCGGGACTTCGACATTCTATAATTTCAAACCGTCCCGCTCAATATTTTCCGTTCCGCCGCCGTTCTTATGAGCCGCTCAAGATCGCCGAGACGGCCCGCTCGATCACCGTGTCCCGGCTTTGGAGCAAATCCCCCCGGGAAAGCGAGACCGGGATGTCGGGAATGACGCCGCGGCCTTCGATCGAATTTCCCTTGCCCGTCCGCATGTCGGAATGGGGATACTGGAGGATCCCGCCCGTCGGCAGGACGGCCTGGGTGCTGTTGAGAACGCCGCCGAACGACGACTCGCCCGCGATTCGGGCCCGTCCCGTTTCCTGCATGGCCGCGGCGAAGACTTCGCTGGCGCTGCCCGATCCGCCGTCGACGAGAATGACCACGCGGCCCCGGTAGGCGTTTGGGCCCGAGCCTTCGTGCCGCCATTCCCGGCGATCCCCCTCGCGGGAGGTTTCGATCGCGAGAATTCCGGGCTCGGGACAAAGGGCTGAGGAAAGATAATCGACGCCCGGGTTGACGCCGCCGTGGTTCTGCCGGCAATCGATGATGAGACCGTCGGTGTCCCAAAGGTCCTTCAGGGCGGCCTCGAGTTTCGGCTTCAGATCGAACGCCCAGCCGTCAAACCAGAGATATCCCACCCGGGGACGGATGCGGCGGTATTCGAATTTCGACCGGCCGAGATTGGCCGATTTTTGGAACGCGGCCGTGCGCGGAACGGAAACCGTTTTCTCCCGGTCGTTTTCGTCGAGAACGGTCAGGACGGCCATGGACGAGGGTTCGCCGGCCAGCGCCAGGCGGGCGGCCGTCGCGGCCCGAAGGCTCGAGGCCCGGATCTCTTCCGTGGTTGGAAGCACGGCGTCTCCGACGCTCACGACGACATAACCCGGGCGAAGGCCGGCGTTCCAGGCCGGGGTGTCCGGTTTGATCGCCGCCAGGAGAACCCGGCCTTCGACGAGGCCCACGCTCAGGCCTTCCGGGGCCATTTGAACCTTTGAATTCGCCGCGGTTCCGCCCGGCCTTTGATGCGGAGCAATGATGGCCAGATGGCTCCGCCCGAGCTCCTCCACCATTTGCCTGAGGAGGGAATGAAAGGCTTCGCTCGTTTCGGCCTCGCCGACCCGGGGCTCATACCGCGCCTTGATTTCGTTCCAGTCCTTTCCTCCGTACGTGGGATCGAAATACTTGTCCCGGATCGTTTCCCAGACAAAGAGAAACGCGGCTCGGCGGATCTCCGCCGGGATCGTTTCGTCGGCCTTGAAGGTGACGACCGTTTGATTCTGGCTTGCGGCCCGACCGACGGCCGCGGACAAAGACGTTCCCGTTGAAATTGCCGCCGCAAGGATGAAGAGAGCGGCCCCGAAGCGCATTTTGTGTAACGTCGGCATGGAGGAATGATTCTCCTTTCTTCTTTTCCCGCCTATTAAATAATACGCCGACCGGGCCGTTAGTGTTGTGGAATATTTTCGGTCGAAATGAAAACGTGAGACGGCGGGATGTCCCTGGCCGGGGCGGGATGATTTCAATATAATGCCCTTCTGCCGGGCCGGGCCGCCGGCCGGAAGGAGAAGGATGGGTTTACGGGCGCTTTCAATTCTTGCGGCGGGAATCCTTGTCTTCCCGGGCGTATGGCCGTCGTCCGCTTTCGGACAAGACGCCCTGCCCGCCGTTTCCCCGGCGGCGAACGGCGTCCTCACGGGTTTCGTCCTCGATTACGAATCCCGGCGGGGGATCGAAAATGTCCGGGTGATCCTCCCGGAGGCCGAAGATCCGGGCCGGGCCGAACGGTCCTTCGTCACCGGCAAGGGTGGGGCGTTTGAATTCCGCGGCCTCCCCTCCGGCGTGTATTCCTGCCTGTTCGAGCGGGACGGTTACGCGCCCCGGGCGGCCAAAAACATCAGGATTTCGGGCGCGGCCCCGGTCCGCCTCGAGGTGGAAATGGTCCGCCTCCCGGAACCGCTCCGCGAGGAAATCACCGTCACCGCCGAGGCCGGACGGGACAAGGTCGATCAGACGGCCGGGGCCGTGTCGATCGAGGGCGAGCGCCTCCGCCGGACGCCCGGCTCGGTGGACGACGTCAGCCGGATCATCAAATCGACGGTCGGCGTTTCCCAAGTCAACGATCTCTCCAACGAGCTCGTCGTCCGCGGCGGCAGCCCCTGGGAAAACGGCTTCTCGATCGACCGTATCCCGTTTTACGACATCAACCACTACCAGGTCCAGGGCGGAAGCGGCGGCCTGGTCGGGGTCATCAACGCCTCCTGGGTCCGCTCGCTGGACTTCTTCAAGGGCGGCTTCCCGGCCGCGTACGGCGACCGCATGTCCTCGGTCATCGAGATGGCCTTCCGCGAAGGCGAGCGCGAACGCGTCCGCGGCCAGATCGATCTCAACACCGCCGGCTTCGGGGGCGGAGTCGAAGGGCCGATCTTCCGCGGCCGCGGCTCTTTCCTCTTTTCGGTCAAGCGCAGCTACCATAACCTCATCACGAAAATGCTCGGCTACGGCGTGGCTCCCCGGTTCGGCGACGTCCACTTCAAGGCCGTCGTCGATCTCGGCGCCCGCCATCGACTCGAGCTCCTCAACGTGAACGCGGACAGTGTCCTGTCCTATGACGCCGAAAAGGCCGTCGAAATGGGTTTCACCCGGGCTCTCAATTACAAAACGTACCAGAACACGGCCGGACTTTGCTGGTTTGCCGGATGGAGCGACGCTTTTTCCACGGTGACGACGCTCTCCTGGTCGCGGACCCGCAATGCCAACGAGCTCCTGGATTCGGTCACGGACTCGGCCGCGTTCCTGTTCGACGAGGTCATGAACATCGCCGGCCTCCGCCATTCGGGGCGCCTGGCCGTCAGCGACCGGCTCGAGGTTTCCTTCGGGTTCGAGACCAAGGCCGAAATCTATGATTTCAACAACACCTACGGTTCCTTCGTCAATCCCTATGCCGAACTCATTCCCAAAATCCTTGTCCGCGGCGACCTCACGGTGTCCAAGACCGGGCTGTTCGCCGGCCTGGACTGGCGCCCGGTCCGTCCGCTGACGCTGTCCCTGGGGGCGCGCCTGGACCGCTTATCGCACAATCGGACGACGGAAGCCTCCCCGCGGCTTTCGGCGGCCTGGGCGGTCACGCCGCGCCTCACCCTCAAGGCGGCGGCCGGGCTTTTCCGCCAAGCCGTTCCGACGGCGATTCTCGGGATCACGCCGCAGACCCGGACGAACCGCAATCCGTATGCCGTCCATTTTCTTTTCGGCGTTTCCCACGACGTCTCGCCCCTGTTCCGCTGGACGCTGGATGTCTACGACAAGGAATACCATCGGCTTCCGGTCACGCCCGAGGATCCGGAGTTTTCGGTTTTCGACGCCTGCCTCGATTACGGCGTGTACCGTTCCTTCACGACCGTCAACGACAACGGCCTGGCGTACTGCCGGGGCCTGGAGCTCGTCGTGGAGAAGAAGCCCGGCGGGACCTGGCATCTTCTCGTCGGAGCGAGCCTCTTCCGCTCCCGGTTCAGGGACGCCCTGGGCCGGTGGCGCGACCGATTGAACGACAACCGGTACGTCCTGACCGTGATCGGCGGCCTCCGTCTGGCCCGCAAGTGGAACATCGGCCTGCGCTGGGATCTGGCCGGAGGCGTCCCCTACACGCCCTACGACATCGAGCGCTCGACGGCCCTCAACGCGGCCGTCCTTGATCTGGATTATCTCGACTCGTTCCGGTATCCGGACTACAGCTCGGTGAGCTTGCGGGTGGACAGGGAGTTCCGGTTCCGGACGTCCGTCCTCCTGGCCTATCTGAGCGTCCTCAACCTTCTCGACCGGGAGAACATCGCCCGCTACTACTGGAACCGGGTGGATAACAAGCAGGATATCGTTCCCCAGGCGCCGATCCTGCCCGTGTTCGGATTGGAATACCGGTTCTGATTTTTCAGCGCCGGCCGGCTGCCGGAGACTTGCGGGTCTCGGCGATCGCCGCGCCGATGAGGCCGAGGGCCCCGAAAAGAAGCATCATGGCCACGCCGGCCTTGGCCGCAGCCAGAGCGAGCGGGGAGTCGGCGGAATAGACGGCCGGCCCGAAATAAGGCCAGAGCGCTCCGATGAAGGGCGCGAGGCCGGCGAAGACTCCCAAAGCCGCGCCGCCGATCAGGCCGAAGAGGATCCGACGGCCCGTCTTGTATCCGGTTGCCGTCCGCGCGATCGCCGCCCCGGCCAGGAGCGGGATAAAGAGCGCCAGCGCCCACATCCGGCCGAACGACGGCGCCCCTCCGGCGATTTCCGCGAAGCCCCATTCCAGCGCGCCCAGGGCCGCGGCCGCGGCCAGGACGATGAGCGGCGCCGCCCAGGCCCGTTTTTTTTCCCCGGCCCGTTTTTCCGCCCGCGTCCGGATCCGGCGGCGGACTGTCAGGGGGAAGTTATAAAACGTGTCGAAGACGAAATGCTCCAGCCAGGCCCCCTTCTCTCCGAAGATCGGAACTTTGTGGACCGCTTCGTTGGCCCAGTGGCCGGCCATGAACCGGGCCAGGTCGGGGTAGCGGTAGGTCATCTGAATGGGAAAAGCCAGGTAGCCGAGGACCTTCAGAAAGCTCACGCCGAGAGCGATATAGTAATCCTTGAACTTGCGTTCCTTGATCATCAGGCCGAGGACGTAGAAGCCGCGGACGAGCGAACCGGGCGAAATCGGCAGGAGGTTCAATCCGGCGATGATGATCCCGGCCCGGATCGTGGCCTCCGACCAGGAATATTGCGGGTGGGCCAGGACGTAGACGACGGCGGTGATGAGGAAAACCGTCTCCGAGACGAACAAGGTCGCCGCATGTACGGCCAGGCTCTTGAGGTATTTCTGAATGTACGGTTCCTTGACCTGGCCCTTGATGCGGTCGGCTTCGGGTTCGGTCAGGAGTCCGTTGGCCGCGCCCTGGTCGATCATGTCGAACATCCAGCGCTCGCGCTCGGCCGGGTGGATGAGCAGCCGGACGGGGGTGACGAACATCGCCCGGATCCGCTCGCGGAAATACGCTTTTTCCGTCAGAAACCGGTGAAACGCGGGCGGAAGGACGGACAGCGGGATCTGAACATAGTAGCGCCAGGGAGACGCGGCGATATGCAACGCCCGGGTTTCCGACGCCCGGCCGGTCCGCACCCAGCGAACCATCGCTTCGGCGATCCGGGCCCGGCCCGCCTTGAGAAAATAACGCGGGCTCGCGATCATCCGGCCGAAATGGCGGCGGAGGTCGCTCCGGCCCCAGATTTTCCGGATCAGCGGCGCCAAAACCAGGGGAAGAAGATAGAGGGGGTATTTCCACCAGATCGAACCCGGCCAGGCGAAAAGGAACAGGAGAGGCGCGGCGAGGGCCGTCCAAGGCGCCCAGAGAAAGAAGAAGGACCGAAGCCGGCTTTTTCGCAGGCCCTCGGCCGATTTGTCGTCGGTGATGTTGCGGACCCGCCATCCTTCGCGGAATCCGTCCATGATCCGGCGGCGGAGGCGCCCGCCGAACAGCTTGAAGTGATGATACGTGACGTCGATCAGCGAATCCCGATAAGCGGCGTCCTCGCGCTTGAGGGTCTCGAGGGCGGACTCCAAGCCGGCGAACGCTTCAGCCCGGCCGTCGACATACTGTTCAAGCTTCCGGATGTCGCCCTTGTCGAATTGGACGAGCCGCCCGCGGCTTGCGCCCCGGATGATCAGCTCGAAATCGATCGGGCACTGGGGATTGACCGGCGTCAGGGTCATCCCCGCCCGGAAATCGACGGCCGTCAGTCCCGCCCGGGGATCGGGATCGGACGCGATCCGCTTCATGGCGTTTGGCTGGCTTTTCAACGACCACCATTCGTACTGGCGGGCCAGCTCCTCGGCCCCCATCTCGTGCATCAAGGCGACGAGGCGCTTCATGAATTCGCGCTTCGTCCGGTATTCGGGCGAGCCGAGGCCTTCGCCGGGTTGCCCCGGCTTCCATTCCCGGCGGGCGTCGAGGTCGTCGTCCACCTCGAACCGCCACATCCTCCCGTCGATCCATTCTCCGATCTCGCCGCAGCTGCCCAGCCGTTCGTCGAGGAACGTCCCGTAAATATCGGCGACGGCGTCGTCCCGGCCGAATGCGATCCGGGCGGCCCGGCGGATGAATTTCTGCCAAAGGGCCTGGGAGCGTCCGGCGGCGGCGAGCGACTGAAGCGAAAACGGCGCTTGAAAGCCGAAGCCGTAAAACAGGTTCCGGATGCGCGCGCTGAACCGCGAAGGAGGGATCAGGATTTTCAGGGCGTAAACGCGCCCCGTCTCCAGTCCTTCCACCCGGCCTTCGACGGACTCGAGGGTCCGGGGAACGGCCTGGTAGACTTGTCCGGCGAAACCGCCGCCGACGAATTTGCGGATTTCGAGGCCGGCCCGGACCCGGCCTTCGGGATGGACGCCCCGGACTTCGTAGGAAAGGACCGTGCCGGGCTCGTAGCGCTGGAGACGGAACGGCCGGACGACGCCTTGGGCCTTGAAGGCCTCTTCCAGGGCCCGGATCGTCTCGGGCGCGTAATCGGCCGGCATCGGTTTATCCGGGCGGGATTCCTTACTTCACGTCCAGCGAAGCCGCGTTCAGGACCTCTTTCGTCTCCTTGTTCTGGACGAACACGACGATTTTCAGATCGTCCCGGCCGATCGCGTTGTAACGGACGGGGAACTTGTAGTTGGGGATCCGGGTGTAGGTTTTTTCAAATTCGGTCATGTATTCGTCCGTCGTTTTTTCGGACGCGGCCAGGTCGAAGGTGACCTCGGGCGATTCGAAGGTGACGGCTTTCATGTCCCGGACGACCATCTTGTGAAAGGCGATGCCGTTGCCGCCCTTGAACGCGACTTCCTTCTCGGCCAGGACGACGACCATCTCGGCTCCGTCGACGGCCTTGTCGACCGTGACTTTCACCGTGATGAGGTCCCCGGCCGTGACGACGGTGGGGGCCAGCTTGACGCCGGGCTCCTTGCCGAGCCGGGCTTTGATTTCGGCCAGGTATTCCTTGTACTTGATGACCGCGCCCATCCGGCCGCTGCCGCCGCCGGCTTTGGCCTCGCCGTCGAAGTAGGTCGAGGGCGTGCCGCGGACGGCGTAAGTTTTCGCCCGGAACTGGGTGGCGGGATTGATCATCGGATCGGGGCGGGGGATGGGGAGATGGTATTCAAGGACGGCCAGATACGTTTCGGGGATGGATTCGATCAGTCCGTCAAACCCCAGGTCCGCTCCGACGCACGGCGGGCATTCCGAGCCGGTGAAGATCTCGGCCAGGACGACCCGGCCTTTCCATCCGGCCGGAGCGGCGAACGGCTCCGGATGATACGGCAGCTCCTTCTGCTTGGTTTCGAAGGCGGCTTCGAATCCGTCGGCCGAGCCCTTGATCTTGACCCACATTTCGCGGGCTTTTTCGAGCGAGCCCTTGTAATTCTCGACCGCGGCATCCATGTAACCGGCCAGGGCTTCGGCGTCCTTCCCCAGCCTGGCGTAGGCTTCGGCGGCCGTGAAAGCCGGCCGCGCTTCGGGCAATCCGCCCTCCGCCTTGTAGGCGTCCAGGGCGGCCAGGGCCTTGACCGGATCGCCCGCGTTCAGCTGGGCGATGGCTTCGTCCACGCGAAAATACGCTTTGTATTCGTTCAGATAAGGCTTCTCGTCGTTCGGAATGGAATTGAGGAAGGCTTCGTCCTTGAGCAGGGCGACGGCCTTCTCCCGATAATCGAGGATGGCCTTGATGACCGCGGGCTTGTCGAAGGCGGAAAGCCCCGGATGGGAGGTGATTTGCGAGGTCGCATCCAGGTAGGAGATGAGCTTGTCGAAACCTTCCCCCTGCCCGACGGCCGGCTTTTGGAGAGCCAGGATCTCATCCAGAGAGGCGGACATTTCGATCTTGGTGACCCGGATGGCCGTATCGATGTATTCCATCATCGCGCTTTGGGGGTAGGCCGACTTGATCCGTTCGAATTCCTTCAGCCGGGCGTCCGCTTCGACGATCCTCTGAGCGGCCATGATTTCGGCGTATTCCGGGGGCCGGGCGGCCTGCTGAGCGCAAATCATGGGGGCTCCGATCCCCAGGACCGCGGCGAATAGGGCCGCGGCGGCGAATCCGACAAGTCGTTTTCTCATGTTCATTCTCCTTTGCGTCCTGACTTCACGTCGAGAGAAAAGGCATTGTAAACTTTTTTCGTGTTCTTGTCCTGGATGAAAACGACCGCCCGCAGGGCTTCCCGGGACATCCGCGTCCGGCGTTCGGCGAACTTGAAGTTCTCGATCTTGTCGTAGAATTTTTCGAAGGCGGTCAGGTATTCTTCGGCCGTTTTTTCGATGGCCGCCAGGTCGAAAACGGCTTTCGGGGCTTCGGCCGGGATCGTTTTCAGGTCGCGGGCGATCATCCGGTGGAGGAGAACGCCGTTTCCGCCCTCGTACAGGACCTCCCGTTCCACCAGGGCGACGCAAATCTCGGCTGTCGCCACGGGGTTTTCGATGGACACGTCCACGGTGACCGTATCGCCGTTCCGGACGGCCGTCGCGTCGAGGAGGGTGGCCGGCGTCTGTTTCACCCGGGCGTTGATTTCGGCCAGGTACAGATCGTATTTTTCGCCGGCCTTGGCCCGGCCGCTCCCCCCTCCGGCTAAGACGGGATGGCCGTCGAAGAAGGCCGCCGGCGTCGTCGTCACGCCGTAGTATTCCCGGCGGGCCCGGGACGCCGGATTGATCAAGGGATCGGGCCGGGGCAGAGGGAGGTGGTATTCGAGGACCGCCAGGTAGCGGACGGGAACGGTATCGATCAACCCGGCGAAACCGAAATCGGAGCTGAGGCACGTCGGGCATTCCACGCCCGTGAACAGCTCAGCCAGGACGGTCTTGCCCTGCCAGTTTTCCACGGCCGGGAATTCCTTGGGCGCGAAAGGCATCCTCATTTTTTCCGTCCGCAGGGCGTTGACGAATCCCTCGGGCGAGCCGTGGACCTTGATCCATGCGGCCCGGGCTTTTTCCCCGGCGTCCTCGTAGTTTTCAACGGCCGCGGCCAGGTAGCCGGCGAGCGCGTCGGCGTCTTTTCCCGTTTTCGCCGCCGTTTCCGCCTCGGCGTAAACGAACATGGCGTTCGCCGCGCCGCCGGCCGCCCGATACGCGCTCAGGGCCGAGGCGGCGTTGACGGTGTCGCCGGCGTTGAGGTAGGCCAGGGCCGCGGCGATCCGGAGATTGTTCGTGAATTCATCCAGGAAGGGGCGTTCCCCGGCCGAGAGGGAATCGAGGTACAGCTTGCTCTGGGCGAGTCGGGCGACTTCGCTCTGGTAGGCAAGGATGGTTTTGACGACGGCGTCCTTGTCGAAGGAGGCCAGCTTGGAGTGATTGATGATTTCCATGGCCGCATTAAACCAGGCCGCGGCCCGGCTGATCCCCGATCCCTTCCCGACGCCGGCCATCTGGATTTCGCGCACCTCGTCCAGCGAGGAACACAGGCTGATTTTGAGGTTGCGGATGAGGCCGTCCAGCGTCGTCATCATCGTGCTTTGGGGAAAGGCGGCCTTGATCCTCTCGAATTCCTTCAAGCGGGCGGCCGGATCGCCGATCTTCTGGGCGGCGATGATTTCCCGGTATTCAGGATGGCGCGTTCCCTGCTGGGGGAGAGCCAGGGCGGCGCCCAACGCCAGCAGAAGAACGGCGGCGGCGGTCGGGAAAGCGCATTTTCCGGTCATAGAGACTCCTTCGATACCGGAAAAGTATATCAAAAACCGGCCGGAAATGTGTTTTCCTTGACTTTGGCCCTTTCCCGGCTTATCTTCGTCCCTCAAAAACTTGAAAGACGGAGGAATCTCATGACTATAAAAAGAGCCGCGCATCCGCGTTATGTCTTTATTCTGGTTCTGTCCCTGGCCGCCGGTCTTGGAGCCTTCCAAGCCGGGTCTGAAGTGCTCGGCAAGCTCGGCTTGACGCCCGCCTCAGCTCACGACGGCGCTCTTGAAACCCTGGTCAGCGGGCAGGCGTACAACGACGCGGCTTTCCGGGCGTTCAAGGCCCTTTCGCCTTCCGCCCGGGCGGCGGTCGTCCGCGGAGGGCTCGGGTGGATCAAAGCCCATGTGAGCACGGCCGAATTCAAGGCGGCCTACGCCGGGTACCGGGAGGAGCAGAAGCCGCAGCCGGCCGAGCCGGTCGCCCAGGCCGACGACCAGATGAAAGCTCAGAAGGCCGAGATGGAGAAGAACATCGCCGAAATGCGGAAGAGCATGGCCGGCCTCGACGCCGAAACGCGCAAATCGCTGGAGGAGGCCATCAAGCAGATGCAGGCGCAGTTTGAGGCCATGTCGAAAAATCCGGAACAGATGGCGATGATGCAGCAGGGCGTGGAGATGCAGCGGGAAGAAAACAAGAAGCAGTACGCCGAACAGCTGGCCTTCTGGGAGGAGGAATACCCGGCCGACGTCCGCCTCCTGATCAAAAAGAGGATCAACGAATTTCTGGAGACGAGCGCCGACGTGGATTACTCGGCCAAGCTGGTGAAATCGGGTTCCAAGATGCGGTTCGCCGACGAAGCCTACGAGGAAAAACCGGCGGACTGGAAAATCTGCTTCCGGGCCGGAAAGGAAGCGACCGAGGCGGCCCGGGAATTCGCCAAGGCCTGGCTGGCCGAGCTCGAAAAATAAGGCGGGGAGGATGGACATCTATCCCGAAATGATTCTGGGCTTGCCGGAAATCGAGACTCCGCTCCCCGGGATCCGCGGACGGTTGATCCAGGGCGAACGGACCCAGGCCGTTTTTTTCGACATCGCCGGGGGATCCCGGGTTCCGCCTCACTCCCATTGCGCCCAGTGGGGGCTTGTCATTGAGGGGGAGATGGCTTTAACGATCGGCGGGGAAACCGGAATCTACCGAAAAGGCGACCGGTATTTCATCCCGAACGGAGCCGTTCACTCCGCGGAATTTCCTACGCGGGTCTTCGTCCTGGATGTCTTCGACGATCCCGCCCGCTACAAGGCCAGGGCCGGCGGCCCCGGCGCCCATTGAATCAGTCCTCGGGCTTGTGATAACGGCCGCGGCGTTTCTGCCGACGACCGCCGCGGGGATTCCGACCCCCCGGCTCTTGAAGTCCGGAATCGCTTGACCGCGTTTCCCTCTCCTCCCCGCGCTATCCCGTAATCGTCGGCCGTCCGTCTGCGGCGGGCGTCAATTATGTCGGCCATCCGACAAAATTGTCGGTCAAAGACGCCGGATCAAGCGCCTATCGTCATGAAAATAAAAAAAATAATACCTGGCATGGCCTTTGCTTAAGATCTTATCCCGATATTTTTTCAGGAGGTTGTCATGAACACAAAAAAGAGCTTGGCGGCCCTGCTGTTGGTGCTTTTTGCCTTCGGCGCGACCGTCTTTGCCGCCGATGATTTCGTCGCGGGCATCGCCGGAAAGAACGGCGGCGGCCGAAATCCGGGCGGCCCCCGCTATTCGTCCCTCACCGACGGTGAAAAGGCGACGCTGATTTACATGCGGGAGGAAGAAAAGCTCGCCCGGGATGTCTACATCAAGATGCACGAGCTGTGGGGAGAAACGGTTTTTTCAAACATTTCCGTGGCCGAACAAAGGCATATGGACGCGGTTTTGGGATTGCTCGTCAAATTCGGGATCCCCGATCCGGTCCAAGGCCTGCCGATCGGCACATTCAAAAACGCCGAGCTGCAGGAGCTTTACAACGATCTCGTTTCCATGGGGGAAGCCTCGCTTCGGAACGCCCTGACGGCCGGCAAAATGATTGAAGAAAAGGATATTCGGGATCTCCAGGCCGCGATCGCGGAGGCCCAAGCCTGGCCTCTTGATAAGGTCTACGGCAATCTTTTAAAAGGGTCTCTCCGCCACTTGGAGGCTTTCAATAATTGCCTGGCGGCGTTGAACTGATCAGCCGAACCGGCCGGTGATGTAGTCTTCCGTCCGCTTGTCGGCCGGGCGGGTGAAGATGTCGGTCGTCCGGCCGAATTCGATGAGCTCTCCGAGGAGCATGAATCCCGTTTCTTCCGAAACCCGGGCGGCCTGCTGCATGTTGTGGGTCACGATGATGATCGTGTAGCGCTCCTTCAGCCGGTGCATCAGCTCCTCGACCTTCATCGTGGCCATGGGGTCCAGCGTCGAGCAGGGCTCGTCCATGAGCAGCACCTCCGCCTCGACGGCGACAAGCCGGGCGATGCAGAGGCGCTGTTTCTGCTCGAGGGACAGGGACAGAGCGCTTTTTTTCAGGCCGTCCTTCAGTTCGTTCCAGAGGTTGACCGCCCGGAGGCTATCCTCGACGATCCCATCCAGCTCGCTGCCCGAGGCCATCCGATGGACGCGCGGGCCGAAGGCGATGTTTTCGTAGACGCTCAGCGGAAACGGATTCGGCCGCTGGAAAACCATCCCGACGCTCTTGCGCAGGACGGTCAAGGTGCAATCTTTTCGCTTGATGTCCTTCCCGTTATAAAGGATCTCTCCCTCGATCCGGACGCCGTCGATGAGGTCGTTCATCCGGTTGAGGCAGCGAAGCAGGGTGGATTTCCCGCAGCCCGAAGAACCGATCAAGGCGGTGATCATCCGCGGCTTGAAAGACACGGAGACGTCGATCAAGGCCCGGAAATCCCCGTACCAGAGATTGAGCTTGCGGACGTCGACGACCGGGACGCTCATCCGAACCGCCCGACGATGTAGTCTTCGGTCCGCTTGTCTTCGGGTCCGGTGAAGATCCGGTCCGTCGGGCCGATTTCGACCATCTCGCCCATCAGGAAAAAGGCCGTCCGCGTCCCGACGCGGGCCGCCTGCTTGGTGTTGTTTGTCACGAGGACGAGGGTGTGGCTTTTCCGGAGCTCGAGCATCGATTCTTCGACCTTGGCCGTGGAAATCGGGTCCAGCCCCGAGCACGGTTCGTCGTAGAGGATGACGTCGGGCTTGAGGGCCAGGGACCGGGCGATGCACAGCCGCTGCTGCTGGCCGCCGGAAAGCTTCGGCCCGGGAAGATCCAGCCGGTCCTTCACTTCGTCCCAGAGGTAGGCCGCCCGGAGGCTTTCCTCGACCAGGGCGTCCAGCGTCGCCGCCTCGCGGATTCCGGCCATCCGCGGCCCGTAGGTGACGTTGTCCCGGATCGAAAGCGGCAGAGGGACGGGCATGGCGAAGATCATCCCGACGCGCTTGCGAAGGTCTTCGGCCGGCATCTCCCGGACGATGTCCCGGCCGTCGAGCCGGACGGTCCCGCTGGTGCGGGCCTGCGGATTGAGTTCGTTCATCCGGTTGAGGCTGCGGAGAAACGACGTTTTGCCGGAATTTGAAGGGCCGATGATGCTGAGGATCTCGCCGGTGGCGATATCGAGATTCAGGCTTTTCAGGGCGGGCGTCCGGCCGTAGGAAACGGCCAGATCGCGGACGGACATCTTGACCTTTTCCGCCGCGGCCGGGGCGGTCATTTCTTTTTCCCCGCTTTCGACCGGATGACGGTCGCGATGACGTTCATCACCAGGACGAAACCGATCAGGACCAGGGCCGTGCCGTAGCGGTAGGATTCGGGGATGCCGGGGATCTGGGTGGTGATGACGTACAGATGGTACGGCAGGGCCATCGCCTGGTCGGACAATCCCTGCGGCAGGTTCGGCAGATAGAAAGCGGCGACGGTGAACAGGATCGGAGCGGTTTCTCCGGCCACCCGCCCGATGCTCAGGATCGCCCCGGTCAGGATGCCCGAGAGAGCCCGCGGGAGGACGGCGTGGCGGACGGTCTGCCAGCGCGAGGCTCCGAGGGAAAAGCTGACTTCACGATAAGATTGGGGAACGGCCCGCAGGGCTTCCCGGGTGGTCGTGATGATGACCGGGAGGGTCATGATTCCCAGGGTCAGGGCGCCGGAAATGATCGAGACGCCGAACTTGAGGAAGACGACGAACAAGCTCAGGCCGAACAGGCCGAAGACGACCGACGAGACTCCGGCCAGGTTGATGATCGCCAGGTTGATCGTCCGGGTCAGGGCGTTGTCCCGGGCGTATTCGGAAAGGTAGATGGCGGCCATCACGCCGATCGGCAGGGCGAAAAGCAGGGAGATGAAGACCAAGTAAAGCGTTCCGACGATCGCCGGAAAGATCCCTCCGGCCCGCATGCCGTCCCGGGGCATGGAAAAGAGGAATTCCCAGGACAACGCTCCGAAGCCGCGGGAGATGATGAGAACGACGATGGCGATGACCGGAATAATGACGAGCAGGGTGGCCAGGGCGAGGGCCCCGAAGCCGATTTTCTGCCGGACGGCCGGACTTTTTCTCATCGTTTCCGGTTCCGGTTGAGAAGGACGTCGGCGGTCAGGTTGATGGCGAAGGAAATGATGAACAGGACGATCCCGACGGCGAACAAGGCGAAGTAATGCGGCGTGCCCTTGGCTGCCTCGCCCATTTCCGCGGCGATCGTCGCCGTCAGGGTCCGGACGGGCTCGAAGAGCGAATGGGGGATGACCGCCGCGTTGCCGGTGACCATCATTACGGCCATCGTCTCGCCGAAGACGCGGCCGATGCCGAGCATGGCCGCGGCGATGATGCCCGGCAGCGCCCCGTGGATGACGACGCGGTACAGCGTCTGCCAGTGGGTCGCCCCGAGGGCCAGGGCCCCGTCCTTGTATTCCCGGGGAACGGCCTTGATGGCGTCCTCCGAGATGGTGATGATCGTCGGGAGGGCCATGAAGGCCAGCATGATGGATCCGGAGAACGCGGTCAGGCCGGTCGGGAGGTGGAAGAGGTTTCTCAGGAAGGGGACCAGGACGGTGATCCCCAGAAATCCGAGAACGACCGAGGGGATGGCCGAAAGGACCTCGACGCAAGACTTGAGAATCGTCCGGAGGCGTTTGGGCGCGACTTCGGCGATATAGAAGGCGGCGGCGATTCCCAGGGGAACGGCGATGACGATCGCTCCCGCGGTCACCAGAAGCGATCCGAGGATCAGAGGAAGGATTCCGAGCCGGGCCGGGTTGGAAATCGGGTACCAGAACCGCCCGCCGAGAAACGAGCCGGGCGAAACCGTTTTAAAGACGGAGACGCCTTCGCGCAGGAGGAAGATGAAAATCAGGGCGACGAAAACGACCGAGGCGATCCCGCACAGAAAAATCAGCTTTTCGATCAGAAATTCCCTGAAGCGGCGGGAGGGCGTTTTCATTTGACGGGGACGAAGTCCGTGGCCCGGACGATGGCCTGTCCTTCGGGGGAAAGGGCGAATTCAAGGAGCTGCTTGACGGCCCCGGCCGGCTCGCCCCGGGTGAAAAAATAAAGCGGCCGGGAGATGGGATAGGCGTTGGAACGGACGGAATCGATCGTCGGAAGCACGGCCGGCGAACCCTCGTCCCGGGCGATGGCCAGGACCTTCTGCCGCGGGCTCATGTAGCCGAGGCCGTAATAACCGACGGCGTTCTCATTCAGGGCGGTCTCCTCGGCGATGGCGTAGGAGGACGGCATCATCAGGGCCCCGGGAGCGAACTCTTCCGGGCCCTTGCTCTTGCCCCGCCGCAAGACGTGTTCCTTGAAAAAGATGTGCGTTCCGGAGTTGACTTCGCGGGACAGAAGAACGATCGGCCGGTCTTCGCCGCCGAAAACGCTCCAGCGCTTGACGTTGCCCATGAAGATTTCGCGGAGCTCGTCCATGGTCAGCGAGGAAACGGGATTCGAGGGATGGACGACCACGACGATCCCGTCGAGGCCGACGATGGTTTCGCGAAGAACGAACCCGGCGGCTTTCGCCTGCTGGAGCTCTTTTTCCTCCAGGGCCCGGGACGATTCGGCGATGTCGCACGTCCCGTTGAAAATGGCGGCGATGCCGGTTCCCGAACCGCCGCCGGTGACGGCCACGTTGATTTCGGGATGGAGCTTGTTGAACGCCTCGGCCCAGGCCTGTCCCAGGTTGACCATGGTGTCCGAGCCCTTGATTTGGAGGGCCGCGCCGCCCCCCGGCCGGGCCGTTCGGCCGCCGCAGGACGCGCTGGAGAGGACGAGAAGAAACGACGCGAGAACGGCGGCCGCAATCTCCGGCATACCGCTCCGTTTATCCTTCATCGAGTCTACCTTCAAGAGGATTTGTCTGGGGAGATTTAGAGGAAATTATAGGGGGTCCTTTCCCCCCTGTCAAGAAACTGAAGAAGTCCAGAGGATTAGTGATACTTGGATTGTCTCTGCTCCTTTAGCCAGTTTTGATAAAACTCATGGGGCGTCTGATATCCGAGGGATTGATGGGGACGGATGTAGTTATAGGTCTT
>Ga0172371_10001051_pt1 | contig 43636 bp, 42 predicted proteins | sample Lak12m_FD_114543 | JGI IMG/M metagenome (GOLD analysis project Ga0172371, IMG submission 114543) | Freshwater microbial communities from Kabuno Bay, South-Kivu, Congo - kab_022012_12m | ecosystem: Environmental > Aquatic > Freshwater > Lake | place: Democratic Republic of the Congo: South-Kivu... | reverse complement strand
ATGAGCGGATCGCCGCCGGGAGGGACCGGGAACGACATTTCCGTGCCGCGCCCCTTCAGCCGGCTGACGATCCAGATGGCCTCGGGTCTGGCCCCGGGGAACTTGGCCGCGATTTCGGTTCCGGTCCGGGCCCAATATCCGGGGCCGGGGTCGTCCGGGCGGCCGTAGGTCGAGCTGCGGATACCCGCGCCCTTGAGGTTGTCCGCCCTCTCAGCCAGCATGATTCCGCAGATCGAAACGCCGAGGATGACGGCGGGCACGATCGCCGCGCGCCATGCTTTTCCGCGTCCGATTTTCCGGACCATCGTTGTGATGTTCATTTCGGCCTCCTCAAGGAGTTGAGATGAAGATAACACCCCATACAGGGTGAGATCAATTCCCGGCCGGCCGGCGTGAGGGCCTGCCGCGCCAGGCAAAGACCGCAAGGATGAGGGCAGCCAGGGCCAGCCCGGAGAACGGAACGGGCGGCAGCCGGAACAGCGTCACGACGAGAAGGGCCGTCAGGGCGATCGCCGTCAACAAGCGGCCCGATCGGCGCCGGGCGAAAAGCATGACGAGGATCAACAGGCCGGAGCCCAGGATCGAGAAAAACCAGACATAATCCCCCGTCGTCGGAATCAGGGGGCGCTCCGCCGCGGTCTTCGCCTCAGCCAGCTCCTTGATTCCCAGGACCATGCGCCGCTGCATCAGGAAATGAATGGGATCGAGGACCAGGGACAGGGCGAATCGGAGGAGGGGCTTCCTCTCGTACCGGCTTCGGATAAGAAAGCGGCAGCTTCGGCCGTCGGGGCCGGGCTCGAGCACGAACGCGCCCCAGAAGGTCAGGATGAGAAACCGGCGAGGTTCAACGGCCAGAACTTCGAGCTTGACCAGGCCCTCGTCCCGGCCGAGCTTGATCGTGTCGCCGGCCTTCAATTCCTGCCATTCCGGCCTGATCTCGTTCGTGTTGACGATGCCGGCGTCGACCATGTTCTCCAGGAACGTATAGCTGTAAAAACCTCCGCGGCCCTGGCCGATCTGAACCAGCCATTTCCAGACCTCTTCCGCCGGTGCACGGACCGTTATGGCGATCGTGTGATGCGGAGCCGTTTGAATTCCGAATTCATCTCCCGGAAGGGGCTTCGTCCTTTCTTCCTTTGTCGCCCCCCAATTGGCGGCCCAGGGGAAAAGGAAAATCCGCCAGACGGCTAGGCCGACGGCCAGCAGAAGAAGCCCCCAACCAAGTCCGCCCAGGATCCTCCGCCAAACGTGTTTTGTGCGCGGCATCCCGCACCTCCCTGCTGAGGTGATTGTAGCAGGAATTGGCTCCCGGCTGCGAGTGAAAGCCGCCGATCTTACCGTCCGCGGGGCGGGAAGAGAAAATTCACTGAAATCTCAGGGATTCCACGGGATGGGCCCGGGCCGCCTTGACGGATTGCCAGCTCACCGTGAGATAAGCGATCAGAAGCACGATCGCCCCTGAGATCAAGAACGGAACGGGGCCCAGCTTGATCCGGTAGGCGAACTTCTGCAGCCACTGGCTCATGATCCAATAGGCCGCGGGCCAGGCCAGAAGATTGGCCAGGACCACCAAGGCGATGAACTCCCGGGACAGCAGAAGGAAAACGTTCGATCCGGAAGCGCCGAGGACCTTGCGGATCCCCACTTCTCGGGTTCTCTGCTCGATGGCGACGGCCGTCAGGCCGAGCAATCCCAGACAGGCGAGGAAAACAGCCAGAACGGAAAAGGCGCCGAAAATCCGGGCCGTGCGCTGTTCGGAGGCATAGGCCCGCTCGAAAACCTGGTCGAAAAAGGAGTAGGAGAACGGGATGCCCGGCGCGCGCTTTTTGAAGACCTCTTTCACGCGAGCGAGGGAGGCGGCCAGGTCGGAGGTGTCGATCTTGATCGAGACGGTTTCGGCGGCCTGGGGATTCAGGAAGAGGTAAAGCGGCGCGATCGGATGGTGAAGGGATCGCTGGTGAAAATCTTTTACCACCCCGATGATCGTCCCGGTTTGGCCGCGCCAATCGGTGAATTGCCGCCCCAGAGCGGTTTCCCATCCGGCCGCCTTGACGGCGGTTTCGTTGACCAGGAACGCGTCCTTCTCATCCGACGCGAAATTTCTCGAGAAATCGCGGCCCTGGACGATCTGCAGGCCGAAAAGCCGGACGAAATCGTGGCTCACGGCGTTGTAGTAGATGGGGATGGGTTCGGCGGGATTCCGGCCGGTCCAATCCCTTGAAGTGAACGTGTCGATATTATCGGGCAGGCGGCCCGACATCGCGACCGCTTTGATGTCCGGATAGCGCAGCAGGTCGGGCCGGATGGATTCCAAATTCCGCCGTGCGGCCATTCCCTGGACCGGGACGGTGATGATTTGTTCCCGGGAAAAGCCCATGTCCGCGGTCTTGATGAACCGCATTTGATCCCCGACGGCCACGGTGCAGACGATCAGCCCGATGGTTGCCGCGAACTGGAACAGGACGAGGACGTTTCGCAGCCGGGATCCCTTCCGGCTCCGGGTGAACGCGCCGCCCACGACGGAGACCGGCCGGAAGGCGGACATCAGCAGGGCGGGATAGAAGCCGGCGGCCGACCCGACGGCCAGGATCAACAGGACAAGCCCCGCGAGGAGCCCGGAATTCTGAAGCGGACGAAAAACGAGCGGCCGGGCCACGAGGTTGTTGAACGCCGGCAGGACGAGAAGGACGATCACCGTCGCCGCGAGCGTCGCCAGGGCGGTCAAGCCCACCGATTCTCCAAGATACTGGGCGATGAGCTGGCCCTTGCGGGCGCCGACGACCTTGCGCAGCCCGACCTCCCGGCCCCGCCGCAGGGAGCGGGCGGTCGCCAGGTTCATGTAATTGATGCAGGCGATCGCCAGGATCAGGAAGGAGACGGCGGCGAGGAGAAGGACGTATTTCGTGTCGCTGTTTCCTTCCATCTCCTGAAGGAGATGGGACCGGAGATGGATATCCGTCACGGGCTGAAAAAAGAAATATCGGGGATAGGGGGGCTTTGCCCCCAACGACCGCAATAGCGGAACTTCGAGCTCAGGGCCGATTTTGGCGGCGACGGCTTCCGGCGAAGCTCCCTCGCGCAGAAGGACATACGTATAGCTGAAGTTGGAGGTCCAATTGTCGATTCTATTGCCCGTCGCGCGAAAGTAAGCTTCATAAGGGACGACGGCGTTCATGCGGAAATGGGCATTGGCCGGCATGTCCTGGAAAACGCCGCTCACCGTGAACTCGAGGTCTTCGTTCACGGTCAGCCTTTTTCCCAGCGGATCGGCCGTTCCGAAATATTTCGAGGCCGAGCTCCGGGAGAGGACGATGGCCGAAGGCTCGTTGAGGGCGGTGCGGGGATCGCCGGCGATAAAGGATAGCGGAAAAACCTCGAATGTTCCGGGATCCGCCCAGGTGAAGTCGTTTTCCAGGAACGGCGAGGCGTCCCGCGAAATCGCCGTGCCGGAGGTCCGGATGATCCTGGCCGCGGCGGCGATTTCGGGGATTTTTTCCTTCAAGGCGGGGCCCAGGGGCGCGGGAGTGAAGGCCCGGCCTTCGCGGATCACCCGATAGACCCGGTCGGCGTTGGGGCTGGACCGGTCGTAGCTCAATTCGAACCTGATATACAGGGTGAGGAGAAGGAAGGCCGCGATTCCGACGGCCAGGCCGCCGAGGTTCAATGCGGAATAGATGCCGTTCCTTCTCAAGTTTCTCCAGGCGACCAGCAGATAATTTTTCAGCATGGTTGTCTCCCATCGGACTTCGTCGAGAACATAGGAGGGAATCGCTTTCAAGCCCTGCCCCCAGAACCAGACCCGGGCCCGGAAAGGGCTTTCCGACGCGGCGATCTCATGGAAAGTCTCCACCATATCGCCGAGGACCGAACACCCTCCCTCGTCCGGGAACATCCGGCGGATCAGCCAGGCGGCCAGCGGCGAGGGACGGGGGGAAGGATTCATCGGGACGCTCTCGTTCCGGGGACGGCCGGCTCGCCGATCCCCGACCAGGCCGACTCCTGGACCCGCCGGGCAACGCGAAGGACCCGCAGGCCTTCGGCGGACAGCCGGAAGTATCTTTTGCTTTTTCCGCCCCGTTGCGCCGTGGGCTCGGCGAAATGGGATTCCAGATAGCCCTTGTCTTCCAGGCGGCGCAACATGACGAAAAGAGCTCCGTACGCCCAGGATTTCCCCGTCGTCTTCCGGAGACAGTCGCGGATCGTCACGCCGTAAGCGTTGGCTTTCAGCCGCAGGACTGCCAGAAGGATGAATTCCTCGGATCGCGAAATGATCTTGTTGTCCATGATGTCTTCGATAATATATAAGACGTAGATAATATCGAAAAAGTTGCGTGATTATTCGGAAATTCGATTTAATCCCTTGCGGATCTTCTGAAAATTAGAAGGAGCGTTTTTCCGACTCGGCGCTTCCGTAGATCCCGATCCGGTGGATCAGCTGATGGCGGCTCGTGACGTCCATCTTGCGGTACAGGCTGTACACGTGGCTTTTGACCGTATGGATCGAGATGTGAAGGGCGCTCTCGATCTCTTTGTAGCTTTTACCGTCGATCATGAGCTCCATGATTTCCATCTCACGGGCCGAAAGGCCGCGGCTTTTCCCCAGGGCGGCCAGATCGCACCGGTCGCCGAGGACCTTCCCCAAGCCGCCGGCCCAGGGAAGGAAGCAAGTCTTCAGCCAGTAGACGGGCACGATATTCGTGTAGAGGCCGAGGAGCCGGGTGAGCGTAATGCCCCAGAATAATCCGTGCTCCGGATTCCAGACGCTCAGCGCGAAATGAACGGGATAGCGGACCAGGAACAGCCAGGCGAAAGCGGCATTGACTTTCCGTCTCCCCGGATCGGCGTCTTTTCGGCTTCCGACAAGCAAAACTACGAGCCAGAACATATCAAAAATGCCCGGGGGCCAGACGAGAGAGAGCCAGAAGGTATTTTCCGGTCGAGGCGGAGCCAAAGCCGGAAATCTTTGAGCCAGATAATACCAAGCTACGACCGCGACGGCGAAAGCCGCCGCGGCGGAAACGAGCCAGGACGGCATGCTCTTGTTCCGGCGCCGGAAAATGAAGGCGTAAAGAGAGACGTGGGCGACCAGGACGAGGACGGCCAGGACCGGCATTTCGACGATCCTGTACCAGAAGGCGAAGGGTTCCAATTGGGTCGCGGTGAGATTGCTCTGCCCGTAAGCGCCGATGAAAGTCACCACGATCAGGACATTATAAAAAAGCAGGAAAAGTCCTAGCCCGCCGAGCCCGGATTTTGGGAAGCGGCGGGACCGCTGGCGGAATTCGACAATGGCCCAGATGCCGACGATCAGGACGAGGACGCTGGTCAGGAGGCTGAAATGCTTCAAAGCGCTTTCTTCTCGACGTCGAAGACAGATTATAGGGGAATGGCCGGCGCCGGGCAAATCGGGGAGAAAAAGCCTCCCGGATCGCCAGCCCAAGGCCTCAGGAATTCGTATGAACCGGCAATTTCGCGCCTTTTCCCGATTGTTTGGAGCCGCTCAGTCGCGTATGTTCATCGAGCGACGCCGGCCCGCGGGCCGGGCGGCCATTTAGACATACGAGGTTAAAATGTTGAAACAATCATTTTTCGCTTTAATGCTGGCGCTCTTGCTTGCGGGAGCCGCCTTCGGGCAGGCCGTCCAGGCGAAAAGTCCCGTCCCTCCCGTCCCGACCGTCCGGGTCGAGCGGATCGCATCCGCCCGCCTGGGCGAAACGCGCGAGGTCTGGATTTCCCTTCCCGACCGTTATGACGAGACCAGCGACAAATATCCCGTCCTTTACATGTTCGACGGCGAGATCAACTTCGATTCGGGCGTCATCGGGGGCCTCCGCCAGGCGGCCTTCCTGGGCGAGATGCCCGAATTCATCGTCGTCGGCGTGGTCAACACCGATCGCTCAAAGGACATTTTCCCCCAAGTGGTGACCTATGGCGATGGGACCAAAGACGGCGGCCGGGCCGATTCCTTTCTCGATTTCGTCGGCGAAGAGCTGATCCCCTTCATGGAGAAGACCTATCGGACCGAACCGTTCCGCGTTCTTTATGGGACCTCCAATACGGGCTTCACCGCCGTATACGCGCTTTTTCGCAATCCCGGGCTGGCAAACGTTTATATCGCCGCCAGCGCCACGCTGGCCGTCCCCGTTTTCGCCGACCGCCGGGATGCCTGGATCCGCGATTTCAAAGGCGGGGACAAAAAGCTGATCCTGATCATGGGCGAGAACGACCTCCCCACGATCATAAGCCGGAACGGCGCCCTGAAGGAGCAATGCGACGTCCTCGCCCCGGCCGGCCTGGCCTGCAGGTTGGATGTCCTCAAAGGCGGCGGTCACGTTCCAGGCAATTCCCTCGTCGAAGGGCTGCGGCTCGCGTTCGAGGGCTGGAAAATCCCAACGCCTCTCAAAAAATAAAGGAGAAAATCATGGAACCGAAGCAAAGCCGAAGACTGTTTCTCAGCCATTGCGCGAAATTTTGCGGCGCCGGCTGCGCCCTGCTGGCTCTGGGCAAAATCTCCCCCGGGCAGGAAATAAAACCGATCGACTTGAAGGTCCTCTCCTATTGCGGTATCCCCAGGGCGTATTGCGAACAGCAGTGCGAGCTTTTCAAAGCGACACGGGATAACGACGTCACCCTGAAGAAGACCGTCTACGACCAATGGGAGATGAAGAAGAAATTCGGGATCGAATTCGAACCCGACAAGATCTTCTGCTACGGCTGCAAGCCGGGCGACAAGCCCTTGAAGGTCGGTATGGCCGAATGTCCCGTTCGCGCCTGCCCGTCTGCAAACGGCCTCGAGTCGTGCGTCCAGTGTCTCAATCTGGCGTCCTGCGATAAAGCTTACTGGAAAGATTGGCCGAACGTGTTAGATCTGGCCAAGAAGCTCCAAGCCCGCTACAAAGCCCAGCCGGGCGCGGTGCTCAAGGAAGGCCGGTCCCGATAGGCGGCCGAGCTCTTCGGCCCGAGAGGCGTCCTCGAGGAGATACGACATGAGAGCAATGATTTGCACGAAATACGGCCCGCCCGAAGTTTTGCAGCTGAGGGACTTGGCAAAGCCGCGGCCGAAGGACGATGAAGTCCTGATCAAGATCCGGGCCGCGGGGGTCACGATGAGCGATATCTACATCCGGGGCAGTCAAATCCCCCTGCGGATGCGGATCCCGATGCGCCTGATGCTGGGCTTGACCAAGCCGAGAAATCCCGTCCTCGGGGAGGTGCTGGCGGGCGAGATCGAGTCCGTCGGCAAGGCCGTCACGAGGTTCAAAGCCGGCGATGCTGTCTTCGGGCTGACGGGATTCGGGATGGGCGCCTATGCCGAGTATAAATGCATGAGCGAAAGGGATTCCAAGCGCGGCTGCCTGGCCCTGAAGCCGGCCAACATCTCCTTTGAGGAAGCGACCGCGGTCGCCTATGGCGGGCTCCTGGCCTTTCAATCCATGGAGCAGGGGAATATCCGGTCCGGACAGGACGTGCTCGTCTACGGGGCTTCCGGGACGACGGGGACGACGGCCGTTCAATTCGCCAAGGCCCTGGGCGCTCGGGTCACGGGCGTCTGCGGCCCGTCCCATCTGGACATGGTGAAATCCCTGGGGGCCGATGAGGTCATCGATTATACCCGGGAGGATCGGCTGAGTCCGGGCCGACGATTTGATTTTGTCCTCGATGCCGTCGGCAAGAGCAGGACGTCCAATCTCAAAGATGCCTGCAAGAAGGCCCTCGCGCCCCGCGGAAAATTCGTCTCCATCGACGACGGGGCGCTGCGGCTGGACTCCTGGCGCCTGGCCGCCGTCGCCGAGCGGGTCGAAGCGGGACAGATCAGGCCGGTGATCGACAGGTGCTTCCGATTCGAGGAGCTCGCTGAGGCGCACCGGTACGTCGAACAGGGACACAAGCAGGGCGGCGTCGCGGTGACTTTATAAAGGAGTGATGGACATGTTGAAAACGATCTTACTCGCATTTTTGGGAATCTGCCTTGGCCGCGGGAATAGCCCCGCGCAGACAATCGGGCAAGTCGATCCGAAGGCCTATACGCTCGGATTTTCCACCTATCTCTTCCATACGGACAAATATGCGGCCCGTTTTTCCATTGCGGCCGACGATGAGGGATATACCTATATCTCGGGCACGACCCGTGACAAGAATTTCCCCGCGACCGTCGGCGCGTATCAGACGGCCCTGAAAGGGGAGGCGGATGCCTTTGTCGCGAAGCTTTCCCCCGAGGGAAAGATCGTGTTCGCCACCTTGATCGGGGGAAGCAAGAGGGAGCATCACACCGGGATTATGGTTGACAAGCAAGGGTATATCTTTCTCGTGGGTGGCACCCATTCCCCGGATTTTCCCGTCACCCAAGGGGCTTACGATACCAGCTTCAACGGCGAAGGCGAATGGGCCGGCGACGTTTATGTCGTGAAAATGAATCCCTCTGGGAGCGATATCGTCTTTTCGACGTTTTTAGGCGGAAAAGTGGAGGATACGGCCAATCAGATCGGCCTCGACTCCAAAGGAAATATCGTCATCGCCGGCGCCACATGCTCGGCGGACTTCCCGGCGACGGAAGGCGTCATCGACGATCAATATACCAAGCAGGATTGTTTCCTTTCCAAATTCAGCGCCGACGGCGGCAAGCTTTTGTTTTCCACCTCCCTGGGAAACGGGCTCTACGAAATGATCACCGGCCTGGCCATCGACGACCGGGACAATATCTACGCGACCGGTTTCACCTTTGCGGCGGATCTTCCGGTGACGGCGGACGCCGTTCGCCCGAGGATGATCAAGTCCAAGGTCCCGGGATATGAAGGAGGCGGAGATCACTTCCTGGCCAAGATCGACGAATCCGGGACGAAGATATTGTATTTGAGCTATTTCGCCGCGGGGGGCAACTTGGCCACCAAAGTCAGCTGGACCGGTCCCAATAGATTGTTGGTGACCGGAAGCGTCAACGAAGAGGGCTTCCCGGTCACCGACAACGCCATGGCCGCGAAAAGCCAAGGGGCCTGGGACGGGTTCATCTCGGTTTTCAATTCGGAGGACATGACCCTTTCCTATTCATCGCTTGTCGGAGGGAAAGAAGCGGACCATATCATTTCGGCGCACTTTCTCAATCCCGATACCGTCGTCATCGGAGGCATCACGTCTTCTCCGGATTTTCCCCTGACCGAAAACGCCTTGTTCAAAGAGTATCCTGTCTGGGAAAAGACGTTCAACGGCACGTTTTTCGGCCGCCGAAAAGCCTTCGTTTCTGTGGTCGATATCAAGAACAGCCGGCTCCTGTATTCGACCTATCTCGGGGGATGCTTCCAGTTTCAAATTCATCCGGACAAAAGCGGGAATATTGCATACATCGCCGAAGCCGGACAGCGCGAAGCTTCCGGCATGACGGGCTTCCCTGTCGCCGGGGACGCCGCCGAAGAGCCGCCGACCTATCTGATGCTGGGGCGGCTGGTGTTGGGCGAAAAGTCAATAAACAAATAGGCGTATCCCCGGGGATCCTGCGCAAGGAGTTTCAGGATGGACAAAAGATTTCTGATCTCGGGCCTGGCGACTTCCGTCAGCAGCCTTTTGCTTAACGCGGCCGCCTATGTTTTCGTCTTAAAGGGCGTCTATCGGGCGTATCCGGCGATCTCGGAGGAGTTCATGAAGCAGCTCAGCCGGCCGCCGGACCAGCTGATCGTGTGGGCCATGGCCGTGACAGCCTTGGCCATGGGCTTTCTGGTTACGACCGCGATGAAATGGGCCGGGGCGAGAACCTTCGCTTCCGGCCTGAAATATGGATCTGTATTTGCCGCTCTTTTCTGGGGTTCCGTCAACTTCGGATTATATGCGTCGTCCAATCATTTTTCCACACAGGCCGTTTTTATCGATTACGCCTGCAGCGTGGCCGCCATGACGCTCTCCGCCGCTCTTGCGGCGTGGCTGTTGGGCCGAAAAAAGTAAAACAAGTATCGCCATTTGATCTCAAGGAGCACCAAAATGAACCCGAGCATAATCTCTCAAGTTCAACAGATTGGTACGGGGGTCGCGTTCATCGTCTTCCCCCTGGTTTTCGTCTTTGCTTTTGCCGCTCATCCCCGCCTTTTGAAACCGCGCTTCCTCGGGCCCGAGGCGATCATCCAGCGGGCGAGGGGGCACAAGCGGTTGCAGTTTGGACATGGTCTGGTCCTTCTCAACACCTCTCTCCTCATCGTCGCGGCGATTCACTTCATGAGAATATTGAACGGGGGCCGGGGAGCCTGGGCGGGATTCGCGGGCGCGATACCCGCCGTTCTGGGCGCGATTATTCTAGCCGCTGATAAAGGCGCCCTTTGCCTGACGATGAGTGCCCTGGATACGGTTCCGGACGATGCTTTCCCGGCCATGATGCCCGGGCTCCGGGCCATGTTTTCGAAAAAGGGCTGGATGATACTTCTTTGGGGTATTATTCTCTTGCCGGCTGGCTTCGCCATCCAGACCATTGGCCTCCTCCAGGCCGATGCCTTGCCTCGCTGGGAGAGCATTCTCTTCCTGATCGGGGTCCTGTTCGTGGGCACGCCGGACGGGATGGAGATCATCAATCTCGGCGCGTCTCTTCTGATGGCCGCCGCCATGGTCCCCTATGGGATCAGGCTCATCGCGGCCGCGTTTTGAAAAGGAGATAGACATGAAACGAAAAGACTTCCTCAAGACTTGCGGCGCGGGGATCTGCGGCTGCGGCCTGATGGGCCTGCTGACCCGGGCCGAGGCCCGGGCGGAAAGCCAAAGCGCGCAAGAGGCCGGCGTTCCCGACGAATTGGCCGAGATTAAAGCGCAGCTTGACGGCGCCCACGAGCGCTTCGCTATGCTGAACGGCATCCTCAGCGAGGAACTGGATGAAGCTTCCCGCGACCGGATCCTGCGGAAGCTCGGGCGCGCTTGCTCGCAAAGATATGCCGCGCTTTTGAACAAGTACAAGGGCGATATCAAGGGGTTTCTGGCCCTCGTCCAGACCGCCTGGCTGGAGAAAGCCGAGCTCGACGAGAAGGCGGGGACCCTGCGCGTCGTCGGGAAACCCGGCCCCTGCGCCTGCCCCCTGGTCAAACCCGGCTTGACACCGGCTTCCTTCTGCCGCTGCACGCTCGGTTGGCAGGAGGCCGCTTTTTCCGCTGTCCTGGGCAAGCCCGTTACCGCGGAGATCGAGGAAACGGTCCTGGGCGGCGGGACGAGGTGCTCTTTCCGCATGAAGTTTTAAGGAATCCGATGAACGCGTTGTTTCGAATCCTGGTGGCGGTCGGGAGCGCGGCGATGATCGGCTTCGGAGCGTGGCATTTCTTCGTGCCGGCGATCTGGAAATGGGATTCCTACATCGATCCGCGCGCGACCGAGCTGGTCCTCGCCGTCCGGGCGATCAACGTGTTCTTCTCTCTGTCCCTGGTCTTGTTCGGGGCTATGAACCTGCTGCTCCTGCGGAGCGCGCAGGCCCATCGCTATCCGACGCTCGTCGTCCTTGGGGCGACGTGCGTCTTGTGGATCGTCAGGGTCGGATTTCAACTGGCCGCGCCCCAGGGAACCATGAGGCCGGCGGTCCGATACGGCATGCTGGCCGCATTTCTGATCATCACCCTGTCCTTTGTCCTAGCCTTCTCGATCGTCGCATCGGGGGGAAAGGATCATCGCGGCCGCCTTCCCGGCGGGCCGCCGATTTCGATGTTTTGAGGAGATCAACATGAAACGGATGAAAGGGGAATTTGAATGAAAGCCGTCGTTTATCAAAAATACGGTTCCCCCGAAGTTCTGGAATTTAAAGAGGTGGAACGACCGGTCCCAAAGAAGGATGGCGAAGTATTGATCAAGGTGCGGGCGGCCTCCCTTAACAGGGGCGATTGGCGGATGATGAGGGGCAAGCCGTTCGTCGCCCGCATGGCCGGCGGGTTGTTCAAGCCTCGCAAGGCGATCCTGGGCGCGGATATCGCCGGTACGATCGAAGCGGTCGGCCGGAACGTTCGGCGGTTCAAGCCGGGCGACGATGTCTTCGGCGATATCACGTTCCTCGGCGCCGGCGGCTTTGCCGAATACACCGTGGCCCGCGAAAACGTGCTGGCCGGCATGCCGGCCGGCCTGACATTCGAAGAGGCGGCGGCCGTCCCCATGGCTGCCGTGACCGCCCTGCAAGGGCTTCGCGACAAAGGAAAGATCCGTCCGGGCCAAAGCGTCTTGATTCATGGCGCATCCGGCGGCGTGGGGACATTCGCCATTCAGCTCGCCAAGGCTTTCGGATCCGAAGTCACGGCCGTCTGCGGTCCCGGGAGCCTGGATCTGGCCCGATCCCTGGGCGCCGACCGCGTCCTGGATTACACGCGGGAGGATTTCGCGATGGACGGCCTAAGGTACGATCTGATCCTGGCCGTCAACGGGGATCGGTCGCTGTCGGAGTACAAGCGGGCTTTGAACCCTGGCGGGATTTATGTTGCGGTCGGGGGCTCGAACAAGCAGATTTTCCAGGCCATGTTCCTGGGATCGTTAATGTCGATGGGCGGCCGAAGAAAGATGGGCATCCTCATGGCGAAATCGAGCGCCGCGGACCTGGATGTCATTACGGGCCTATTGGCAGCCGGAAAGATCAGGCCCGTCATCGATCGGAGCTTCCCCTTGAGCGAAGCCGCCGAGGCCATGCGGTATCTCGATGCGGGGCACGTGAAGGGCAAAATCGTCCTCACGGTGTCCGAGTAACAGGTAAGACTCAGGCCATCAGGACATGGTTTTCAAGGAGATACAAATGAGAGCATCGGTTTTTACGGAATACGGGCCGCCGGAGGTTCTTCAAATTAAAGAGGTTGCTAAGCCGGCTCCGAAAGACAACGAAATCCTTATCCGGGTCCATGCGGCTCCCGTCAACTTTTCGGATACGCTGATCCGGAATTTCAAAGCGATCTCGCCGAAAAAGTTCCACATGCCTTTCCTTTTCTGGCTCATCGGAAAAATCTCGTTCGGCTTCAGAAGGCCGAGGGTCAACATCCTCGGGAGCGAGTTTTCGGGCGAAGTCGAGGCGGTCGGGAAGAAGGTCACGCGATTCATGAACGGCGATCAGGTCTTCGGCTATTGCGGACCCCGCATGGGAGCGTATGCCGAGTACCTGTGCATGCCCGAGAATGGCGTGGTGACGGCCAAGCCGGAGAACATGACCCATGAGCAAGCCGCGGCCGGCCCCTATGGCGCCATCATGGCTTTGGGCTTGTTGAAAAAGCTCCGTCTCACGCCCGGACAAGACGTCCTTGTCGTCGGCGCGTCCGGAGGGATCGGTCCCGCGGTCGTGCGGCTCGCGAAGTTTCATTTCGGAGCCAGGGTGGCGGGCGTCTGCGGCTCAGCCCGTCTCGAATACGTGAAGTCGTTGGGCGCGGACCTGGTCATCGACTACACCCGGGAAAAATTCACGGATCGTCCGGAAACCTATGACGTCGTCATCGACATCCTGGGCAAAAGTTCCCTTTCCCTTTGCCGGCGCGTTCTGACACCGCGCGGCCGCCTGGTTTACGTCAGCTTCAAGATGAAACAGATTCTCCAGATGCTGTGGACGTCCGTCGCAGGCGGCAGGAAAGTCGTCTGCGCCTTGATCGCCGAGAAGCAGAAAGACCTCGTCACGGCCGGAGAATTAATGGAAGCCGGCACGATTCTGTCGATCGTCGATCGGGTTTTTCCGCTGGAGGAGGCCGCGGACGCTCACCGGTATGCCGAAAGCGGGGCGAAGAAGGGCCCGGTCGTCATCTCGGTTGTCGCGTCGCCGGATTCCTTACAATAAGGGGGATTTGTCAGCCCTTAAGCCTTGCGCGAGTGGGTGAACAGCCGGGCGAAACCCGGATAAGCGACGAGGGGGACGATCTCGAAATCGATTCGTCCGGCGCGGACAAGAGGCAGGGAAGAGAGGACGCGCCGGGCCTCCAGCTTTCCGCGGCATTCAAGAACCAGCACGGCCAGCGGACGGTTTTTTCGAAAATAGGCTTCCCGGATAACGCCTGACAGATATAGCGCCCAGACCCGGGCCGCTTCCGCCCGAAGCTCGCGGGCGGGGATTTTTTCCGGGCTTCCGGAAACGTCCTTTTCCAGGGCCAGGATCTTCATCTTTTCCCCCGCCGGGCAAGGGGCTTTCCCCCGAAATCAAGGGATTCGACGACTTCGAGGAACTTGGCCACGGCCGGCGAGGAACGGACCGGGTTGGTCGCCACCGACAGCTCGGCCCGCTCGGGCAGGGAGGCGAGCTCGAAGAAGCGGACGCGGACATCGTAAGCCCGGCTCACGCTGGAAGGCAGAATGGACCAGCCCAGCCCGGCCTCGACCAGCCGGACGATGGTGTTGATCTGGCTCGTGCTGTGTCCGACCCGCGGCGAGAATCCGGCCCGGAGGCAGATGCCGGTGATGGCGTCCACGAGGGGAGGAGCGCACTCCCGCATGAATCCGATAAACGGTTCGGCCTCGAGCTTTTTGAGCGGCGGCGTCTTGGAGCCGGCCAGAGGGTGGCGGTTGGGGAGGACGAGGGAAAAGGTTTCGGCGTACACCGGCTTGACCTGAAGGTCCGGGACCACGATCGGCGTCCGGATGAATCCGATGTCGATCCCTCCGTTCCGGAGAGCAGCGACCTGTCCTTCGTTGGTCAGCTCGAACAGGCCGGTCGTGATTCGGGGCTGGCGGCGGCGGAACTCGGCCAGGATCGCCGGCAGGATGGAATGCATGACCGCCCCCACATAGCCAAGGCGGACCTGGCCGACGGCGCCCTCCTTCATCAGGTTCAGATGGCTTTTGATCTCGTCCAGGCGGCCGAACACCTGGTCGACCTCCGTCCGGAAGTATTCGCCGAAAGAGGTCAGGCGGACGTGCCGGTTGGTCCTCTCGAAGAGCTCGACGCCGAGCTCCCGTTCCAGGTTGCGGATCTGCCGGCTGAGAGGCGGCTGGGCGATGAACAGCCGGCGGGCGGCCCGCCCGAAATGCAGCTCCTCGGCTAGGACGCGGAAATACTCGAGGTGGCGCAGTTCCATCGATACCCTCCAAGTATTAAACGATATAAATTAATACATTTGAAATTATAGCTGATCAAGACGAGAATTTCAATCCATGGCCGCCGGCGGAATCCGGCCGCTCAATAATAATGATACCTGAAAAGTATAAATAAATGATAAACAATATATTTGACAGCACAATAAACCAGGAGGATGATGGGTTCGAAAAAAATCGAAACGGAGAATATGGAAATGACCGAGCGGCCGACTTTTTATCTGACCGACGTCTTCGGGGAAAGAAAATACTCGGGCAACACCCTGGCGACGTTTGTCGACGCCGGGGAGTTGTCCGACCAGGAGATGCAGGCGATCGCCCGGGAGCTCAATCTCTCGGAAACGACTTTCGTCCTCTCGCGCCAGGCCCGGGACGGCGGCTATGACGTGCGCATCTTCACCCCGGCGTCCGAAGTGGATTTTGCCGGACATCCCACCCTTGGCACGGCCTTTATCATCCGTAAGCATGTCATCAAGCGGAACGTCCCGATCGTGACTTTGAACCTCAAAGCCGGACGGGTCCCGGTATCCTTTCACGACGGCGACGAAGGGCCGCTCTGGATGAAGCAGATCCCTCCCGTCTTCGGCTCGGTCCTGCCGGGCGCCTCCCTGGCCGGCGTTCTCGGCCTGAATCCCGCGGATATCGATCCGCGTTGGCCCGTCGAGGAAGTGTCCACCGGCCTGCCCCACATCATCGTCCCTCTCGTAGGGCTGGACGCGTTGCGGCGGATTAAAGTCGATGCCGGCGCGTACGAAACCCTGATCCGTACGACTTGGGCCAAGGCGGTTCTTGCTTTTTGCCCGGAAGGCCGATCTGCCGGGGAGGGGATGTCCGTCCGGGTTTTCCCCATCTGCTATGGGATCCCCGAGGACCCCGCCACAGGCAGCGGAAACGGCTGCCTGGCCGCTTACCTGGTCCGAAACCGGGTTCTTGGAGAAACCTCCGTCGAGGTCACGGTCGGCCAGGGGCATGAAATGGGCCGGCCGTCGCGGCTCTTCCTCCGGGCTTTGGAGCGGGAGGGAGCGTATGAAATACACGTCGGCGGGCGTGTCCTGCCCGTTGCCGAAGGCAGGTGGTCATGAGAACGATCCTGGTGACCTACCATTCCCGGACCGGCCGGACGCGGGCTCTAGCCGAGCGCATCGTCGAGGGCGCATATAGCGTCGAGGGAACGCGCTGCCTTCTCAAACCCGCGGGGGAAGTGACCGAAGAGGATTTCCTCGCGGCCGACGGCCTTGTCGCCGGCTCGCCGGTTTATTTCGGGACCATGGCCGCGGAGCTGAAGTCCCTGTTCGACCGGATGATCGTCCTGCGGAAAAAGATCGGGCTTAAAGTGGGGGCCGCCTTCGCCACGTCGAACCATCCCAGCGGCGGCAAGGAGACCACTCTGATTTCGATCCTTCAAGCGATGCTCATCTACGGGATGATCGTCACGGGTGACCCGATGGACACCGGCGGCCATTATGGCTTGGCCTGTTCGGGCGCTCCCGATGAAGACTCTTTGCTGTGCGCGGAAAAGCTCGGGCGCAGAGTCGCTTTTATTGCCCAAAACCTGATCGCATAAATATTCCGATCATTCCAGAAAAAGGAGAACATCCGATGAACATCCCCTGTGAAGCCGGATTAAACCGGAGGGACTTTCTTGGCCGGATCATTCCGGCCTGCGCGGTCACCTGCCTGGGCTTGAAGACCCTGCCGCTTTTTGGACAAACGCCCGCCCCCACCGCTCAATCCCCGGTCGTCCACAAGTTCGACTCCGAGTTTAAGGGAAAATTGACCATCCGCCAGCTCATGAGTGCCCAGTTCAACGCCGCCTTCATTCCCTTCATCAAGTATTGCGCGAAAGAGCTGGGCCGGGAGAAAACCATCGAGATGCTCAAGGCTTACTCCTCCGAGGGTTCAGTCGATGGGGCCAAGCGCGTGGCCCAGCGGCTCGGCAAAAACGATTTCGAAGCGCTGAAGTCGTTTTTCAGCCCGTCCAGCCCCGCCTTCGCGAACACGCTTTCCTTCACCTTGACGGAAAGCACGGATAAAGCGCATGAGCTCCAGGTGACGGAGTGTCTCTATGCGAAAATCTTCCTTGACGCGGGCGTGGGCGACCTGGGCTATGCGGGCGTCTGCTTCGGAGATTACGCTTTCGCCCGGTCGTTCAATCCGCAGATCGAGATGGTCCGCGACAAGACCCTCATGCAGGGAGATCCCTTCTGCAATCACCGCTACCTTTGGAAAGGGTGAAGCCTTCTCAGCCGGGATTTCCGGCCTTCAAGCGGGAACGGGCGAAATTGAGCAGATGCAGGCGACTGGACACTCCGAGCTTTTTATAGATGTTGTGGACGTGATTGCGGACGGTGTGGGGCGAGATGAAAAGCTCCGCTTCGATCTGCTTGTTGCTTTTTCCCTTGAGCAGCAGGGCCAGGATTTCACCTTCCCGGCTCGAGATTTGGAACTCCGCAATAAGACGATCGGCCGCCGGACCTTCGAAAACGCCCGGCAGGACCGGCGGGAAATTCCGAACGAGAAGCCGGCGCAAAACCCATAAGGGGGCGGCGTTCGCCGCAAAGAGGGCCAACGGCACGCCGAGGCGCAAGGGCGTTCCGGCCTCGGCGATAAGGATGATGAAATAAAAAAGAACGAAGGACATCGAGGAAACGCCGGCGAAAGCCAGGAGGTTCTTCCGCTCCCGAACATGAGCCGGGCCGAGCGAGCGGAAGGTCAGATAACCAAGGGCCCCTAAGGGGAGCGCGAAAACGATGCCTCCGGAAACGAGGCTCAAGGTCTCAAATACCGGCTGCGTCTTCCCCGCAAGGGCGGCTTGCGCCCGGAACAGAAAAACGATTCCCAAAGCGATCCAGACGGCGGTATAAGCGATCCGCCAACCGGCCCGGATTTCCTCGTCCAGCAATCCCGTGATGAAATCAATGAACATATAATACGCCAGCGCCAGGAGGGGAAGGGCCACCAATCCGAACAGGATGTAAACCGGAGTCATGCTCCGGGGAGGCAAGTCCTTCAAGACGGCTCCGGCCAGGTCGCCGATCACCAGGTTCAGAAGGACGGCGATGTTGAAGGCAAGGAGAAACGCCGTATAGGAGGAAAGGAAATATTGGCGGGAGGTCTTTTGAAGCTTTCGGGCCATCCACACGACGCCTCCGGCGGCCGCCAGGGCCAGGAGGAAGATCAGGAGCGAGGCCAGGGGCATGACGCTTTATATATATTGGAATCCCAATAAAATCAATCTGGTATAAACCTCCTATCGCGAAAATAAGCTGTTTTTCCCATTGAACTCCCTTCCGGCCGGCCGTATAGAAAAAGCGTCGTACGATTCGATTCCAGGAGGAATTTCGATGAAATCAAAATGGACGTTGATTTTCTTCGCCGCGGCCGCCGTGATCATGGCCCGGGCCCAGGACGCCGATCCTTTGGCCGGAGTCTGGCAGGGTCCGGTGAGCGGAAAGCCGGGAACCTTCCAGATCTATTTCACCATCGATAAAACCGGCGGGGAAACCTATGCCGCCAAGGTCGACATCCCGGCCCAGAACGTCCGGGGGATTCCGGTGACCGCGGTCCGTTGGAATGCGCCCGAGCTGTTCCTCGACATGAGCAGCTACGGGATCACGTTTCAAGGACGAATGGATGACGGGGGCGGGAAAATCACGGGCCGTTTTAAAATCGGGCCGGAGGACCTTCCGCTTGTCCTCAGCCGCGGCGGCGCCGTTCCTGAAGCCGGCCGGCCCCAGGACCCTCAAAAGCCCTATCCATATGACGAAATCGAAGTCTCCTTTCCCAATCCGGACGCCGGGATCACCCTGTCCGGGACGCTCACCTTGCCGCCGGGCCCGGGGCCTTTTCCGGCGGCCGTTCTCGTTACCGGATCCGGACCACAGGACCGGGACTCCGCCATCGCCGGTCACCGGCCGTTTCTCGTTCTGGCCGATTATCTGACCCGGCGGGGCCTGGCTGTTCTTCGCTGCGACGATCGCGGCTGCGGCGATTCGACCGGTGATTTCCATGAGGCGACGACCGCGGATTTCGCTTCCGACGCCATGGCCGCCTGGAAATATTTGAATGGACGGCCTGAAATCCGGGCCGGCGCGGTCGGATTGATCGGACACAGCGAGGGAGCCGATATCTCAGCCATGGCTGCGGCCCGAGAGAAGAGAATCGCCTTCACGGTTTTTCTGGCGGGAATGGGATTGCCGGGAGCGGAGATCATGCTGTCGCAAACGGAAGCCATGAGCCGGGCCAACGGGGCCGGAGAAGAGGCGATCCAAAAAGAAAAGGAATATGTTCGCCGGCAGTTGCGGATCTTGCGGGAGCAGGCCGACCCCGCAAAGGGCGAAGCCGAAATGAACCGGCTCGCCGCCGAATATCTGACCGGCCTGACCGAGACGGAAAAGAAGCAGCTGGGGGTCAGCGCCGACTCTCTGGCCCTGGATGTTAAAAGCCTGATCCCGGACTATGCGTGGAACCGATTCCTGGCCGGCTACGATCCGGACGCCGACTTGAGTAAAATTCGGTGCCCCGTCCTTGCTCTCAATGGAGATAAAGACACTCAGGTTCCGGCCGAACCCAACCTCGGCGCGATCGATCGATCCCTTAAAAAGGCCGGGAATACCCGCGTCGATATCCGCCGGCTTCCCGGTTTAAACCATCTCTTTCAAACGGCCAAAACCGGGCATCCGCGGGAGTACGCGAAAATTGAAGAAACGCTTTCCCCGGACGTTATGAAAATGATCGCCGATTGGATCCGCGGACTCTTCTGAGATATCCGGGCCGGCGGTACGATCTGATCCTGGCCGTCAACGGGGATCTATGTCGCCGTCGGGGGCTCCAACAAGCGGATTTTTCAACCTCTCTTTCTAGGGCCGCTCTGGTCGATGGGCGGACGCAAGAAAATGGGCATCCTCGTCGCAAGATCAAGCGCCGCGGACCTGGACGTTATCAAGGCCCTTCTGGAGGCAGGGAAGCTCAGGCCCGTCTTCGACCGGAGTTTCCCTTGAGCGAGGCCGCCGAAGCCATGCGATATCTTGAGGCGGGACCCGTGAAGGGGAAAATCGTCATCACGGCGTCCGAGTAACCGGTTCTCGTTCGGCGGCTTGAACCGGTCATCGCTTAAGGCGGGATTGATCTGGTTCGCCGCTCATAAACGATCGAGATGCCGGCGGAGGAAAGCGATGGTTTCCGCCCAGACCTGGTAGCTTCCGTGGGCGTCCGCCCGGGGCGAGCCGCCGTTCGGGTTACCATCGATCAGGAGCCCGCGGTTTGCGGTAACCAGAAACGGCATCACCGCCATGTGGCCGCCGCCCTCGATGCTCAGGTGTTTGACCTCATGGGGGAAGCCCGCTTTCTTGAGCCTGGCCATGATGGTCTCGCAGAATTCGCCGGACGGCCACATCTTGTCATCGGTCCCGGAGGCGAGAAGGATCGGCCCGTTGATCCTTTCGACGGGGATCGCCGCCCGGGCGACCAGGGCCGGGTCTTCCTTGGCCAGGCTATCTCGCCAGAAGAAGAGGAACGATTCGAGCTCGCCCTTCATCTCCTTCTCCTTGTCCGCCGGAGTGACTTTGAAGGAGAGGAATGGAAGCGGCTGTCCGCCCAGGCTCCAGGAAGATACGGGCTTATAATCAGGCTGGAAGAATCTCAAGGTGTGCCCTTCCCACATGTATGCCGAGGGGGTCAGGGCCGCAACCGCCCGGAAATCCTTGTTTCGCGAAGCCGCGAGCAAAACGGCTTCGCCTCCCTTCGAGCCGCCCATTAGCCCCAGGCCGCCGGGCCTGACCTTAGGCTGGGCTTTCATCCAGGCCGCGGCCCGGTCGAAGTATTCGACCGGGATCTCGACCAGCTCGTCGGGCAGGCCCTGGTAGTTGAACCAGGCCAGGGTCAGGGCGGCGAATCCTTTGGAGGCCAGCGCCCGGGCCCATCCTTCGAAGAGTCCGCCTTCGGACCCGCCGACGAGGATCACTCCTGGGAAGGACTCGCCCTCGGCCGGATAATAAAGAAATCCCCTCAGGCCGTCCTGCTCGAGAGGGACTCGCACGAGGGGCTCGCCCGGGTTCTGATAAACGCACCGGAACCTGGTCAGAGCCGTATTCCCTTCGGAGTCCGTCGCGGTCAGGTCCACCATCCAGCCGTTGACCGAATCGTTTCGATAGGCGATGGGCTTCTTGGGGTCGGCGTTGGCCGCCTTCATGGACCAGAGGAGGCCGAAGATATCGGCTCCCTGGTAGCTGCCGGAAAGAGGCGCCTGGCGCTCCAGATCGACCGCTCCCGATAAGTCGGCTTCATAGACGGCCTCTGAAGTCCAGGTGTTCATTCGAGCGTCCCGGGAGGAGGCCCTGACCGTGACTTTTTCGCCCGGCCGCAGGCCGCTGACCGACCAGTTGAAAGGTTCTCCAAAGAGGGCCGTCGAAGGCGTGGAGGCGATCTTCAGTCCCGCGGCCTCGGCGGGCCTGGCCATTGCCAGGGCAAAGCCCATGAGCAGTCCAACAAAACAAAGCTTTTTGGAATTCACGTTCTCTACTCCTTATCTTGATGCTTTATCGGCTTCGATCCCTTGAAAGACAAGCTCCAGAAATTCTTCCGTATCCTTTTCGAGAGGTTTCCGGCGGAGGCGGGGATACTTCACCCGATGCTCGATGTAGCCGTGCAGGGAATCCCAAAGGAAAAGGAACACGCGGGTCTCGTCCTTGGTCTCGATCTTCCCCGCGTCGATGGACTGCTGGATGGCCTCGCGCCACGATTGATAGACCGGACGGCGGACCGTGCCCAGAGTCTCGTACAAGATCCCCTCTTCCATCTCGAAAGAGGAGATCTCATTGAACAGCCGGAACATATCGGGCCGGTCGAGGCAGAAGGCGGCGTACGCCGCGAGCAGAGACTTGAGCAGGACAAGAGGATCATTGGGGTGGGCGGCCTTGACCTTTTCGACCTCGGCGGATAAGTCCGCGAAAACCTGCATGGCGAGATGGACGAGAAGGTCTTCCTTGTTTCGGAAGAACCGATAAATCGTCGTGGGGGAGTAATCGATGAGGGAAGCGATTTTCCTCATCGACAGCCGGGCGTATCCCTGTTCGGCCAGGACCCGAACGGCGGCGCTCATAATCTTTGCTTTTAAGGCCTTGTTTTCCTCTTTTTTTCTGTCGCTTATGCTCATTTTTAGCCTTGGAAAATAACAATGTTATAATTCATAACACTGTTATATACGAAAACGAAGGGAAAATGTTTCATGGTTTTGTTAAACAGGTCAACCATTCCACACGCTTGGGCGTATTTATTAAGGAAACCGGAGGAATCGACATGATCCTGCTTTCCCGGGCTGAAGAGACGGTCTTATTGGCCATCCTGGGACTTGGAGACAACGCCTACGGCGTCTCGATTCTCGAGTACATCCAGGAAAAAACTGGCGTCGAATGGTCCCTCGCCCAGACCTACGATCCCCTGAAAAAGCTGGTCAAAAAGGGATATGTTTTAAAAACGAAGGGAGACCCGACGCCGGAGCGCGGAGGCCGGGCGAAAAGCCATTTCCGGCTCTCGGGACAGGGGCGGCAAGCCCTGATCGAGATCCGGCGCGTCCAGGAATGTCTCTGGACGGCGGTGCCGAAAGGCGCGCTGGTTCGATGATCGAAAGTCCGGACGTCCCGCACGCGACCCCGCCCGCGTTCGGGATGTGCCTTCTCGGGCGGCTCCTTCCCGAAGGCGAGCAAGCCGATACGAAAGGCGATCTCGAAGAGCGTTATCAGCTGAAGGTTCGGGAAAGCGGCGCGGCGCGGGCCCGGATCTGGTTCTGGTATCAGATCCTCCATCTGGTTTTATATCTCATCAAAGATCATGTTCTCTGGAGCGTCCTCATGTTTAAAAACAACCTCATCATCGCCTGGCGGAACATCAAGAAAAGCAAGGCCTATTCGGCGCTCAATATTTTCGGGCTGGCCGTCGGAATGGCCGTCTTCATCCTCATCACGCTTTACGTCCGCTACGAGCTCAGCTACGACCGATATCACGAGAACGCCCGGAACATCTATCAGATCAATAACGTAAGCCCGGGCAACGACTACCTCGGATCCAATGTTTTCGTCCCGTCGCCTGGACCCATGGCGGGGGCGCTCGTCCGGGATTTCCCCGAAGTTCAAGCCGCGGCGCGGATCGTCAACGACGGAAATACGCTCTTCAAGATCGGCACGGAGAGCTTCCTGGAGAAGGCGTTCTTTTGGGCCGATCCGCAGCTCTTCGAAATCTTCTCCTTTCCCCTCGTCCGCGGCGATCAAGCCTCGGCTTTGAAAGATCCGTTCTCGATTCTGCTCTCCGAACGGGAGTCACGCCGGTTTTTCGGCGGCTCCGACCCGATCGGCCGGACGATCCTTTATCAAGCCGCCGGTAAAGCTTATGAATTCCGCGTCTCCGGGATCTTTCGGGACATTCCCGCCAACTCCCACTTTGTCATGGATGCCGTCGCGTCTTTCGAGACAATGAGCCGGGTCATGGATTGGGGCATCACCGAATGGGGCAGCAATTCCTTTTATACTTATCTTCTCCTCAGGCCCGGGGCCAGCGCCGCCGCCTTGGACGCCAAAATGCCTGCTTTCATCGATAAGAACGGCGGCGACGACGTGTGGAGCGTCCAGGGACAGAAAATCCGTTATTTCCTGTTTCCCTTGACCCGGATCCACCTCCATTCCCGCGGCCATTTCCCGATCGCCCCGACGGCCGACGCCCGCTTCGTTCTCCTCTTTGCGACGATCGCCGTTCTGGTCCTGGTCATCGCCTGCGTCAACTATATGAATCTCAGCACGGCCCGGTCCCTCAAGCGGGCCAAGGAGATCGGTCTGCGCAAGGTCGTCGGCGCGGCCAAAGGACAGATCCGCCGCCAGTTCCTGGGCGATTCGATGCTGACGGCGCTGCTGGCGCTCCTGGCTGCGGCCGGCCTTGTTCGGGCCGCGCTGCCGGTTTTTTCTTCCTTCGTCCAGCGCGAAATCGCCTTCAATCCGTTTCGCGACGCCGTCCTCATGCCCGGCCTGATTCTCCTCGCCCTCCTGGTCGGAGCCGCGGCCGGAAGCTATCCGGCTCTGGTCGTCTCTTCATTCCGGCCGGCCGCAACGCTCAAGGGGAGCGGATCATTGCGCTTCAAAGGCCGGATTATGCGCGACGTCCTGATCGTCTTCCAGTTCGCCGCCTCGATCACGCTGATCATCTGCACGATGGGCGTGCGCGGCCAGCTCCGCTTCATCCGGAACGCGGACATGGGTTACGGCCGCGAGCAGATTCTGGTCCTGCGGACGAACGGCGGCGTCTCCCAAAACGCCGAGGCCTTCAAGGCCGAGCTCCGGCGGAATCCTTCCATCCTGGCGGTCTCCGCGTCGATAAGTCTGCCCAACAACATCAGCTCCAGCACCCAGGCCAAATGGCCGGGCAAGCCGGAGGATCTCCAAATCCCCATCTACGTCCAGGAAGCCGACTACGACTTCGTCGATCTTTACGGCTTGAAAATCGTTCAGGGCCGGAACTTTTCCCGGTCGTTTTCGTCGGATGCAAACGGCGCTTTCCTGATCAACGAAGCGGCCCGGAAGGCCCTCGGTTGGGATGATCCCCTCGGGCGCGAATTCGGCCATTGGGGGAACGACAAGACGGCCGGCCGGATCGTCGGCGTGGTCAAGGATTTCCACATGCATTCCCTTCATCTGCCGATCATGCCGCTGTATATTTATCTCAATCCCCAGAAAGGGCGGGTCCTTTCGATCAAGATCCAGGGCCGGAACATCCCGGAAACGATCGCCGCGATCAAACGGACCTGGGAACGTTTCGCCGACGGATACCCCTTCGAATACCGCTTTTTCGACGAGATCTTCGACCAGGCCTACCGCACGGAACAGCGGCTGGGGACGATGTTCGGCGTTTTCGCCGGGCTGGCCGTCCTCATCGCCTGTCTCGGCCTCGTCGGCCTGGCCGCCTTCGCCGCCGAGCAGAAGACCAAGGAAATCGGCATCCGCAAAGTCCTCGGCGCGTCATCCCCGGGCATCGTCGTGCTGATCTCGCACGAGTTCATGAAGTGGGTCGTCCTGGCCAACCTCCTCGCCTGGCCGATCGGGTATTTCGCCATGAAGTCGTGGTTACGGAGCTTCGCCTTCCGGACGAGCCTGACCTTGCCGATGTTCCTGATTGCGGGGATCGGGGCCTTCGCCATCGCCGCCGCGGTCATCGCCCTGCAGACGCGCCGGGCCGCAGCAGCCAATCCCATCGATTCGATTCGGTATGAGTAGCGGCCGAGGTCTTTTTCCACGCCGCCCCCGTTATGATACTGAAACTGAAAAAGATCGTTTACTTATTCGGTCATCCGACTCCTCCCTTGCGGAGAAAGGATGGCCCGAGAGACGATCGAAAAAATAAGCCGTAACTTATCGGCTTTGGCGCATAATCGATATGATTGGGGGCAAAAGCGGCTATCGTCCCTTCAGCCTTAAAATATAAAATCCGATTTTTGCGGTATAGACGTATTCCCCATCGGTTAGAATCTCGTGCACTCCGCCCTTGATCGTCCAGCGGGCCAAAGGAACGGGTTGGTCGGGGTTGCCGACGTCAAAAGCGATTATCCCGCCGGCCCCCGCGAGCAACAGGCGATTTGAAAGACGGCCCGCAAGGACTTCTTGGCCGCTCAAAGCGCTCATCAGGAGCTTCGGTTCCAGCTTTTGGGTCACGTCGTATTCTTTGATCCCATGAAAAGAGCCGAGGCAGAGGCGTTGACCGTCGAGCTGGACGCAGGCCGCTCCCTCGGTACCGGGTATTGCGGCGATCAATCTCGGAGAGGACGGATCGGCGAGATCGATCAATTCCAATCCGTTCCGGAGATCGGCGACGTAGGCGACGTCGTCCTTGATTTCGATATCCCAGTATTCCCCGCCGTTGCTCCAGAAGCCGATTCGTCTCGGATGGAAGGGATCTTGAATATCGAGGACCTGCAAGCCTTTCTTTCGATCGCAGACAAAAGCGTAAGTCCCCGACTTGGCGAAACCGTAGATGTCTCCGTCCTCCAGGCATTTCCCCAGAATATGCGGATGCGCGGCCTCCGCGACGTCCACGATCAACAAGCCGTTTTCGCCGCCGCAAAGGTAGGCGGTCCGATCGATGATCGTGACGCTCTTGACAAATCCCCATTCGAGCTCTCCGATGCGCCGGGGAGCGCCCCGATCGCTGATGTCGAGAATGCACAAGCCCTCATTCGTGCCCAGATAGGCGTACTGATCCTTGATATCGAAGCCGTAGGCCATATCGATATTGTACCGGCCCACGAGAGACAATTTCCCGTCCCCTCCGATCCGCGGAGGGACGCATCTCGGGGCGAGCATCGTCAGGGAAAGGAGGACGACGAAGGCGGCGGAAGCGATTCTCGGCTCTTTTTTCATGCGGAAACCCGCCGCGCCGGACTCCGCATCCGGCTCAAATTGATCGGCGTCAACCAGGCGCCCGAAACATCCCGGCAGCCGAGGGAGAGATTCCCCTGCCGGCCAACCGCCAAGAGCCGTTTTTTCATCGCCGAAACTCCTCTGAAAAAATGGACGCCCCCACGCTAATAAGCGCCCGTTCAAAAAACAAGCCGACTTTGGTCGCGTTTTTCCGGGACACGACTTAAGTCTTGAGCTTGTTTTTTTTCGGAAATTGACTTCGCGCGAGGACGGTCCCTATAATGGCTGCCGTGGGGCATCTCCAGATCATTCTCGCGGCCTGCACCCTGGCGGCCGGAGTCGGAGCCGTTGCCGCGACGGTCCATATTCGGCGGCAATATCCGTTGTCCTTTCTCAAGCCGCTCGTCGGTTTCCTCGTCTCGCTGACGCTGGTCGCGGCCCTGATTCTGACAACGCATTATCTCAAAACGAACGTTCTCCCGGGAAACCGGAATCCGACCGCGTGGATGCATTGGGTCTTCCGGTACAATTACCCTGCGACAACGATCTTTCTCGGTTTCATCAACGGGGCGTATGTTTCGTTGATTCGCCGCCTTCTCGGAAGAAGAGAGTCTCGCTCCGCCTCGATCGCCTTCGGTTCGGCCTGGACGGCGCTCTTCGCCGTTCAGATGATCGCGGCCGCGGAGCGAAACGACACCCTCATCCTGGCCGCCTACGCGGCCGCCGATTACGTTCTGACGACGCTGATCATCGCCGGCGGGACCTGGGTTCTTTTTCGAGAAGCAAGACGGGCGTCTCAGGGAGGAAAAAGATCGAACCTGCTTGGTTTTGCCCGCTTCCCGGCGGCGATCACGCTCGTCTGGTTGGCCTTTCGGTTTGCTTTTTTCTCGGGACGCCTGAGGGATAACGCGTTTTATGTTGTCGGCCAGACCGCCGTGATTTTGACTTCGCAACTCGCCGTCCTTTTCTTCCTGAAGCGATTCGTCACGGCTTGTTCGGAGGCGACGGCTTCGCCGGTCCGAACCGATGAAGACCGGACCGCCCTTTTCGAAAAATTCGGGATCACCGAACGGGAAAAGGAAATCATCCGATTCATCTGCGACGGTTTAAGCAACAAGGAGATCCAAGCCCGGCTGTTCATCTCTCTTCAGACGGTCAAAGATCACGTTTATCGGATTTATCGCAAAACGGGGGCCCGCAACAGAGTCCAGCTCGTCAATCTGTTCGGCGGATGGTCTTTCTGAGAAAACCTCCTGCGCCCGGCAGGCTCGACGTTTCGAGATCCCGATGATCTGCTCCGGACCGAATCGCGCTCTGCCGACAGCAGCTTCTTTCTTTCCAGGCAGCTCTCATAATACCCGGACCCATTTACGGGGGGCGGGCCTGCCCGCTTGAGGCGACGATAGTCTTTCGGTATGATGTTCGGGATGTCTGGATTTCCACGGGCAGATTAGGAAAAATGCGGGAAAAGTCCGTTAGTTTGTGACCGATTAAAATCGGGATTTTGACGGACCCTCCAAGGGAGCCGGAATGATTCTCCTTCTCGTCAGCGTCGTCGTTCTCGTTTTATTGATCGCCCGGTTCCGGCTGCATGCGTTCGTCGCGTTGATCATCGTGTCGCTCCTCACGGGCTTGACCGCGGGCCTTTCGCCGGTCCAATTGATGAAAACCATCCATAACGGCGTCGGGGAGACGATGGGCGGCATCGTGCTCATTCTGGGTTTCGGGATCTTGCTTGGAAACCTTCTTTCGATAACGGGAGCCACGGGGGTCATCTCCCGGCGTCTCCTGGGAGTATTCGGCCCCCGGAGGGCGACATGGGCTCTGGCCCTGACGGGTTTCGTGATCGGGCTGGCGATGTTTTATAACGCCGGATTCGTCATTCTGGCCCCTCTGGCCTTCAGCGTCGCGGTTCAAACCGGCCAACCCCTCGTCCCCCTGGCCATCGCCATGGCCGCCCCCCTGTCCGTGACCCATTGTTTTCTTCCGCCGCATCCGGGGGCAACGGTCGTCGTGAACACCCTCCACGCCGACCTGGGCAGAACGCTGCTTTTCGGACTTATCGTCGCCGTTCCCGTGGGAATCGCGGCTGCGATATTTTTCCCCAAACTGCTGAAGAGGATCCCGGCCCATCCGCCGAAGGATATTTTCCAGGGAACGGACGAAATCCCGGACAACCCCCCTTCGTTCGCGGCGAGCGTCATGATCGCGATTTTGCCGGTCGTGCTTATGGCCGGTTCCACGGCCGCGCTTCTGACGCTGCCGGAAGGGCACGGCGTTCGCCGCTGGCTGGCTTTCCTGGGGGATTCCAACATCGCGGTGATGACGGCGGTCCTGGCCTTGCTTTTCTTCCTGGTTTTTCTCCGCCGCCGGTCTCCCGGCAAGGTCTTGGAAAAAGCCGCGGGATCGTTGGGGGCGATCGCGGGATTGATATTGATCATCGCCGCCGGCGGGGCTTACAAGCAGGTGCTTTTGGATACCGGGATCGGACAGCGATTCGCGGGCTTGATGTCCACCCTTCCGATTCCGCCGTTGGTCCTGGGCTGGCTCGTGGCGGCCACGATTCGCGTTTCCATCGGCTCCGCGACGGTGGCCGGGATGACCGCCGCGGGGATCATCCTGCCCCTGGTCGAAACGAGCGGGACATCGCCCGAATTGATGGCCCTGGCCATCGGAGCCGGAAGCGTGATGTGTTCCCATGTCAACGACGCCGGATTCTGGATGTTCCGGGAATGGTTCGGGCTGAGCCTGGCGGATACGTTTAAAACCTGGACCGTGATGGAAACCGTCGTGGGAATCCTCGGGCTGCTCTTCGTCCTGGGATTAAGCATCCTGATTTGAAGGACATGTCAATAAGAGAGTCCCGTCTTGTATGGGGAGGTCGATATGGATGAAGCGAATTTCGGCGTCGTGGGCCTGGGCGTCATGGGCCGCATGCTGGCCCTCAATATGGAGCGGAATGGATTCCGGGTGGCCGGAGTCGACCTGGACCCGGCCAGAACGCGCCATTTCGGAACGGACGCGGAGGGAAAGAACCTGATATCGTGCGAAACCCTGGACGGATTCATCTCCGCGCTCGAGCGTCCGCGCCGCATCCTGATGATGGTTCCTGCCGGGAAGGCCGTCGATGAGGCGATCGCTTCCCTGAAGCCCCGCCTTGCGCCGGGGGACCTGCTGATCGACGGCGGAAATACGTTTTTCCTCGATACGGACCGGCGTTCAAAGGAGTTGGAAGCCTCGGGAATCGTCTATATCGGGACCGGAATCAGCGGGGGGGAGCAGGGGGCGTTGTGGGGGCCGGCCATCATGCCCGGCGGCCAACCGGAGGCCTGGGAACTGGTGAAACCGATTTTCGAGGCGGTAGCGGCCAAGGTCTGCGGCGAACCCTGTGTGGCTTACATGGGGCCGCGGGGAGCCGGGCACTATGTCAAAATGGTCCATAACGGCATCGAATACGGCGACATGCAGTTGATCGCCGAAGCTTACGACATCCTGCACAGGGGCCTGGGCCTGGACAATGACCGGTTGGGGGATATCTTCAACGAGTGGAACCGGGGGGAGCTGGAATCCTACCTCATCGAAATCACGGGGGCCATCTTTGCGAAAAAGGACCCCGAAACCGGCGAATCCATGGTGGACGTCATCCTGGACGAGGCCCAGCAGAAAGGCACGGGAAAATGGATGAGTCAGAACGCCTTCGACCTGGGGGCTCCGATTCCTACGGTCAATGCGGCGGTCGAAAGCCGGATTCTTTCGGCTTATAAGGAAGAGCGGATTGCGGCTTCACGGATATTGGCGGGACCGGCGGCGGAAATCCCGGCGGATCGGGACGAGGTTGTCGCCGCCGTCCGGGAGGCGCTGTACGCGGCGAAGATATGCTCTTATGCCCAGGGATTCGCCCTGATGGGACTGGCCAGCCGGGAATACGGGTATGATTTGAATTTCGCGGAAATCGCCCGGATCTGGCGGGGAGGGTGCATTATCCGGGCCCGGTTTTTGAATGACGTCCGGGACGCGTTTCTCCGCAATCCTGGTTTGTCGAATTTGATGGTGGACCCGGAATTTGCGAGAGTCCTGAATGCGCGGCAACGTTCGCTGCGCCGGGTGGTGTCCTTGGCGGCCAACAGCGGCCTGCCCGCCCTGGCCTTCAGCTCCGCCCTGGCCTATTATGACGCTTACCGCAATCGGAGGCTCCCGGCGAACCTGACCCAGGCCCAGCGCGATTATTTCGGCGCCCATACCTATCGGCGCGTCGACCGCGACGGCGTTTTCCATACCGAATGGCAGGCGACGGCCTAGCGTTCATGTCTTTACGGGAAAAGACAGCGGGGATTCAATCGAGGCGGCGATCGACAAGGAGAAATTCCGATGCAATATGGACTCAAAATCAAAACCGAAGGCGCCCTCGACTTTTTGTCTTTGGGGGCCTTGATCCATCGTCTGGACCCCGGTTTCGTCCCTTTCCGAAAGGCGACGGAATGCGCGATTCACGTCAGCGGCGGCGAGTTTAACTGCGCGGCCAATCTCTCCGATTGTTTCGGTTTGAGAACCGGGATCGTGACCGCGATGGTGGATTATCCCATCGGCGATCTTGTCGCCGAGCGCGTGCGGGCCATGGGGGTCAAGCCTTTTTACAAGCACTTCAAACACAACGGCGTCAACGGCCCCAACATCGCGGCGGTGTATAGCGACCGGGGTTTTGGCGTGCGGGCGCCGTTCGTATTCTATAACCGTTCCCAGGAAGCGGCCGCCCAGCTGAAACCCGGCGACATCGACTGGCCGGGCATATTCGATCCCGGCGTAAGGTGGTTTCACAGCGGCGGCATTTTCGCTTCCCTTTCGGAAACCACCGGGGAACTGATCATCGAAGGCCTGCAAGCCGCCAGATCCGCGGGCGCCGTGACGTCCTTCGATCTGAATTACCGCCCCAAGCTGTGGAACATCTGGGGCGGCCGGGAGCGGGCGCAATCCGTGATCCGCCGCATCGTGGAAAACGTCGATGTCCTGGTGGGCAATGAAGAAGACCTGCAGCTCGGCCTCGGCCTTGCCGGACCGGAAGCCGCTTCCCATTCCGAGCTGGACCCCGATGCCTTTTTCGGCATGATCGACCGGCTCGTGGACAAGCTGCCCAATATCAAAATCGCGGCCACGACGCTGCGGAAAGTTCATTCCACGAACCGTCACTCCTGGGGGGCGGTGGCCTGGGTGGCCGGCAAAACCTATGTGTCTCCGACGTGCGAGCTGGATGTCTTCGATCGGGTAGGGGGCGGGGACGGCTTCGCCTCCGGTTTGTTTTACGGATTGTTGACCGGCCAGCCGGAGCCGCAGGCCGTCAATCTCGGATGGGCTCACGGGGCGCTGCTTACGACTTACCCCGGCGACACGACCATGGCGACCCTCGAACAGGTCAGAGCCTTTGCCGGCGGTCATTCGGCCCGGATCCAGCGGTAAGATCGCCGCTTTCGGACGAATCCGGCCGCCTTGCGGCCGTCGGCTTCCGGGCCGAACGGATCTTATCCCTTCGGCTGCGCCCGGTTATCTGGAGGCGTCGCGGAGCTTTCCGATGATGCCGGCATCCACCCAAAAGATGTCATCCATACGGTCTTCATTGGGCCGGGCGAAGAAGAAATATTTCCCGTCCGGGGAAACCGAAGGAAATCGTTCCTGAGACTCGGAATTGATCGAGGCGCCCATATTCACGGGCCGGGACCACCGGCCGTCCTCGCTCCTGAAGCTGATATAGAGATCCCACGCTCCGCTGCCGCCTTCGCGATTGGAGGAGAAGACCAGATAGCTCTCGTCGGGCGGCACGAACGGACCCTGGTTGATCGTTCCCTCGTTGATGCCATCGCCGAGGAGCGCGGGCTTGAGATAGCGGCCGTTCTCGAAAGACGAAACGTAAATCCGCCATTCCCACTTGCCGCTCGCGCCCGGTCCGCCGAGGTCGAAGTAGAGATCCCCGTCTCCCGCGAGACAGAAGGACATCACCATCTTCCCGGGCTCAGTCGGCAGCGGCAGCTCGCTCAATTTCGGAGTCGCCCAACCGTCGGCCTCTCTTTTTGCCTCCCAAAGCTGTTCGACCGGAACGCCTCCCTTCATCTCCGCGCGGGGATCCGGCGAAAGGTAATAGAGAACCGTTCCGTCCGGAGAGAGCGCCGGGGCTCTGTTGACGGGCTGCGGCAGGAGGAGCTTCGCGGGAGCGGACAATCGTTCGCCCGTCATTCGAACGCTCCAGATGTTCTGTTCCTCCGTATCGTGCCGTCCGGCGGCGACGGGCACGACGGTCCAAAACAGCTCCGTCGCGTCCGGAGAAAAGACGACGCGGCCGTGTTCCATATTTGCGGTCGAAACGAGACCGGGGGCGAAGAGCTCGGATTTGATCCCCGGCGGCTTCTGCCCGAAGAATAGGCCTGCATCCTTCGCCGGGCCGGCCGCGTCCCGCCCCGCGCTTATGGAGCTTGGGGCAATCAGCAACATAACGAGCGATGCGGACAGGATACTCATTTTTATCATTCTTCAGCCTTTCAAGATAAGGAATTATGTCGGGATCGGCCCTCATCGTCAAGACGCAATGATTCCCGGTGCGACAGGGTTACCGATTTTTAACGCAGCGGACCGAAAAACCGCTGGCCTTATGGCCTGGATTGTATCTGAAACCGCTTTTATCGGGATGCAAACCCCAGTGCCAAGCCTGCAACGCATCCTCTGAGGTCGAGGACCACCAGGTGGCGTAATAACCCACTTCGCCGATCTCCCCGCGTCTTCCCCGTCCGCCGGCGGGTAGGGCTGAAAAGCCGCTTTCGTTGGACGACCCGGAAGGAACGATTTTCCATAAGCGCGAACGAACGTCTTTCATCTTCCCCCCGCCGGTCGCCTCTCCGCCCAAATAGGCCATCAATTCCCGCCATTCCGAAGCCGTCGGGACATGCCAACCTTCGGGCGCGAGTCCGCGGCTGTCGTCGACGGCGTAATAGTTGTACAAACACCCGTATGTCGCTTTGTAGTCGGCCGGATCCTTGGGGGTCAGGCCATAGGCCCCTTCCTCCAAACGAGACCATTCCTCATCGTCCTGGATGTTTGGAATAGGCGATCCGTCCCGGTAATGCGCTACTTTCAAATTCTCGGCCATCCAGACTTGGGCGCCGATCTTGACGGTTCGATAGACGTTTCCATCAATATCGATGACACTCTCGATTTTTTCTTGAGGCCGCTCCTTGCCAAAACTCGTCATGGATATGAATGATAATCCCGTCCCGGCTGATATCAGAATTATGGCGCAAATCGACAAACGTCTGTTCATGATATTCATTCTATATGGTTGGCGAAGAGTTGGCGAGGCGGATATTTTAAAGCACCTGGACGTTTCCGGCATGTCCTCCGCGGCCGGGATAGCGGCGTTTTGGGAAGGAATGGGCGATAGAGGATTCGAACCTCCGACTCCTACCGTGTGAAGGTAGTACTCTAGCCACTGAGTTAATCGCCCAGCCGGGCCTTATTTTCGGCAAAACGGGCCGGAAAGTCAATTTTCGCCTCTCCCGTCGCGCCCTTCGTCCATCCGGGTAAAAAGTCCGCTTCACCGCCGGATACGGCGTTGACAACATCCGGCAATCTTCATATAAATAGGAGGGGAAGAAGTCTATATGGCCATTCGACGCTGCCCATACTGCAAAGCGATCATCGACGAGTCGCAGAAGTATTGCAACAACTGCGGCACCCAGCTTCTTTTCCCCGAAGACGAGGACGGCGAGGAGCCCATCAAGGGCGAAAAAATCCTCGACGAGGACTTTCCCGGCGACCAGGAATCCGAGGAATTCTCCGAAGAGCTGCGCGACGAAGACGAAGTCGAGGAAGAAGAGGGCGGCGACCGGGAGGAAATCGACCTGGTCCCCGGCAAGGCGGGCGACGAAGACCTGACGTTCGTCGATTTGAGGGAAGCGGAACCCGACCTCGACACCCGGGAACCCGTCCGCAAGGACGTCGAAATCGAAAAGCCGGAAACCCTCGGGGATACTTCCATTCCCGAGATCCGCATCCCCGAAAAAACCGAACCGGAACCGGAGCGGCCTTTGTCCCGGCGAAAAAAGGCCGCGGCCGCGGAAGAACCGCCCGCCGAGATCGTCAAGCCCTCCGAGACCGCTCCCGAGCCGGAAAAAAAGCACCGGATCCGCGAAGAAGAAAAAAAGAACGAACGGCCCACGCTGACGCCGAACCATGGAGCCGCCCATCCCGCCCCCAGCCCCAAGGACACGAAGCTCGAGATCGCCCGGTTGATCGCCGATTTCGAGCGGCGGCGGAAGGCCCAGGCCGCCGAGTTTCAGGCCATGACCGCGGAACCGAAGGATGAAGAATCCGCCGAACCGTTGAAAGCGCCGACCGAGGCCGAAATCGGGCCGCCGCCGACTTCCGAGGAACTGGCCAAGGAAGATGAGGCCCTGCGCGAAGGGGCGGAGGGCGATTTTGCCACGGATTACGAATACGCTCCCGATGAGAAGGAAGCGAAAGAGACGTCTCCGGCTGAAGATCGCGTGCCGTTTCTGGTCGGCAGCCTGAAAAAAGCGGAAATGGAAGAGGAGCCGATCGAAGAGCCGGTCGAAAAAAGCGAAGAGAAACATCCCGTCTTCGTGACCGCGGACTTCGAAGAAACCCGCCCCCCCGAAGACCTTGAGGAAAAAGACCGATTCATCGCGATGGATCGGGCCGAGGAAGCGGCTTCTGCGCCGCCGGAGGTCCCCGAATCCCCGCCCAATGACTCGAAAGCGGCCCTGATTTCCCGGATCCTGAAAAAACGGGCCGAAACCGGGCACGTCGCCAAAGAAAGACGGGAAATGGCCGAGTCGATCGCGGCCTTGAAAACCGCTAAACCGCTTGAGCCTCTCTCTCCTCCCACACCCGTGGAAATCCCCGAACCTCCAAAGGGGAAGCCGCCCTCCCGCGAAGACAGCGCGGAGTTCCCCACGGGCGACACGATCGATTTCGAGAATGAGGTGCTGGACAAATCCGGAGCCGCCTACCCCGGCGCCCCGACGAAGGGGATCCCGGAGCCGGTGACCTCGAACGCCCCGCCTCTCCCGTTCGAAGTTGAGGCCCCTGAGGTTTCGGTCGAACCGCAAAAAGAAATTACGCGGACAATCGAATCCGAACCCGAACCTGAGCCCGAACGCGTGCTTGAAGTTGAAACGGAACCCGAGCCCGAAATCGAAGCGGAGGCCGAGCCGGAACCTGAGCCGGTCCCTGAACCGACACCCCAACCGGAGCTTATCCCTGAGCCGGAGCGCGAACGGGAAGCCTTCGTCGAGAAGATCTTCCGCAAAGCCCGGCCGAAAATCGAAAAGCCGGTCGAGCCGCCTCCGCCCGAGCCTGAAATAAGTCCGGCCGAGGCGGCGCCCGTCGGCGCGCCGATCATCCGCCTGGGATTTTTCCGCCGCATCAAGGCGATCTTCATCGACCTGCTGATCATCGGCTTGTTTTGGCTGGTGGCTGCGGGCGTGGCTTCCCGGATGCTGGACGAGCCGATCATCAACCTGATCATCGACCAGGCCGGCGCGCTGGGGATCCTTTACGGCGTGCTGATGGTCGTCTATTTCTTCATGTTCTTCTTGTTTCTGGGCGAGACGCCCGGCGGGCGCCTCGTGACTCCGAAATCCAGGGATTAGGCGCGCTGCGCCCGTTCCTGGCCGATATGGAATTCCGTTCCGAGAAACCGCTCCCGGGCCTTTGCGTTTGAGGACAGCCGCTCCGGCGTGTCCATGACCAGGATCTCTCCTTCGTCGATGATGCAGGCCCGGTCGACGATTTGAAACGTGTCCCGGACGTTGTGGTCCGAGAGCAGGATGCCGATCTCCCGTTCCTTGAGCCGGACGAGCGTCTGCTGGATGTCGCGGACGGTCAGCGGATCGACTCCGGTGAACGGTTCGTCCAGGAGGAGGAATTTCGGCTTCAGGGTCAAGGCCCGGCAGATCTCCAGCCGGCGGCGCTCGCCGCCCGACAGACTGTCGGCTCCCTGTGAGGCCAGGTCGGACAAACCGAACTCCTCGAGAAGCTCGGCGATCATTTTTTCGCGTTCGGCCCGGGAGATGCGTTGCAGCTCCAGACCGAGCCGGAGATTGTCGATCACGGAGGCCTTGAGAAAGACGCTGTTTTCCTGGGGCAGATAGGTCAAGCCGGCCCGGGCCCGGCGGTCCGAAGGGAGGGAGGTCACGTCCCGGCCGTCCAGAAAAACTCCGCCCCCGTCGGGATGCAACAGCCCGACGATCATCTGGAAACAGGTGGTCTTGCCGGCGCCGTTTCGGCCCAGGAGCCCGAGGATTTCCCCGGAAAGGACGTCGAGATCCACGCCGTTGACGACGATCCGGCGGCCGAAGCGTTTGACCAGGCGGCGGGCTTCCAGGCGGGCCATGATCAGAGGCCGAGAGCCAGGCGCTCGGCCAGGGCGGAGGGGAGATTGGCTTCCAAGATTTTCTTCTGGGCCTCGGGGATCTCGTATTCCACGCGCTGGAACCGGATCTGGCGCTGTTCGCGGTCGTAGAGGGCGAAAGCGGCCCGCGGATTGCGGTCGCGCGGCTGGCCGACCGAGCCCGGATTGATGAGATAGGAGACGCCCTTTTCGAGCTTCACCAGGTTGATCGGACCGGTGAGAAACTGGCAGGCGACGAACCCTTCCCGCTTGGAATAGACCACCGGGAAATGGGTGTGCCCGAAGAAGGCCAGGGGCGTCTTCAGGTAGTCGAAGGCCTCGTCGGCGTCGAATTCCCCGAAGATGTAATAATCCTCGTCGAACGGGGCGCCGTGGCAGATCTCGAACTCGTCATCGACGGTCGCCGGGCCCTTGGGCAGATGGGAGAGCAATTCCTTGTTTTTCTTGTGAATCTGGGAACGCGTCCATTGGATCGCCGCCGCGGCGATGGGATTGAACGTTTCGATCGATTCGTCGGAGAACACGGCTTTGTCGTGGTTCCCCCGGATGGCGATCAGGGGCTTGAGGCTCTGAATTCTTTCAACCGTTTCGTTTGGGGAGGCGCCATAGCCGACGAGGTCGCCGAGGCAGACGTAGCGGTCGATGCGGTGGGTTTTGGCGAATTTCAGAACGGCGTTCAGGGCTTCCAGGTTGCCGTGGACGTCGCTGAAGATCAGTGTGCGCATGAGATGTCCTCAGGGCCGCGGGCGAAGGAGGCGTGGAGATTCTGGGCGTGATAGGAGCTGCGGACGAGCGGGCCGGATTCGACGCCGGCGAATCCAAGGGCTTGAGCCTTGGACTTGAGGCCGGCGAATTCTTCAGGCGTATAGAAGCGGGCGACGGGCGCGTGGGCCTTCGTCGGCTGCAGGTACTGGCCGATCGTCAGAAGATCGACGCCGACTTTGCGGAGATCGCAAAACGTTTCCTGGAGTTCCGTTTCGGTTTCGCCGAGCCCGACCATCAGCCCCGATTTCGTCGTGAAGCCGCGTTCGCCGGCCCGGCGCAGGACCTCAAGCGACCGGCGGTAGCCGGCGGCCGGCCGCCGGATGGCGGGGTAGAGCTTCTCGACCGTCTCGATGTTATGGTTGAGGACGTCCGGGCCGGCCGCCAGGACGATGTCGAGGGCCTTGGCCTCGCCGTTGAAGTCCGGGACGAGCGTTTCGATCCGGATGCCGGGGATCCGCTTCTGAAGCGCATCGACGGTCGCGGCGAAATGGCCGGCGCCTCCGTCGGCCAGATCGTCGCGGGTGACGGAGGTCAGGACCGCGTATTTCAGGCCGAGAAGGGAGGCTGCTTCGGCGACCCGGCCGGGCTCGTCGGGAGAAAGCGCCTCCGGCCGGCCCTTGGCCACGGCGCAGAAAGCGCACGTCCGGGTGCAGGTGTTCCCCAGGATGAGAAACGTGGCCGTCTTCTGCGAGAAGCACTCGCCGATGTTCGGGCAGCGGGCGCTCCGGCAGATTGTGTGGAGGCCGCGCTTCTCGAGCAGGGCGGAGACGGAGAAGTACGCTTCGTCGTCCGGAAACTTGACCTTAAGCCAAGCCGGCTTCGGGGACGCCGCCGGCCGAGGAGGTGCTGAAACCGTCAATATTCGAGATCTTTGTCGCGTTTCAAGCGACGGCGCATCCGCTTGCGAGCCATCGCCTCTTTCATGCGTTTTTTCTCGCCGGGCTTGAAATAGACGGAGTGCTTCTTGATTTCCTTGATGATCGCTTCCTGCTGCACTTTCCGCTTGAAACGCTTAAGGGCGCTCTCGATCGGTTCGCCTTCATCGATGACTACGAAGGCCACTGGGGATTCACCTCCTCCCATTTGGGGAACCAAGATTATACCCGAGATCGCATTAAAGTCAATCGGAGGGCCCGCCGGCGTTGCCGGGGCGCAAACCTCATGTATAATGATTTTATGCTTCATCCGGCCGACAAAAACCTTCCCCGAATTCCCGGCCTCGTCTTTGGATTCGGGGACCGCGACTTGACCGAAGCCGGCCTGCGGGCGATGGCCGGGGAACAGGGTTTCAAGCCGGTCATCCTCCACCAGATTCACTCGGATCTTGTTCATGTGATTGAAGATGCCCCGCCCGAACGGCTCGACGGCGACGCCCTTGTCACGGCCGTTTCCGGTCTTCTCCTGGTGATTAAGACGGCCGATTGCCTTCCCCTTCTGTTGGTCGACGAGCGGCGCCGGGTGATCGCCGCCGTCCACGCCGGCTGGCGGGGAACCAAGGCGCGGATCGCCCGCAAAGCCGTCGAGGTCCTGGTTTCCAGGTTCGGCACCGATCCGGCCGATCTTTGGGCGGCCCTCGGGCCGTGCATCGGCCCTTCCTGCTACGAGGTCGGCGAGGATGTCCGGCGGGAATTTATGGCCGGCGCCTTTCCGGAGCGCCTGTTCGTGCCGGCCGGCCATCCCGGCAAGTTCTTCTTCGACCTTCAAGCGGCCAACGTTTCCCAATTGGAATCCGCCGGCATCGCGCCCGGCCGGATCGTCGCGGCGTCCCGCTGCACGCATTGCGATCCCCGCTGTTTCTCCTGGCGCCGCGACCGCGATCCGAAGAGGAGAATGTACTCGTACGTCGGCCTCCGCGCGTAGTTGAATCCGATATTTTTTTTCGGTATGATGGCCGCTGCGTTCAAATCCGAAATACAGCCAGGAGATCCTATGACCCAACCCTATGCCGATATCAATCTTCCCGGCTTCCGCCTCCATAAGAAAGGAAAAGTCCGCAATGTCTTCGAAGTCGACGACAAGCTTCTGATCGTCGCCTCGGACCGGATTTCGGCCTTCGATTTCATTCTCCCTTCGCTGATCCCTCACAAAGGACAGGTCCTGACCCAGCTTTCCCGGTTCTGGTTCGACTACACTTCGCTTTGCTGCCCCAACCATATGATTGCCGCCGAAGTGGACGCCTTCCCGCCGGCCCTCCGGAAATACAAGGAGATCCTGGACAAACGGGCGATGCTCGTCCGCAAGACGAAGGTCGTCCCGATCGAGTGCGTCGTCCGCGGCTACTTGTCCGGTTCGGGCTTGAAGGAGTATCGGAAAACGGGCAAAGTCTGCGGAATCAAGCTGCCCGACGGCCTGGTGGATTCCTCCCAGCTCCCGGAGCCGATCTTCACTCCTTCGACCAAGGCCGACGTCGGCCACGATGAGAACATCTCCTTCAAGGAAATGGGGCGGATCGTGGGCGAGGACCTGGCCAAGAAGATCCGCAAGGTCAGCCTGGATCTTTACAACCGGGCCACGCTCCACGCCCTCTCGAAGGGGATCATCATCGCCGACACCAAGTTCGAGTTCGGCCTTGACGGCGACGATCTCGTGCTGATCGACGAAATCTTCACTCCGGATTCCTCCCGTTTCTGGCCCCTGGCCACGTATGCTCCGGGGAAGGGGCAGCCCTCCCTGGACAAACAGTTCGTCCGCGACTATCTGGAGACGACCGGCTGGGACAAGAAATCCGATCCCCCGGTCCTTCCCGAAGAGATCATCGCCAAAACATCCGAGAAATACATCGAAATCTATCTTTTATTGAGCGGAAAAGAGGAGCTTTGAAAAAGGGGTTCGTCGACCTTCACGTCCACTCCGACCGGTCGAGCGACGGCGATTTCCCGCCGGACGCCCTGGCCAGGATGGCCGCGGAGGCCGGTTTCGCCGCCATCGCGATCGCGGATCACGATACCGTCGCGGCCTACCCGGACGCCCTGGAAGCCGGCCGCGAGGCGGGCGTCGAGATCATCCCGAGCATGGAAGTGACGTCGCTGTTCGCCGAGCGGGAGTTTCACTGCCAGATGGTCTTTCTCGACTGGGAAAATCCTCGGGTGGCCGACCTTGTCGCCCGGATGGCTGAAACCCGCTGGCGGGAAGCGCGGCAGCGGGTGGCCAATCTTCAAGCCCTCGGGATCAACCTGACCTGGGAGGAAGTGGAAGCCGCCTCTCCGACCCAGGCGCCATTGGGCGTGACGATCGCCCGCATCCTGCTCGACAAACCGGAGTCGCGACACGATCCGGCCCTGAAAAAGTTCTATGGACGGGACGGCCGGCCGCTGCCTCCGGCGTATTTCTACAAGGATTATTTTCTCGACGGGGCGAAAGCCTACGTTCCGAAGCAGCATATCCCGCTGACCGAAGTCCTGGAGGAATGCCCGCGGGTCGGCGCGGTTCCGGTCCTGTCCCATCCGGGGGCGTATTTCCAGAGAACGACGGCCGACGACCTGATCCGGCTGAAGGAGCTCGGCCTGGCCGGCCTGGAAGTCTATACGTCCTATCATGACGACGAACAGACGCGCTCTTATCTTGAAGAGGCGAAAAAGCTAGATCTGGTCCCGACCGCGGGCTCCGATTTCCACGGCCGGGTGAAGCCGCACGTCGCCTTCGGTTCGATCCGGGAAGGGGGATACGAAATGGTCGAAGCGCTGCGGGAAAGGAGGCCGTCGTGATCGGCTGGCTGGACATCGTCCTGGCGATCATCATCACCGTCACCGTCGTCATCGGCCTGATCAAGGGCCTGGTCCGGGAGCTCCTCGGAGTGGCCGCCGCGGTCGGCGGCTTCGTCCTGGCCGGGAATTTTTATCAGCAAGCGGCCGACCTGCTCGGCGGCTTCATCCGCAATGAGACGGCGGCCCGGTTCCTGGGATTCCTCCTCATCCTGATCCTCGTCCTGATCGTCGGCTGGCTTCTGTCTTTCCTTCTTTCGAAGCTGTTGAAAGGAACGATCAAGGTCATCAACCATTTCCTCGGCGGCGTCTTCGGCTGCATCGAAGGCCTCGTCATCGGGGGAGCGCTCGTCTTCGGTTTGCTGGCTTTCCCGGTCGACCGGGAGGCCGTGTCCGAGTCCCATCTTGCTCCGTACTGTTACGGGCTGACGAAAGCCATCGTCGGCCTGGTTCCCCAGGACGTGAAAAACGCGGCCCGGACCGCGTATCAATCGATCGTTAAAACCGAGAAGGGCCATGGACAAAAAAATTGAGGAAACGACGATCCATCAGAAGATGGAGCTCCTGGTCAAGGACATGGTCGAGAAGGAAGTCCGCTACCGCGACGCCCTCAAGGAGTTCCAGAAGATTTACCTCGAAACGGCCCTTCGGAAATACAAGGGGAACAAGTCCCGGATGGCCGAATCGCTGGGTGTCCATCGCAATACGCTCCATAATAAGGCGAAATCCCTGAAAATAAAGAAAATTTAGCACTCAACGCTCAAATCTGCTAGCTTTCCACGTTTTTCCTCTTGACAAAGACCGTTTTTGGCGCTAAATTGGCAATCGTCTCTAAAGACTGCTAAATCACTTTAATGGAGGTTTTCATGAAGATTTCCCCGTTGCACGACCGCGTTCTGCTGAAGCGCGTCGAGGAAAAAGAGGTCAAGAGAGGCAGTATCATCATCCCCGATACGGCCAAGGAAAAGCCCCAGGAAGCCGAAGTCATCGCCGTCGGCAAGGGCCGGATGACGGACGAAGGCAAGGTGATCCCCCTCTCGGTGAAAGTCGGCGACAAGGTCCTCATCGGCAAGTACGCCGGGACCGAAGTCACCATCGACGGCGAAGAGCACATCATCCTGCGCGAAGAAGAGATCCTGGCGGTCCTCGCCTGATCCCGCGCCATATCAAGGAGCACATAACACATGGCCAAACAAATTCTGATGGGCGACGACGCCCGGCAATCGATGCTCAAGGGCGTCAACACCCTGAGCAACCTGGTGAAGGCGACTCTCGGCCCTCGCGGCAAGAACGTCGTCATCGACAAGAAGTTCGGCTCCCCCACGAGCACCAAGGACGGCGTGACCGTGGCCAAGGAAGTCGAGATCAAGGACCCCTATGAGAACATGGGCGCCCAGCTCGTGAAGGAAGTGGCCTCCAAGACGTCGGACGTGGCCGGCGACGGCACGACGACCGCCACCGTCCTGGCCCAGGCCGTCTACGGCGAGGGCCTCCGCTACGTCACGGCCGGGGCCAACCCGACCATGATCAAGAAGGGCATCGACAAGGCGGTCGACGTCGTCGTCGAAGAGCTCAAGAAGATCAGCCGCGAAGTCTCCGGCGAAATGATCGCCCAGGTCGGCGCCATTTCGGCCAACAACGACGAATCCATCGGCAAGATCATCGCCGAGGCGATGGACAAGGTCGGCAAGGACGGCGTCATCACCGTCGAGGAAGCCAAGAGCATGGAAACGGCCCTGGACATCGTCGAGGGCATGCAGTTCGACCGCGGCTACCTCTCTCCGTATTTCATCACCGACGCCGATCGGATGGAATGCGTCCTGGAGAACGCCCTGATCCTTCTCCATGAGAAGAAAGTCTCCAACCTGCGCGAGCTCCTCCCGCTCCTCGAGAGCGTCGCCCGCGTCGGCAAGCCGCTCGTCGTCGTCGCCGAGGAAGTCGAGGGCGAAGCCCTGGCCACCCTCGTCGTCAACAAGCTGAAGGGCACGTTCATGTGCGCGGCCGTCAAGGCCCCCGGCTTCGGCGACCGCCGCAAGGCCATGCTCGAGGACATCGCCGTCCTGACCGGCGGCAAGGTCATCACCGAGGACATCGGCGTGAAGCTCGAGAAAGTCGACATCGCCTGGCTCGGAGAAGCCAAGAAGATCGTCATCGACAAGGACAACACGACGATCGTCGAAGGCAGGGGCAAGGCGGCCGACATCCAGGCCCGGATCAAGCAGATCCGGACCCAGATCGAGGACACCACCTCCGATTACGACCGGGAAAAGCTCCAGGAACGGCTGGCCAAGATGGTCGGCGGCGTCGCCCTGATCAAGGTCGGCGCGGCCACCGAGACCGAGCTCAAGGAGAAGAAGGCCCGGGTCGAAGAT